>DGYMR06203__coassemble_797_pt1 | contig 29766 bp, 26 predicted proteins | sample DGYMR06203__metabat2_low_PE_024 | metagenome-assembled genome bin DGYMR06203
GCCGCTGTGGCTGCACTAGAAAATTTCTATCCACGCTCCCCGCGAGGGGAGCGACGGATGGCTGCGCCCGCCTCGGATATGACCACAGATATTTCTATCCACGCTCCCCGCGAGGGGAGCGACGACGACAAATCCACCGAGGACCGGCCGATCAAAATTTCTATCCACGCTCCCCGCGAGGGGAGCGACCTTGTTGTCGTAGTGGATGAGGTAGGCCTCTTTGGTATTTCTATCCACGCTCCCCGCGAGGGGAGCGACCGACAAAGCCTATAAAGTCAAAGATTCAGACATGATTTCTATCCACGCTCCCCGCGAGGGGAGCGACAACCACAACCAAGTTCCATTGCAGGATACGTCATATTTCTATCCACGCTCCCCGCGAGGGGAGCGACGCCACCACCGGCGGCGTGTCCTTCACCGACGCGATATTTCTATCCACGCTCCCCGCGAGGGGAGCGACCTTGTTGAGCCAGCGCTTTTCCAGCACCCGGTCATTTCTATCCACGCTCCCCGCGAGGGGAGCGACAGCAAATGTGCTGAAAAATAAAAGATTACCATCAGCGGCATTTGTTTAATAAGCTGCAGCTCACCAAAAATGTGGGCTGCATTTGTGCAGGATGCGCTATCTTGGAAGCATGGTCTTCCTATTTGACCAAAGCAGCCAGGTGCGAGGGAACAGGGTGGTTTCTGTTCGCTGGACTCTCGCACCCGTTGTGGATAGCATACCACAAACGAGCGCATTAAACCAGCAGGACCTCATCTTGCGGCCATGGAGGCGTGAGGCCGATGTGATCCACTTTGGTTTTGTAGCTGTTGCCCAGGCGGTAAAAGCGCAGACTGTCGGCCTCCGGGTCGATCAAAGCGGCCAGCTCTGCTTTGAACAAAGCGTACTGCGCGGCATCCAGGATGCACTCAAATACGGAATTCTGCACGCGCTGGCCGTGATTGACACAAGCCTTTGCAACCTTGCGCAGCCTGCGCCGTCCGGCTGCTGTTTCGGTGTTGACGTCGTAGGTGACCAAAACCAACATAGACGCTCTCCTTATTTCCAGAAAAAGGGGGGATAGCGATCCAGATCGCCCCGCATGGTACGGGCCAGCAGCAGAGCCTGCACATAGGGCACCAGTCCCCAGGGGATTTTTTCACCCAGAAAGGGGTGCTGGATGGTCTGCTTCCTGCGCTGCTGCCATGCCTGCAGAAAGGCCCGGCGGCCCTCATCGGTCAAAAGGACGGCGCCGCTTTCCTGCTTGACACAGTGCTTGGGCAGAATGGTCTTTTGATTGATGCAGGTCAGCACAAAGCGATCGGCAAAAGAGGCGCGCAGTTCTTCCATCAGATCCAGCGCCAGGCTGGTGCGGCCGGGCCGTGGCTGGTGCAAAAAGCCCACATATGGATCAAGTCCGACGCCTTCCAGTGCGGCGGCGCAGTCGCGGGCCAACAGCGTGTAGGCAAAGGAAAGCAGGGCGTTGACCGGGTCCAGCGGCGGGCGGCGGGTGCGCTTGGAAAAGGCAAAGGTTGGACGCTGCTGCAGGATCAAGGCATCAAAGCCGCTGAAGTAGAGCTGTGCCGCTTCGCCTTCGATGCCGCGCAGTTCCTCGGCGGTCATGGCATCTTCAACGCGGGGGAGAGCTGCGGCCAGCTGGCCCGACAAGGTTTTCAGCCGCTCGACGGGGACGCGCTGTGGATGGTCGCGCGTTGCGCGTTCCAGCACCCAGCGGGCGTTATAGATCTTGCCCAGCAGGAACCCTTTGGCGTAGCGGCAGCTGACGCCGGGATCGTCCGCCGCGCGGAACTGCTGCTGGCGGAGTAAAACGTTTCCCTTTGTCTCTCCGACAGAGCGGGCCAAAAACCTCCCGCGCGGCGTGAAGAACGCCAGGTCGACATTCCGCTGGGCGCAGGCGCCCATCAAAGCAGGGGAGGCGCCCGCGTAGGAAAAGCAGAGGATGCCTTCCAGGGTGTGCAGCGGAAACCGCGCTGCTTCGGCGTCCCCCTGCTTGACCACAACGGTTTCGCCGTCCAGGGTCAGATAGCTGCTTTCGGTCAAAACAAATAAAGTATTCAGCAGCTTTCGCATGGCGCATCTGCCTCCGTTTCTTCCAGGTGGGTGCGGATGTAGCCTGTCGGATCGGCCCGCCGGCAGAGGACGGGCAGGCACAATTCTTTCAGGGAGCAGGCATTGCAGTGCTTGCCGGGTTTGACCTTGGGGGTGTAGCCACGTTCAAAGTAGTCGTTCATCTCGCCGGCCACAGCCTGGGTTTTCTGCCGCAGTTCCGGGGTCAGGTCCACCCATTCACGGCGCCGGGTCTCTGCATAGAAAAGAGCGCCCCGTGGGATTTCACAGACCAGCATTTCTTCCAGCGCCATGGCCTGCGCGCAGAGCTGCAAGCGGTCGGCATCGCTTGATTTGGGTGCGCCGTGCTTGTATTCCACCGGCAGAGGCAGCCACAGCCCGGGATACCCCTGGAGCGGCACCCCTGCGGGGTCGGCGTGGAATTCCACCACGTCGCAGATACCAGACAGATGCAGCCGGTGGCTGACCACTCGCAGGCCCCGCACGGTCAGCAGATTGCCGCGCTTTTCGTGAAGCGCTTCGTCGTGGCAGCGCTCGTGCAGGAGATGCCCTTCGGCGGTGCGCAGGTTTTCGGCCCATTGCTGTTCCAGATGGATGAGCGCCCACTGGCGGCGGCAGAAGCAGAAATGCTGGATGCCGGACATCTGCAGATCACGGTCGGGGTCCATCAGGTCAGCCTCTGGCAGGTGACGCCGGCGGGCAGATCGGTGTCGACGGTCACCTGGTAGTCGCTGTACTTGCGAGGGACGGTCACGCCCTCCACACGCCGGACATGGACCGCGTCAAACAGCTTGTAGGCGGGGGCGTTGCCCAGCTCGGAATCATGCCGGAAAACGATCAGCTCGCGCACGGCCATTTTGCCGCGTGCCGCGCTGTGGTCGTTTTCAAACATATTCAGGATCGCTTCCCACAGGAGCTGCAGATCCTCCTCCGAAAAGCCGGTGACCTTGCGGGCCAGGTTGGCCGAGACGAAGCCCTCTGCGCGGTACAGGCCGTAGGGGACGATGTACTTGCGGCCCATCTCGGTGTCCTTCTTCTCCGCGTCCGATTCGGTGGTGATGGCGATGCGGGTGATGGTGATCTCCTGGGGCAGGATGGGGTCGATGCTGCGGGCAAAGCCCAGCTGCACCGGGCCCCGCACCTGGCCGCAGTTCAGCGCGCCTTTGACAAAGGTGGTCATCACCGCGCCGAAGGTGCGGATGTCATAAAAGTTCCGGCACATGAAGTCGCGAATCTTGCCGTCCAGAGCGGGGTCGTCCTTTTTGGCGGCCTTCAGGTCTTTGTCCACGCCCAGGTAGTGCAGGGCTTCGGCGTCGCTGCGCTGGAGGGGCACCTGGTCTTTGATGTAGATGCGGTAGCCGTCGGCGTCCTCTTTGGCGTCCTCGATATAGTTGCGAATCTTCCGCTTGAGGCAGACGTCCGTCACCAGGCCGCAGCCGGTCTCGGGGTCCACGCGGGGCATATTGCCGGCGTCGGGGTCGCCGTTGGGGTTGCCGTTTTCCACATCGAACAGGATGACAAAATCGTAGCGGTTCTTGATGGCTTCGGACATGATTACTTTTCCTCCTTTTTGGCGTAGCGGTTCTGGGTCTCGTGGTAGTATCCGATCTGGAAGGCGCTCTGCTCGTCCAGGGTCATCCGGGCGGGCAGGGTCTGGGTGATGCGGCTGTGCAGTTCGGCAAGCCGGTTTTCATAGTAGGCGGCCAGCCCGCCATCCAGTTTGTTCAAATGTTTCTGCGCGAGGTTGATGAGGGTCGGGAACACAAGGGCCGGGGTAGCCGACGCCGCGCTGAAATAGCGGTTCTTGATGGTGGTGTTGATGCCGGGGCTGGCGCTCCGCTGGATCGCCTCCAGCACCGAAAACAGCCGGCCCAGCACATAGGGCAGATAGGTGCTCTGATCGTTCAGTTGTTCCATGGTCATGACCTCCTTGAGTTGTTTGTCGCGGGAATTGCGGCTGTAATAGGCTTTGAGGATGGCCGCCTGGCCCCAGGTGATGTCCTGCTGGGCGCGGATGCGCAGCTGGACGCTGTTCAGAAGGGTGGCGGGGTAGGGGGCGTCGTTCAGGACCGCCAGCAGCAGGTCGCCTGCCAGGCGCTGGGCCGGCTCGGGGGCCCTGGAGCCGGGGGCGGGTTTGCGGACCGTTTCAAGGGCCATGCGCCAGATGGTCAGCAGCGTGTTCCGGGCGTACGCGGGGCGGATGATGTTCAGCCGCTTGTAATGGCGGGAGAGGTTCTTCGCCAGATCGCCGAAGCTGTTCTGCCAGAAAAAGCGCACCGACAGGCGGGCGGCATTGGGGGCAAGCCCCAAAATGTAGAACCGGGTGCCGGGATCGAGGCGGCTGCCGTCCCAGTCGACAGGCGTCCCGCTGGACAGCTGCTTGAGCACGTTGAAAAGATCGGATTCCTGATAGGCGGCGCTTTCCTCTGCCCCGCCGCCGAACAGGGCAAACATGGCGCAGTCCTGATAAGCACTGTCGGAGCCGTCGGCCCAGAACACGATGGTGGTGTCTCCCACCCGGCAGACGTGGTTCCGGTCGGCCAGCAGGGTGTTGAGCGCGGTGGTATACGCAAAAGCGGCGTATTCGCTGGTGGGCGCATTGCTGCCCTGTTCATGCTCGTAAGAGCAGAATGCCGGCCCGTTGAAGGAAACCAGCGCCGCGCCGGTGGGCTGGGCCCCGGCGACCCCCTTGATGTTGGGATGCAGCCGGGCAAGGGGCGCGTGGCGGCCGGTCACCAGGCAGAGGATATCCTCTGCGCCGTCGGAACTGCCTGCGTCGTAATGGTTTTGCCAGGCGTCGCGGACGGCGGGGTCCTCCGCAGCCGGGTGCCCGCCGTAATAGAAGGTCAGGTTGCCGCCCTTCATCAAATCGTCCCAGTCCTCCTGCAGCAGGGGGCAGGCGGATGCCTGAGCGGGGTCCCAGCGCGCAAAAAAGCGGACGATGGCTTGGGCCGCTGGGGAGGCGGCATCCTGCAAAAGCTCGGTGTGCAGGGCCTTTGCAGCGGCAAAGCAGCCGGCGGTGCGCTCCGGTTTGCCCTTGCTGTCTGCGCCCAGCAGGTAGCCGCTGTTGTCGCACAGGAAGTTGGCCGCAACGGCGACGCTTCGCTTCACCTGTGCGGGCAGCAGGAGCTCGCGGGGGGCCAGGGCCTTCTTTTTGCCGCGGGTGACTTCCTGCTGCAAATGGAGCAGCTGGACAAGGTTGCCTTCCGCATCCAGATCCAGCCCATAGGCCACTTTGACCTGGCTCCATCCGGGGCGGCCGATTTTGCCCTGTTTCAGCAGATCTTCATAACAATGGGTCAATGCCTGCAGGATCATCGAAACACCTCACAATTCCGGACGTCGAGGACGCCGTTTTCCAGCCTGGCGCGGAAATAGGTGGGCGTAATGTTTTGTGGGTCGGTGTAATCGAAGTCGTACAGCATCAAACCAAGGTCTCTGGTCTCGTTGATGGTTTCGATCGGCCCGCCCGGCCAGCGGCGGAACGAAGCGGGAAACTCCTTGCAGCCCAGATAGGGCGTCGTAAAACACTGCCCTTTTTCCATCCGCCGCGTCACAATATCCTGGAACTTGCCGGGGTTGTCCGACGGTGCGGCCTTGCTGGTCATCTCAAAGTGGGCCTCGATAACGTAGTGCACATCCTGCAGCAGCAGCGAAGAACGCTGCACGATCTCCTGGGGCGTGGCGAGGTACAGTTCCTGCCGCCCGCCCTGCGCGGCCTGCCGGACATTGCGGGCGGAGATCTTGCTTAAAACCTCGTTTCGGCGTATACTGGTAAAAGAAATTGGGTTCATGACATGGATGCGATCAATGCGCCAGCGCAGCCCGGGATGAAAATAGACAGCTTCCACCATGCCCCGCGCCGCAGAGGGCGTGGGGACATCGTAGGACACCTTTTCCACTTTCAATTCCGGCCTGCTGAACAGGGCGTAAGGCCCCCAGACCTCCAGTTGGATCACAACTTACATCTCCTTTCAATTGTATGTAATTTGTAAGTATAATTTACACCGGGAAAAGAATCCTGTCAAGACAAACGGACGAAAAACAAAGAGAAATACAAAAGATCGTAGGATTGCCTAAATTTGTCATGATTTTTTTGTAGGACATTGCGGAACGATGGACAGCCGGTTTGCTTTTTGAAAAAAATCAGATATAATACAAATGTCAGCCTACTTGCCCCATGCGGGGGGAGTGCTGTGGATAGAAAAAATTGGATGTACTTTGTAGAAAAGCGGCGGCAAGAGGAGCGACCTCTTGCCGCCCTTTTCGTGGCGTTTCAGATCAAAAGAGCGTTGCCGGTGTCCACTTCCAGAGAAAGGCCGGTGTTTCGGTCGTAGAGGGAAGGATCGGTCAGACGATAGGAAGCGCTGTCCAGGAGCTCCGCCGCGCCGGCGTCCAAAAGCGCCTGCAGGTGGCTGGGATAAATTTGGACGGCATACTGGCCCAATTTGCGGTAAAGCGCCCGGCTGGGCCGCCCGGCCTGCAGCTGGGCGATGAGGGGCTGGCTCTCTTGCAGGGAGAGATAGAGGGTAACGGTGGGGGAGTCGATCAGGTGAAACTGCTCCGCCGCGGTGGCAAACGGGAGGGCACAGCCCTGGTAACCGCGGCGGAAGGCGTCCAGGATCCCCTTTTGATCCAGGGCGGCGTCGCCTTTCAGGGTGCGGTAAAAGGAAAAATAGGCTTCGATGGCCTGCGGGCTGGCCGGATCGGCAAAGTGCGACAGCACATTGCGGGTGGAATCCACATTGGGCCGGATCATGGCCGGGGCGCGCTGGCCTTCCAGACGGAAGATGGTGACCAGGCTTTCGGCGGCAGAACGGAGCCCTTCCCGGTTGCAGCGGCCCGCCGTCTGCAAAATGGAATCGAGACCGGCTTCTTCCCGCCAGGCGGCAGGAAAATCCACGTCCACGCCAGCTTCGATCAAAGAGGTGGAGACCACCCGGCAGGGTTTGCCGTCCAGCAGGCGGGCGCGGATCTCGTTCAGGAGGCGCTTGCGGTCGGCAGGGCAGAGCAGGGTGGTCAGGCAATAACGCCCCTCCGCTTCCAGCAGGGCATAGAGCTTTTGCGCTGTGGAGCGGCGATTGACCACACACAGGGTCTGCGGCTGGGCGTTCAGCCGGCTGGCAAGCGCTTCTTCGGACAAGGCGCCGGCCTGGCACAGGGTGGTGCGGCGGAAAAAGTCATAGAGGGACTGGGTGTCCGGGCAGAGCTCCTGCATCGAGAGGCGGGGCGCCAGCTGCGCGAACAGAGGCTGCAGGGCCGGCTGTGTGGCGGTGCAGAGCACAGCGGTGACGCGGTAGGACTGCACCAGCTGCCCGATGGCTTCCACACAGGGCAGCAGAGAGTGGATGGGCAGGGTCTGCGCTTCATCGAAAATCACAACGCTGTTGGCAATGTTGTGCAGCTTGCGGCAGCGGGACGGCCGGTTGCTGTAGAGGGACTCAAAAAACTGCACCGCTGTGGTGACGATCACAGGCGCATCCCAATTCTCTGTTGCAAGGGATTTGCGGTAAAGCGCGGCATCGACCGCATCGTCGCTGGCAGAATAGTCCGCGCCGGAGTGGTGTTCAAGGACGTTTTCGTCCCCCAGGATGCTCCGAAAGGTATCGGCGGTCTGGTCGATGATGGACGTGTAGGGGATCACATAGATGACCCGGGACAGGTTGTGAGCTACGGCGTGGGCAAGGGCAAAAGCCAGAGAGGAAACGGTTTTGCCGCCGCCGGTGGGGACCGTCAGGGTATAAAGGCCGGCGGGCCGTTCCCGACCGGCATCAAGGCAGCGCTGCAGGATCTCACAGCGCTTGCGGTTCAGCGCGTTGGAAGGCGTCAGCCAGGGGGCAATGTGCTGCCGCAGCTTCTGAAACAGGTCGGAGAGGGGCGCATACCCGCCCCGCGGCGCGGGCTCTTCCCGCATAAAGGCTTCGGTGTCCAAAAAGTCGGCGTCTACCAGGCAGGAATAGAGCATTCGGGTGTAAAAGGCTTCGCTGAGATTGTCGGGCGCGATCTGCGCCGGGCGTTTTGCGCTTAAAAGGCTGGGCTGGACCTCTCGGGACCAGGTTTCGCAGGGCTCGACGGCTTTTTTGAGCCGTCCGAATAAGGTGGGACTCTCGCTGCGGTCGGTGGAAGAACCGCCATCCGGCAGGCCGCTGTGGTGGCCGGCAATGGCGAAGGCCACTTCCGGCTGCCGCAGGCGGAACGCTTCCTGCGCACCGGCGGTGGAATGGTCCACCGTACAGCTGCTGCCCTGCAGACGACTTTGAAAGGCCTCGCTGTATTTGCCGATGTCGTGGAGCATCCCGGCCAGGCGGGCCTGCTCGTCGCCCCCAAAGGGGAGAGCAAACTGCCCGGCCAGGGCCGCGGTGCCCTCCAGGTGCTCCAGCACCGTCTGCACGCGGCTCTTATCCTCGGACAGATGCGCAAGAAAGGCGGTTGAATGTTGGCTTTGCACGATGTTTTTCACCCTTTCTGATAAATTGGGAAGGAACAGGAGCTTTGCTAGGGTGTATCTGAGAAGTCAAAAATGCTGAACCATTCGCCAGAAAAGTGCAGATGCAAGGCGCATGAGCGCCGAAACTCTTGCGCTTAGCCGATTTTCGCGGCGCGGGACGGTGCCCGCTTGCGAAAACCGGAGCGCTGCGCCAGCCGTGCCTTCGCTGCTTCGTCCGCAGGACGCGCTCGGCGCGGCTGCTTTTGTGGAATGCAAGCGAATGCAACGCAGCAGATGCGCCTTTCTGGTAGAATGGGACAGCGTTGAGGAGTTTTCAGATACGCCCTAAATATAGGATAACACTTTAAAAGGGCTATAAAAAGGATTTTTATGAAAAAATTGAATGAAAAGACGACGAGATGTACGCAGAATGTCAACTAAGATGATACGCCCTGGGGGGTTAGTCGGCCGCCGGCAGCGCCATGGCGCCGGTCAGTTCCGTCTGGATGATCCGGCGCAGATCCTGCGCCGCGGGCGGCAGGGTGCGGGCGGCGTGGCATGCCAGCAGCAGATAGAGGGGCCTTGGAGGGTCGAAGGCCGCGCAGCGGTCGTGGCGGGCGCGCTCCAACAGGTGCAGCGGCAGGACGGCGTCGGTCAAGCCGAGGTTGGCAAGCCGCTGCAGCAAAGGGAAGCCTGCCTCGCAGGCAGTGGGCGGCAGAGCGCCGGGCTGCCGGGCAAGCGCCGCCTCCTGCTCTGCGCCGTGAGATCCTCGCCCTGATCCGGCCGCCGCAGATCGGGCCAGGGCATATCCTGCTCCGGCCCGAAACGCAGCAGCCGCAGACCCGGCAGCTGCAGCAGGCCATCGACGCTTTGAGCGCAGCCGGCGGCGGCGTGCTGGAGCTGGCGGCGGGCTGTTACCGCACCGGTGCACTCCATCTGAAAAGCGGCGTGGAGCTGCGGCTGGGCTCGCCCGACACCCTGGTGCAGTTCATCGCCGGCGACCCGGAAGAACAGTATCCCGTGGTGTTTTCCCACTGGGAAGCCACCCCTTGCTACAATTACAGCGCCCTGCTCTACGCCTGCGATGCGGCGGACATTGCGGTCACCGGGTCCGGCGTGCTGGACGGCGGAGCCGATGCCTCCCACTGGTGGGACTGGCACCATCAGGTGGAAGAGGCCTGGTCGGAGGACCGGCCCGACCTGCAGGCGGCGGCCCGCACGGCTCTGCGCAGGATGAACGAAGAGGGCGTCCCGGTCGGGCAGCGGGTGTTTGGCAAGGGCTGCTGGCTGAGGCCCAATTTCGTCCAATTCATCCGGTGCGAGCGGGTGTTGATCCGGGGGGTGACCTTCCGGAACAGTCCCATGTGGCAGCTCAACCCGGTCCAATGCCGCAGCGTTACGGTGGACGGGGTCACCCTGTCCAGCCATGGACCCAACAACGACGGCTGCGACCCCGAAAGCTGCCAGGGGGTCTGGATCCGGAACTGCCGTTTCGACACCGGCGACGACTGCATCAGCCTCAAGTCGGGCCGCGACCGGGACGGCCGGGAAGCCGATCTGCCCTGCACCGACATCCTGATCGAAAACAACGATTTTGCAGACGGCCACGGCGGCATCGCACTGGGCAGCGAGATGAGCGGCGGGATCCTGCGGGTCCTGGCGGATAACAACCGCTTTTCCAGCCCCAACCTGACCTACGCGCTCCGGCTCAAGACGAACGCCCGGCGGGGCGGCCGGGTGGAGCAGATCGTTCTGCGCAACAGCGTGATGGAGCACGTCCACGGGGCAGCCGTTCACGGCACCATGTTCTATGAGGACGGCCGCAGCGGCGACTTTCTGCCGCTCTTCCGCGACATTACCGTTGAAAACATCCGGGCGTCCGGCGGGGATTACGGGATCTTTCTGGAATCCTTTCCGGAGGTGCCCATCCGGGGCCTGGTGCTGCGCAACATCGTCATCGACGGCGTCCGCCGCCCGCTGCACGGCAGAAACTGGCAGGACGCGGTGGTCGAACAGGTCGTCATCAACGGCAAATCCTATCCCCGCCCCGATGGGGTGCGGATTCTGGGGGCGCCCAGCCCCGGCGCCGTAGTCGAGGCCAGGGCGTACAGCTGTGTGGCGGACAGCCCGTTCCTTTTCCAATGGGAGTGCTCCTCCGACGGACAGCACTGGACCGGCTGCGGCACGGGTCCGCGGTTGGTCACGCCTTCGGTCCAGTGGCTGCGCCTCTGGGCCGAGCATCCGCCCGGATGCCGGGTGTGCAGCCGCCCCTATCGCGTCCTGCCTGCCCGGGCGGAAGGCGCAGCCGCCCGGCTGTATTGCCGCGGTATGCTGCCCGCCCCCGTGCTGGATCATGCCCAGCAGCCGGTGACGCGCGCCGAGCTGGCCCGAATGCTCCTGCCCCTGGCCGACCCGGACCGGACCGGGCCGCGCCCGGCCGATTGCGACGAGACCGCCGCCTGCCTGGCGTCGGCCAACGGTTTTCTGCCCCTGGAGGGAGGGCGTTTTTGTCCAGAGCAGACCGTCACCCGCCAGGAAATGGCGACGGTAGCCATGCAGGCCTGCGGGGTCAATTACCGCAACGCCTCCACCACCATGCCGCTCTGCGCCGATGTGGCGGAGGTGCCCGCCAACTACGGCACCAACATTGCCCGCGCGCTTTATTTTGGTTTTATGTTCCTGGATGAGCGGGGGCGCTTTGGCCCCGGGCAGCCGGTGACCCGAAAGGACGCCGCAGAGATCCTGGACCGTGTGGCCGACTTTGCCGGCCTGTAATCTTCAAACGAGGTGAAAACAATGCCGGAACGCTTGACCATTCAAATCAACGACCATGACAACGTCGCCGTCGTGGTGCACGATCTGCCCGCCGGGTCCAAACTGGAGGGCGGCCTCGTCACCCGGGACCCCATCCCCCAGGCCCACAAGATCGCCCTGCGGGACATCCCCGCCGGCGGCGAGATCGTCCGCTACGGGGTGGTGCTGGGCTACGCCAAAGCAGATATTCCTGCCGGCAGCTGGATCAACGAGCATATGCTCGACCTGCCCGAAAGCCCGGCCCTGACCGATATGCCCTGGGGCACCCGCATCAAACCGGCGGAGGAACTGCCCGCCCCCACCCGCACCACCTGGTTGGGCTACCGCAACAAGGTGGGCCCCGCCGGCACCCGCAACCTGCTGGGGATCGTCACCACCGTCCAGTGCGCCGCCGGCGTGCTGAAAGTGGCGGTGGAGCGGATCAAAAAAGAGCTGCTGCCGAAATACCCCCACGTGGACGGCGTGGTGGCCGTCACCCATCCCTACGGCTGAGGGGTCGCCATCAACGCGCCGCTGGCGTATCTGCCTATCCGTGCGGTGAGCAACCTGATCCGCCACCCCAACTTTGGGGGCGAGATCATGGTGGTGGGCCTCGGGTGCGAAAAGCTGACCTACGACCGGGTGCTGCCCCCCGAGGACATCACCCCCGAAAACGTCCTGACCCTGCAGGATTACGCCGGCCACGACGCCATGATGCAGGCCATCCTGGACATGGCCGACCGCAAGCTGCAAAGGCTCGACCGGCGCCGCCGGGAAGAGCTGCCCCTCAGCGAACTGCTGATCGGGATGCAGTGCGGCGGGTCGGACGCCTTCAGCGGCATCACCGCCAACCCCAGCGCCGGCTATGCCGCTGATATGCTGGTGCGGGGCGGCGCAACGGTGCTGTTCAGCGAGGTGACCGAAGTGCGGGACGGCGTGCACATGCTGGCCGCCCGCTGCGTCAGCGCCGAGGTGCGGGACAAGCTGGCCGCCGAAATGAAATGGTACGACGACTATCTGGCCGCCGGCGGTGTCGACCGGGACGCCAACCCCACCCCGGGCAACAAAAAAGGCGGCCTTGCCAACATTGTGGAAAAAGCGATGGGCTCCATCGCCAAGAGCGGCACTTCGCCCATCGTGGAGGTCCTTTCCCCGGCGGAAAAGCCCGCCAAACACGGCCTGATCTTTGCCGCCACCCCCGCCAGCGACATTGTCTGCGGGCCCAGCCAGCTGGCCAGCGGCATTGGCCTGCAGGTGTTCATGACCGGCCGGGGCACTCCCTACGGGCTGGATGTCGCCCCCGTCATCAAGGTGTGCAGCCGCACCGAGATGAAGGAACACTGGTTCGACTTGATCGACATCTCGGCCGGGCAGGTGGCCACCGGCGAAAAGACCATCGCCGACGTCGGACAGGAGATCTTTGACATGATCCTGGACGTCGCCAGCGGCATCCGCCAGCCCTACAGCGACCAGTACGGCTTCCACAACGACCTTTGCATCTTTAACCCCGCGCCCATCACCTGAGCCGGGGCCATTCATAAAAGCATCAAAACACCCTATACAAAGCAACAGGAGGAACTACCATGAGCAAGCTGATCACCCGTCACCAGTTTCTGAAAGCTGCCGGCGCTGCCGGTGCGGCCGGCCTGCTGGCCGCCTGCGGAGGCAGCAGCACCTCGACCACCGCAGCCTCGTCGGCCGCTGTTTCCACCGCGCCCGCCGACGGCGAAGTGTCCCTGAGCATGAGCTGGTGGGGCGGCGAGTCCCGCCACGAGGCCTACCAGAAAGCCATCGCCGCTTTTATGGAAGAGCACAGCAACATCACGGTGAACCCAACCTTTTCGGCATGGACCCGTTGGGAAGATACCATGTCCACCAAATTTGCCGGCGGCGTGGCGGAAGATGTCTGCCAGGTCAACTGGAACTGGCTGTACAAATATTCTGCCAACGCCCAGACCTTCCTGGATCTGAACAGCGTCTCCGATTACATCGACTTCTCCCAGTGGGACGAAGGCCCGATGAACGCCTGTTTTGTCGCCGATGCACAGCAGGCGGTGCCGGTGTCGATGACCGGCCGCATCTTCTACTGGAATATGACCACCTTCCAAAAAGCGGGCATCACCGAATACCCCAAAACCCTGGAGGATCTATACGCCGCTGCTGAAACCGTCCAGGCTCAGCTGGGCGATGACTATTATCTTCTCTATTTGACCGGCTATGACCGGATGATCCTGATGGTATCCTACCTGGAATCCATGTATGGCAAAGACTGGGCCGATCCTGCCACATCTACGCTGAACTATACCCGAGAAGAAGTGGCCGAAGGCATGGATTTTATCCGAAGCCTGGTGGACCGCCATGTCGTGATGCCGCTGCCTGTATATTACGGCAACAATGGTTCCAGTTCCGCCAGCCAGTCCAGCGAGTGGATCACCGGTAAAATTGCCGGTATCCTTGAATGGGATTCGGCCGCCACCAAGTACCGGGATGCTCTGGATACCGATAACCGGGACGGCTTCACCGTTGGGGATGAAATCAAATTCGGCGACTACAACGGCGGGTTTACCAAAGTTTCGATGGGTCTTGCCATCACCCAGACCTGCCAGCACCCTGCCGAGGCTGCCATGCTGATCAACTTCCTGCTGAACGAAGATACCGGTGCATCCATCATGGGGTCTGAGTGCGGTATCCCTGCTTCTAAGGCGGGCCTGGCCTATGCCGAGGCCGCCGGGGCCATCGATCCGCTGGTGGAGGAGTCGAATGCCCGGGTCATGGATTTCTGCGCATTCCAGCTGGACCCCCTGTTTGAAGATGACACCCTGAAAGCGGAGGGCACCGGCGTCTACCAGCAGGTGTTCGATACGATGGACTACGACAACGCGCCCAGCAGCGACCTGGTCGAGCTGTTGCTTGACGGTATGCAGGCCGCCGGCTATACTGTTTGATGAAAATGCTATTGGTCAGGAAGGAGAATCTCACGATGAAAATTGGTTTTATTGGTCTCGGCATCATGGGCAAGCCCATGGCAAAAAATCTGCTCAAGGCTGGATATACGGATCTGCTGGTCAACAACCGCAGCCAGGCTCCCATCCAGGAGCTGGAGGCCGCCGGCGCCCGGGGTGCGAGCCAGGCTGAGATCGGCGAAAGCTGCGACGTGGTCATCACCATGCTGCCCAACAGCCCCCAGGTCAGGGAGGTCATGCTGGGCGGCGCCAACAACGGCGTTGCGTCCCATATGAAGCCGGGCAGCATCTTTATCGACTGCAGTTCGATCAACCCGGTCGCCTCCAAGGAGATCGCCGCCGCCCTGGCCGAGAAAGGGGTCGAGATGCTGGACGCCCCCGTCTCGGGCGGCGAGCCCAAAGCCATCGACGGCACCCTGTCCTTCATGGTGGGCGGCAAACAGGAGATCTTCGACCAATGCAAGGACATCCTCTCCGCCATGGGGGCCTCGGTGGTCCGCTGCGGCGAGGTGGGCGCCGGCAACACCACCAAGCTGGCCAACCAGATCATCGTGGCCTGCAACATCCAGGCTCTGGCCGAGGCCCTGACCCTGGCCCAGAAAGCGGGTGTGGACCCGGCTTCGGTCTTTGCCGCCATCAAGGGCGGCCTGGCCGGCTCCACGGTCATGAACGCCAAGGCCCCCATGATGATCGAAGGCAACGATAAGCCCGGCTTCAAGATCGACCTGCACATCAAAGATCTGAACAACGTCCTCGACTGTGCCCACGCCGTGGGCGCGCCGGTGCCTATGACCGCCGAGGTGCAGGAGATCCTGCAGTGGCTGCACAACCGCGGCGAGGGCCAGAAGGACCACAGCGCCATTGCCCACTATTATGAGTACCTGACCGGCATTGAGATCGGCCGCTGAGCGGCGCGCCTGAGGAGGACAAAACAATGCAGACCGATTTTATGAAAGGCGTCGTGGTCCCCATCCTGACCGTCATTGACGAAAACGAGCGGATCGACGAGGCCGGCCAGCGCGCCCAGGTGGACTATGTCATTGAAGGCGGGGTCAGCGGCATTCTGGCGTTTGGTTCCAACGGCGAGTTCTACATGGTGGAAGAGGACGAAATGGAGCGCGGCCTGAAGATCATGGTGGATCAGGCCGCCGGCCGGGTGCCGGTCTACTTTGGCATCGGCGCCATCAGCACCCGAAAGTGCTGCCGCCTGGCCCGTATGGCCGTCCAGAACGGCGCGGCCGCCGTCAGCGTCCTGCAGCCCATGTTCCTCAAACCCACCTACGACGAGCTGTACAACCACTTTAAGACCATCGCTGAAAGCGTCCCCGAAACGCCGGTGCTGCTCTACAACAACCCCGGCCGGGTGGGCTATACCCTCAGCGCCCGGCTGGTGGACGAGCTGGCCCACAACGTGCCCAACATCGTGGGCATGAAGGACACCAGCGGCGACATCACCCAGACGGCGGAGATTATCCGCCGCACCCGGGACGTGGGCTTCAAGGTCTTTGGCGGCAAAGACACCCTGCTGTACGCCAGCCTCTGCCACAGGGCGGTGGGCGGCGTCTGCACTGCGGCCAACTTCATGCCCGAGCTGATCACCGACGTCTACAACAAGTACGCTGCCGGCGACCTGGCCGGCAGCCTGGAGGCCCAGTTCAAGCTCGACCCGGTGCGGCTGTCGATGGACGCGGCCAGCTTCCCGGTCGCCGCCAAGGATATGGCTGCACTGCGGGGCCGCAAAGTGGGCGTGCCCTACCTGCCCACCCTGCCCACCCCCGAAGGGCCCGCACGCCAGGGCTTTCTCAAAACCATGACCGAAGCGGGCCTGCTGTAACAAAAAAGGAGTCGAGTTGTATGGATCAGAAGCTGCGTCAGGATGCGGATGCCATCATCCGCGCCGCCATTGCCGCCGTCCTGCCCGACGAGGCGGTCCGCCGTGCGCTGAAGGGCCGGCATTTTCCCGGGCGGGTGCTGCTGGTGGCGGCTGGCAAAGCCGCCTGGCAGATGGCCCGGGCGGCGGTGGAGGCCCTGGGCCCGGTGGACGCCGGGGTAGTGGTGACGAAATACGGCCACGTGCAGGGGCAGCTGCCCGGCGTCATATGCTATGAGGCGGGGCACCCGGTGCCGGACGAAAATTCCTTCCGGGCCACCCAGGCCGCCCTCGACCTGGTGGCCGGGGCCAAAGAGACGGACACCGTCCTCTTTCTGCTGTCGGGCGGGGGCAGCGCCCTGTTTGAAAAGCCCCTCATCCCCGGCGGGGAGCTGCAGGACATCACCCAGCAGCTGCTGGCCTGCGGGGCAGACATCGTCGAGATGAACACCATCCGCAAGCGTCTGTCGGCGGTCAAGGGCGGGCGGTTCGCCCTGGCCTGCGCCCCGGCGCGGGTCTACAGCATCGTGCTCAGCGACATTTTGGGCGACCCTCTGGATATGATCGCTTCGGGGCCTGCCGTTCCCGACCGCTCCACCTGCGCCCAGGCCCAGGCCATCGCCGAAACGTATGGCCTTCGCCTGTCCGGGGCGGCCCGCGCCTGCCTGCAGCAGGAGACTCCCAAAGCGCTGGATAACGTCGAGACCCACATCACCGGCAGCGTCCGGGAGCTGTGCGCTGCGGCCGCCGCAGCCTGCGGGCAGCTGGGCTACCAACCCGTCCTGCTGACCGACCACCTGGACTGCGAGGCCCGGGAGGCCGGCCTCTTTCTGGCAGACATCGCCCGCACCCACGCCGGCCGGGGCCAAGCGACCGCCTATCTGGCCGGGGGCGAGACGGTGGTCCACCTGACCGGCCATGGTCTGGGCGGGCGCAATCAGGAGCTGGCCCTGGCGGCCGCTCCGGGCCTGGCGGGGCTGCCGGCCGCGGTGTTCAGCGTGGGCTCGGACGGCACCGACGGCCCCACCGACGCCGCCGGTGGCTATGTGGACGGGGATACCGCAGCGGCTTTGGCTGCCAGAGGGCTGGACGCCGGCGCCGTCCTGGCCGACAACGACGCTTACCACGCCTTGCAGGCCGTGGACGGCTTGATCGTCACCGGCCCCACCGGCACCAACGTCAACGATGTGGCGGTTGTTCTGGTGCGCTGAACTTATCCAAAACGGGCGGCCCGGGTCCTGAACCGTCCGCCCAAGCGTATCGTTTTTCGACGCGCTCAACACGCCGGATCGAGTGATTCGGCGTGTTTTCTTTTTCTTCAAGCTTCAAGATGCCTGCTTTTCACCGGCGGTACAGCATCCGGTAAAAAAGCTTTACTTGAGCGGCGTTTTTTGCTATGCTTAAGATAAAGAACAGCCGTACCCATGCGGCTGGAATGTGAGGAGGTCAACCAATTATGAAGCGATCTTTTTACCGTGTGCTGTGCTGCCTGACGCTGCTGCTGATAAGCTGCGCGCTGCTGGCGGTGGGGGCGAGTGCGGCGGACCCCGTGCGCGATTTTGACTTTGCGCGGTATGCCAGCGACAACCCGGACCTGATGCGGGCCTACGGGCCGGAACTCTATCAGGACGAGCTGTACCAGCATTACCTGCATTATGGCGCAAGCGAGGGGCGGGCAGCCTATTCGCTGCGGACGGGCCAGCCCTTTGTACTGGAGGCGGACGCCCAGCAGGCCTACCAGAACCAGCTGCAGCTCACCAGCGCCCAGGCGCGGCTGGGCAATGCGGCGCTCACGCCCGACCGCAGCTGGCCGGAACCGCTGCTGAATCTGGCAGATCAGGTGCTGGCTCAGGTGGGTGGCTCCACCCCTTATGAGACCCTGCGGGGCTGCTACGACTGGCTGATCCAAAACTGTTCCTATGGATATGAAAAAGCGGATTTGGATGGGGGCGGCCGAATTGCGGAGGACGCCTATTCCATTTTGACGAACCGCGTCGGCGTGTGCGACAACTACTCGGCGGCCTTTGCGGTGATGGCCCGGATGCTGGGCTTTGACGCGCGGCTGCAAAGCGGCCAGACCCACCGGGCTGCAGGCGGCTACACCGGCCACGCCTGGTGTGTCATCAACATCCACGGAGTGGACTATGTGTTCGACCCCCAGGTGGAGGACAACATTGCGGCGGGGGGCGCCATCCGGTATCTGCGCTTCTGCAAGACCTATGAGGAAGTGCCGGACAAGTACATCCGCTATGCCGACGACGTGGTGCAGGACAGCATCATGGCGGGCGGCGACGCGGGCCCTGCTTACGCCTTTGGGCAGGGCGGCAGCTACTTTGCCGCTGTGAACCAGGCCCGCGCCGAGGCGGGCGTTGCGCCGCTGACGTGGGACGCTGACCTTGCCCGGGCTGCCCTGCGCATCGCCATGGGCGAGGACAGCGACGCCGTCCTGGATGAACTGGAGAGCCGGACCGGCAAGAGCTGCGCGCTTTACAGCAGCTACGGTATGTACCCGTTGCCTAGTTGGGCCCCCAATCTGGAGAGCTTCCGCAGGAGCGCGGGCATCAGCCTCTACGGGGCCAGTATGTGTATGCTGTACAGCATGGAATGACCCTGCCGGGGGCGTCCGCAGGTGATGCGGAGGTTCCCGCTTGGCCCCGCCCCTCGATGGGGCGGGGTTTTTACATTGCACCAAAGCAAAACTTAAAGTTGTTTTTGATCTATATATTGACAACTCGAACCTTCTGCGTTACCATATAGATAAGGATTCAACATCACTGTCAGGAAGGTGACCTCCATGGAAGGCCGCAGAGCTGGAAAGCCTCACACCGAGCGCATCTACGTCAAAGTGACGTCGGAGTTTGACACCACCGGTTCCATGGTGCCCCTGTCCATCACTTGGGCGGACGGGCGCACCTTCGCCATCGAGGCGGTGCGGGATTTCCGCCCGGCGGGAGCGGTGGGCAACGACAGGGCAGGGGACTGCTTTACCGTCCTGATCCAGGGGCGGGAACGTCGCCTCTTTTTCGAGCACATCGGCCCGCAGTTCATCGGGCGGGTGGGCCGGTGGTTTGTGGAAAAGACCGTCACCGCGTGAATTCTGAGAAGGGAGGGAGAGCGCCATGTCCGGCCCGCGCACCTATTTTGCCATCGACCTGAAAAGTTACTATGCCTCGGCGGAGTGCGCCGCCCGGGGCCTGGACCCTCTGACCACCAATCTGGTGGTGGCGGACGCCAGCCGCACCGAAAAGACCATCTGTTTGGCGGTGTCGCCCTCCCTGAAAGCGCTGGGCATCCCGGGGCGGGCGCGGCTGTTCGAGGTGGTGCAGAAGGTGAAGGAGGCCAACGACGCCCGGCTGCGGGCGGCCATCCGCAGCCGCGCCGCTGTGAAAAAGGAGGGCAAGTGGTCTCTGTCCGCCCCCAGCTACGACGCCAAGGCCCTGGCGGCCGACCCGTTGCTGGAAATCAGCTACCTGGTGGCCCCGCCCCGGATGGCCTATTACGAAAAGGTGTCCCGTCAAATCTACGGCATCTACCTGAAATATGTGGCCCCCGAAGATATGATGGTCTACTCCATCGACGAGGTATTCATCGACGCCACGCCCTATTTGGCCTACTACAACATGGCGCCTCACGACCTGGCCAAAACCATGATCCGGGAGGTGCTGTACACCACCGGCATCACCGCCACGGCGGGCATTGGCTCCAACCTTTACCTGGCCAAGCTGGCTATGGACATTACCGCCAAGCACGCCGCCCCCGACCAGGACGGCGTCCGCATCGCCGAGCTGAATGAGGAATCCTTCCGTTACCTGCTGTGGGACCACAAGCCCCTGACCGACTTCTGGCAGGTGGGACCCGGCACGGTGCGTCGGCTGGAAAAGCACGGCATCCACACCATGGGAGAGCTGGCCCGTGCCAGCCTCTACGATGAAGATATGCTCTACCGGGAATTCGGGGTGGATGCGGAATTTTTGATCGACCACGCCTGGGGCATCGAGCCCTGCGGCATGAAGGAGGTCAACGCCTACCAGCCCGAAACGAACAGCATCTGTGAAGGGCAGGTGCTGTCCTGCTCCTACGACTGCGAAAAAACACGGCTCATCGTCCAGGAGATGACCGACAGTCTGGTCTACCAGCTGATGGACAAGGGCCTTGTCACCGACGGCCTGACCCTGGACATCGGCTACGACCGGGAAAACTGCGACAAGGGCGGCTATCGTGGCCCGGTGCAGATCGACCGGTATGGCCGCACCCTGCCCAAGCCCGCCCACGGCAGCGTCCGACTGGAGTCGGCCACCAACCTGGGCAGCCAGCTGCAGGCCGCCACAGCGGCCCTGTTCGACCGCATCGCGGACCCCAAGCTGACGATCCGCCGCCTGACCCTCACCGCCAACCGGGTGGTGAAGGACCCCGGCATCTTCCAGACCGACTTTTTCACCGACGCCGCCAGGCTGGAAAAAGAAAAGAGCCTCCAGGAGGCCATGCTGGGCCTCAAGAAGCGTTTTGGCAAAAACGCGGTGCTCAAGGGCTCCAACTACCTGGAGGGCGCCACCATGCGGGACCGCAACGGGCGGATCGGCGGCCACAAGGCCGAGTGAGGAAACTGCTATGGACGACTACAAAAACACCCAAGAAGGCCGCATCGTCAGCCAGAAATACGCCGATATTCTGTATCTGGAACGCCCCGAGCCTTCGGCAAAACATCCCCGTATGAGCGTGGCAAACCGCGCCAAAATTTTCAGCCCCTTTGCGGCTTTGCGGGGTTTCGACGACGAGTTGGCGGAAGAAGGCGCACAGACCCTGCGGGTACCCAAAGCGGAGCTCTCCGAGGAGGAGAAATCTGCCCTCTCGGCCCGGCTGGCCGGGCTGTGCCGGGGCATGACGGTGACGGTGCGATACTTCGTGCCCGCCCTGTGCTGTCCGACCGATCCGCCGGCAGGCCGTTACCGGACCGCGACCGGCGTTGTCCAGGCCCTGGATCCGATAGCGAAAACTTTGCGCCTTGCGCTGGAAGGCCAGCCCAAAGGCCCAGGGCTGGAGAAAGAAAAAGTTGTGACGATCCCTTTTGCGGAGATCGAAATGCTGCAGGGGAGCGGGGAGGTAGTATGAAAGGTTTCACACGGAAGAACCAGTTGCTTTCCCTTTGCGGATTGAATTGTGGGCTATGTCCCATGCAGATAGGTGGACATTGCGGCGGCTGCGGCAATAGGAATCAGTCGTGCAAAATTGCAAAGTGCAGCCTGGAACACGGGAAAATCGAATACTGCTATGAGTGCAGCCATTATCCATGTGAAAAATATGAGCATCTGGATGAATACGATTCTTTTATCACGCACCGTCGGCAAAAAGCGGATCTGCAAAAGGCGAAGAGCATAGGGGTTACGTCCTATAATCTTGAGCAGGAAGAAAAGATGCAAATCCTTGCCCGATTGCTTGTCGGCTACAACGATGGGCGCAGGAAAAATTTCTATTGCGTGGCGGTAAATTTACTGGAACTTTCCGACATACGAGAAGCCATGAACAGGATCGAATCCAATGACAGGGTGTTTGCGTCAGCAAAAGAGCGCTGCGCTTATGCCGCAGAAGTATTTCAGGAGATTGCCGACAGAAAAAAGATTAAATTAAAGCTGATCAAGAAATAGCCGGCCTTTGCAAATTCAGGAGCGTGTTCCCAATGAAATTAAGTACGGTCTATCTATGCGTGAATGACATGGAAACATCTTTGAACTTTTACCGGTTGCTTTTGCAGAAAGAGCCCTTGTATTGCAACGATGACCGGTGGGCCGCGTTTGATTGCGGCGGCCAGTTGGCGCTTTACAATAGAAAATACGATGAAAAACTTTTAAAAGAGGCTTCTGACCTTCCTTTCAACCAGGCATACCGGGAGGATTTTTTCAAAGAGGACCCGGAAAAGAAGAATACCATAGTCGTCTTTAATTTTGAGACAGAGGACTTGAAAAGCGAGTATGGAAGGATCAAATCACTGGGCATCGGCCCCGTCTCGGAAATCATGTATGTGAACGTACATATGCCATATTATTATTTTAATGTAATGGACCCGGAGAGGAACGTTTTGGAAATCACAGGCCGTTACGAAATGGAGGATTTTGTACCGGCTTAAAGCAATGAAGTGCCGGCCGGCCCGTCGGTGGGCCGTTGCCGGACCATGACCGGCGCCGTCAGGAATAAAGCAGTAAATGCAGTAGGTACGATAGCATAACACCCATTGAAAACGAATAGGAGGTCCCCATGAAAAAGACATACAGCGCCCTGCCTGCATCTATGAAAAACATGGAGATGTACGGGTTCCACTGGATGGAGTTTGTTCTCTCCATTCCGTCGCCTCTTTATATCGTCACCTCGTACAAAAGCAACGGGCTGTCCAATGCCTGTATGCAGTCCTGGACGACCTTCACCGGCGGAAAAAACGGCTATTTTGCCATCGTTTCTGCCGTCAGCAAATATGGACATTTGTACCAGACCCTCCATGAGACAGGGGAGGTGGTCATCAATTTTATGTCCGCCGATCTGTACGACCGGTGTATGTCCACCTGCCGGAACAACGGCTTCGACACCGACGAAATCGCGGCGGCCGGCCTGACGGCAGTCCGGGCAGACCAGGTCAACGCCCCGATGATCCAGGAGTGTTTCATGAACCTGGAATGCCGTTTCAAGTGGGAGAAGGAAATCGCAGAGGGGGACGATTACGTTCTGGCCTGCCTGGAGATCGTCAGCGCCCACATAGACGAGAGACACCTGGACGAAAGCGACCTGGGCAGGACCGGTGAAACCGGCATCCTCTACAACATCCACCACCCCATCCACCCGGAGCATTTCGCCGGGACGGCCCACGACTATCTGGGCGTGGTGCAGAAAATACGGGACTATGCGGAATACTGAGAACTCCCCGCAGACGGTGTTTTGGTTGTTGCCATTGCTCCTCGATCGCGGGCCTTGCGGGGCGTGCATGCGGAATTGTCTCAGCGCTCCTGGGCGGCGCGCTGGGTCATTCGGGTCATCAGCCGGCCGGTCCACAAAGGATGACGGTAGGAGAACCAGATCTGAAGAGACTGGAGCGCAGAATGGCAGATCACAAACTTTTGGGACCAGATATGGTCGGCCAGGCCGTAGCCTACGGTCCGGGCATCAGCCTTGAATTCCTTGGGGATGGGCAGCCCGGCCGCCGAAGCGGTGTGGGTCAAGGGCGGGTGGAACAGGTGAAAGGAGATCCCGTAGGGCTGATTTTCGATTTCCAGGCATTTGGCCAGGGCCTCGATGGCTCCCTTGGATGAGGCATAAGGGGATATATTGACGAAGCCTGTGACACCGACGCCGGAACTGGTAAAAATGATGCGGCCCTTGCCGGCCTTGCGCATATAGGGCAGGACGGCCTTGGCCAGCCGCAGGGCGCCGAAAAAATTGACGTCCAGGACATCTTGATAGACGTCGTAACCGGTGTCCGGTTCGCTTGCGAATGTACACAGGCAGGCGTTGTGAATGGCAGCGTCGATGGAGCCAAAGGCCGTGACGGTCTGCGCTACGCCGCTTTGGATGCTGGCGGCGTCCCGGGCATCGGCACAGACAGGCAGCAGCCTTTGGGGATAGGACGCCTGCAGGGCTTTTGCCTGGTCCAGACTGGTATCCAGAATAGTGACGGAGTGACCCCGGGCCAGGAGCCTTTCGGCGATGTAATACCCGATGCCCTGGTTGGCGCCGACGATGATGATGTTTGCCAAGGGAGAAGCCTCCTTTTCGTTCATACTTGCATTTGCGGCCCCGTGACACGGCCGCTTTTGGAAATGCTGCTTACCGGAGCAGTTGGTCCACCTGGCGGAGGATGTCCCTTGCAAAACGATCCTCCGGGCCGCCGCCGGAAAAGACCGACGTCCATTCGCTGCGAATATCCTCGTAAGCCTGCCGGACCTCTTCCTGTTCGGCGGGCGTCAGGTCCTCCCAGCTCTGGCTGCAGGCGGGCGATTTGACCTTTCCATCATAACACACCTGCGTCCCAAAGGCAATGCGCCCGCCCCTACAGAAGGCTGTCCAAAAAAGTATACCTTACCGGAAAAAGAAGTCCCCGGCCATCGCGTGGAAGGCCGGGGGCTCTGCTTTCTTATACGGAAGCGGAAAGGTACCCTCTCAGGGAATATCCTCGCTCTGGATGAGCAGCAGCCAGAAGGAGTCCTCGGCGGAGCTCCCCCAGGCGACGCTCAAGCTGGCGAGCTGCTGGCTGTTGCCCAAGCTGTTCGCCAGGAGGGAACCGTTCAGGGCATTCAGCGCCTTTGCGGCCACCTGGGCGGAGCTGTCTGCGCCGTCATAGAGGAAAGCGCGCAGGTAGACGCTGTTTTTCGAAGGTTCGTTGTAAGGGTCGCCCAAAAGCGAGGTGAAGGCAAACTCATTTTCAGGCGCATAGTGCAGGAACGGGTCTTTCAATACAATGTCGATCAGCAGCGAAGCGGACTCGTCCAGGTTCCGGTTGACGGTGAGCTGCTTCTGGGCGGCGTGGTTCAGGTTGTACAGCGCAATCAGCTGGTCACGCAGGATCTCGTGGGCTTCGGGCTCTGCCGCCTCTTCTTCATCGCCCTGTTCGGGGGTCGAAGAAGGGGACTGGGGCGCTTCCTGCAGGGTATAGGTACAGCTGCTCAAGAGCAATGTCCCGATCAGGGAAAGACAAAGGATACCCAATTTGCGGCCAGCGTGTTTCATAACGTGCACTTCCTTTCTGTGTGCTCATGGCTGCGTGGATGGGCAGCCATGAATGAAAACATTTTTAACAACAACTCGATAATAACACACAATTTTCACAAAGTAAACGACAAATTATGATTTTCTCCGCAAAAAGGCAAAGTTCTACGCAATGAACAAAGATTTAGTCAAAATTTGTTAAGATAGCACATAAAAGAGCTCGGGCTGCAAAAAGGGACAGGCTTTGGGACCTGTCCCTTGGTTTTGGGCTTGCAGCCGGTCTGTGCCGAAGAAGCATTTGTCTCGGCCTGTACGAACCGACCGGGGCAGCGCAGAACGAATGTGTGCCGGAACACGGACGAAAATTTGTTCGCAGCACAGCATTTTTACCCATGGAGCGGACGTGAAAGGGATTCGTTGACACATCCGTAGGAGAATGGTATGCTAATAACAATAGGAACACTGCCACAACTCTCACACGGGGGAAACGCCCATGGAAATATCCATGTTCACCAGCTATGCGCAAAAAGTTCTTTCCAATTGTTCCAGAGTGATCGTGGGCAAGGAAGACGTAATTGAAAAAATTCTGGTCTGTTTTATCTGTTCCGGTCATGTACTGCTGGAGGACAGACCCGGCACAGGCAAGACCATGCTGCTGCGGGCGTTTGCCCGGACGGTGGGCGGGGACTGCAGGCGGGTGCAGTGCACGCCGGACCTGCTTCCTTCCGACCTGACCGGCATCAACTTTTATAATCAGAAAACCGGCGAATTTGAGTTCCGGCCCGGGCCGCTGTTCGGTCATTTTGTGCTGGCGGATGAGCTGAACCGCGCCACGCCGCGGACCCAGTCTGCCCTATTGGAAGCCATGGCGGAGCGGCAGATCACAGTGGATGGCGTCACCACCCGATTGGAAGAACCTTTTATGGTGCTGGCCACCCAGAACCCATTGGAGTCCTTCGGTACCTTTCCGCTGCCAGATGCCCAGATGGACCGTTTTTTCATGCGGTTGTCCCTGGGTTATATGCAGCGGCAGCAGGAACTGGAGGTCATCGCCCGGCCTTCCACCCAAGCTGTTCTGGATGGGTTGGAAACTCTGGTGACGCCGGAACAGACTGCTTATGTGCGGTCGGCCTACAGTGATGTGAAGGTGAGCGACGATGTAAAAAACTACCTGATGGATATTGTGGAAGCCACCCGCACCCGCAGCAGTTTTGCGGGCGGCGTTTCCACCCGGGGTGCCATTGCGCTGTACAAGGCATCCCAGGCCCTGGCCGCGGTGCGGGGCAGAGACTACGTCATTCCAGAGGACATCAAGGAACTGGCTCCGGCCGTGCTGTGCCACCGACTGACCCTGGGCGGCGGCATGAACACGGAGGCGGCGGCCCACCGGATGCAGCAGATGCTGCAAAGCATCCCGGTGCCACTGGAAACACTATGACGAGCCTGGTATTTGCGGCTGTGCTGGTGATCCTGGTGCTGGTGCTTCAGGCATATACCCAAAAACACGCGCTGGACGGCCTGGAGGCCGGAATGATACCGGAAGATTTGTTAGCCGAACCCAGTGAGCCGGTGTGCCTTCATTTGACACTGCGCAACCAAAAGGGCTGGCCGCGGCCTCTGGTCTTTCTGAAACTTCACCTGCATCCATCCTTTGAGATGCAGGATGCGGATTGTGTCCAGAGGGACATTCTGGGGAAAGGGCACACAGTTCAGTACGTCACCTGGCTCAAACCCCATCAGGAGGCATCTTGGAACCTGGAAGTGTGTCTTACCAGCCGGGGACGGTATCTGCTGGAGCCTCTGTATCTGGGCAGCGGCGACTTTCTTGGGATGAACGAGCAAACCCGGCGGGCCACTGCCCTGCAGGAGCTGATCGTCCCGCCCCGGGAACGGTCTCTGCCGGCGCTGGATGCAGCCATGGGCGGCTTTCTGGGGGAACTGTCGGCCAACCGCTTTTTGTATCAGGACCCTATTCTGACAGCGGGGTACCGTCCGTATACCAGCCAGGACCCCATGCGCTCCATCTCCTGGAAACAGAGCGCCCGGGGCATGGGCCTCATCAGCAAAAACTACGACGCCACCACCGAGCCTCGGGTGACGGTGCTGGTCCATGCCGCTACCTCTTTGGAAGAACAAATGCAGGCGGTGGAAGATTGCTATTCCATGGCACGGACGGTCTGCCGGATGCTGGAAGAAAAGGCGATATCGTACCGGCTGGCGGTCAATTCCACCTTTGATGTCCTCATCCATGGCGCTCTGGTAGCGGGCAATGCGTGGAATAAACCTCTGGAAACCGGCCAGGGATATGGGCCGGAACATTTCCGCCGGGCACTGGAAATTCTGGGCCGGGCTACCGGCCAGCCAGCGGAACCCTGTGAGCGCTTCTGTACAGAATATTTTGGCCCCGGCACACAGGACAGCTGCATCATGATCACCACCGAGCCGGAAGAAACGGTGCGGCCCTATCTGCACCTGCCGGCGGGCTGCAGTCTTTTGATTCTGCGCCCGGATCAGCCAACGGAAAAGGAGGATGCCCCATGACCACCGCTTTTCTCCATGGGCTGCGGATGCTGGGAGACCTGCTGATCTACGGCACCTTTGCGGCCTTTTTCACAGCCTGTCTGGGCGGCGGCCCTGCACCGCTGCTTCTGCTTTTGCCTGCGTTCTGTTATGGGGTGTCCGCCTGTTTTTCCCAGCGCCGTATCCTGCGGACAGGCTGTGCGGTCCTCTCTCTGTTGGGATTGTTGCTGGTGCCGGATCGGGTGGATCAGGCAGCTTACTTGCCCGTCGTTTTCTATGCTGTATACCTTGCCTGGAAGGGCGGCTATCTTCTTTCGGCGGGCCGGCAGTCGGATATGTTTTTCCTGTTCTGCAAGGTTTACCCTGTCTTTGCCGTTACGCTCAGTCTCATTTGGGATGCAGACGTGATGCTTACGGTTTCGCTGCCTCTGGCCGTCTGGGCCGCTTTCCTGCAAATCTTTCTGATGCGGGTGCTGCGGCAGGCTCCTGCTGTGTATCAAAAGCCTTCGTACCTGCTGCGCAGCGCCGGTTCACTGGCGGCTCTGGCCGCGTTGGGCTTTCTGCTCAGCCGCCCCACGGTGCTGGGCGGGGCGCAGGCCGTGGTGAAAGCCGTCTACTTCGGTCTGGTGGTTCCCGTCCTGACCCTGCCGCTGGCCCTGCTGGCCTGGCTGGCGGAACATGCCCTGTTGCCTGCCATGACATCGCTTCTGCGCTGGATCGCTGCCAGAAGCGGGAACCTCGACCCGGATCTTTTGGAAAGCCTGCCCGGACAGTCCTCCGCGGGCCAGAGCCTTCCCACAGCCGGGGAACCGCTGATGGACGGAGAACGGCTACTGGTTATCCTGGGCCTTGTTCTGCTGGCGGCCGGCTGCGCATGGCTGTTCCGCCGGCTGCTCCAGGCCAATAAAGCAAAGCAATTTCCTTTGACCAAGACAGGCCAAACGCAGACCCGGAAGCTCCCGCGCCGGGCGCACCGGCGGCCCGCCTTTTTCCTTAGCCCCAACGCCCGCATCCGGCGGGCCTATGGCAGATATTTAGAGCGGCAGGTCCAGCACGGTGTGCTCCGGACCCCGTCCGAAACCAGCCTGGACCGTTTGGGCCGGACGCCCTTTTTGGATCAAGAAGCCGAACGTCAGCTGCGCCGGCTCTATCTCAAAGCCCGCTACGGGGAGTGCGCCACGCCGCAAGATGTGGCCGCCGCAGAACGTTTGGAGAAAGCGCTGGAACAGCCAAAGTGAGCGGGAGAACGTCTCGAGGGAGGTTTGGTTTATGAAAACGACGGTCAAGTGGGCGTCGGCCCTGGCTCTGGGCGCAGCGGCCTGGAAAATCTGCCGGGACCGCAAGTACCCCCTGGCAAAGGGCTGCCCGCCCATGAACCTGTTTGTAGTGCCGGGCGGGGCGCTCAGCCCGGGGGTGGCGGCGCTGGGCAACCGGGTGCTGGCCCGGATGCCGCTGCCGCCGGTGATGCCGGGGCTGCGGCGCAGCCGGCAGACGGTGCAGATCCCCGGCGGGCAGGAGGTGCCCCTGACCCTGTATGAGCCGGAGGGCGCAGCGGGAAAGCTGCCCTGCCTGGTGTATTTCCATGGGGGCGGGTTCTGCTTTGCCGATGCGGGATACATCCACCAGAACGTGATGGATTACAGCCTGGGAGCGGGCTGCAAGGTGGTGTTCGTCCACTACCGCACCAGCGAGCGGGCGGCGTTCCCCCTGCCGTTCGAGGACTGCCGCCAGGCGCTGCAGTTCGTGTGGGAGCACAGTGCACAGCTGGGCATCGACCCGGACCGGATCGCCGTGGGAGGCGACAGCGCCGGGGGAGCGCTGGCGGCGGCCTGCGCCCTCTGGGCGCGGGACCAGGGCGGGCCCCGGCTGTGCTTTCAGATGTTGATCTACCCGGTCACCGATGCCCGGATGCAGACGCCCTCCATGAAGCAGTTCACCGACTGCCCCTGCTGGAACGCCCGCCTGAACCGGAAGATGTGGCAGCTCTACCTGCGCAGCGGCTGGGGCGGCCTCCGGGCGTATGCCTCGCCCATGGAAGCGGAGGACTTCGGGGGCCTGCCCGACGCCTATGTGGAGGTGGAAGAGTTCGATTGCCTGCGGGACGAGGGCGCGGCCTACGCGGAGGCGCTGGCCCGCGCCGGGAGCAGCGTCCAGCTGGAGCGGGTGACAGGGACCTTCCACGGCTTTGATGTGTTCCGCAATTCGCCGCCGGCCCGGGCGCAGATCGCGGCCCGCATCCGGGCGCTGCGCCGGGTTTTTGCCGTGCCCGGACCGTGAAAAGACGCCGCGGGGCACACCTCGTCCGCTGAGACTACGGCTTTGGGCGGGCAGCTGCGCGCTCAGCACAACGCCTGGAACAGGCCGCTCAGCTCCTTGTGAGTTTCGGAGCGGTACACACAGTAATACGTGATGTTCGCCTCCGGGTCCAGCACCGGGA
>DGYMR06203__coassemble_853_pt1 | contig 27099 bp, 23 predicted proteins | sample DGYMR06203__metabat2_low_PE_024 | metagenome-assembled genome bin DGYMR06203
TTCTCTCGCTTGCATTTTGCTTTGGTTAATTTGATGGTTTTAAAACAGGCTCTAGCTATATACGAAGGTGGTAAATCTATAGATCTTCCTGAATAACCTCTTCAAATTTCACCCAACCTATCTCCTCCAACTGATGCTTACTCAGCGCCATCTGGGCTTGCTTGCGCCAAGAGTTGTAGTCATCCCGCATTTTTTGGTTACCGGGGGCACGGGAGCAGCGCATCTGGTAGCGGTTGCGCATCTTGTTGTAGAGTTCCTTGGCTTTGTTGTCCTCCAGCTTGTGGTATCTCTGGTAGGTCGAATCACCCTTTTCGGCTAGTTCCACCAGCAGCTCCGAAGGACGCTGTCCATGCGCTGTTCTGGGGTGGCCGTTCTCATCCACCAGTGTATCTTCGATCAGTTGGCGCAGATCTGTTTTGCCGTCCATCAACTGTTGCAGCAGTGTCACAAAGGATTCCAATACCGACAGCGCTGTCCGGCACAGAGAGGCATCCCCGGTATCATGCTGGATAAAGACCTTCATCTGGTCGATGTACTCCGGGAAGGTCCGGCAGAACCATTCCATAATATCGCTGGTTATGGTCAATTCGCCGAGGTGGGACATTCTGATGCGCAATTCATCATGTGTGCTGGGGCGTGTTGTAGCCCTGGATATATTCAGGGCGACCTTCAAGGAAAAGGTACGTCTGGTAGTTTAAAATTTCTTACCATCCTGTGTTGGAGCATAGTGGGCGGAAAAGGCTCTGTGTTTTTCTGTGTTTCAGAAACAGCCGAGAAAAGTGTGTAAATCATCCAATATGAAAACAGTCTAACACATATTGAAACTGACTGCAAGTCGTTGTATGCTGCATGTGTCGGAAGAATCTATGGTGAAAACATCAAACATTTTTCGAGGACAGTGATGTTATATCGTTTTAGTTGACACTTGCCACGCAAGAAAAAATAATAGACTTGGGAGAAACAAAGGGGGCAACTGAAATGACAAAGTGCAAATAGTACGATATGGAATATAAGGTGCAGGCGCTGAAGCTGGCCCATAAGATCGGAGGGCAGCGACGGGAAGCTCTATATTTCAGCTGTTTTTGACTGCTATGACAGAGCGGTCCTAGGTCTGGCCATGGATACTAATATGAAAGCGCCTCTGTGTGCCAAAACAGTAGAAAATGCGGTAAAGGTTTATCTCGGCCTTCGGAGTGCCATTCTCCACTCTGACCAGGGCAGCTAGTACACCAACGGGTTATACCGCAATAGTCGTCGCAGTATAGAATCTATCAATTTTCTAAAAGAAAATAGCCGCCTGCTACGCGATGTGCGTAACAGACGGCCATCTTTCTTGTCTCAAACCCTGCCGGAGAACCGATGTGGATGATGAAGTTTTGAGTCATGAAGAAAATGAAACTGTGCGAGGTAAAAGGTGCATAGAATTCACTGCCGGTAAAAATGGTCAAATTCCAGTTTTTTCCAGCATCATAAGGCGCTGCACATTTTTGCACATTTTTTGCACATCGGAACCCCCGGATAATGGATGCGCATGGTGCAAACAATGCGGAGAACACAAAGACGAAAAGACCATAAAACTACGATAAGCAGACAAATTTTGAAATGCTCTACACAATTCGACATGGATGAAAAGTGTGTTTGGAGTTCTCTTAATCAGTGGGCCCAGGGTTCGAGTCCCTGGAGGTGCACCACATGAAACACGCTGAATCGTAGGATTCGGCGTGTTTTCTTTTTGCGCAGAGATACGGAGCCTGTCTTTAGCGGCATGGTTTGACAAGGCTGTTATGATGAAGGTCCATGCAGCAGAAAAGCCACACCCTCCAAGGATGCGGCTCATACTGTCTACGGAGTTATGGATTGGCCGCAAGGAGGTCACAGCAGCACGCTCTCGCCGGGGGCGGGGGCGAGCACCCGCTCGGGGTGGGAGACGCGGGCGGCCAGAGCGGCGGGATCGCCGTTGAAGGTGCTCCAGTCCGGCGCGTCCACGCTGCCCCAGTGGATGCACAGCAGACGCGCCTGGGGGTAGGCGTTGGCCAGCCGGACGGCGCCCTCAAAGGTGATGTGCCATTCGTTGTCCGAAAAATCCAGCAAAATCAGGTCGGGCTGGGGCATGGCCAGGTGGGAGGGCAGCAGCTGGGAGTCCCCCGGCAGCCAGATGCTGCCGTCCGGAGTGTCGAACCAGTAGCCGCAGTAGTCCTTTTCCTCCCAGTGGCGGTAGGACCACTTTTGCGAGCCGTTCTGCCAGTTGTGTCTGGCAGGGGTCAGGGTTGCCGAGATGCAGCCTGCCTGAAAGGTCTCCCCGATGTCGTGGCCGGTGCCGGGCAGGCCCAGAGCGGCGATCTGTTCGGCCACGTACCGGGGCGCATGGTAGGAGCGGCAGGCGTCCTTCATGTCCAGGCAGCTTGAGCGGCTGAAATGGTCGTTGTCGATGTGAGTGATGAGCAGTGCGTCCAGCCGGGGGACCTGCCGGGGCAGGATGGGCGGCTGGATCAGCAGGGGCATATCGAAATCCTGCAGCAGGGGGTCCACCATCAGGGTGGAGCCCCGGCTGTTGAGAAAGATGCCGGCGCTGCCCAGCCAGGTGACGGCTGTGTCGGGGCGCGGGCCGAAATCGGCGCTGGTCAGGGGCCGGGTGGGGCCGGGCATGGCCTGGCCCCGGGGGCTTGTGAAAAGCTGCATAGAGGGTCCTCCTGGGTTGAAAAGGGTGGGGGTCAATCGTTCCAGCCCGCAATGCGGGTCAGGAGACGCTGGGGATAGCCGTAAAGGCTGGCGGGCCAGTTTTCCAGGTTGGATGTGTTGGAATGGACCAGATAGTCGATGGTCTGCCCGGACTCGTCGGTGACGGTCTGGCTGATGATGACCACATGGCGCCAGCTGCCGTTTTCCCCCATTTGGATCAGGTCGCCGGGCTGGCCGGTCAGGTAGGGGGCGCCGGTCTGGGCCGCCAGGCCATAGCCGGTGTTGCCCTCCGCATAGGCTAAAAATTCATCCACGCCGGACCAGGAGCTGCTGCGGCCGACGGCGGTGGTGTCGTTGGCCACCGTGCCGTCGAACCACTTCCAGACCGCAGCGCCTGTGGTGTCCATGGGGATGCCGCCGGCGTACAGGCACTGGGAGACGTAGTTCTGGCAGTTGCCGCCCATGCCGGCATAGTCGTCCCAGGCGGGGTTGCGGGCGGCTGTATACTAGCGGGCGTAGTCCAGGGCGGCCTGCCGGTCGTAGGGGTGGTCCGCAGAGGGCAGGAGCCCGGCCTCCCGCTGCGCGCCCAGGGCCGCCGCTGCGGCGCGGTTGGCCTCCAGAAAGGCGGGCACAGCCGCCGCATAGCGGGCTTCCAGATCCTCCCAGCCGCCCTGGCGGATGGTGGTCAGGTAGAGGGCGTCAAAGCTGCTGTGGGCGGCGATCCGCCAGCCATCCGGCCCTGGCGTCAGGGTGAAGCTGTGATGTACCCCGTACTGTCTGGATTCGGTCCCGGGGGTCTGGGCAAAGATTTGGGTGTTGTCCTCCTGGGCCTGCACCGTGACGCTGCCGTCCGCCTCCTGCCGGGCGGCGGTGCAGCGGAGCCGGTACTGCCAGGACACAAGGGAGTAGTCCGCCCCTTCGGTCAGGGTGCGCAGCCCCAGCTGCCATGTCAGCCCGGCCAGAGACTGCTGCGCCGCGGCGTCGCTGGCGAAAAGGCCGTCCATCCCCTCGGGGGCCTGCAGGCGTGCCAGCGCCTGATAATAGCCGTCCATGAACCGCTGCAGAAGCGCGGTCTGCTCCGGGGTGAGGGAGCCTTCTTCCAGGTCGGTTTCCACCCGGCCGCTGCCCACCGGCGCGGCCGGCTCCGGCGCAGCCTCCACAGCCTGCTGGGGGAGAGCCGGGGCGGGAGCGGGGGAAAGGTCCTGGGCGCATCCGGCCGCCAGGACGCAGAGGGCGAGGGCCGCCCCCCGTGCGATCTGTTTGAACATATCTGCTTTTGATACCTTCCCTGTGATGGTGTGTTTATACGTCCAGAAGTTCCAGCCGGTAGGCGCGGCTGCCCAGGCCGATGGCCTCAGCGCTCTCCAGGGTGTGGATGCCGTTGCGGCTCTCGATCCGCTGGGTCAGGGCTTCGTGGCCGGGGGCGGCATAGACCAGGTCGATGCAGGCCTGGTCCAGGGCCACCGGGTCGGTGGAGGCCAGGATGCCGATGTCGGCCATTTCCGGCTCGGCGGGGTTGCCGTCGCAGTCGCAGTCCACCGAAAGGCGGTTCATCACATTGAGATAGACGATGCGCGCCCCGTGGCCCAGCGCGTCGGACACCGACTTGCCCGCGTCCCCCATGGCCTCCAGAAAGGCGTCCTGTTCGCCGCTCCACATACTGCCGCCGGTGCCGCCGGAGTGGATCCAGCTTTTGCCTTCCCGGCTGCCCAGGCCGATGGAGATGTTTTTGATGGCGCCGCCGTAGCCCGCCATCGCGTGGCCCTTGAAGTGAGAGAGGACCACATAGTCGTCGTAGTCGGCAAAGGCTGCGCCCACATAGTTTTCCTGCAGGCGCGCGCCGCCCTCCACCGGCAGGGTCATCGAGCCGTTCTCATCCTGGATCTGGACGGCGGCGATGCCGGTAAAGCCGTGCTCCTGCGCCACCTGGTAGTGCTCCTGGGTGGAGCTGCGCGCGCCGCCGTAGGCGGTGTTGCACTCCACGATGGTGCCGTCCAGCTGGCGGACCAGGTCGCCTACCAGTTCGGGCCGCAGGTAGTTGGAGGCGGGGGGCTCCCCGGTGGACAGTTTGACCGCCACCCGGCCCGACGGCGTCCAGCCCAGGGCCTCGTAGGCCCGCACCAGCGCCGCTGCGCTGATCTCCCGGGTAAAATAGACGGCGGGGGCCCCGGCGTCCCGGGTCAGGTGCTCCAGCGCCTCCAGCGGGATGGCGTCCCCCTCGTTGGTGGTCAGGCTGGCTGCCCCGGCGGGGGCGGCGGAGCTGGCAGGTCCTGCCGGGCTGGACGCCGGAGGAGCCGCCGGTTTGGAAGAAGCGCTGGCCGCGGGGACAGCGCCGCAGGCCCCGGCAGCCCCGGTCAGGGCTGCGGCAGCCGAAAGTTTGAGGAAATCGCGCCGTTTCATGGATCATGCCTCCTTTGTGGGATGAGTCTGGAAGGCGCCGGCTTTGGCGCTTTCCACTGCTATCATAATACATAGCTGACGCTGTGTCAAATGCTTGTTCCGTATCCGGGAAGATACGGCGGGGGCATGGCTTTTCGGGGGCCGGGACGCAGAAACCCCCTGGCGCGGCGTGGGGGCTGCGCCAGGGGGGCGGGGGTCACTCCCGTGCGGTGAGGAGGGTGAGGGTGTCCGGCAGAAGGAAAGAGCCATAACAGCACCTCCCTGCTGTCAAAAAGGGTGGATAAGGACAAAAAATCCACCCCGATGCGGAACGCATCGCGGTGGATCACTGGCGGAGGAGAAGGGATTTGAACCCTTGCACCGGTTCCCCGGCCTACGAGATTTCGAGTCACGCCTCTTCGACCACTTGAGTACTCCTCCAACTGTATTTGGTTTTGCAGCTTTTCTATTATAGCAAAAACCCGCCCCGGCGTCAACTGCCAGAGCGGGTTTTGATGGCATTTTTTGCGGCGGGCCCTCACTTGCCGGCCAGCAGGATGGCCAGGACGGCTTTCTGGACGTGGAGGCGGTTCTCCGCCTCGGTGAAGATCTCGTCCGCGTGGGCCTCAAAGACGGCGTTGGAGATCTCCTCGCCCCGGTGGGCGGGCAGGCAGTGCAGGACCATGCAGCCGGGCTTTGCGCCCTCCAGCAGGGCGCCGGTCAGCTGGTAGCCCTGGAAGTCCCGCATCCGGCGCTCGGCCTCCCCGCCGGCGGCGTTGTTCCAGACGGCGGTGACCACCACGTCGGCGTCCCGGACCCCCTCCCGGGGGTCGTCCAGCAGCCGGAACGCCGGGCCGTAGGGCTGGGCAAAGGCCAGCACGTCGGCCGCGGGGCGGTAGGCGGGCGGGCAGACGCAGGTCACCTGCATCCCGGCCAGGAGCCCCCCGGCGATCAGGCTGTTGGCCATGTTGTTGCCGTCCCCCACAAAGCAGAGCTTCTGCCCCTCCAGGGGGCCGCGGCGCTCCCGGATGGTCATCAGGTCGGCCAGCACCTGGCAGGGGTGGGCGTAGTCGGTCAGGCCGTTGATGACCGGCACCCCGGCGTAGGCGGCCAGCTCCTCCAGGTCGCGCTGGCGGTAGGTTCGCCAGACGATGCAGTCGTAGTACCGGCCCAGCACCCGGGCGGTGTCCCGCAAGGGCTCGCCCCGGCTGGCCTGCAGCTCGGTGGCGGCGTTCATGTAGCTGCCCAGGCCTCCCAGCTGGAACACCCCCACCTCAAAGCTGGTGCGGGTGCGGGTGGAAGTCTTGGAGAACATCAGCGCCACGCTTTTGCCCGCCAGCAGCGGCGGGGTGCCGCCGGCCTTCTGGGCGGCCTTCAGCTCCACGGCCACGTCCAGGATGTGGTACAGTTCCTCCCGGGTCAGGTCGTTCATTTTCAGCAGATGCTTCATGGCTGGCCTCCCGGTGTCACGGGCGGAGCGGGTCCATCCCGCACAGCACTTCGTCCAGGATCACCAGCGCCCGCTCGATGTCGTGGGCGGTGACCACCAGGGGCGGCAGCAGCCGCAGCCGGGTCTTGGCGGTCAGGACCAGCAGCCCCCGCTCCCGGCAGGCGGCCAGCACGTCCGAGGCCTGGATGCCGTCCTCGAACTGGATCCCCAGCATCAGACCCAGGCCCGACACATCGGTGACGTGGGGCAGTTTTTCCAGCCCGGCCCGCAGCTGGGCGCCGTGCTCCCGCACGCCGGCCAGGAACCGCTCGTCCAGGCGGCCCATCACCACGTTGGCCCCGGCGCAGACCACCGGGTTGCCCCCGAAGGTGGAGCCGTGGCTCCCGGGCCCCATCCCGGCGGCCACCTTGTCGCTGACCAGCACCGCGCCGATGGGCAGGCCGCCCCCCAGCCCCTTGGCCAGGGTGACGATGTCGGGGCGCAGGTTGTACTGCTCGCAGGCCAGGAAGGTGCCGGTGCGGCCCACGCCGGTCTGCACCTCGTCCACGATCAGGCACAGGTCTTTTTCGTCGCAGAGGGCGCGCACCTCCTGCACGAACAGGGGGTCCAGGGCCACCACGCCCCCCTCGCCCTGCACCAGCTCCAGCATGACGGCGCAGGTGTGGGCGTCCACCAGTTTGGTCAGGCGGTCGATGTCCCCGGCGGGGGCGTAGACGAACCCCTCGTTGAAGGGCCCGAAGTACTGGTGGAAGCCGTCCTGCCCGGTGGCGGTCAGGGTGGCCAGGGTGCGCCCGTGGAAGCTGTTGACCAGGGTGATGACGGTGCTGCGGCCCTCGCCGTAGTGGTCAAAGCTGTATTTGCGGGCGGCCTTGATGGCGCCCTCGTTGGCCTCGGCCCCCGAGTTGGCAAAGAATACCTTGCTCATGCCGGTGCGGCGGCACAGGGCCTTGGCCAGCTTGGAGCAGGGAGCGGTGTAGTAGAGGTTGGAGGTGTGCTGCAGCTTGTGGGCCTGGCGGGAGACGGCCTCGGCCCACTCCAGATCGCAGTAGCCCAGGCTGTTGACCCCGATGCCGCTGGTGAAGTCCAGATAGTTCTGGCCTTCGGGACCGTAGGCGTGGAGGCCGTGGCCTTTTTCGATGACGATGGGGTTGCGGTTGTACGTATGCAGGACGTAGTTGTTGTCCCGCGCAATGACTTTTTCAGAATCCATAGTAGTGCCTCACTGCTTGTGTCAAGACGGGATGAAAAGCCCCTTCCGGGGGATCATTCCCGGTGGCTCCTGCGGTAAAAACGGGTGCCCGACCCCCGGTTGGAGAACAGCTCCAGCAGGACGGTGTGGGGGACCCGGCCGTCGATGATGACTGCCTCGTGCACCCCCTGGTAGATGGCGTCGGCCATGCCGCCGATCTTGGGGATCATGCCCCCGGCGATGATGCCGGCGGCCTTGTAGCCCTCGATCTCGCTGACCTCCACCTCGGGGATCAGGGTGCTCTCGTCGTCCTTGTCCCGCAGCAGGCCGGCGATGTCGGTCATCGAGACCAGCTTTTCGGCCTTGAGGGCGATGGCGATCTGGGCGGCGGCGGTGTCGGCGTTGACGTTGTAGGGCTGGCCCAGGTCGTCCATCCCCACCGTGGCGATCACCGGGATGTAGCCCCCGTCCAGCAGGCTGGAGATCAGGGTGGTGTCCACGTGGGTGATCTCGCCCACATAGCCCAGGCGGCTGTCCAGCTCGGCGCAGCGCAGCATCTGGCCGTCCATGCCGCACAGGCCCACGCCGCGGCCCCGGAGCTTGGCCACCAGGTCTTTGTTCACCTTGCCGGCCAGCACCTGCTGGACCACCTCCATGGTGGGGCCGTCGGTCACCCGCAGGCCCCCCGCAAAGCGGCTTTCGACCCCCACCTTTTTCAGCATCTCGTTGATGGCGGGGCCGCCGCCGTGCACCAGGACCACCCGCACCCCCAGCAGGGTCAGGGTGACCAGGTCGTTCATGACGGCGTCCTTCAGGGTCTCGTTGATCATGGCGTTGCCGCCGTATTTGATGACCATGGTCTTGCCATGGTATTTCTGGATGTAGGGCGTGGCCTCGGAAAAGAGGCGGGCCATTTCTTCGTTTTTCATCTTCTTGCGCCTCGCTCAGGTCCGGTAATCCCCGTTGATTTTGACGTAGTCGTAGGTCAGGTCGCAGCCCCAGGCCTTGGCGCTGGCGCTGCCCAGGCCCATGTCCACCCGCACCAGGATGTCGTGCTCGGCCAGGACTTTGGCGGCCTCTTCCTCGCTGTAGGGGTGGTAGGCCGCGTTTTCGCAGACGTAGACTTCGCCCGCCGCGCTGGACAGCCAGACGCGGACCTTGTCGATGGAGAAATCCCCCGGGGTGTAGCCGATGGCGCAGAGGATGCGGCCCCAGTTGGCGTCCCGGCCAAAGACCGCCGCCTTGAACAGGTTGGAGCAGACCACGCTGCGGGAGACCGCCCGGGCGGTCTGCAGGTCGGGGGCGCCGGTCACCTGGCAGGTGATGAGATGGGTGGCGCCCTCGCCGTCCCCGGCGTGCTCGGCGCACATGTGCTCGGCAATGGCGGTCAGGGCGTCCACAAAGGCGTCGTAGTCGGGGCCCTCGGCCTCGATGGGCACGTTGCCCGCCAGCCCCGACGCCAAGATGAGGAGGGTATCGTTGGTGGACGTGTCCAGGTCCACGCTCATCTGGTTGTAGGTGCCGGGCACCACCTGGCGCAGGGCCTTTTGCAGCATGGCGGGGCTGACGGCGGCGTCGGTGGTGTAAAAGGCCAGCATGGTGGCCATGTTGGGTGCGATCATCCCGCTGCCCTTGCCGATGGCCCCCAGGGTGCAGGGCACGCCCCCCAGCTGGAAGCGGATGGCGTACTCCTTGGGGTGGGTGTCGGTGGTCATGATGGCGGTGGCGGCGTCGGCGCTGCCCTCGGCGGTGTGGGCCAGTTTGGCCGCCGCGGCCGGGATGCCCGCGGCAAAGGGGTCGATGGTCATAGGCTGGCCGATGACGCCGGTGGAGGAGGGCAGGACGTCCCCGGCCGGGATGCCCAGGGCCTCGCCGGTCAGGCGGCAGCATTCCTCAGCCAGGTCCACCCCGTTGGCGGCGCAGGTGTTGGCGTTGCCGCTGTTGACCAGGATAGCCTGGGCATAGCCGTCGGCCAGGTGGGCCCGGTCCACCTTGATGGGGGCGCCGCAGACCTTGTTGGTGGTGTAGACCCCCGCCGCCGCGCAGCGGACGTCGGCCTTGATGAGGGCCAGGTCATACTTGGAGTGGTTGCGGCGGATGCCGCAGTGGACCCCCGCCGCCGCAAAGCCTTGGGGGGCGCACACGCCGCCGGTGACTTCCTGATACTGCATACGATACGTTCCTCCTGTCTGTTCCCCTCTCCGACGCAGGGGGAGGGCAAGGTGCATTGTGTTTGTTCTGCAAGGCCGTGCCCCGTGGGGCGGGGGCTTATTCCAGCCCGGCGGTCTCTTCCAGCCCCAGCATCAGGTTCATGCACTGGACCGCCGCCCCCGAAGAGCCCTTGCCCAGATTGTCGAACAGGGAGATCAGCAGCATCTGGCTGCCGTCGGGGCTGGTGGTGCAGTACAGTTCCATCCGGTCGGAGCCCTGCAGGGCCCCGGCGGCCAGCATCCCGTCCGCGGGCAGCTGGCCCAGGGGATGGACGGTGAACTGGGGCTCGCCGGCGTAATAGCCGGCCAGGGCCTGGGCGATCTGCGCCGGGGCGACGCCGGGCAGCAGGTCCATCCGCAGGGGGACGGTGACCTCCATGCCGGAATAGTAGTCGTCCACGATGGGGCAGAACACCGGCGGGGCCGCCAGGCCGGACACCGCCTGCATCTCGGGCAGGTGCTTGTGGTGCAGGGTCAGGCCGTAGGCCCGGGGGGTGCTGTAGAGGGCGGGGCGGCCGCCGTCCTCGTATTCGGCGATCATTTTTTTGCCGCCGCCGGAATAGCCGGTCAGGCTGTGGCAGGTGAAGGGGTAGTCCGCCGGAACCAGCCCCAGCTCCACCAGGGGCCGGGCCAGGGCGATGAAGCCCGAAGCATGGCACCCGGGCACCGCCACCCGGCTGGCGGCGCGGATGGCTTCCCGCTGGCCGTGCAGCTCAGGGAAGCCGTACACCCACCCCGGCGCGGTGCGGAAGGCGGTGGAGGTGTCCAGCACCTTGACCTGCCCGCCGATCCGGGGCAGGATCTCCCGGGAGGCGGCGTCGGGCAGGCAGAGGAAAGCAAGGTCCGCCGCATTGATGACCTCGGCCCGGGTCTCCAGGTCCTTGCGGCCGGCCTCGGGGATGGAGAGCAGCTCCAGCTCGGGCCGGCGGGCCAGCCGCTCGGCGATCCGCAGGCCGGTGGTCCCGGAGGAGCCGTCGATGAATACCTTGCAGCTCATGCTTTGGCCTCCTCTTCCCAGGCGTCCAGGGCAGCCAGGGCCTGGGCGATCTGGGCCTTGACGCTGGCGGCGCTGGGGCCGCCGTAGCTGGTGCGGCCCTCGCAGCAGTTGACCAGGTCGATGGCCTGGTATACGTCCTGCCCGAACAGGGGGCTGTAGCCCTGGAACTCGGCCAGGGTGAGCTCTTCCAGCACCTTGCCGGCGGCGATGCAGTCGGCCACCATCTGGCCGGTCAGCTTATAGGCGTCCCGGAAGGGCATCCCCTTCTTGGTCAGGTAGTCGGCGCAGTCGGTGGCGTTGATAAAGCCGGCCGCCGCCGCCCGGCGCATGTTGGCGGGCAGGGTGCGCATGGTCTCCAGCATGGGGGTGATGGTGGTCAGGCAGAGGGCCAGGGTGTCCACCGCGTCAAAGATGGCCTCCTTGTCCTCCTGCATATCCTTGTTGTAGGCCAGGGGCAGGCCCTTCATCATGACCAGCAGGGTGTTCAGGTCGCCGTAGACCCGGCCGGTCTTGCCCCGGATCAGCTCGGTGACGTCGGGGTTTTTCTTCTGGGGCATGATGGACGAGCCGGTGGTGAAGGCGTCGTCCAGCTCGATGAACTTGAACTCCCAGCTGCACCAGAGGATGATCTCCTCCGACAGGCGGGACAGGTGCATCATGCAGGTGGAGATGGCCGCCGCCAGCTCGATGCAGAAATCCCGGTCGGACACGCCGTCCATGCTGTTGGGGCAGGGGGCGGCAAAGCCCAGCTTTTCGGCGGTAAAGGCACGGTCCAGGGGATAGGTGGTGCCGGCCAGGGCGCCCGAGCCCAGGGGGCACTGGCTGTCCATCCGGCGGGTGGCGTCCACAAAGCGGCCCAGGTCCCGCAGCAGCATCCAGGCATAGGCCATCAGGGCGTGGCCGAAGGTGACCGGCTGGGCCCGCTGCAGGTGGGTGTAGCCGGGCATCACCGAGGCGGTGTTCTCCCCGGCCTTCCGGCAGATGACCCGGACCAGGTCCGCGATCAGCTGCTGCAGGCGGAGGCTTTCGTCCCGCAGGGTGAGGCGGATGTCCAGGGCGACCTGGTCGTTGCGGCTGCGGCCGGTGTGCAGCCGCTTGCCGGCGTCCCCGATGCGGGCGGTCAGGGTCTGCTCCACAAAGGTATGTACGTCCTCGGCGGCGGGGTCGATCTCCAGCCGGCCGGCGGCCAGGTCGTCGGCGATGGAGGCCAGCCCGCCCAGGATGGCCTCGCAGTCCGCCTCCGGGATGATGCCCTGCCGGGCCAGCATGGCGGCATGGACGCCGCTGCCCTTCATGTCCTGGGCGATCATCCGCTGGTCGAACCGGATGGAGGAATTGAAATCGTTCACGCGGGAATCCACCGCTTTGGAAAAGCGGCCTTTCCAGAGTTGTTCAGCCATGACAGGCTCCTTTCAAAAACAAAGGGCGGTTCCGGTCCGTCCGGGCGGAAAGCCCCCTCGAGCGCATTGCGCCGGGTGAAACGGCAAAGCCGCCGCAAGAAACGTGTCCTGCGGCGGTGCCGCCGGCATGGCTGCCGGTTGTTGTTGACCTCTGCCCGGAAAGTGTGAGGCTGCGGACAGAGGGGAGGAAAGCGGAGATCAGTCCTTGGGCCACTTCTTGGACAGCTTGGCCCGCTCTTTGATGGACAGGCCGAACAGGTTGATGAACCCGGCGGAATCGGCCTGGTCGTAGTCGTCGTCCTCGCCGAAGGAGGCGGTCTGCTCGTCGTACAGGGTGTAGGGCGAGGTGACGCCGGCGTTGATCATGTTGCCCTTGTACAGCTTGAGCTTGACGTCGCCGGTGACGGTCTTTTCCAGGCTGTCGGCAAAGGCGTCCAGGGCCTCCCGCAGGGGGGTGAACCACTGGCCGTTGTAGACGATGTCGGCGTACTTCTGGGCCAGCTGGGCCTTGAAGTGGGCGCTCTCCTTGTCCAGGGTGATGGTCTCCAGGACGTTGATGGCCTTGTAGAGGATGGCGCCGCCGGGGGTCTCGTAGACGCCGCGGCTCTTCATGCCCACCAGGCGGTTCTCGACGATGTCCAGCAGGCCGATGCCGTTCTCGCCGCCCACCTTGTTCAGGTATTCCACCAGCTCCACGGCGCCCATCTCCTTGCCGTCCACGGCGGTGGGGATGCCCTTTTCAAAGTGGATGGTCACATAGGTGGGCACGTCGGGGGCCTGCTCGGGGCTGACGCCCAGCTCCAGGAAGCCGGGCTTGTTGTACTGGGGCTCGTTGGCGGGGTTTTCCAGGTCCATGCCCTCGTGGGACAGGTGCCAGAGGTTCTTGTCCTTGGAGTAGTTGGTCTCGCGGCTGATGCGCAGGGGGATGTGGTGGGCCTCGGCGTAGTCGATCTCCTCGTCGCGGCTCTTGATGTCCCACTCGCGCCAGGGGGCGATGATGGCCATATCGGGGCAGAAGGCCTTCAGGGTCAGCTCAAAGCGGACCTGGTCGTTGCCCTTGCCGGTGCAGCCGTGGCAGATGGCGTCGGCGCCCTCCTGGATGGCGATGTCGGCCAGCGCCTTGGCGATGCAGGGCCGGGCAAACGAGGTGCCCAGCAGATAGTCCTCGTACTTGGCGCCGAACTTCAGGGTGGGGAAGATGTAATTTTCGACAAAGTCCTTTTTCAGGTCCAGCACATACAGCTTGGACGCGCCGGTCTTTTTGGCCTTTTCTTCCAGGCCGTCCAGCTCGGTGCCCTGGCCCACGTCGCCCGACACGGCGATGACCTCGCAGTTGTTGTAGTTTTCTTTCAGCCAGGGGATGATGATGGAGGTATCCAGCCCACCGGAATAGGCCAGCACGACCTTTTTGATGTCTTGCTTTTTCTTCATGACGGTTCGCTCCTTTTTCGCCGTTTGGCGGGTTTCACACTTTCTGCCGCACGCCCTGTTGGTGCGGTCCTGCGCGCCGTTTTGCGCGTCTGTCCCTATTATACCCGCCGGCGCGCGAGCGTCAATGCGGAAAAATGCCAAACCTTTTCCGGTTTGCGGGGCGGTTTTGAGGCACTTTGCATTTTTATGCAATTTAATCTGAATATAATGCGAATATATTCATTCAAAGCCCGAAAAAACCCCCGCGCTCCACAGCGGGGCGCGGGGGGATACAGGCGAGGCCAGGGATCAAAACCCGGTGGTCACGTCGCGGTATATTTTTTCAAAACGGCGGCCACTTCCGCGTCCTCCAGGCGGAGGCGGACGGGGGCGGGGGCGGCGCGGCCCCGGCGCAGGGGCAGCCACCAGATGGACATCCCGCCCCAGCGGCCGAACTTGTAGCCGGTGTGGGGCTGGCGGCCCACGCAGACAAAGCCGAACTTGGCGTGAAAACGCTCGCTGGCGGGGTTGGGGTCGGCCAGCAGGGCGTAGACGTTCCAGTAGCCCTGCATCCGCAGCAGCTCCAGCAGGGCCCCGTACAGGGCTTTGCCCACGCCCGCCGAGCAGGCGTCAGGGGCGCAGTAGATGGTGCTTTCGACATCCCAGTCAAAGGCTTCCCGGGGATGGTACCGGTGGGCGCAGGCGAAGCCCAGCAGGCGGCCGTCCCCGTCCCGGGCCAGCAGCAGGGGGGCGCGGGCCAGGGTGTCCTCCACCCAGGCCTGGTATTCGGGCAGGGTGGAGGGGGTGATCTGGTAGGTGGCGGTCCGGTTCAGGACGTACCAGTTGTACAGCTGCAGGATCTCGGCGGCGTCGGCCCGGGTGGCCATGGACAGCCGGGGCTGCATCCGCCCGGCCCACGCGGCGCAGAGGGCCTCTTTTTCGGCCTTGGGCAGCTTTTTCAGGGCGGCCTCCCGCCGCAGCGCCGCCGGCTTGTCGGCGCAGGGCTCCAGATAGGCCATGCTCACCGCGTGGAACGCCCGGGTGGCCCGGGCGCCCCGGCCGGTCTTGTGGGCGTGGAGGCGGGCGGCGGGGTCGGTGGTCCAGCCGGTGTAGAGCTGGCCCCCTTCGCACCGGACCATATAGACGTAGGCGGGGGCCATCAGGTCATGATCTTCCATTGTTTCCGTTGTACTTGAGCACCAGCCGGCAGGCGGCCACGGCGGTCTGCTTGTCGGCGGCGGTGATGAGGAAGCGGCTTGCGTGGCAGAAGCTGATGCCGGCCAGGCCGCTTCGGGCCTCGATGACCTCCTGGGGCTGGCCCGCCCAGGAGGCGGGGAAGGGCAGCTTGGGCTTCTTGGTCCGGTGGTCGGTGACGCACTGGGCGCTCCAGCCGCCCCGCTGGCTGGGATACACCACGAACAAAGCGTCGGTCTTGTACAGGCCGTTTTTCCAGGGCAGGTAGCAGGGCAGGAGCACGATGCCGTCCCGGGAGGCGGCGTAGGCGGCCCGGACCTTTTCGTCCGCCCGGTTGACGGCGTTGGCCGCCTCGATCTGCCGGGTCAGGATCTGTTTGGCCACCGCCACCGCCTCGAAAAACCGGCTGTCGGCGCTGTCGGCCGAGTCCCAGGCGGGGTTGAAAAAGCCGATGGCGTCGCACAGGCTGTTGGGCTCGCCGGTGTTGTCGTTCAGGTCCAGGGGCTGGACAAAGTTTTCGTCGATCAGGCGGGCCTGCCGCTCGCCCACCAGGCCGGGGCCCAGCACCCGCCACAGCAGCCCGAAGGCCGCGTAGGGCACCCCGTTGGCCCGGGTCTGGCGCGGCTCGCGGTGATGGTCGAACATCCCGTCCCCGATGTCGTAGACGATGCCGTCGAAGTGATCCGGCACCACAAAGCCCCGCGTCACCTGGATGTCGGGACGCAGGATCTGCAAAAGCGCGGTGGCAAACACATCGTCGGCGTGGAACTTGCCGGCATGGGTAAAGCCGCGGGCTGGTATCTTCATAGTAAGCGCACCTCTTGCCTTGTAAATGAATGTGTCCGTAACAGTATACCACACTTTGGGCGGGCGTGCAAAGTGCAGGGGCCACGGTGTGAAATTGCCGCCGCCCCATTGACACCGCCGGCTTGGCGTGGTATCCTTGTAGTGTACTTGTAATACAGGTATACAAAACAATGCGCGGCGCCGGCCTCTGCACAGGGCGGGGCGGCGGGCGCAGACGGGAGGCTTCTATGTCCATTTTTCAAAAACCCAGCCGCCACCAGTTCATCGTGACCAGCTGCGTGCTGGTGTGGATCTTCATCGTCAACGTGGCGGCCATCGCCCTGGGGATCGCCGGCTGGCCCCTTTTCTTCGTCACCATCTTTTTCTTTGCCCTGGGGGCGGATATGAAAAACGTCCCCTCCATCTTTGCGGGGGGCACGCTGGGGCTGATCGCGGCGCTGGGGCTCCATGCGGGCACCTTTGGCCTGGCGCCCTCGCTGGGGCTGCTGGGGGCCTTCTCGGTCAGCATCGCCATCGTGCTGGCGGTCATCATCCTGGGCGGCACCGTCTGCCCGGTGGCCTGCAACAACGTGGCCTTTGCCTACCTGACGGTGGCCACCGTCAATTTTGAGGCCATCACCCCCGCCCTGATCGGGTATCAGATGGCGGTGTTCTGGGTGGGCGGCGCCATCATCCTGGGCGGGTCCCTGGCGGCGGCCGCGATCGGCGGCAAGATCGCCGGCGCCGGCGCCCACGCGCCCGAGGCCGCAGCCAAGGAAGAATAAACCCCGCCCCGCCCCCAGGCGGGACGCGGTGCATCATTGTAAATTTCAGCGCCGGATGTTACAATAAGGTCAACCATCTTACAAAGGAGCGTCCGACGATGTCCATCAAAAAAGTTGTCAAGAGCAGCGTCAGCCAGCAGGTCTTTGACCAGCTGCGGGAGCAGATCCTGTCCGGCAGCTGGAAGCCCGGCGACAAGCTGCCCTCGGAAAACGAGCTGGCCGCCCAGTTCGGGGTCAGCCGGGTGACGGTGCGCAACGCCCTGCAGCGGCTCAGCGGCCTGGGGCTGCTGGAGACCCGCTTCGGCGAGGGGTCCTTCATCCGGGGGCCCGGGTCCGGGGCCGCCCTGAACCAGCTGGTGCCCATGCTCTACCTGGGGCGGGAGACCCTGCGGGATATCCTGACCTTCCGCAGCATGGTGGAGGGCCCGATCTGCGAGATCGCCTGCCGCCGGGCCACCGACCGGGAGATCGCCGGGCTGCGGGAGCAGCTGGAGCAGATGGAGCGGGCGGAAGGGGATATGGCCGCCTTTGCCCGGCTGGACAGCGCGTTTCACGGCATGGTGGCGCGGCTGACCCGCAGCAGCATGATGCAGCAGATCTACCAGATCATTGACGACGCCATGCAGTCGGCCTACCGGGAGAACGTCCGCCGCCAGAGCGTCCAGGTGGCCCTGCACTGGTACCGGGAGATGCTGGCCGCCTTCGAGGCGCGGGATTCGGCCCGGGCCCGCCGCGCCATGGAGCAGGCCTTGGCCCAGACTTTCTGGATCTCCACCGTCTACCAGAACGTCCTCAATATGGAGACCGCCTGGCCCGGCCGGGTGGCCGTCCGCTGGTACGACGAGGCCGCCGGCTGCGTCCGGGAGGTCCGCTACCGGGACTACGCCGCCGACATCCGCCGGATGGTGGGCTATCTGCAGCGGAACGTGCCCGGGGTCCGGGGGCGTCACATCGGACTGCTGGCCCGCACCGGCTACCCCTACGCGGTGGCCCTCTTCGGGTGCATCCTGGCGGGGGCGGTGGCCGTCCCTCTCAACTACGAAAAAAGCTGGGCCGAGCTTTCGGACGAGGTGGCCCGGGCCGAGGTGGACTGTCTGCTGGCCGACGGCCTGTACCGGCAGCGGGAGCCGGCCTTTGCGCAGTACGGCGGCCGGGTGCTGGACATCGGCGCCTTTGCCGGCTGCACCGAGCTGGCCGAGCTGGCCGAGTGCCCCGACCAGGACGCGCTGGCCATCATCCTCTTCACCTCCGACACCGCCGGCCGCAGCAAGGGGGTCATGCTCAGCCAGCGCAATCTGTTCGCCCCCATGCGGCTGTTCACCGAGCCTTTCAGCACCGTGCGCCAGCAGTTCGGCCTGGGCGAGGACTATCAGTTCTCGGCCTTCAACGTGCTGCCCCTGTTCCACGTCGCGGCCCTGACCAGCCTGATCTCCTGGAGCATCAGCGGCAACGCCGTCAATTTCTGCACCGACCTGCGGCGCTTTTACCGGGACCTGGCCGCCATGCCCAGCGACGTCATGGCGGTGGTGCCCACCCTGCTCAAGTCCATCCACCACGATGTGGCCAAGGGCAAGGGGGCCCGGCTGGGCAAGCTGCGCATCTTCACCTGCGGGGCCGCCACCTATGACCCCCAGATGCTGGCCGACCTGATCGACCACGGCTTTACCATCATCCAGACCTACGGCCTGACCGAGACGGTGGGGGACGGCGGCTGGAACAGCGCCCAGGACCGGGCCCACCTGGCGTCGGTGGGCCTGCGCGACCCCGACATGGAGTACCGCCTGGAGGACGGTGAGCTGTGCATGAAAGGGGAGGCCGTCATGCTGGGCTATTACAACGACCCCGAGGCCACCGCCGCCGTCCTGCGGGACGGGTGGTTCCACACCGGGGACCTGGCCCGCATCGACGAGGACGGCTATATCTACCTGACCGGCCGCAAAAACAACCTGATGATCCTGCCCAGCGGCGAAAACGTCAGCCCCGAAGAGCTGGAGGCCCTGCTGGGCAAGATCCCCGCCGTGCGGGAGGTGCTGGTGCGCCAGAAAGACGGCCGCATCTGCGCCTGTATTTCCTGCCTGCCCGCCTCCCGGGACCAGGTGCGGGCTTTTATCCATGCCACCAACCGCACGCTGCCGCTGTACAAGCGGATCGCGGCGGTGGAATTTACCGATCAACCGCTGCCGCGCAACGCGCTGGGCAAGATCCAGAGGGACTGACCGCCCCCTTGTTCCGTCCTGCCCGCGGCCCGGCGGCGCAGCGTCTGCAAGACGGAAAGGAACACTATGGCTAAGATCACGATCCCTGTTTCGACCATTTACCAGCTGGTCCTCCGGATGGAGAGCCACTATGCCGACCGCATCGCCATCCGCTACTACGACGAGGCCCTGGAAGGAGTGCGGGAGATCCCCTACCGGCAGTACGCCCACGACATCCGCTGCCAGGCGGCGGCGCTGCAGGCCGCCGTCCCCGACATCGAGGGCAAGCGGGTCTGCGTGCTGGCCGCCAACAGCTACGACTACGCCGTCAGCATTTTTGCCACCATCCTCACCGGGGCCGTGGTGGTCCCCCTCAACCTGCAAAAGAGCTGGGAGGACATCCGCTATGAGCTGGACCTGGTGGAGGCCAGCGCCGTCCTCCACGACGGCCGCTATCTTGAGCGGGAGCCCGCGATCGGCGGGGCGTATGGGGACAAGATGCTGCCCATCGACGGCTACAAGGAATATCCCCCCGCTGCGATCCACGAGTGCAAGGACCGGGAAGCCCTGATGGCCATCATGTTCACTTCGGGCACCACCGGCCACAGCAAGGGGGTCATGCTCAGCCAGAAGAACCTGTTTGCCCCCATGCCGGCCTACTGCGATCCCTTCCGAGTCATGCTGGAGGAGATGGGGGTGGACCACTACGACTTCTGCCACTTTACCATCCTGCCCATGTTCCACATCGCGGCCTTCACCTGCCTGGTCAGCTGGGCCATCATGGGCATGGCCCACAACCTCTGCCCCGACCTGCGCAACTTCTACCGCGACCTGGAGCTGATGCCCAGCGACACCATGGCCGCCGTGCCGGTCATCCTGCAGAGCATCCACCGGGATGTGATGCGGGGCCGCCGGGACCGCTACGGCCGGCTGCGCATCCTGACCTGCGGCGCGGCCGCCTGCTCGGCCCAGCAGATGCTGGACCTGATGCACAACGGCTTTTTTATCATGCAGATGTACGGCCTGACCGAGACGGCGGGCGACGGCACCTGGAACAACGACCAGAGCGCGGCCCACATGGCCTCGGTGGGGGTGGGCGACGAGCCCATCTGCCAGTACTCCATCCAGGAAGGGGAGCTGTGCATCAAAGGCGACCCCGTCATGATGGGCTACTACAAGGAGCCGGAGCTCACCGCCGAGGTGCTGGACGCCGACGGCTGGTTCCACACCGGGGACCTGGTCCGCAAGGACGAGGACGGCTACTACTACATCACCGGCCGCAAGAAGAACCTCATCATCCTGGCCAGCGGCGAGAACGTCAGCCCTGAAGGGCTGGAAAAGATCCTCTACGCCTGCGAAGGGGTCGAGGAGTGCCTGGTCAAGGAGAAGGATGGCCGCATCTGTGCCGAGCTCTACTGCCCCGCCGGCAGCCAGGACAAGGTCCGGGCGTACATCACCGAGGCCAACCGCACCCTGCCCCTGTACAAGCGGATGACCGCCGTGGAGTTCCGCTCCGAGCCCTTCCCCAAGAACGCCACCGGCAAGATCGTCCGGTAAACGAACCGTAAAAACAAAAAAGATCCCCTGGCTGCCGGTTGGCGGTCAGGGGATCGTTTGCGTTAGGGTGTATCTGAGAAGTCAAAAATGCTGGGATATTCGCCAAAAAGCGCCAGATGCAAGGCGCATGAGTGCCGCACTCCTTGGTGGAATGCAAGCGAATGCAACGCAGCAGATGGGGCTTTTTGGTAGAATAGAACAGCGTTGGGGAGTTTTCAGATACACCCTAGGGTATGAGGGTATCAGTTGCAGGCCAGCACGTCCTGGTAGAACTGGTTCATTTCCTCCTCGGTGGAGAAGGTGGCCACGTACATCTGGTTGCCCATGGCGTCGGCCAGGGCGTCGGGGATACGGTCCACCATCCGCATATGGCCCTGATACTTCTGCATGATCTGCTCGTGGCTGTACAGGAAGGGCTTGCCGTCCCGGCGGCCGGCGTAGGCGCAGTAGAAGTGCTCGCCCACCGGCATATCGGTGCCGCCGAAAGCCACCATGTCGGCCCAGATCTTGTAGACGTTGGTGGAGCGGGAGAAGTTGATCATGTCGGGGGTGAAGCCGCCGCAGGGGCGCATGTTCACCTCCAGGGCCACGATCTTGCCCTTTTCGCCCATGCTGGGCTGGTCCTCGGTCATGCGGAAGAACTCGAAGTGGATGAACCGGCTCTTGACCCCGAAGCTCTTGACGGCGGCCCGGCCGGCGGCCCGGGTGTCGTCGGGCAGGTCCTTGACGATGTAATAGATGGAGTTGTCGTTGTTGTTGACGATGTCCATGATGGACATGGGGGTGACGTTGCCCGCCTCAAAGATGGGGTTGCCGTGGGCGTCGATGATGGCGTCGTAGCTGTTCACCTCGGCGTGGACGAACTCCTCCATGATGTAGGGGGCAAAGGGGTGCACCGCCGATTTGTAGGCCAGGAAGTCCCGCAGCTCCTGGTCGGTGGACAGCTTGTAGGTGTCCGAGGCGCCCACGCCGTTGTCCGGCTTGACCACCACGGGGTAGCCCACCTCGTCGATGAACTTGCGGCAGCCGTCGAAGTTGTCCACCATGTGGTAACGGGCGGTGGTGATGCCGGCCTTCTGGTAATAGGCCTTCATCTTGCTCTTGTACTTGATGCGGGGGATGTCCTCCAGATGGAAGCCGGTGGTGATGTTGAAGTCGGTCCGCAGGCGGGCGTCCTGCTCCAGCCAGTATTCGTTGTTGGACTCCAGCCAGTCGATCTTGCCGTACTTGAAGGCGAAGAAAGCCACGGCGCGGTAGACTTCGTCGTAGTTCTCCAGACTGCCCACCTTGTAGTATTCGTTCAGGCTCTCCTTCAGCTCGGGCATCAGCTCGTCGTAGGGCTGGTCGCCGATGCCCAGCACGTTCATGCCGTTGTTCTGCAGCTCGTGGCAGAACTGCCAGTAGTTGGTGGGGAAGTTCGGGGAGATGAAGATAAAGTTTTTCATACAGATTCCTCCAGATTCCACGTTCGGGTGGGCGGCGTCGCATCCAGGCCGGCGGGCGCATGCCGCAGCCTGGGCGCGGGGAAACGGGCGTCAGCCCAGCAGGTAGGGCATATAGTAGATCACCTGCTGGTACCACCAGGGCCAGTCGTGGCAGACGTCGTAGCCCCACAGGTCCACCCAGACGGGGATGCCCTTCTGCTCAAAGAGCTCCTTCATCCGCCAGGTGGTGGCGGGCTGCTCCCAGTCGCCCTGGCCGCAGCAGACCACCGCTTTCTTGGCGCGGTAGTACTCCATAAAGGGGTGGTCGGTGGGGAAGTTGGCCATGTAGTCCACCGGCGAGTTGCGGTAGACCACGTCGTCGCTATAGTCTCCAAAGCCGTAGCTGGCCGTGTAGATGCCGCTGAGGGCCAGGCACCCGTCAAAGAGGTCGGGGTGGCGCAGGTAGAGGTTGAGGGCGTGGGTGGCCCCCAGGCTGCACCCAAAGGGGATGATGCCCGGCAGGGCGTCCCAGCCGTTTTTCTCCCGGGCGATGTGCTGCAGCATGGGGCCGGCCTCGTTCACGATGTAGTCCAGCCACTGCTCGTAGCGGCGGATGCGCCAGTAGGGGTCGCCCGCCTTGTCGGACCAGCTCTCCTTGTCCATGGTGTCGATGGACAGCACCATCACCTGCCCGGAATCGATCCAGGGGGCCAGGGTGCCCGCCATGTGGTAGTTTTCAAAGTCGAAGAAGCGGCCGTCCTGGCAGGGGATGAAAAGCATGGGCCGGCCGGCGTGGCCGTACAGCTTGCACTCCATCTCCCGGCCCAGGGCCGGGCTGTATTCTTTAAAATATTGGGTCTCCATCGGGGGTCCTCCTCAGTCGTTGGATTCCTGGGGGTCGTCCAGGTCGTAGAACAGCGTCTCCATCACGAAGGGCAGCTGTTTTTCCCAGCTGGCCTCGCTGTGGGTGCCGCCGGGCACGATGCGCATGGTCAGGTGGACGCCGCGGCCCATCACTTTGGCGCCGAAAGCGCCGAAGTCCCGGCGCATCCCCGCGTGGTTGCCCATCTCGCGGGAGCCGTAGTCCATGTACAGGACGGTGTCCTGGCGCACCTTGGAGCGGGCCACCAGGCTTTTCAGCTTTTCGGGCGAGACCCAGATGGAGGGCGACAGGGCCGCCGCCCGGCCGAAGACGTGGTTGTACTGGAACAAAGCGTACAGGCTCATCAGGCCGCCCATCGAGCTGCCGGCGATGAAGGTGTGCGCCCGGTCGGGCAGGGTGCGGACGTTGGCGTCCACAAAGGGCTTGAACTCCTGGATGAACCACCGCATGGTGTCGTCCCCATGGCCGTCGAAGTGGCCGAACTGCGGGTCGTCGAAGCGGTAGGGGGAATACTCGTCCAGCCGCTCGTTGTTGCGGCCGGTGTTGCACTGGAGGGCCGCCACCACCAGGGGCACCTCGTAGGTATCCAGGAACCGCTCCATCCCCCAGCTTTTGCCGTAGGTGGCGTCCTGGTCCCAAAAGACGTTTTGGCCGTCGAACATGTACAGCACCGGATACCGGCGGTCCGGTTCGGCGTCGTAGCCGGCCGGCAGATAGAGATAGACGTCCCGCGGTTCCTCCCCGTTGACGGCGGGGTAGGGGACGCTCCATTTGTTGACCATAGCTCTCCTTTTACGGGCGCCCGTGCAGGGGATGCAGGGCACCTATTAGTTTATCACAGTAAATTGCAGAAGTAAAGTGGGATCCAAGCAAAAATTCGATCGAAGCTGCAAAGACGAACGATGGAAAAAATCCGTCCCGCCCGCTGCCCCGGGGGCAGATGCAAAAACTCCCGCCGTTTCTGCGGGGCGGGAGTTGGATGCGCAGGGATCAGTAGACCTTTTCCACCGGGACGATCCAGCCCTTGGTGTCGGGCAGGCGGCCCCACTGCATGCCGGTCATGGTGTCGTACAGCTTCTGGGTGACGGGGCCGATCTGGCCGTCCCCGATGTAGGCGTGCTCGCCCTTCCAGACCAGCTCCTTGACGGGGGAGACCACGGCGGCGGTGCCGGTGCCAAAGACCTCCTCCAGCTTGCCCGCCCGGGCGGCGGCCATCACGTCGGCAATGGCCAGCTTGCCCTCGATCACCTCGTAGCCCCAGTCTTTCAGCAGCTCGATGCAGCTGCGGCGGGTGACGCCGGGCAGGACGGTGCCCACGGTGGCGGCGGTGTAGACCTTGCCGTCGATCTTGAACATGATGTTCATGCTGCCCACTTCTTCGACGTACTTCTTTTCCACGCCGTCCAGCCACAGCACCTGGGCATAGCCCTGCTCCTCGGCCAGCTCGCCGGCCTTGATGGAAGCGGCGTAGTTGCCGCCGCACTTGGTGAAGCCGGTCAGGCCGGGGGCGGCGCGGATGTAGTCATCTTCCACGTAGATGCGGACGGGGTTGATCCCCTCGGCGTAGTAGGCGCCGGAGGGGGAGCAGATGATGCAGAAAATGTATTCCTTGGCGGCGTGGACGCCCAGGCCCACGTCGCTGGCAAAGGCAAAGGGACGGATGTACAGGGACGCGCCGTCGGAGTGGGGGACCCAGTCGCGGTCCACGTCCACGATGGCCTTGACGGCCTGGATGTAGTCGTCCTCCGGGATGGGGGGGATGCACAGGCGGTCGGCAGAGTCCTGCATCCGCTTGGCGTTGCAGTCGGGCCGGAACAGCTGGATGGTGCCGTCCGCGGTGCGGTAAGCCTTCATGCCCTCAAAGATCTCCTGCGCGTAGTGCAGCACGGCGGTGGCGGGGTCCAGCTGGAAAGGGGCGTAGGGCACGATGCGTGCGTCGTGCCAGCCCTGGCCGGCGGTATAATTCATTACGAACATATGATCGGTGAAGATCTTGCCAAAACCGAGCTTGGATTCGTCCTCCGGCTTCGCCTTGGGTGCGGCGGTGCGGGTGATTTTGATGTCCAACATGATATTCCCTCTTTTCTCACTTGGCGCGAGAGCCACGGAAGGCCCCCGCCCCCCGCTCTGCGCGCAGATTGCTACGCTGGGATGTATCTGAGCGCCCCGGTCCAGGGGGATGCCCTGCGCCTGCGCGGCCTGTGCAGCGGGCGCTTTTGGGCGGACGTCCCGGCATTTTTGCGGCTGCAGATACATCCTAATTATAATAGCAAGTGAGAATTTTACAAGAGGGGCGGCAGATATTTTCATCTTAAGGTACTGCAAGTTGCGCGGGATTGTGCTATAATAAAAAAGTAAGCCGGGCCGGTTGCCCGGCCGGAGGGGACGTTTGCAGAGCGATATGAGGAGATCTATGATACAAGGCGTACTGTTCGATATGGACGGCCTGATGTTTGACACCGAGCGGATGTGGGGCACCTTCTGGGCCCCGGCGCTGGCGGAATTCGGGCTGTCGTATAAAGAGGGGCTGGCCGAGGCCGCCCGGGGCACGGCGGGGGACACCCTGCGGGGGGTGCTGCGCAGCTATTGCGGGCCCGACTGCCCGGCCGAAGCCATTCTGGACCGCTTCCATCAGCTGGCGGAGGAAGCCTTCCGCAAACCGGTGCCCAAAAAGCCGGGCCTGGACGAGCTGCTGGCCTGGCTGGAGGGCCAGGGCATCCCCATGGCGGTGGTCTCGTCCAGCAGCGAAGCGGTGATCCGCCGCAATTTGGACAACTGGGGGCTGGGCCATTACTTCCGGGCCGTGGTGGCCGGCGAGATGGTCAGCCGCTCCAAGCCCGACCCCGAGGCCTTTTTGCTGGGGGCCCAAAAGCTGGGGGTGGAGCCCGCCCGCTGCCTGGTGCTGGAGGACAGCCACAACGGGGTGCGGGCCGGTGCGGCCGGCGGGTTCGTCACCGTGATGGTGCCCGACCTGATGCCGGTGACCGACGAGATGCAGGGGCTGTTTACCGCCCGTTGCGCCAGCCTGGGGGAAGTGCTGGACAAGCTCAAGGCAGGTGAACTGTAAGCCCGTGAACAAGATCAAAGCTGCTTTTTTTGACATCGACGGCACCCTGCTCAGTTTTGCCACCCGGCGGGTGCCCGCCTCCGCCGTGCGGGCCCTGGAAGGGATGCGGGCCGCGGGCATCCGGCTGTTCATCGCCAGCGGCCGGCCGCCCATGTATCTGGGCCCCCTGCGGGCGGAGCTGGACTTCCGCTTCGACGGCTATGTCCTGACCAACGGCCAGTGCTGCACCGACGCGGAGGGCGTCCCGTTCTACAACCGGGCGCTGCCCGCCGGCTCGGTGCCGGCCCTGCTGCGCTGGCTGGAGGAACACCCCGACGTGGTCTGCACCTTCTGCGAGGAGGACTATGTCTACGACAACCGCCACAGCGAGGCGGTGGACGCCCGCTGCCGCGCGTCCGGGATGGGCCTGCCCCATCACCCCATCGAGGACCCTGCCCGGGCCCTGACCCATGTCACCTACCAGCTGAACGCCTATATGCCGCCGGCCCTGGACGCCCCCTTTGCGGCGGCGGTGCCGGGGTTCCGCGCGGTGCGCTGGAACGAAGTCTTTGCGGACGTCATCCCCGCCGATGGCGGCAAGACCGAGGGCATGGCCCGGATGCTGGCCCGCTTTGGGCTGACCCCGGCGGAATCCATCGCCTTTGGGGACGGGGGCAACGACATCGAGATGCTGCGCGCCGCCGGCATCGGGGTGGCCATGGGCAACGCGGCCCCGGCTGTCCAGGCGGCGGCCGACTACGTCACCGCCAGCGTGGACGAGGACGGCATCTGGAAAGCGGTCCAACATTTCCGGCTGCTGGAGCACCGCTGAAGCCTGCGCGGCGCCCCAGGGTGATGTGGTCACAGACTTGAGGGGCAAAATCGGGTATACTAGGACCATCGGGAGAGGGAACACCTCCTCCCCGCAAACCACGAACCACAGGCCGCGCCCCGCGGCCCGCGAAACCATAGATACAAAAGGAGAGAATACCATGAAAGAGTTGAAGTTCTTCGTCTGCACCCACTGCGGCAACCTGGCCGGCATGGTCTACAGCTCGGGCGTGCCCATGATCTGCTGCGGCGAGCCCATGAAGGAGCTGGTCCCCAACACCGTTGACGCCGCCGGCGAGAAGCACAAGCCCGTCGTCTCGGTGGAGGGCAGCACCGTCACCGTCGCGGTGGGCTCGGTTGCCCACCCCATGACCGACGCCCACCTGATCCAGTGGGTGGCCCTGCAGACCGAGCAGGGCGTCCAGCGCAAGGAGCTGGCCGCCAACGCCGAGCCCAAGGCAGTCTTTGCCCTGGCCGAAGGCGACAAGCCCGTGGCTGCCTACGCTTACTGCAACCTCCACGGCCTGTGGAAGACCGAGCTGTAAGCAACGCTTCCAGAGGACAGACCAAAGACCCATCCAGGCGCCCGCGCAAGCGGGCGCCTTTTGTGCGTGCTCCGTCGCTGGAGGGCAGGCGCTGCAAGCGGCCCACCGGGGACCCCACCCACCCGCCCGCAGCGGAAGT
>DGYMR06203__coassemble_890_pt1 | contig 25758 bp, 23 predicted proteins | sample DGYMR06203__metabat2_low_PE_024 | metagenome-assembled genome bin DGYMR06203
AGGGCGAACGGTACGTCGCCTCGTTTCCCCATTGATGTTCGGCAGCTTCTAATTGGTCTCTTGCATAAGTCAGCGTCCGACAGCACTCAAATAGAAATATTATATTCCTAAATAAGAACTTTCTATATGGCCAAAAATATTTTTTCTTATATATTCCGGTATTTTTGATTCGAACCTTGCGTTTTTTAAGTCTAAACACTTCCTTAGATTTAAAATTAACTTTCAATTTCTCTTTCATTGAATTGTTATACTTATACAGATGTCCAGAGGACGCCATAGCAATTATAGATAATTGCTGATTTATAAGCCTTTCGTCGATGGTTGCTTGAACATCGTTAAAGAATAGATTTTTAGGTCTTTTGTTATGGCCATACTGCTCATCCAGTTTGGTGATATAGGAATCCATCGTGTATTTACGCTTAGAGCCCATAGCTGCATCACTTTCTTTACTTTGTCAATGGTAAATTTCTGCAATCTCTCGTAGACCAACTTGCAAATTCTCTCAATTTAATTGCTATTAACTTTGCGATATACTGACCTCACAAGGAGGTCATCGACATGAGTACCAAGAATCAACCCAAACGCAAACCCCAGCAGGAGCCCAAAGTAGCGATCTTACTTGACCGCTATGTTTACCTTCTGTGTAAAGACCCGAACCAGAAGAAGCATCTGGTTCCCATGCCGCCGGAAGAAGAGTACGGTAATCGACCCTATCTGACCCTGTCGTACTTACCTTTCGATACGGTCATCGTCCACATGGAGCGGCCCTATAAAAAGAAACTCCTCAAAAAGGCGGAAGTATCCGCTAAAAATGAGGCATTCATCGCGCTGTGGCGGATGAAGGACGCCATAGAAGACTCAGCTGTTATGGCGAAGTTTATGCTGATTGGCCTTTTGAGCAGAACGCTCGACCTAGCATTGCCCAAGCTTCCCAAACTCCCGGCAGTTCAAATGAAATCGATTCCGTATATTCCGGAAGTCCTTCATGAGCTGCTCTGTGTGTTCTGCGGCCCAGAGGAATGGCAATCTGAAAAAAATGAAAAGTTCGATTGGTGGTTGAATCGTCCGCATTGCCTGGAGGCTGTAATTCCCTTGGGGAATATAGCCCCCTCGATGGATTTACAGCAGTATATCGGCGGACAGTTGTCCATAATACGAAAGCCAAAACCTTTTTGGCTTCCTTATCAATGCACTACCGCTGTATTTGCTGGAAACCTTCCTGAATCCGTCACAAAAAGTATGGTTGACTGGTCTCCGCTCATTGTTCCATGTTTTTGCGGAAATACACTTTCGAAAAACAGGGCTGTTATTGAGTTGGACGGGAAGGCGTTTTTCACGATAGATTCACAGCTGGTAGATCAGTTGAAGAAGCACCTAGAAATCGCACAGAACGAGACAGAGGCCTTCATTCGCTGGATCGGAAAACACAAAGAACAGCAGTCTGAGTGGTTCCGCGATATCGATATGTTCCGACCCTTCAAAAGAATCGGACGTTTCGAGCAAATGGAAACCTCGCCTGAAAAGGAAATTTGGGCTGTGGCTCTGGCTCTTCTGAAACGGTACCTCTATTTTGCGTCAGATCGCAGGAATTGGATCTCCAGGGAAGAAGCAAACGACATCCTGATGGCATATTGGAAGCTGGTGCTACCAGAGTCTTGTCCGAAGCAAAATGAGCAGACTCGTCTGCCCTATGATCGTTCGGAGACATTCTATGGTTTCCTCACGGAGGCTTTCCTGCCCACCTATAGCCGTCAGATCGTTCTTCCCGGGCAGACTGTAACTTCCGGCATGGTCGGAAAGATACATGAGCTTCGTGGACAATTATATTTTACCACACCACGTACTATTTTCCTAGAGGCATATCATAAGTATATGGCTTCCCGAGATGGCTGCGGATTCCAGGAGGACAGCTCCTATTCGGAAGCGGCAGTACAGAAGCAGCTGCAGGAGACCGGTGTCCCGCTGAAAGTAGAAACTGGAAATCCAAGCGTATGGAGACATGCCTTTTATCCTGAGAACCGTGATTCGAATGGAAAGGTAGAGAAAATTCCATGCTTTGGACTTCCTCTTGCTCAACTTCCGCAGGACGTTCAGGACGCCTTCTGCCGCCTGTTTGGCATAGAACTCGGAGGTGAAAATGGGTGACAGATGCGACTGATTGTTACAAGCTTAATCAGCGAGATGCAGACGATCCCATGCGGCTGTATACAGATGTTCTGAATCATCTGGACCGTCGCTTTTCCGCCTACAACTTGGCTTATATACCTGGTCAGCGCGACCTTCTTGCTCAAGCGGCGGAGGCAATCTTAAGCGCAAAGCCTGGTACAGTTATGGCGATTCCATTTCAGCCCGGCATGGGAAAGTCTACACTGATCCGCGCGCTGCTGGATGTGTTTGCAGTGGAATTCGCTTCGGATACAGACGTTGCTCAAAGAATTGGGGGTGTAATCATCGTAGTCGAAAAGACGTCCGATGCAGATGCGTTAGAGCAGCTGTGCAATGAGCGTGCTACGGGGCCGCCTGTGGCCAAAGCGATTTCTTCAGTCAACGAGTATAACCTGTCGCATGGGAAATGCTTGAACGGCACGGCTGCCACTTATAAAGAATGTCCCAAGCGCTGTTGTCCGGATTATGCGGTTTGCCCGTTGATGCGTGCCGCTTCCAAAATTCATGAGACCCCTATTCTGATTATAACGCATGCCCGCTATCAGGTTCACATGGAAAATATGGAGCAGTTCCTGACTTGGAACACACGCGATGGACAGGAACGCAGGCGAACCCTTCTGCTGGTGGATGAGCTGCCGTCTCTCATTGAAGACAACACATTGAATCTCGGCATCCTCAACCAAATGGAATCCGAGTTCGCGACCTTTCGGCCCAGCTATCAGACACAGTTCAGGAAGGAGAAGGCTCATCTATTGTATCAGTGGAATCGGATTATAAGAACGCCTTTTTTCAAACTGCTCGCCATTCTGCGAAAGTGTGCTGGAATCTATGGAATCGTGACGCTAGAAGATTTCAAGGATGCAGGGTTCGCCGCTGAAGAACTGCAAGCGCTGGAAGAGTGTATCTCAAAGTATTTGAACCGCACCGAAGGTGACGCTCTGCGCCTGATTGATGCGTTGCTCTCGAATGAAAGTGCCTATTATGCTGTAGGTCAGGACGTGTCCGTGTTTTTTCCGCGCATCCGCCGGCTCGACGGGGAGCAGCAGCCTGCGACGTTTCTGTTCAGCGGAACGGCAATGCTTTCCCCGGAATTGTCCGATAATCCCCATATCATCTCTTTTCCCGATCAGAACCTGGAATCATTTCGGCAACTCCACATCTATGTGCAGAGGGGGGATGCCTTCAACAGTTCCAAAACCGGGTTGGGGAAAAAACAAAACCTGGCTTCCCTGGTGGCTTGGCTAAATGTTGTATTACCTGAAATCAGCCGGCGCCATCAAAAAGTCTTAGTCGTAACCTACAAGCAATATGCTGACGTTCTATGGAATGCCCTGCCAAGTTGGCATGACCTGTTGCTCCCTTATATCGGGTCGGATGGGCGGCCGCAACAACGGCTGCCCTACTTCGGTGGCATGAACGGGTCCAACCTGTACCAGGAAAGCACCTGCGTCATCTGCCTTGGGCTGAACCGGTTTGAACCGAAGGATTATATCAGCAGAGCGCTTGCTCTGGATTTTGACGGGAGGTGCCATGCCGATATTGAGAGGGTGTTCCAGGAGGACAAGTGTCTGCATCTCGACATGCTCCCTTCGGTGATGGACACGCAGGATATTACTCTGGCTCGTGATATTGTGCAGCTTGTATTTCGCAGCCAGCTCCGGAAACATGGAGATACGCAGCCCATTGAGCTGTGGCTGCTGCAGCCACCCAACGGGACGATTGCATATCTGAAAAGCTACTTTGGCGATTGCCAGATCGAAGAGATCAACGAACTGCCGGAGGCATGTCTGATTGCCCGCACATCCGGGAAAACATACCTGGGCAATGAAACCCATGCCAGCCGGCTGATGGAATGCGTCCAAAACATGGATGTTTCCACATCAATAACCCCGGAAGGCATCCGCCACCAGACTGGACTTACCAAAGAGCAATACAAGGAGGCTCGGAAGAATCCTTACGTAAAAGCTTATTTTGCCCGGCACTTTGATACGAAAGGGTCAGGCATCAACACAGTTTACTATAAAGAGAGATGAGTCATACTCCCGGCTTTGCCGAAGGTAAACATCGGCACGGGAAACGTCATCTGCATGGCAAAAAATTTATTGCCTCTGGATGAAAAGAACTGGTGTGTTCCTGCCTGGCTGATCTGAATCCTGATCTCAATTTTCAACGCCACCTATGGTTCACTTGCCTTGACATCACTCCTTATAAAACGATTTGTCTGTTCTGCTCCGTATACAAACGTGAAAAAGCGGCAGTTCCTTTCAGAGGCGCTGCCGCTTTTATTAATGACGGACATATATACGTATGGATACTACCCATTCAACTTAAAACCTTCTTTTGCATCGTTTATACTATGTACCATAAAAGGCTGGCAGCTCGCGCTTTATGCACAAACTGCCAGCCCTTTCTTTTCTGCCCTTACGTTTCGTCCTGCTCCGGCTGGGTCTTCTCCATCCAGCCCTGGATGACCCGTTCCATCTCCTCCGGCGTCTCCTGATAGCCCCGCAGGATCCAGGCGTTCACCAGCCCGAACACCCCGTAGGCCAGAAAGTTGTTGAGGTAGTAGGTCTTGATATTGCTCTGCTGACGGGACGGGTCAAGGATCTGCATATAGGCCTCCAGAAGGGCATTCTGATGCCCCGCGGCGTAAAGCAGATCGTTGATGGGCCGCAGGGACAGGCTGAACTGGAAGAACATCCGGGTGTCGTCCTGGGGGCCGTCGGTCGGGCGGGCCTGGGCTTCGCAAAAGCGCTTCCACAGGCAGATGATCTTAAAGGACAGCACCTCGTCCTTGCTCTTGAAGTAGCGGAAGTAGGTGGAGCGCCCCACGTCCGCCTTGGCCGTCATCTCCTCGATGCTGATCTTCTCGATGGGCTTTGTCTGCATCAGCTCCAGCAGGGCGGTGCCCATACACTCTTTCAGGTATTCGGTGGTCGCCGTGCTTCTCCGCATAAGAAACGCCTCCTGTGTTTTGGTATCATTGAGACGGGAATCGTCTTATATTCCACTTTTACCGGAATCATTGACAACATCCATTTCTATGATATTATGGTCTTGTTGGTACTAAAGTTTCTTTTATACTATCATTCGGATAACCGCCTGTCAAGGGAATCACCCCGGAAAACAGGCTGAAAGGAGAATGTATGCGAACCATCTTTTCCCGGGTCCGGCTCAGCGGCAAGAGCGTGGCCGCCCTGCTGGCCCTGATGCTTCTCTCTGCGGTGACCAGTATGCTGCTGCCCACCGCCCTGGCCAGCATGATCGATGTGGGTGTGGCGGGCCAGAGCCGCAGCGCCATTGTGGTAGTGGCGGCGGTGATGGCTGCCCTGTCCATTCTGGGCTGTGTGTTCAATGTGGCGGCCACCGTCCTCTCGGCAAAGGTGTCCACCCGCTTTGCTGCCGATTTGCGGCATGAGATCTTCCACCAGGTGCAGAGCTTTTCCGCCGCTGAAATGGAGCGGTTCGGCACCGCCAGCCTGGTGACCCGCAGTACTTCCGACGTGACCAACGTCCAGATGTTTCTCTCTTTGCTGCTGCGGCTGGGGGTCACCGCCCCTTTGATGGCGGTGGCGGGGCTGGTCCTCTCCTCCCTGACAGGGGGCGAGCTGAGCTCGGTGCTGGACCTGGCTATCCCCGCCCTCATTCTGGGCGCGGGGGTCATCATCCTGCTGGTGTCCCGCTACTCGGTGACGCTGCGCCGCCAGATCGACCGGCTGAACAAGCTCTTCCTCGAGACGCTGGAAGGGGTGCGGGTAATCCGCGCCTTCAACCGGCAGGACCGGGAGATGGAGCGCTTTGCCCAGGCCAACGGCGAACAGATCGGCCACGTCCGTCCCAATCACCACCTGGTAAACGCCCGCATTGCGGATCACCTTCCGCACGCCGTCCAGCGCTTCCAGCGCCTTGTCGTCCGCCTTGCTTTCGTCCGCAAGGGTAAAGCGCAGGCGGGTCTGGCAGTGGTAGACGCGGATAATGTTTTCCTTACCGCCAACCAGAGGGAGGATCTGCGCGGCCAGTTCCTGATAGTTTTTTCGCATGATGATTTCTCCTTTTTCAAATTTGCCACGAGGGACCGTTCCGGACCAGCCTCCCTTTGCTGGTTCTATGGTATCACAAAAAACGTCGTAAAATCAATGTTTTGCGTTTCAATCTGTTTCACGGCACTTCCCTTCCGGACGCCCCGGATTGAAACGGCGTGAAACAAAACAATCAAACGAGTAACGATAGTTTTTGGTTACTCTGTACACACGCATATCCATGTTTCAGCTTGTTGCAGCATTTCACCCAGAGCCGCTGCCTGCGTAAAACAAACTGCAATCCATTCCATTGACAGTGCCTGCGGCAGCTCCTATAATACAGATAAGGCAGACAAGAAAGGGGAAATGTAAGCATGGAATATACCAAATTGGGCAAGACGGACATCTCCGTCTCCAAGCTTTGTGTGGGCTGTATGAGTTTTGGCAAGGCAGGAACCATGCACGCCTGGACGCTGGATGAGGCTGAGACTGAAAAAGTTGTTTGCCACGCGCTGGATTTGGGTATTAACTTCTTTGATACCGCCAACGGTTACTCTGCGGGCACCAGTGAAGAATATCTGGGCCGGGCCCTTAAGCGCAATGTGCCCCGCGACAAAGTGGTCATCGCCTCGAAGGTCTATTTCAACCCCGGCCGTCTCTCCCGCGAGGCTATCCTGCGGGAAATTGACGGCACCCTTCAGCGGCTTGGCACCGATTACCTCGACTTGTACATCATCCATCGCTTTGATTATGAAACGCCCATTGAGGAGACCATGGAGGCGCTGGACAGTCTGGTGAAAGCCGGAAAAGTCCGTGCTCTTGGTGCGTCTGCCATGTACGGATATCAGTTCTACAATATGCAGCTTGCCGCCCGGGACCACGGCTGGACACCTTTTTCAGCCATGGAAAACCACTACAACCTCATTTATCGTGAGGATGAACGGGAACTGATCCCCATCTGCAAGCAAATGGGCGTCAGTCTGATGCCCTACAGCCCGCTGGCCGCCGGACATTTGACACGCCCCACCTGGCAGGCCGACACCCTGCGCGCCAAAACCGACCGCACCGCCATGGGCAAGTACGACCGCATGGAGCAGCAGGACATCCAAATCATCCAGCGCGTCCACGAGCTGGCCGAGCAAAAAGGATGCAAGATGGCCCAGATTGCCATCGCGTGGCAATGGGCCAAGGGCGTGGCCTCCCCCATCATCGGAGCCACCAAGGCCAGCTATCTGGATGACGCCGCCGGGGCGCTGCGCGTCCATCTGACCGCCGAGGATGTCGCGTATCTGGAGGAATGCTATGTTCCCCACCCCATCGTGGGCGCCATTGACGCCAACCCGCCCCAGGGCGTGATGCTCCTGGATGAGAAGAAGTAATCCGCAAAGCTGCCAAAGAGGTTTTCTTTGGCGTAGTGTTGCGCTTGGCGTGGCAATGTAAGGCAAAAAAATGAGCGGGGAGGTCAACCCCGCTCATTCTTTATAATCTTGAGTTTTGCCTGCTCATACAGCGTTTGGCTGATAAGCCCTTTTAAGTACAGACGTTCATTGATTTGGAGCATGATCTCGATTTTCAGCGCCACCTCTGTTTCACTTGCCATGACATCCCTCCCTATGAAACCATATGCCTGTCCTGATTTGTGTATGCTCCCAGCATGGAGAAAGCGGCAGTCCCCCGGAAGGAACTGCCGCTTTATCGCGTTTCTACTTATATCGATACCACCCACTCCACCTTAAAGATTCTTTTGCTTTGCGGGCTTCTCAGTTCTAAGCTTCTGTTTGTTCCATATAATATGGATGGAGGGGGCGCTGGCCTCCAGCCGGACGCCGTAGCGGCCCCCCTGCCGGACGATCTGGGGCTGTTCCAGGTGCATCTGGTCCACCGACGGCATGACGATGCCGTAGCCGGTGGCCTCCACCTGCTCCAGGGCGCCCTGCAGCCGCTCGTATTCCCTCTTGGCCCGGGCCAGCTCGATGATGCAGGGCATCAGCCCGGCCTCGTCCCCGATCTCCAGGCCAGTCTGCTCGCTCAGCACCTGGTAGAACACTTCGGGTTTCAGTTCCACCGTCACCCGGACGCTGCCCTCGGCCAGGTCCATGCCGGTGACCGGCGAGCGGGCCACCGCCTCGCAGTCCAGGGCCTGGGCCCCGGCGGCCTGCAGGTCCTTCATGCGGGTGATGCGGGCGGCAAAATCCAGCGCCGCCTGGTAGACGCTGCTCTGCAGCCAGTGGCCGCTGTCCAGCATGGTGATCCAGCGGGGCATGGCAAAATCCAGCTCCCGGACGGGGAACTCGTACAGCACGCTTTCCAGGATGGCCTCCAGGGCGGCGGCGTCCAGGTCCACGCAGCTGACCGGCAGCACCGCCCGGCCGTACTGCTGCTGCATCCAGGCGGCCAGCCGGGCGGTCTCGGGGGAGCCGGGGCTGGTGGTGTTCAGCAAAATGACATAGGGCTTGCCCAGGGCCTCCAGCTCGGCGATGACCCGGGCCTCCGCCTGCTGGTAGCCCGCCCGGGGAATGTCGCTGATGGAGCCGTCGGTGGTCACCACCACCCCGATGGTGGAGTGGTCCCGGATCACCTTGCGGGTGCCGGTCTCGGCGGCCTTGTCAAAGGGCACTTCGTGGTCGAACCAGGGGCTTTTGACCATGCGGGGCTTGTCGTTTTCCTCGTGGCCCATGGCCCCCTCCACCATATAGCCCACGCAGTCGATCAGCCGCACCCGGCACTCGCCGCCCCCCTCCAGCTGCAGGGGGACGGCCGTTTCGGGGATGAACTTGGGCTCGGTGGTCATGATGGTGCGGCCGGCGGCGGGCTGGGGCAGCTCATCCTGGGCGCGGGCGCGGGCGGCGCCGTCCTCCCAGGCGGGCAGCACCAGCTGCTGCATGAACCGCTGGATGAACGTGCTTTTGCCGCTGCGCACCGGCCCCACCACCCCAATGTAGATGTCGCCGCCGGTGCGCCGGCCGATCTCGCGGTAGAGTACAGGATTTTCCACAGTCAATGCTCCTCCTCTCAGTTGCCGGGGGCCCCGGGCACCAGCAGGCGGCAGGCCTGGGCCAGGGTCTGGGCGTCGGGGTCCAGGCCGTTGGCCGCCAGCATCTGCCCCGGCGCGACGTGGAACCGCCGGGCAATGTCGAACAGCGCCTCGCCCGGCTGGGCGTAGTAGACCCGCAGGGAGATGTCCGGGTCGGCGGGGGCCAGGGGCTGGCCCGTCTCCACGGCGCTGACGCAGGGCAGGCTGTGCCGCCCCAGCACGGCCCCCTGGGCCCGGACCCGGACGCCCACCTCCAGTACGCCCCCGGCGCAGCTGGCCTGGACGCTGACGGCGGACAGCCAGCACTCGGGGTACAGCTGCCCTTCGGGGCAGCCCTCCAGGGGGATGGCCAGGTCGGCGGCCTTGTCGTAGCTGTCGATCTCGTCCAGGCTGTTTTGCCCAAAGGCTGTCACCAGCATCCGTGCCGTGAGGACGGGGCCCTGGTCCCGGGTCTCGATGCTCACCGGCCCAAAGGAGGCAAAGCAGGCCAGCAGGCGGGTGTCCTGGTCGGGCAGGGGCCCCGAACAATTCACCTCCACGGTCTGGTCCAGGGTGCAGGCCAGGGTCTCGGCGGTAAGGGGGGCGGTCTCGCACTGGACCTCGCACTGGGTGGAAAAGGCGTCCGCCACGCAGCGCAGCTCGTAGGGGCGCCAGGCCCGCAGATGCAGCATGGCGGTGGCGGACAGCTGGTCGGGGGCGCCGTTTTCGCCCTCGGCCAGGGCAAAGCCCACCGGCTCGGCCACGCACAGGCACTGGCAGTCCTCGGTCAGGCCCTCCACATCCAGGATCTGCTCAAAGGGGATGGCCGCCTCCTGGCTCTGCAGGGCGGCGCTGTCCCGGCTTTTCCAGGCGCAGAGGGCCTGGATCTGCCCTTTGACCACCGCCTTGCCCGCCAGCAGCTTGACCTCGGTGACGGCGGCGCTGCCGCTGATGTCCAGCACGGCGGCGGGCGGCTGGGCAAAGGCCACCGTCCCGTCGGCGGCAAACAGCTTATCCAGCACGGCGGCCCGCCGCACCCCCCGCAGCACGGCCAGCCGCTGCTGGATGCCGCAGCCGGTCAGGGCGGTGATGGCCTCGGCGGCGGCCTGGGTGGACACCGACGCCGCCAGGCTGTAGGCCCCCCGCACCTCGATCCGCCGCGGGGTGACGGCCCGGCAGTTGATGTACTCGGTCTGCCCTTCCACCAGGGCGCTCCATGCGGCAAAGGGGAAGTCCGGCAGCTCCAGCACCTTGTGAAAAGGCAGCTTCTGCTCGGTCTGGCACAGGCCCGCGCCCTCCTCCCCCTGATAGTAGACGGTGCAGCGGATGTAGCCCTCCAGGGTCAGGCGGCCGGGCTGCAGCTGTTTTTGCAGCACCACCGGCCGTGCAAAGCACTTGACCACCTTGAACACCTGGGGCAGATAATCCGAGATCAGGATCTCGGTCTCGACGGGTATCTCCGCCTGGACGGCGCAGCACCCGCCGCCCCCGCAGAGGACATCGCGGAATACCTTCAGTTCCATGTATACGGCGCTCCTTTCCGGTCCCTCATCGTGGCATAGTTCACTGTATGCGCCGGAACGGACAAAAAGACCCGTCCCGCGGGCTTTTACGGCCTGCGGAGCGGGTCTCTTTGTCGTGGTTTCAGTTGTTCCGGATGCCGAACACCAGCCGCAGCAGGCCGGCCAGGCACCGGGGGCTTTTCAGGACGACGATCTTCATACGCGGCACCGCCTTTCTGTTTTGCTCCATTATAAGCAAAACGGGGCCGGAATGTGACAGCGCCCTGCGGGATGCCGCCTTGTTACGGCTGCGGGGCGTCCGCCCGGGTCTCGATCACCGCAAGGGCTCCCCTGCCCACCGACAGGGTGATGGCCTGCGAGCCGGGGGCGTACTCGTTGCTGACTCCCAGGGGGTACCCCGCGGTCAGGACGGCGTCGGTCAGTTCGTAAAAGGCGCCCCGGATGCACACCCCCTCGGCGCGGCCCTCCAGGGGGAACACCGACAGATAGAAGTAGTCCTCCCGGGGGTAGGTGCGGGTCTGGCCGGGCAGCAGGAAGGTCACGCGGCTGCGCTCGTCCTGCAGGACGGCGCGCACCCCCTGCTGCTCCAGCCCCAGGCCGGTGCACAGGTTGGCCAGGGTGTGCTCCAGCCGGGGGCCCCCCAGGCAGCCCAGCAGCAGCGCTTCGGTGCAGCCCCGCTGCACCGCCAGCCGGGCGGCGTACTGGGTGTCGGTGTCGTCCTTGACATGGGGCAGCACCACCAGGGCCTCCTCCGGGCGGGTCTGGGGCCGGGGGGCCGAGTCGAAGTCCCCCACCACGGCGTCGGGCTGCCGGCCCAGCGCCTTGCAGTTGCAGTAGCCCGCGTCGCAGGCGATCAGGTAGTCCTCCGCCCGCAGCAGGCCGGCCAGCGCCGGGCTGACCGGGCAGGCCGAAACGATGACGCAGCGCGCCATATCCCTACTCCTCCTTTGTCATTCCGCCCCCGGCCGCCGGGGCTGCTGCCAGTCCTTGACGTCCTTGACCTCGTCGTACATGGCGCAGTAGCTGTCGTAGCGGGTGGGCGACAGCTCCCCCGCCGCCAGGGCCGCCCGGATGGCGCAGCCCTTTTCGCTGCGGTGGGAGCAGCCGGTGAACTGGCACTTGCCCAGATAGGGCCCAAACTCGGGGAAGGCGTGCTCCAGATTCTCTTTGGGGATGAAGCCTGCCCGCCCCGCCTCCAGGCTGGCAAAGCCGGGGGTGTCGGCGATGCGGCCCCCAAATGCCTCGAAGATGGTCACCTCCCGGGTGGTGTGGCGGCCCCGGCCCAGCTTGCGGCTGATGGCGGCGGTCTCGCGGCCGGCGTCGGGCAGCAGGGCGTTCAGCAGCGTGGACTTGCCCACCCCCGAGTTGCCGCAGAAAGCGCACAGCCGCCCGGTGATCCAGGCCTTGACCTGGTCCAGCCCCTGGCCGGTGGCGTAGTCGATGCAGATCAGGGGCAGGGTGGATTTTGCATAGGCCTGCTCCAAAAAGTCGGTCGCGGCCAGGTCCCCTTTGGTGCACAGGATCACCGGCTGGACCCCTTTGTCCACCGCGATGGCGGACAATTTGTCCAGCACCAGGGTGCTGGGGGTGGGCTGGGTGGTGCTGGCCACCAGGAACAGCACGTCCAGGTTGGCCACCGGCGGCCGGACGAACAGGTTTTTGCGGGGGGCGATCTCCGCGATCACCGCCGCGCCGTTCTCGGTGGCAAGGGCGACTTCATCCCCGGCCACCGGGCTGCGCTTCTGCTTGCGGAAGATGCCGCGGGCCCTGCACTCCACCACCCCCGAGGGGGTCTTGACGTAGTAAAACCCGCCGATGCCTTTCATGATATATCCGTCCATGGTCCGCCCCCGTCAAAACCAGTCCCAGGGCCAGATCAGGCCGGGGTCGGTGGAGCTGGCGCCCCCGCCGGACGAGGAGGACGAGGACGAAGAGGAGGACGACGAGGACGAGCCGCCGCCCCACAGGTCGCTCCACCAGTCGCCGCCGCCCTCCGGGGTGCTGGGCGCCTCGGGCACTTCGGGCGCGGGCTCGGGCCCGGCCGACACGGTGACGTTGACCCGGGTGTTGAACTTGACGGTGGACCCTGCCGCGGTCTCCTGGGCGATGACGGTGCCCACCGGCTGGTCGCTGTAGGCCTGGGTTTGGCTGCCCAGGGTCAGGCGGTTCTGCACCAGCAGGGTGCGGGCGTCGTCCACCGTCAGCCCCACCACCGAGGGCACGGTGGTGGTGGTGGCCACCTGCTGGCGGCTGACGTAGACCACCACGGTGCTGCCGGCGGCCACGGAGGTGCCGGCGGCCGGGTCGGTGCGGATCACCGCGCCCACCGCCACCGAGGGCTCCACGTTCTGGACCACCAGCACCGACAGCCCGCTGTCCCGCAGCAGCTGCTCGGCGTCGGCCTGGACGTAGTTGGTCACGTCGGGGATGGCCACATACTGGGTGCCCAGGCTGACGGTCAGGGTGACGGTCTGGCCCTCCCGGATGTTGCGGCCCCCTGTGGGGGACTGCTTGTAGATATAGCCTTCGCCGTAGGTGCTGCTGTATTCTTCCACCCACTCCACATTGATCTGGCCGGCGCTGATCTGGGCGCTGGCCTCGGCCTCGGCCCGGGTCATGCCCACAAAGTCCTCCAGGACGATGTCGGCCTTCTGGTCGGTGAACATATTGTTGGCGTTGCGCAGGATCATAAAGCACAGGCAGGCGCAGGCCACCGCGAACGCCACCGTGATGCCCAGCAGCACCGGGATGAACACCGAGCGCTTTTTCTTCCGCTTTTTGGGCGGGCGGGCGGGGGTGTCTTTTTTCTGGTTCATTGTCTGTTTCACCACCTTTGCAGGTGCTTCCTCCGTGATATACTTGTAGGCAAAGACCACGTCCGGGTCCTGCACATAGCGGCGCAGGGCCTCCAGCATCTCGCTGGCGCTGGCGTAGCGGTTGGCGGGCAGCTTTGCCATGGCCTTCTCGGTGATCTCGACCAGGGCGCGGGGGGTGTCGGGCGCGATCTGGGCCAGGGGCAGAGGGGTGTCGGTGATCTGTTTCAGGGCCACCTTGACCGCGTCGTCCCCGTCGAAGGGCAGGCGCCCCGACAGCATCTCGTACATCATTACCCCCACCGAGTAGATGTCGCTCTGGGGGCCGGTCACCTCGCCCCGGGCCTGCTCGGGGCTGATATAGTGGACGCTGCCCATGGCCTTGCCGGCCAGCAGCTGGTTTTCGGCCCGGGAGATGCGGGCGATGCCAAAGTCCATCATCCGCAGCTGGCCGCTTGCCAGCAGCATGATGTTCTGGGGCTTGACGTCACGGTGCACCACCCCGTTGCGGTGGGCGTGGTCCAGCGCCTGGAGGATCTGGGAGATGAAGTGCACCGTCTCCCGGCTGGTCAGCCGGCCGCCCCGCTCGTTGAGGTACTGGCGCAGGGTCATGCCGTTGACGTATTCCATCACGATATACTGCAGCCGGTCGGTGACCGACACGTCGTACACCTTGACGATGTTGGGGTGGTGCAGCAGGGAGATGGCCTTGGACTCGTTTTTGAAGCGGTTGACCAGGTCGGGGTCGTGCATATACTCGGCCCGCAGCACCTTGACCGCCACCACCGTGCCGGCGGGCACGGGGCCGTTCTGGCCCACCATCACCGCCTTGTAGACGTTGGCCATGCCGCCCGCGCCGATCAGCTCCCGCACCTCGTACAGGCCGTCCAGCTTTTTGCCGATGAGATTATCCATGGCGCGCCTCCTCCGGCTCGGCGCCCAGCAGCAGGGCGGTGATGTTGTCGGGGCCGCCCGCCGCGTTGGCCGCCTCGATCAGGTGGTCGGGCAGGTCGTAGAAGGGGGCCCGGGCCAGGATCTTTTCGATCCGCTCCAGGGGCAGCGCGTTGGTCAGCCCGTCCGAGCACAGCAGCAGCATATCCCCTTTCACCACCACCACCGAGGTGCAGTCGGGCCCCAGGCGGTAGTCCACCCCCAGCGCCCGGGTGATGATGTTTTTCTGGGGGTGGTGTTCGGCCTCTTCGGGGGTGATGGTGCCGCAGTCCACCAGCTCCTGCACATAGGAGTGGTCGTGGGTCAGCTGGTGCAGCCGCCCCCCGTGGTAGAGGTAGGCGCGGGAGTCGCCGGCGTGGCAGATATAGGCCCGGCCGTCCCGCACCAGGGCGCAGACCACCGTGGTGCCCATGCCGGCCAGGGCCTCGTCCCGGGCCGATTTTTGAAAGATATAGTGGTTGGCGTTTTCCAGCGCCTGGGTCAGGAACTGCTCCTCCCCGCCGGGGGCGCAGCGGCCGTACTGCTCCTGAAAGCAGCGCTCGATGACGTCGCAGGCCCCGCGGGACGCCTCCCGGCCTCCCCGCGCGCCGCCCATGCCGTCGCACACCAGCCCCCAGGCCGCGCCGCCGGGCAGCTCCCCGGCGCGGAAATCGTCCTGATTCTCCCGCCGGACCCGGCCCACATCGGTTTTCCCTGCAAGTTTCATACGTATCTCCTTTTCGATCGCATCTTGCGGCCCGCGGCCGCATGTCAGGGAGGCTTTCCCTGTTCCCCTCTGTTCCCAAGCGCCCGGCCTGCCGGGCGGCGCTCAGGTGGTTTTGGCCGCGTCCATTTCTTCCCGGCGCAGCTGGCCGCAGGCGGCGCTGATCTCGCTGCCCAGGCGGCGGCGGATGGTGGCGTTGACCCCCAGGGCCGTCAGCTTTGCCTGGAAGCGGCGGACGTTCTCGGCGTCGGTGGCCGAATAGGGGCTGCCGTCCACCGGGTTGATGGGGATCAGGTTGACATGGGCCCCCATCCCGCGGATCAGATGGGCCAGCTCCCGGGCGCAGGCGTCCGAGTCGTTGACCCCCCGCACCATCGAGTATTCAAAGCTGACCCGCCGGCCGGTGACGTCCTGGTAGCGGCGCACCGCCTCCATCAGCCGGGCCACGGGGTAGGCGTCGTTCACCGGCATCATCTGGCTGCGGATGGCGTCGTTGGGGGCGTGGAGGGAGATGGACAGGGTCAGCTGGAGCTTGCGCTCCGCCAGCCGGTCGATCTGGGGCACGATGCCGCAGGTGGACAGGCTGATGTTGCGCATCCCGATGTTGACCCCCTCGGGGGACGAGATCAGGGAGAGGAACTTCATCACCTGGTCAAAGTTGTCCAGCGGCTCGCCGATGCCCATGAGGACGATGTGGGAGATGCGCTCCCCGATGTCCTTCTGGGCGGTGTAGACCTCGGCGCAGATCTCCCCCGCCTCCAGGTTGCGCACCCGGCCCGCCTGGGTGGAGGCGCAGAAGCGGCAGCCCATCCGGCAGCCCACCTGGGTGGAGACGCAGACGGTGGGCCCGTAGTGGTAGCGCATGACCACCGTCTCGATGCAGTTGCCGTCGGCCATCCGCAGCAGGTACTTGACGGTGCCGTCCTTTGCCTCCTGCCGGCGCTCGATGGTGGGCGCGGCGATGTAGAACTCCTGCTCCAGCTTTGCCAGCAGGGCCTTGGGCTGGTCGGTCATGGCGGCAAAGCGGTCCGCCAGCTTCTGGTGGACCCAGTGGAAGATCTGCTTTGCCCGGAAGGCCGGCTGGCCCATCGCCTGCATTTCGGCGGCCAGCTCCTCCAGCGTCAGGGAAGAGATGCAGCGTTTTTGTTCCATGTTTGTAACTCCTCGGCGGCGTCATCCGTCCCGCCGCATCACGCAGATAAAAAATCCGTCCATCCCCGTCCGCCCCGGCACCGACAGCATGCCGTAAGGCCCCGTCTCCATGCCGGCGGGCAGGGCGGCCTCCGGCCGCTCCACCCGGAAGCCGGGCTGCCGGACCAGGAACGCCCGGACCTGCTCCTGGTTCTCTTCGGGGTGGATGGTGCAGGTGGAATAGACCAGCCGGCCCCCCGGCTTCAGATACCGGGCGGCGCAGTCCAGGATGGCGCTCTGGGTGGCCAGCAGCTCCCGGCGGCGGCCGTCGTCCAGGGTCTTGTAGCGGATGTCCGGCTTTTTGTTCAGGATGCCCAGGCCGCTGCAGGGCACGTCGGCCAGCACCCGGTCGGCCGCGGGCAGGGCGGGGTCGTACACCGCCGCGTCGTTGCAGCGCGTCTCGATGCAGCCCAGGCCCATCCGGGCGGCAGCGGCCCGGATCAGGCCCACCCGTTTTTCGGTCACGTCGCAGCTGACCAGCCGGCCCCGGTCCCCCATCTCCTGGGCGATGGTCAGGGTCTTGCCCCCCGGGGCGGCGCACAGGTCCAGCACGGTGTCCCCCGGCTTTGCCTCCAGGCAGAGGGCCGCCAGCTGGCTGGCCTGGCCCTCCACATGGTACAGCCCCTGCCGGAAGGCTTCGGTCCCCGCGGGGCTGCCCGCAAAGCCGGCCAGCAGGCTGCCCGGCACAAGGCCGGGCGCCGCCGTTGCCCCTTCGGCCGCCAGGGCGGCGGTCAGGCTTTCAGGGTCCGTTTTCAGGGGGTTGACCCGCAGGGCGGTGCGCCCCCCGTCGGCGGGGGCGGTCAGGATGTCCAGGGCCTCCCGGGGGTAGTATTGGCGCAGAAACGCCGCCACATCCCGCCCGGCGCACCCCAGCACCATCAGGCGCTGGGTCTCGTCCGCAAAGGCGGCGGCGTCCAGGTCGAAGCTGCAGCTCTTGCGCAGCACCGCGTTGACCAGCCCCGCCGCGCTGGCCTTGCCAAAGGCCCGGGCCAGCTTGACCGCCTCGTTGACGGCGGCGGAGGGGGGCACCTGCATGAAGCGGGCCTGGGCCAGCCCGCTGCGCAGGATGGCGCGGACGGGCGGGTCCAGCTTTTCGACCCCTTTGGGGAGGAAGCGCCCCAGGATATAGTCCAGGGCGGCCTGTTTTTCCACCGTGGTGTAAAACACCGCCCCCGCAAAGGCGCGGTCCCGCCCGGTCAGGCCGCTGCGGTCCAGCTCGGCGTCCAGAACCAGGTTGGCGTAGCCCCCCTGCTCCTGGTGCAGCAGGGCTGCCACGGCGGCCGCCCGGGGCCCCGCGGGCCTCAAAGGGCGTCCCCCACTTGGAGCCGCAGCCCGGCGGCAAAGGCGCTGCCCTCCATGGGCCGGGAGCCCTCGGGCACCACCCGTAGCAGCTGCACGGCGCCCTCGCCGCAGGCCACGGTCAGGGGTTTCAGCGCCAGCACCTGGCCCGGCGCGCCCGACTGGGCGGCCACGCGGCACTCCAGCACCTTGACCTTGCGCCCCCCGCCGGTGACGAACCAGGCCGCCGGCCAGGGGTTCATCCCGCGCACCCAGTTGTGGATGTGGGCGGCGCTCTCCTCCCAGCGGAACTGGGCCAGCTCCTTGGTCAGCATGGGGGCCATGGTGGCGGCGGCGTGGTCCTGGGGGGTGGGGGTCAGGGTCCCGGCGGCGATCCGGGGCAGGGTCTCGCACAGCACCCGCGCCCCCACCGCCGTCACCCGGTCGAACAGCTCGCCGCTGGTCTCCTCGGGGCCGATGGCCACTTTCTCGCACACCAGCACGTCGCCGGTGTCCAGCCCGGCGTCCATCTGCTGGATGGACACCCCCGTCTCCGTGTCCCCGTTCAGGACGGCCCACTGCACCGGCGCGCTGCCCCGGTATTTGGGCAGCAGGGAGACGTGGAGGTTGATGCAGCCGAACTTCGGGATGTCCAGCACCGCCTGGGGCAGGATGCAGCCGTAGGCCACCACCACGATCAGATCGGGGGCCAGGGCCTGCAGGTTGGCGTTCTCGCCGCCGTCCCGCAGGGTGCGGGGCTGAAAGACGGGGGTGCCGTGGGCCAGCGCCACCTGCTTGACGGGGGGCGGGGTCAGCACCTGCTTGCGCCCCACCGGCTTGTCGCGCCGGGTGTAGACGGCGCAGATGTCGTGCCCGGCGGCGTACAGCGCCTCCAGGCAGGACGCCGCGATGTCCGGCGTGCCCATAAATACGATCCGCATTCAGTGCTGCTCCTTTGCTTTGCGGGCCTCTTCCCGGCCCTCCTCGGTGTCTTCGTAGAAATATTCGCTGGACTGCATGATGGTGATGCCGTCCAGGTGGTCGTTCTCGTGCTGGATGCAGCGGCCCAGCAGGCCGTCGGCCTCCAGCTCGAACCACTCGCCGTTGCGGTCCTGGGCCCGCACCCGGACCGCCACCGGCCGGGTCACCGCGCCGTTGTGCCCCGGGAAGGACAGGCAGCCCTCGTAGTGGGTCTCCTCCTCTTCCGACACCTCCAGGATCTCGGGGTTGACAAAGTCGATGAACTTATACTCGTACCCTTCGGGGATCTCCTCGGGGGCGTCGGTGGTGTCCCACACCACGAACAGCCGGCGCAGCATCCCCACCTGGGGGCCGGCCAGGCCGACGCCGTCGGCCCGGATCATGGTCTCGTGCATATCGTCCAGCAGGGTGGCCAGACGGTCGTCAAACCTGGTCACAGGGCGGCAGACCTTGTTCAGGATGGGGTCGCCTTCCTTGACAATGTTTCGGATAGCCATAGTCGTTTGTCTCCTTTACCAGTCGTATATAGGGCCCGGCAGGGCGGCCGGGCCTGCTTCAGATGTCGCCGTCCGCGTGCATATCCACGGCCACGCTGGCCTTGGCAGGCAGTTTTTCCTGCTCGTACAGGCCCAGCACCTGCCCCAGCAGGGCGCGGAAGCGCTTGTCGTTGCGGCACTTGACGGTGAGCTTATAGCGATAGATCTCGTTGATCTTCAGGATGCTGCCGGGGGTGGGCCCCAGCACCCGCAGGGGGATGTCGGGCTGCCGGGCGGCCTGCTGTGCCAGCAGGGCGGCAAAGCGGGCGGCGGCGGCGGCGGTCTCCTCCTCCTTTTTGCCCGCAAAGCTGACGATGCACAGGCTGCAAAAGGGCGGGTACAGCCCCAGCTTGCGGTACTCGATCTCCTGGGCGAAAAAGGCGTCGTAGTCCTGGGCGGCCGCCAGGCGCAGGACGGGGTTGTCGGGGTCGGTGGTCTGGATGATGGCCCGCCCCGGCGCCGAGGCCCGGCCGCTGCGGCCCACCACCTGGGTCACCAGGCTGAACACCGTCTCATACGCCCGGAACCCCTGGGCAAACAGAAGCGAGTCGATGCCCAGCACCCCCACCAGGGTCACGTCCTCAAAATCGAGGCCCTTGGCCACCATCTGGGTGCCCACCATGATGTCGTATTCGTGGCGGGCAAAGCCGGCCAGCAGCTTTTCGTGGGCGTCCTTGGCGGCGGTGGTGTCCTGGTCCATGCGCAGGATGCGGGCCTCCGGGAAGAGGGCGGCCAGCTCTTCTTCCGCCTTTTGGGTGCCGAAGCCCCGGTACTGCAGCTTGCCGCCGCAGGCGGGGCAGACCTCGGGCCGGGGGGCGATCTGGGCGCCGCAGTAATGGCACAGCAGCCGCCCGCCCCCGTCCTTGTGGTAGACCATGGGGACGCTGCACCGGGGGCACTTGAGCACCTCCCGGCAGTCCCCGCACTGGGCCATGGTCTGGTAGCCCCGGCGGTTGAGCAGCAGGATGGCCTGCCGGCCCTCGGCCAGGTTGGCCCGCAGGGCGTCCTCCAGGGCCAGGCTGATCTCCCGGGGGTTGCCGGCGGCCAGCTCGGCCCGCATATCCACCATCTGGACGGCGGGCAGCGGCTGGCCGGCGTACCGCTGGGTCAGCCGCACCAGCTGGCACCGCCCGGCCTGCGCCTCATAAAAGGTCTCGGTGCTGGGGGTGGCGCTGGCCAGCAGCAGCAGGGCCCCGTTTTTGGCGGCCCGCCAGCGGGCCACCTCCTGGGCCGCGTAGCGGGGCGACGACTCAGAGCGGTAGGTGTGCTCCTGCTCTTCGTCGATGACGATCAGGCCCAGCCCCTCCAGGGGGGCAAAGACGGCGCTGCGGGTGCCCACCACGATGTCCGCCCCGCCGTCCTGGATCATCTGCCATTGCAGCAGCCGCTCGGTGTGGTTGAGGGCGGAGTGCTGCACCGCCACCCGCCGGCCGAACCGTTCTTTCAGCCGGCGGATCATCTGGGGGGTCAGGCTGATCTCGGGCACCAGCACCAGGGCTTTTTTGCCCAGGGCCAGGCACCGCTCGATCAGCTTGAGGAACACCAGGGTCTTGCCGCTGCCGGTGACGCCGTACAGCAGGGCGGCGTGGGGCCGGCCTGCCTCCAAATGGGGGGCCAGGGCGTCGAAGGCGGCCTGCTGCTCGGCGGTCAGCTCCAGGCGCTCGGTCCTGGGGGGGATGTGGGCGTAGAGGTCGATGGATTTGTTCACCCGCTCGGCCGCCAGCACCCCCTTGGCGCAGAGGTTTTCCGCCACGGCCCGGCTGACCCCGTGGGCCTCCAGGTCGGCCTGGGTGCGGGGCCCGCCCGACAGCAGGGCCACCGCCGCCATCTGCTTGGCGGTGGGCCGGGGCTTGGCGGGCAGCGGGGCGGCCAGGCGGTAGAGGGTCTCGGTGTGGCGGGTCAGCTGCTTTTGCAGCACCGGGGTCACCCCGTCGGCGGCCAGGGCGGGCTTGTACTGGGCCCCGTAGGGGATCACCGCCCGCACCGCCTCGTACCAGGTGCAGAAGGTCCGCTCCTTGAGCAGGCGGACCAGCTCCAGCAGCTCGCCGGTCAGGCAGGCCGAGGCGGGGGCCACGTCGAAGAGGGCCTTCAGCCGGGCGCTTTCCGGCTCGGCGTCGCAGGCCAGCACCACCCCCATCCGGGGGCGGCTGCTGCGCCCGAAGGGCACCAGCACCATGCTGCCCAGCCGCACCTGGTCCTGCTGGTCGGGCATGACCGCGTAGGTATACAGTTTGTCGAAGTGGAAGGCCGCATGGCTGACCGCGACACCCACCGTTTTTGGCATGCGTTTGCTCCTTTACCGTCGGCGTTCCGTTTCGCCGGTTTTGCAGGCCATCAGCCGGTACAGCTCGCCGGCCGCCTGCTCGAGGGTGTGGTTGACGATCCAGGCGTCGAACTCGCCGGCGTGGCCCAGCTCTTCCCGGGCGATGTCCAGCCGGCGGCGGATGGCCTCCTCGCTGTCGGTGCCGCGGCCCCGCAGCCGCTGCTCCAGCACCTCGAAGGTGGGCGGCAGCAAAAAGACGATGGTGGCGCCGGGGTATAGCCGCTTGATGTTGGCCGCCCCGTGCACGTCGATGTTCAGCAGGGTGAGCTTGCCGGCGGCCATCCGGCGCTCCACCTCGGCCCGCAGGGTGCCGTACAAATAGCCGTTGTAGCGGTTGCTCTCCAGGATCTGCCCCTGGGCGGCCAGCTGCCGGAACGCTTCCTCGGTGCGGTAATAGTAGTTGACCCCTTCGGCCTCCCCTGCCCGGGGGGGCCGGGTGGTGGCCGAGATGGTCTTTTCGATCTCGGGGTGGGCCTGCCGCAGGCAGGTCATCACGCTGTCCTTGCCGACGCCCGAGGGCCCCGACACCACAAACAGATAGCTTTCGCCTTTCATTTTATTGTTCCTCCTCTGCCTTGGGGTCTGATGCAAGCGGGCAGCCCGCACGGGCCGCCACCGTCTCGGGCTGCAGCGCCGACAGGATCACATGGTCCGAGTCCATGACGAGCACCGCCCGGGTGCTGCGCCCGTAGGATGCGTCGACCAGGCGGCCCTGCTCCCGCGCTTCCCGGATGACCCGCTTGATGGGGGCCGAGTCGGGGCTGACCACCGCTACCAGCCGCTCGGCGCTGACCATATTGCCAAAACCGATGTTGATAAGTTTCATGGTGTTCACTCCAGATTCTGGATCTGCTCGCGGATCTTTTCGATCTCTGCCTTCATGTCCACGACGATCCGTGTGATGTCCAGGTCCTGGCACTTGGAGCCGATGGTGTTGGCCTCCCGGTTGAGCTCCTGGGTCAAAAAGTCCAGCTTGCGGCCCACCGGCTGGCCGCTGCCCAGGATCGCCCGGTACTGGGCGATGTGGCTGCGCAGCCGGACGGTCTCCTCGTCCACGGCGGTCTTGTCGCCAAAGATGGCGGCCTCGGTCAGGACCCGGGCGTCGTCGATGGAGCGGTCCTCCAGGATCACCTTCAGCCGCTCGTACAGGCGCTGGGTGTATTTTTCCACCCGGCCGGCGGTCAGCTCCTCGACCCGGCCCACCATGGCCTCGACCGCATCCAGCCGGCCGGTGATGTCGGCCAGCATCTTTTCGCCCTCGACGCCCCGCATCTCCACAAAGGTCTCCACAGCCTGGGCGGCCACCGCCGACACATCCGCCCACAGCTGCTCCTCGTCCACTTCGGCCTGGCGGGCCACCAGCACGTCGGGGAACCGGGCCAGCAGGCCCGCCGTCACGTCGTTTTTCACCCCCAGGGTCTCGGACATATCCCGCAGGGCCTGCTGGTAGCTGCGGGCCAGGTCCATATCCACCGCCACCGCCGTCTCGGAGGCGTCCAGGTCCTGCAGGGTGAGGCTGACCTCCACCTTGCCCCGGGCGATGCGGCTGCCCAGCAGGGCTTTGAGCCTGCTGTCCAGAAAAGCACAGCTGCGGGGGATGCGGGAGGTATACTCGAAGTAGCGCGCGTTGACGCTGCGCAGCTCCACCGTGATCTCCCGGCCGCCCAGTACCGCACTGGCCCGGCCATACCCAGTCATGCTATAGATCATATGATTTCTCTCTTCCCTTTTTCATTCTTGGCAGAACGTTTTAGCACCTATATATCCGTGCGGGGTCTAGTGCCCCATCTTACGATACATATGATACTATTTTACTATTCCAGGGCCCTTTTTGCAAGGGAGGCGGGCAAAAAAGCGCGGTTTCACACTCTCTTCACCAAAACTCACCAAAACAAAAACCGGGCAGGTCTGTCCTGCCCGGCACAAACGGTCAAAAAAGTCCCGGCCGGACGACATGCGCGTACGGTCGGGACACCGACAGGGAAATTTGCCGCCGGGAGTGTGCGAGGCCGCAAGGCCGAGTGCGCGGTTCGGCGGCAAATTTTGTCCCCAGGGAGATATTAGGGGGAAGGAATGTCTGCCGCGCGACTGCGCGCAGAAATGGGTTCCCCCTAAAGCGTGCCGCAAAAGCGGCACGCCGGACCGGGCAGGTCTGTCCTGCCCGGCGGGGTCAGTATTCCTTTGCGACGTTCTCGACGCCGTATTCCTTTTCAAAGCGCGCCAGGTCCCGGTCGTCCCGGATCAGCATGACCTCCTCAAAGCGGCCGGTGGCCGTCTCTTTGAAGCCCGCGGCCATCTCGCCGGTGCAGATGCTGCACCGGATCACCGGCTTCCAGCGGGCGGGGTCGTAGGCCTTTTTCTCCCGCGGCTTCTTTTTGGCAAACAGCATGGCAGCGCGCCTCCTTGCCCGGCTCAGACCGGGTGGGACTTGTTCACGTAATCGGCGTGGTCGGCGTCGACGCCCTGCATCTTGGCGTTGCGCTTTTCAAAGAATTTGGGGGCCACCTGGGGGAACATGGCGTAGGTCAGGGCGTCCTCCTCCTGGACGGACCACTTGGCGGCCTCGGCCTTCAGCTTGTCCATCTCCGGCTCCAGGGTGTCGGCAAAGCGGCAGGTGATGGGCTGCTCGTCGCCCAGGATCTGCTTGCTGAACGCGGGCTTGATGGGGGCGGGGGTCTTGCCGTAATCGCCGTGGATCAGGCCCTTGAACTCCTTGGTGACCATCTTGTACCGCTCGCCCAGGATGACGTTGAACACCGCCTGGGTGCCCACGATCTGGCTGGTGGGGGTGACCAGGGGGGGATAGCCGGCGTCCTCGCGCACGCGGGGGATCTCGGCCAGCACTTCGTCCAGCTTGTCCTCCTTGCCGGCGTCCTTCAGCTGCTTGAGCATGTTGGAGAACATGCCGCCCGGCACCTGGTAGATCAGGGTGTTGGCGTCCACGCCCAGGCTCTTGGGGCTGATCTGGCCGCTGGCGATATATTTTTCGCGCAGCTTGGCGAAATAGGCGCGGACGACGTTCAGCTGGTTCAGGTCCAGGCCGGTGTCGTAGTCGGTGCCCCGCAGCGCCGCCACCAGGCTCTCGGTGGGCATATGGCTGGTGCCCAGGGCCAGGGGGCTCATGGCGGTGTCCACGATGTCGGCGCCCGCCTCGATGCCCTTGAGGATGGACATGGAGGCCAGGCCCGCGGTGTAGTGGCTGTGGATGTCCACCGGGATCTTGACGGCGGCCTTCAGCTCCTTGACCAGCTCGTAGCAGGTGTAGGGGGTCAGCAGGCCGGCCATGTCCTTGATGCAGATGGAGTCGGCCCCCATCTCCTCCAGGGTCTTGGCGTAGGCCGCAAAAGCCTCGTTGGTGTGGACCGGGCTGAGGGTGTAGCTGATGCAGCCCTGGACATGGGCGCCCTCCTTGTTGGCGGCCTTGATGGCGGTCTGGAGGTTGCGGGGGTCGTTCAGGGCGTCAAAGATGCGGATGACGTCGATGCCGTTGGCCACCGACTTCTGGACGAAATACTCCACCGCGTCGTCGGCGTAGGGGCGGTAGCCCAGCATGTTCTGGCCGCGGAACAGCATCTGCAGCTTCTGGTGGGGCAGCTCCTTGCGCAGGATGCGCAGGCGCTCCCAGGGGTCCTCGTCCAGGAAGCGGATGCAGCTGTCGAAGGTGGCGCCGCCCCAGCACTCCACCGAGAAATAGTTGATCTTGTCCATTTCGGGCAGGATGGGACGCATCTCATCCATGGTCATCCGGGTGGCCAGCAGGGACTGGTGGGCGTCGCGCAGGACCACCTCGGTGACCTTGATGGGCTTTTTGGCCATAGTGTTCTTCCTCCCTTTAGTTCAGGGTGACCAGGGTGTCGCCCGAGTTGACGACGTCGCCCTTGTTCACGTCGATGGTGGCCACGGTGCCGTCCTGGGGGGCGACGATCTCGTTCTCCATCTTCATGGCCTCCAGGACCACCAGGGCGTCGCCGGCCTTGACGGAAGCGCCGGGCTTGACCTTGACGTCCAGGATGTTGCCGGGCATGGGCGCCTTGACCGCCACGGCGCCGGCGGGGCCGGCGGGGGCCTTGGGCGCAGCCGGGGCAGCGGGGGCGGCAGGGGCCTCAGGCTTGGGCGCGGCAGCCGGGGCCGGGGCGGCGGGAGCGGCGGCCACAGGGGCGGCGCCGGCCGCGGTCTCCTCCACGCTGACGCTGTAGGCGACGCCATTGACGGTAATGGTATAGTACTTCATGGATAAAACCCTCCTGAAAAATCGGCTTGT
>DGYMR06203__coassemble_910_pt1 | contig 25109 bp, 25 predicted proteins | sample DGYMR06203__metabat2_low_PE_024 | metagenome-assembled genome bin DGYMR06203
ACCAGAACTTCCGTTTTGTCCTGCGATTTGGTAGGGGTTCTTTGACAAACTGAAATTGGCATAAACATAGTGTTCATGCCAATTTACAAAATGTCACAAGAAATCTTGAAAGGCCCAAGAGGCGACTACGAATCAGTAGGCCGGGGGTTCGAGTCCCTTCCATCGCACCAAACCAAGAAAATCCGAACCTTTTTCCAATCGGAGAAGGGTTCGGATTTTTCGTTTTCTTTGGAGGCAGCGTCAGGGGAGGTTACAGTGCCCCCCGTCTGGAGCCCCGCAGGACGCTCCCGCCGAACCATAGCCCCGCAGCCTGGATGCACAGACGTCCGGTCTGCGGGGCTTTTTCTGCCGCGACGGCTTGGGGCGGGGGACTGTTTTGCCTTGCAATCCGGCGGCCGAACCGTTAAGATAGGGGCAGAACATGCACACATGGGGGCATGTCCCGTCCAAAGGAGGCTTTTTATGATCTATACTGTGACGCTCAATCCCGCGCTGGACAAAACGGTGGAGGTCCCCGGCTTTGCCCTCGACACCGTCAACCGGATCGTCTCGGTCCGCACCGACCCCGGCGGCAAGGGGATCAACGTATCCAAGGTGATCGCCAAGCTGGGCGGCGCCAGCGTGGCCATGGGGGTGCTGGCAGGGGCCGCCGGCCGGACCATCGCCGGCCAGCTGGAACAGCAGGGCCTGACCTGCGATTTCTGCTTTGCCGGCGGCGGCGAGACCCGCACCAACCTCAAGGTCATCGACCCGCAGGGCCGCACCCACACCGACATCAACGAGCCGGGCCCTGCCGTCGGCCCCCGGGTGCTGGAGGAGCTGCTGGGGCGGCTGACCCGGCGGCTGGCAGCCGGGGACATCGTGGTGCTGGCCGGCAGCCTGCCGGCGGGCGCTCCCTCCGGGACCTACCGTGACTGGACTGCCGCCTGCCGGCAGGCCGGGGCCAAGGTCTTTCTGGATGCGGACGGCAGCTTGCTGGCCGATGGCATCCAGGCCGCCCCGTACCTGGTCAAGCCCAACCAGGACAAGCTTTCCCGGTTGGCGGGTCGCCCGCTGGAGACGGTGGACCAGCTGCGGCAGGCCGGAGCCGCCCTGCTGGATGCCGGCATCCGGAAGGTGGTGGTCTCGCTGGGCAGCCGGGGCGGCCTGTACATGACCCGGGAACAGACCATCCTGGCCGAGGGCCTGCCCGTCAAGGTGGGCAGCACCGTGGGCGCCGGGGACAGCGTGGTGGCCGCCCTGGCCTGCGCCGAGGACCGGGGCCTGTCCCTCGAAGAGGCGGTGGTCCTTTCCACCGCCGCCGGCGCGGCCAACGTCATGTGCAGTGGCACCCAGGCCGCGGAATACAGCGTGGTCCAGTCCCTGATGCCCCGGGTGGTCTGGCGCGCGCTGTGACGCCGCCGGGCGGCTCCGGCCGGACCGGCAAAAACCAAAAACGTCCCGGCCGTACGGCGTGGGGACGTACGGTCGGGACGCATACAAGGGGGCTTTGGGGCAGAATAGAACAGGGCTGGGGGTCAGATACGCCCTGCGGAGGCGATCACTCGCCTCAGCGTGTCGCAAAAGCGCCACGCTCCAGGGGGAACCCATTTCTGCCCGCATGCGCGGGACAGAAATTCCTTCCCCCTGGTATCCCCCTGGGGACAAAATTGAGCGCTGAACCGCGCACTCGGCCTTGCGGCCTCGCACACTCTCAGCGCTCAATTTCCCTGTATGTGTCCCGTCCATCCGCACATGTCGGCTGGACGGGACTTTTTTGACAGTCTGAGGCGATCACTCGCCTTCCTCGAGCTTGCCCTGCTTTTTCCACACGCCGTACAGCACATAGCAGACCACGAAGGAGACCACCATGGCGATCACGGTGCCGATGCAGGCGTTGATGAGGTTGGCCATGCTGTCGCCGCCGATGTAGGCGGGCAGCACCAGCAGGCCGGGCGAGCCGGAAGCGTAGCGGCCGACACCGGTGATGCCCAGATACAGGCCGCCCACGCCGCCGCCGATCATGGCGGAGATCAGCGGGTAGATGAACTTGAGGTTGACGCCGTACAGCACCGGCTCGGTGATACCCAGCACGCCGGTCAGACCGGCGGACATGGCCAGCTGCTTGGTGTCCTTGTTGCGGGTGCGCAGGCCCACCGCCAGGCCGGCGGCGCCCTGGGCCACGTTGGAGGTCAGCATGCCGGGGCCGACGACGGTGTCAAAGCCGGCGGTGGCAAGGTTGTTGATGCCGATGGGGATCAGGCCGTAGTGGGTGCCGGTCATGACCAGCAGCGGGTTGAGGGTGCCGACCAGGGTGGGCACGGCCCAGCCTGCGTTGACCTCCAGCCACTTGAAGAAGGCGGCGATCAGGTTGCCGATCCAGGTGCCGATGGGGCCCAGGGCCAGGATGGTGACGACGCCGGCGGCCAGCAGGCTGGCCAGCGGCACGGTGAAGAACTTGACCGCCTTGGGCGAAACCTTCTGCACGGCGTGCTCGATGACCGACATGAACCACACGCCCAGCAGGATGGGCACCACCGAGGAGCTGTAGGAGGCCAGGGTGACCGGCAGGCCGAACAGGCTGACCGAGGTGCCCGCGTCCTTGGCTGCGTTGATCAGGTCCACAAAGCCGGGGTAGACCAGCACGCCGCCCAAGGCCATGGCCACATACTGGTTGCACTTGAAGGTCTTGGCGGCAGAGCTGCCCAGCAGGATGGGCAGGAAGTAGAACGCGGAGTCCGCAATGGCGTTCAGGATGATATAGGTCTGGGACGCGCTGTCCAGCAGGCCGGTCACGGTGCCCAGCGCCATCAGCGCCTTGAGCAGGCCGGCGCCCGTGATGGCCGGGATGATGGGCTGGAACATACTGGCGATGTACTCCAGCACGCTGCTCAGCTTGCTCTGTTTCTTTTTGGGTTCGTCTGCGGAGGCGTCCACAGGCTTTGCGATCTCAAAATTGCCCAGGGCCACCACTTCCTGGTACACCTGCGGCACGTCCGGGCCGATGACCACCTGGTACTGGCCGCCGGCGTTGATCACCGACAGGACCCCTTTGGTCTTTTTCAGGGCGTCGGTATCGGCCTTGTCCACATCCTTCAGGGTGAAGCGCAGACGGGTGGCGCAGTGCAGCACCTTGTCCACGTTCTCTTTGCCGCCCACCTTTTCCAGGATGACAGCGGCGAGCTGTTTGTAGTCCATAGTGTTCCTCCTGATTCCTCTGGTTTATCCAAGGTCCTCGCCGTTGGTGGCGATGACCTTCTGGTACCAATAAAAGCTGTCCTTCCGGCTGCGGGCCATGGTGCCGGCGCCGTCGTTGTCCAGATCCACATAGATCATGCCGTAGCGCTTTTTCATCTCACCGGTGGACGCCGACACGATGTCGATGGGCCCCCAGCAGGTGTAGCCCAGCAGGGGCACGCCGTCCAGGTTCACCGCGTCCCGCATGGCACGGATGTGCTCCCGCATATAGTCGATGCGGTAGGGGTCGTGGATCGAGCCGTCCGCTTCCACGGTATCGGTGGCGCCCATGCCGTTTTCCACGATGAACAGGGGCTTGCGGTAGCGGTCGTACAGCACGTTCAGGGTCAGCCGCAGGCCCAGGGGGTCGATCTGCCAGCCCCATTCGCTGGCCTTCAGGTAGGGGTTGACCACGCTGCTGACCACCGCGTTGCCCCGGGCGTGCCGGGCCGCGATCTCCGGGTCCGCCGAAGCGCAGCGGCTGGAATAATAGCTGAAGGAGACAAAGTCCACCGTGCCTTCCCGCAGGGTCTGCGCGTCCTCCGGCTCGGTCTGCAGGGCGATGCCGGCCCGCTCCATCCGCTTCCGGGCCCAGAGGGGGTATTCGCCGTTGGCCTGCACGTCGATGAAGAAGTAGTTGTCCCGGTCCCGCTCCATGGCCAGGTACACGTCCTGGGGCGCGCAGGTGTAGGGGTAGAACTGGCCTGCCGCCAGCATGCAGCCCACCATGGAGCCGGGCATCATCTGGTGGGCCAGGCGCACCGCCCTGGCGCTGGCCAGCAGCTCGTGATGGGCCGCCTGGTATTTGACCTGTTCCCGGTCCTCGCCCGGCTCAAAGACGATGCCTGCCCCCATGAACGGCATATGCAGCAGCATGTTGATCTCGTTGAAGGTCAGCCAGTACCGCACCAGGCTGCCGTACGCCTCAAACAGCACCCGGCAGTACCGGACAAAGGCGTCCACCATCCGGCGGTCCTTCCACCCGCCATACTTCTGGATCAGGGCGATGGGGGTGTCGAAGTGGCAGATGGTGACCAGCGGCTCGATGCCGTATTTGCGGCACTCCTCGAACACACTGCGGTAAAAGGCGATGCCTGCGGCGTTGGGCTCCGCGTCGTCCCCGTGGGGGAAGATACGGGTCCATGCCACCGACATCCGGTAGCACTTGAAGCCCATCTCCGCAAACAGGGCGATGTCCTCTTTGTAATGGTGGTACAGGTCGATCGCCCGGTGGGACGGGTAGACGTGCCGGCTGTCGCAGGCCAGCATTTTGAGCTCGCCCCGCGCCACGGGGCCCCGGTCCGGGCCAAAGGGCACCACGTCCACGCTGGACAGGCCCCGGCCGTCCTCGTTGTAAGCGCCTTCGCACTGGTTGGCCGCGGTCGCGCCGCCCCACAGGAAGCCTTCGGGCATTTTCATAGCAGCATCCTCACTTTCTGATGGTTCTCCGAGCTTTTCCTGCCGCAATTGCTCTGGGCAATAGTATAGCGAAGAAAAGCCCGGCAGAAAAGGGCCATGGCCGATTTGGGCCGGGGCATTTCAAAAACCTGCCAAAACCGTGCGGGATTAAAACATTGCGTTCACCCTGCCAAAAAATCTGTCCGGACATTGTGCAAAATGCGTATTTCGGTCCCGGGCGTTTGACCTGCCTTTCCATCAATGCTAAAATAAAAGGGAACTTTGCCGCATCCTGCACCGAGAAGGGGGAACGATATGGATCTCAACAAGCGCCTGCGCGAGCACACGGGCCTGACGCCCACCGACCAGTGCCTGCGGGATTATTTTTTGCGCTATCCGGAGCGCGCCGCCCGCATGAACACGCGCCAGCTTGCCGAGGCTACCTTCACCAGCCCCTCGGCGGTGGTGCGGTTTTGCCGCAAATTCGGCTATCAGGGCCTGCAGGATTTCAAGGGCGCCTACTTCAGCGCCATCCCGGACGCACCCGCCTTCGACCTGCCGGACGGCGATTTCCCGTTCCAGGCCGACACCCCGCCCGATGTCCTGGTGCGGGACCTGCTCAAACTGGAGGAAGGCACCCTCCACCGCCTGGCCTCCACCCTGGACCCGGCCGCCTTCGACCGGGCGGCCGCCATGCTGGGCGGGGCAGGCAGCATCGAGCTGTGCGCCGCCGGGTCGGGGCTGTATCTTCTGGAGGAGTTCGCCTTCCGGCTGATGAAGTTCGGCTTCCGGGTCAACGTTATTTCCAACAGCGTCAACCTGAGTTACATCGCAAACCAGATGGACCCCACCCACTGCCTGCTGATCCTGAGCTACACCGGGATGAACGAGGCCATCGGCTCCGCGATGCGGTTTGCCCGCCAGCACGGCACCCCCGTCCTGCTCATCACCGGCCACGCCGACAGCCCGGCGGCCCGGCTGTCCGACTGCGTGCTGCTGCTGCCGCTGCTGGAGTCCAACGACAACAAGATCTCCACCTTTTCGTCCACGATCGCGGCCAAAGCCATGCTGGACCTGCTGTTTGCCCGGCTGTTCCAAAACAACTACAGCGCCAACTGCGACTTTGTCCGCCGGGATGCCGCCCGGCTGAGCGTCCGCCGCCCGGTGGGCTTTCAGGACGGGATCAACGGCACTTCCCACTCCCGCTGAAAGAATGCAGAAAAGTCCCGCCCGGGGCGCCGTTCAAGGCCCTCCGGACGGGACTTTTTGGGAGCACGGCGTTCAGCCCGCCGCGCTGAGCAGCAGCGAGATCAGCGGCAGGGTGACCACCGAAAAGACGGTGGAGAAAAACACGCCTTTGGAGATGTAGGAGGAGTCCCGCCCCAGCTCGTTGCACAGCATGACGACGTTGGAGGCGACGGGCATGGCCGACACCAGCACCAGCGCCCCCAGCAGCATGGGGTCGTGGAGGAACCACCGGCAGACCAGCAGGACCGCCGCCGGCAGCACCAGCAGCCGCAGCAGGGTAAAGGGCAGCAGGCTTTTCTCCTGTAGCACCTCCCGCAGGGGCTGGCGGGCCAGAGAGGACCCGATCACCAGCATGGCCAGCGGGGTGGTGGTGCTGCCGATGGAGGCCACCGGCTGCAGGATCAGGCTGGGCAGCTGCACCTCCAGCAGGTAGAGCAGGATGGCCGCCACCGCCGAGACGGTGCCGGGGTTGACCATCTTGCGGAAGTGGACCTTGCCGCCCTCACCCGGCTGGATCAGCAGGGTGCCGTAGGAAAACACCGAGATGTTGAACACCGCCATGAAGATGGACAGGTACAGGACCGAATCCGGCCCCAGCACGGCGTTGGCCACCGGGATGCCCATAAAGCCCAGGTTGGAGTAGACCAGCATGCTCTCGTATTCGGCGGCCCGCTCCGCCGGCACCCGCAGCAGCCGGACAAGCCCCTTGGACAGCAAAGGCAGCAGGACATAATAGACTGCCGCCGCCCCAAAGATGGCGAACAGCGCCCCCATGCTCTCCAGCCGCCCGCTGGTGGTAACGCTGTTGATGATCAGGGCCGGGCAGGTCAGGTTGACGATCAGCTTGGAGAACAGCTGCTCCGACTCCTTGCTCATCACCCGGCAGCGGTTGGCCGCATAGCCGGCGGCCATCATCAAAAACAAAACGATCATCTGCTGCAGTACCAAAGTCATCCCCATACGATACGATCCTTCCTTTTATACAGCGATCCGGCACTGGCCGTGCCGATGCTCCCATCATAGCGTGGCAGCCGGTGCTTGGCAATACGAAACGGTGCGGCTGGTGCTTTTTGATGCAAAGAAATCCTTCGGCGCCCTTTTTTGAAAGATCCTTTCATCGGGCGGCCGCACATACTGCGGCGGTTCCTTCCAGCTCCCATAAGGTCAGAGAACCGCTTTTGTGGCGCTCAGGGCTGTTTGGGCAAAGGATGATGGAGCGAATACGATCCCAAAGCAAAAGCTCCATTGACTTTAAAATGCAATCCATATATATACTGTACATATAAATTGTTTGCTCCTGCCATTGCGGCCGTCCTTGGACCGCGGCGCAGCACCCCGGACAAAGAAAAAACGCATCCAAACTCATCCACATAGAGGCGTGGGTTTGGATGCGCACTGTTTGGTGGAGAATTAGGGACTCGAACCCCAGACCCCCTGCGTGTGATGCAGGTGCTCTAACCAGCTGAGCTAATCCTCCGAATGGGAACGCAACTATTATAGCACGGCTACGGGCAAAATGCAAGCCCTTTTTTGAGAGCAAAGGCAAAAAATTTGCCGGCGGGCAAAAAAGGGCTGTCATTTGCAGTTTTTTTCGGCGGGGCATTGCCCCGGCGGCGGAAATCGTGTATACTGGAGCCAACCTGTAAAGAAAAGAGGTTGTTCTTATGCTGACGGTACGCGGGGTGGTCACCCTGGTGGTGCTGATCGTGCTGTTCACCCTGGCGGTGATCTGGATCTCGAGGAACGGCGGATGGAAGGGCGAAGGCTGCGGCGGCAACTGCGCCTCCTGCCACCAGCGCTGCGAGAACCCCAAAGAGAAAAAAGACAGCTGACCCCACAGCCCCCGCCCGGTAAGAGGCGGGGGTTTGGCGTGTCAGGGGGCGCCGCCGGTCACAGCAGCCCTTCCCGGGCGGCGTAGACGGCCAGGGTGCTCAGCAGGTCGGTGTTGGCCTTCTGGTAGGTGGTGCGGCCGATGTGCAGCTGGGCCTGGACCTGCTCTTCGGTCAGGTGGCGGCGGTAGCGCTGCTCCAGGATGCCCGCCCGGATGGGGTCGTGCCGGTGGTAGTAGGCCGCCGTTTGGCGCAGGGCCTGGGCCCAGCAGGCGTTTTCGGGGCTGGGCTGGCGCTCGATCAGCTGCCAGTGCCAGAGGGCGGCGCGGCAGCGCCGCCGGTGTTCGTTGGTCATGGTTCCTCCTTCCTTGTTTGGTGACGGACAATCTACTTCAGCGTCCAGAAACACCGGGCCTGTTCCTCTTCGCTCAGCCCCAGCAGAAAGCCCAGGCGCTGGGCTTCGCCCAGCCTGAACTCGCTCTGCCCCCGCAGCCTGCTGTACAGGGTGGCGGCGGATATCCCCAGGGCCCGGGCCAGGTATTTCTTTTTGTAGCCGCTGGCTTGGATCTGTGCGTTCAGCCGGTTTTGGTCGATCATGCTCTGCCTCCTTTTGGCGATGCCGGTGTTGATTTAAAATCTATGACCCAGTGTAGCACAAAGAAGATTCAAAGTCAACCCTTCAGGATAAAATGTTGATTTAAATGCAATTTTGTGGTATACTGATCCTGTAAGCACATCAACCGCAACGCAAAGGAGCATTCGTATGTCAGTCCTATCGTCCCGTATCCGCCAGCGGCGGGAGGAGCTGGGCATGAGCCAGGAGGAGCTTGCTTCCCGGATGGGTTACCGCTCCAAGTCCTCCATCACCAAGATCGAAAAAGGGATCAACGACATCCCCCAGAACAAGCTGGAGGACTTTGCCGACGCCCTGGAGACCTCCACCGCCTGGCTGCTGGGGCTGGACAGCGGCGGGGAGGTGCCCCGGGGGTTCGAGCCCATGCCCCGGATGGCCCGGGTGCCCCTGGTGGGGTCCATCGCCTGCGGCACTCCCATCACGGCAGAGCAGAACATCGAGCGCTACATCGGGGTGCCGGCCGACTGGCACGCCGATTTTGCCCTGACCTGCCACGGCGACAGCATGGCCCCCACCATCCGGGATGGGGACATCGTCTGCATCCGCCGCCAGCCCGAGGTGGAACAGGGGCAGATCGCGGCCGTCCGCATCGGCGAGGAGGCCACCCTGAAGCATTTCCACCGCCAGGGCGGCGCCGTCGTGCTGCTGGCCGACAACGCCGCCGTCTGCCCGCCGATGATCTATGCCGGGCCCCAGCTGGCGGAACTGCAGATCGAAGGCCGGGCTGTGGGCCTGTGCCGCAGCCTGTAAGGAGGCGCCCTATGGCAGAACAAACCTTTACCATGCATCCTGTCGCCCACATCGAGAGCGACTTTGCCGAAAAGTTCGGCATCCCCCGCCAGAGCGGCCTGGTGGACGCCCTGCGGGCCCGGGTGGTGTTCGAGCCGCCCTACCGGGACCCCAGCGCCCTGCGGGGCATCGAGCAGTTCAGCCACATCTGGCTGCTGTGGCAGTTCACCCAGGCCATGCGGGCGGGGTGGTCCCCCACCGTGCGGCCGCCCCGGCTGGGGGGCAACACCCGGGTAGGGGTCTTTGCCACCCGCTCCCCCTTCCGGCCCAACCCCATCGGGCTGTCCTGCGTCCGGCTGGAAAAGGTGGAGCAGGACCCCGCCCGGGGCCCGGTGCTGCTGGTCCGCGGCGCAGACCTGATGGACGGCACCCCCATCTATGACATCAAGCCCTACATCCCCTTTGCGGACAGCCGCCCCGATGCCGCCGAGGGCTACACCGCCCAGACCCGGACCTACCGTCTGGAGGTGCGCTGCCCCGAAGCGCTGCGGGCCTCCCTTGCGCCGGAGCAGTGGGAGGCCCTGGCCGGCGTCCTGGCCGGCGACCCCCGGCCCTCCTATCAGGACGACCCGGCCCGGGTCTATGGGATGCGGTTTGCCGGGTATGAGGTGCGGTTCACCGTGGCGGAAGGGGTCCTGACCGTCTGCGGCATCGCCCCGGAGGGCTGAACCATGGAGCTGCGCAACATCAACACCTTCCTGCACGTGGCCGAGCTGCACAGTTTTTCCCGGGCGGCCCGGGAACTGGATTATTCCCAGTCGGCGGTGTCCAGCCAGATCGCCCAGCTGGAAGAAGAGCTGGCGGTCCCTCTGTTCGACCGGGTGGGCAAGACGGTCCGGCTGACCGACGCGGGCCAGACCTTTCTGCATTATGCCCGCACCCTGCTGACCACCGCCCAGCAGGCCAAAGCCGCCCTGCAGCCCGCCCCCGAGGCCAGCGGCACCCTGCGGGTGGCCATCGCGGACAGCCTGTGCAGCGCCCTGATGCCCCCGCTGCTGGCGCGGTTCCACGCCCTGTGCCCCCGGGTGGAGGTCAGCCTCCGCACCGCCACCACCCAGGAGATGCAGGACCTGCTTTCGGCCAACCAGGCCGACCTGGCCTATACTTTCGACCAGCCGGTCACCCACCCGTCCTTCGTCCGCCTGCTGGACGAGCCGGAGCCCTGCTGCTTTCTGGCGCCGGCGGGCCACCCCCTGGCCGGCCGGCAGGGCCTGACCCTGGCCGATCTGGCCGGGCAGGAGTTTCTGCTCACCGAGCGGGGGATGAGCTACCGCGAAGCGCTGGAACATCTGCTGGCCGCCCGCCGGCTGTCCCTCCGCCTCTATCTGGAGCTGGGGGACGCGGCGCTGATCTGCCGCCTGGTGGAGCAGGGGCTGGGCCTGACGTTTCTGCCCCGGTACATGGTGGAGGCCAGCCTGACCGGCCAGGCCGTGCCCTTGGATGTGGCGGACTGCCGCATCGAGATGCGCCGGCAGCTGTTCTGCCACAAGGACAAATGGATCACCCCCCAGATGGAGGCGTTCATCCATCTGGCTGCCCATACGACAACAAAAGAAACTTGACAATATGGGATAAATCACATATAATAAAATCAGAATAGGATGTGCGCTTCCATGCGTTATGAAGTGGAATACTACGAAAAATCGGACGGCGAGCGGCCTGCGGAAGCGTTTATTTTGGCGCAGGACAACAAAATGCAGGCTAAAATTTTTACGGTGCTTACCTTTTTGGAAGAAGCCGGACCAGCGTTGCGGGAACCCTATTCCAAATCTTTGGGAGACGGCATTTTTGAAGTCCGCGCCAAACAGGGATCTGACATCAGCAGAGTGCTTTATTTCTTTGTGATCGGCAAAAAAGTCATTTTGACCAACGGATTTGTCAAAAAATCGAACAAGACACCTGTGGGTGAGATCGAACGCGCCAAACGATACCGCGCCGATTACCAAAGCAGGAAGGAGGACGAACGATGAGTAAGAATTTTCGTGAGACACTCCGGGAAAGGATGCAGGACCCGGATTTCCGGGCAGAATGGGAGGCCCTGGAACCGGAACGCCAAATCATCCGCGCCATTATGGAGGCCCGGGAAGAAAACCACATGACCCAGGAACAGCTGGCTGAAGCAACAGGCATCCACCAAGCGGATATCAGCCGGTTGGAACATGGTACGGCGAACCCATCGCTTCGTACCTTGAAACGGCTTGCGGCCGGCTTGGGCATGACGCTGAAGATCGAGTTTGTGCACAGCGCATGAGCAAGCATAAGTTTGATAAAAACACAAAAACGCACAGAAAGCCGCCGGCGTATACACGCCAGCGGCTTTCTGCGTTAGGAGAAGCTTACGTCTCTATGATGAGGGGATCTATGACAGAGGAGGGGTGGCCAGGCGGGGCCCGGCCGGAGAGCGGACGCTTAGTTGAGGATGGTCAGCTCGGTGTCGACGTCGAACAGGTGGACCTTGTGCTGGTCGAATGCGACGCGGACGGTATCGCCGTGACGGGCCTTGGAGGTGGGCGAGACGCGGGCGGTCATCTTGTTGCCCTTGTAGTCCAGGTACAGGTAGATCTCGGCGCCCATCATTTCGGAGACCTCGACCTCAGCGTTCAGCTGGCAGTCGGGGTGCTTGGCCATGAACTCGGGCTCGTCGTCGATGTCCTCGGGACGGATGCCCATCTTGACCTTCTTGCCGACATAAGCGTCCAGCTTGCCGTCGGCGGTCTTTTCCTTGGGCAGGGGGATCAGGTCGCCGCCCAGGTCAACGGCGTACTGGTCGCCCTTCTTGGTCAGGCTGCCGTCCAGGAAGTTCATCTGGGGGCTGCCGATGAAGCCTGCGACGAACATGTTGCAGGGGTAGTCGTACAGGTTCTGCGGGGTATCGACCTGCTGGATGATGCCATCCTTCATGACGACGATGCGGTCGCCCATGGTCATGGCCTCGGTCTGGTCGTGGGTAACGTAGATGAAGGTGGTGGCCAGCTTCTTGTGCAGCTTGATGATCTCGGTGCGCATGCTGGTACGCAGCTTGGCGTCCAGGTTGGACAGAGGCTCGTCCAGCAGGAAGACGGCCGGGTTACGGACCATGGCGCGGCCCAGAGCGACACGCTGGCGCTGGCCGCCCGACAGAGCCTTGGGCTTGCGGTCCAGCAGGTGCTCGATCTCCAGGATCTTGGCGGCCTCATGGACGCGCTTGTCGATCTCGTCCTTCGGGGTCTTGCGCAGCTCCAGGCCGAAGGCGATGTTCTTGTAAACGGTCATGTGGGGGTACAGAGCGTAGCTCTGGAACACCATGGCGATGTCGCGGTCCTTCGGGGGGACGTCGTTGATCAGACGGCCGCCGATGTACATCTCGCCCTTGGAGATCTCCTCCAGGCCGGCGATCATGCGCAGGGTGGTGGACTTGCCGCAGCCGGAGGGGCCGACGAAGATGATGAACTCCTTATCCTTGATCTCAAGGTTGAAGTCGGTGACGGACGGGGCAGTGGCGCCCGGGTAGATCTTGTAGATGTGCTGGCAGCTAATCGAAGCCATGAGAGTGCCTCCCTAATGTTTGATGGATTTATGACGGTTTATAGACGGATTCTGACGGCCCTTGACGGGCCTCTCGCTTGCTGGTACTATAATAGCAGATATTTTTGTGATATGAAATAGCATTTTATTGATTAGAGGTGTCGGATATTGCTATACCATTGGGAATCCACCGCCGCCCTGTCCGCCGTCCGGGACGAGCAGACCGCCGCCCCCCTTGCCCTGACGGGGGAGGGGCTGTGGGTCTGCCTGCTGTCCAGCGGCAGCTGCACCGCCGCCCTGGGGGAGGGGGCGGGGGCCCTGCCCGCCCTGGCGCCCCGGCCGGTGGAGGCCGGCGGCCTGATCCTGAGCCGCGCCCCTCTGCTGCTGACGCCGGCGGGGGACTGCCACCTGCTGTGCCTGCTGCTGACCGGCACGGCGCCGGCCCAGCTGCTGGGCGGCCTGCCCGAGCAGCCCTTTTCGGCCCGGGGCGAGACCTGCCCCGGGGCGGCCGAGCTGATGGGCCGCCTGGCCGGGGAGGAGGCCGGGGGCAGCCGGGCCCGCAGCCAGCTGGTGTTTGCCCTGCTGTGCGAGCTGGCCAACGCCGACAGCGCCGCCCCGCCCCTGCCCCCTCTGGCGGCGGCGGCCATCGAGGACATCCGGGCCAACTACGCCGGCCTGTATGGGGTCGAAGAACTGAGCGAGCGGCTGGGCGTGTCCAAAAGCCACCTGATCCGGGTGTTCACGGCGGCGGTGGGGGTGCCGCCCGGCCGCTACCTGACCAGCGTGCGGATCGAGGCCGCCATGAAGCTGCTGCTCCACTGGGAGTACAGCCTGGACGTGGTGGCCAGCCTGTGCGGGTTTTCCGGCGCGAACTACCTGTGCCGCGTCTTTAAAAAAGAGACGGGCCAGACCCCGGCCCAGTGGCGGGCCGCCGCCGCCCGCACCGCCATGGCCGACCTGACCGCCGACGAAAAGACCCGCGAGCAGGAGATGTTCATCTGAAGCAATACCGGCCATCCCATGACAAAAACTGCTGATGTACAACAGGCGGCGCGGGCTGTATAGTAGATGTAAAATAAGGGCGGTGTCTGCGCGGCGAGCTTTTGCCGCGCTTTTTTGGGATGCCCTGCGCCAAAGCAACAGGGGCCGACGGGAGGGCGACGATGTACCGGTTGATTATTGCGGACGACGAGGAAAATATACGCAACGGCATGGCCAACAGCCTGCCCTGGCGGGAGTGGGGCTATGAGGTGGCGGCTGTGTGCGCCAGCGGCCAGGAGGTGCTGGACCGGATGGAGGACTGCAGGCCGGACGTGGTCCTGTCCGACATACGGATGCCGGGGATGGACGGGGTGGAGCTGATGCAGCGGCTCAGCCGGGAATACCCCCAGGTCAAGATCGTGATCCTGAGCGGATACAGCGATTTCAAGTACCTGAATATGTCCATCCGCAGCCACGTGGCGGAGTACCTGCTCAAGCCCACCGACATCGACGACTTTGAGGAGACCTTCCGCCGGCTGAAGGCCGCCATGGACCACGAGCGGCTGCGCCGGGCCCAGATCACCGAGAGCGTGCTGCGCCATTTCCATGTCTGGCTCACCGCCATGCTGGGCGGGGTGGCCACCCCCGAGGACACCGACCGCTTTCTGCCCATGCTCACCGAGGCGGGCATCGACCTGGACAACCTGCAGGTCGCGGCCTTTGTCCTGGACGGCCACGGCGGCGACGAGCGCCCCGACCAGGTGGCCCTCTGGCGCAGGGTGTGGGAGGTGACGGCGGCCCTGCCGGCAGGGCCGCTGCGCCGGCTGTCCTTCCTGCTGGGCGGGGAGGACATGGTGGTCCTCTACAGCAGCGGGGAAGAGATCGCCCCCGGCGACGTCCGGGCCGACATCGAGGCCATCCAGCGGGCGGTGCGGGACGGGCTGCGGGTGACCCTGTCCGCCGGGGTCAGCGACCTGTGCACCGAGCCGGGGATGCTGCCCCAGGCCTACGAGCAGGCCAACTGCAGCGCCAAGCAGAGCGCTTTTGCCGGGCAGGAGGCGGGTGCCAGCAGGCCCTGGCCGCCCGCCGCCGCAGCCACAGCCACGCCGTCAAAAGCGTGGCCATGCGGGTGCGGGAATATGTGGACGCCGAATACTGCTCCAACGCCCTCTCGCTGGAGAGCGTGGCCGCCTATGTCCACAAGACCCCGGCCTACATCTCCCGGGTGTTCAAAAATGAGCTGGGCTGCAACTTCAGCGATTACCTCACCGAAAAGCGGATGCGGCTGGCCGCCCAGCTGCTGGCCCAGCCCGAGGGCAAGGTCTACCGCATCGCGGCCCAGTGCGGCTATGCGGACACCTCCCACTTTATCCGAGTGTTCAAGCGCTTTTACGGCGTCAGCCCCATGGAGTACCGGACGGTGCAGGGAGGCGCAACGTGAAGGTCCGGGGCTCCAGCCTGCGGCGGCGGATGCTCGTCGCCCTGCTGGCCTGCTTTGTGCCCATGGTGGCGGTCATCTCCCTGCTGTTCGTGCGGTCCTTCCTGACCCAGCGGCAGGCCAGCGTGGAGGCCCTGCGCTACGGCGCCGAGGACATCCGGGTCGCCCTGGACCGCTTTGCGGACGGGGTGTACAGCGTGTCGGACGCCTTTTCCACCGACGAGCGGCTGCTGGAGATTTTGGACCGGGACTACAGCGCCGACCCCATCGGCAAGCAGTACGCCATCACCTACACCAACAACGCCCTGTTCGAGAGCTATTCCCGCCTGGTCCGGCAGGAAAGGATCGGCGCCATCTACATGCCCGCCCGGCGGGAGGTGCTGGATTTCCGGGACCCCAACCAGGTCACGACCCTGCTGGTCAAGCGGTTTGAGGCGCTGGACGTCGCCAACCCCGACAAGCTGGGCCGCTTCTTCTTTTATCCTTTGCAGAAAAACTTCCTCTCCACCGAGACCTACGGCGAGCCCCGGCGGGATATGGTGGTGCTGGGCAGCCGCCGGGTCTATTCGGCGCTCAAGAGCGGCTATCCCTACGTCCATATCTTCGCCATAGAAGAGCAGGACATCTACGATCTGTATCAGTACCAGGCCAGGCGGATGGGGGCCGCCGTCTACGTCCTGACCGAGGAGGGGGAGCTCATCTCCTCTACCGACGAGGCGGCGGTGGCCGCCGGGCAGGCCCCCGCCGCCCTGCTGGAAAACGCCGCCGCCCTCGACGCCGGGACGGACATCGTCACCCTCAACGGCGAGCGGTACAATGCAGCCGCTGCGGTCTGCCACTCGACCGACTGGAAAGTGCTGGTGCTGGTGCCCAACCGGGAGCTGATGGCCTCCGCCCTCTCCCTCTACGTCCAGATCCTGGGCGTGGTGCTCTTCTGCCTGGCGGTGTTCGCCCTTTTGATCTGGCATTTTTACCGCCGCTTCATGGACCCGCTGGCCCGGCTGGAGCAGGCCATGCGCCAGGCCGACGCCGGCGACCTGAAAGCCTACGTCAAGCCCCAGGGGCCCGCCGAGGTGGTGCGGATGATGGAGGGCTACAACGCCATGCTGGACAGCCTGCGCACCGGCATCGAACAGCAGATGGCGATGCAGCGCCGCCGCCAGGACCTGGAGATGCAGGTGCTGATGAGCCAGATCAACCCCCATTTCCTGTACAACACCCTGGAGTCCATCGTCTGGAAGGCGGGGGAGGCCGGCCGCCCGGACATCGGCAAGCTGGCCTCCTCCCTGGGCAAGCTGTACCGGCTGAGCATCTCGGGCGGGCTGTTCGTCCCCCTGGAGCAGGAGCTGGAACACGTGCAGATGTACATGAACATCCAGCGCAGCCGCTACGGCAACAAGGTGGACTATGAGGTGCGCCTCCACGGGGTGGACCCCGACCAGGTGGAGGTGCTCAAACTGATCCTGCAGCCCATTGTGGAAAACAGCCTGCTCTACGGCATGGAAGGGCTGGACCACACCCTGCGCATCCGGGTGGCCGCCTGGCGCCGGGGCGAAAAGCTGCTGCTCACCGTCACCGACAACGGGGTGGGGATGGACCGGGCCGCCCTGGCCCGCCTGCGGGACCAGATCGTCCACGGGCGCAAGCCCCGCGCCGAGGCCAACTACCGCAGCACCGGCATCGGGCTGCACAACATCGGCGCGCGGCTGCGGCTGTACGCCGGGTCCTCCAGCTGCATCCGGGTCCAGAGCAAGCCCTGGTTCGGCACCCGCGTCACCCTGGAGCTGCCCTGGCGCGCCATCGGAACAGAATCTTGAAACAAGCCGCCGCCTCCCGGTCCGCAAACGGGGGGCGGCGGCCTGTTTTTGGGGGCGCTGTGCCTGCCCGTTGGCTTTTTTTGACCTGCATCAGCGGTTCTTGACAAAAAGCAAAAAATGCAGACGGACTGCAATTCCCGCTTATGTTCACAGACTGTTTACAAGTTATAATAGAAACCAGAAACGGGCAGGGCCCAAGCCCCGCCCCCATGATGCCTGTGAGAGATCGGGGCCGGCCCGCGGCACCTTCGGCTTTGCGGATGCGCCCCGGAAGAAGATCAAGGAGGATACCCCATGCAAAGAAAGTTCATTTCCCGCCGTTCTTTCCTCAAGTGCGCCGGTGTGGGCGCCGTGACGGCCGCAGCTGCCGGGCTGCTGGCCGGCTGCGGCGGCTCGGACAGCTCTTCGTCCGGCACCGCCTTGTCGGCTGCGCCCGCCGAGCCCGCCGACCCCAATAAGCCCTACGCCGGCGTCTACCCTCTACTACGCCGCCACCGACACCGAGGCCACCGGCCCTGAGATGCAGGACATCGTGGCCATGGTCAAGGAAAAGACCGGCATCAACATCGAGTTCAACATCATCCCCAAGGCCGACACCGGCGAGGTGGACAAGCGCCTGGTCAGCCTGCAGGCCGGCGACGCGCTGGACATCGTGTACGGCACCGTGGCCCAGCTGAAGGTGTTCTACGACGCAGGCGTCCTGGAGCCCCTGGACGAGATGGCCGGCGCCGCGGGCTACGACATCAAGTCGGTGTTCGGCGACAGCGCCCCGATCTACGACGACGGCCAGACCTACGGCCTGCCCGCCTTCACCGACGTGTGGTGCACCTTCATCAACAGCAAGGTGTTCGAGAACGCCGGCGTGGAGATCCCCTCCGCCGAGGGCTGGACCTGGGAGAAGTACATCGAGACCGCCCAGAAGCTGACCAACCTGGACGAGGAGATCTACGGCTCCCTCATGCTGGACTACGACTGCTACAACTATATGTACGCCCTGCAGAACGGCGCCGAGCACTACAAAGAGGACGGCACCTCCAACTACGACGATCCCCGCTTCCGCGACAGCGTCGAGTTCTTCTACAGCCTGGGCAACGAGCTGCAGATCCAGCCCGACATCACCACCTACAAGGCCGGCGTCTACCCCTGGAACGCCTTCCCCTCCACCGGTGTGGCCAACGCCGACGGCAGCTACGACAAGGCGCAGTTCGGTATGTTCGTCTGCGGCGGCTGGGCAGCCTCCATGCTGCCGGATACCGAGAAGTATCCCCGCGACTGGCAGTGTGTCATTCTGCCCATGCCCTACCCCGAAGGACAGGAGCCCTCGACCCTGACCGTCCCCGGCTGCTACGCCGTCCCCTCCACCAGCCAGAACAAAGAGGCCGCCTTTGAGGCCGTCCGCTGCATCGCGGAGAACCAGTACACCCTGGGCTACGGCCGCGTGCCCGCCCGTGTGGACCTGACCGACGAGGAGACCACCGACTACATCGAGAACGGCCTGGTGCCCACCTATGCCGCCACCGACAACATCCCCGCCGAGCAGTTCAAGGCTGCCTGGTTCGACCCGACCCGCAAGGTCCTGTCCGAGAAGATCGTCGGCACCGCCGACACCACCATCAGCCAGATCTGGACTTCGGAGGCTCCCCTGTACGGCATGGGCCAGCAGGATCTGGACACCACCATGCAGAACATCCTCGACCGCTCCAACGAAGCCATCAAAGAGGCTGAGCTGTACTAAATCATCCGTTTCCCGCCGCGATTGCCGCCGCCTGCCTGGCGGCGGCATTTTTGAGAAAAGGAGGTCCATCCTATGCCGCATCCTGTCAAAGCCAAGAAATCGTCCACAGCCCGGCACGAAGCGATCCAGGGCTACCTGTTCGTCACCCCGTACCTGATCGCCTTCACCATCTTCACCGGCATCCCCTTTGTGTCCGCCTTCGTGCTGTCCTTCCTGGATGTCAAGTTCATCACCCGGCTGGACGACGTCCACTTCGTCGCCTTCAAGAACTTCGTCCGCTTCTTCTCCAACAAGGAGGCGCTGGCCGCCCTCGGCCGCACCGGCCTGTACACCCTGATCTATGTGCCGGTCATCATGGTGCTCAGCTTCATCCTGGCTTATCTGCTGAACAAGGGCGTCTTTTGGGCCAAGGGCATCCGCTCGATGTTCTTCCTGCCCTACGTCTCCAACATGGTGGCCGTCGCCGTCGTATTCCAGCTGATGCTGGGACCCCGCGGCCCCTTCTACCTGCTGCAGAAGTTCTTCGGCGTGGAGGACCCCATCATCCCCCTGCTGAACCAGAAATGGGCCCTGCCGGTGGTCGTCCTGATCGCTGTGTGGAAAGGCATCGGCCTGAACTTCCTGACCTACCTGGGCGCGCTGCAGAACGTGGATAAGTCCCAGGTGGAGGCCGCCGAGATCGACGGCGCCAACAAGTGGCAGCAGATCAAGAACGTGGTCATCCCCGCCGTGGCCCCCACCACCTTCTTTTTGACCATCAGCTCCATCATCACCAGCCTGCAGAACTTCACCGTCATCCAGTCCCTGACCGACGGCGGCCCCGGCCAGGCCACCACCGTCATGAGCCTGAACATCGTCAACACCGCGTTCGTCAAATACGAGACCAGCTACGCCGCCGCTCAGGCCCTGGTCATGTTCGCCATCGTCATGGTCATCACCCTGATCCAGTGGCGCGGCCAGAAAAAGTGGGCAGATCAGTAAAGGAGGCACCCTGTCATGCGCGCAAAACAAGAGAAGATCCTCAAAATCGTCATCACGGCCGTCATGGTCATCCTGGGCCTGATCTGCATTTACCCCTTTATCTTCATGCTGTCCTCATCCTTTAAGCCGAGCGGCGACGTTCTGTCCACCCCCCTCCAGATCATCCCCTCGAACTTCACCATGATGAACTTCGAGACGCTGTTCAACAACGAGTTCTACGACTTCTTCCAGTGGTTCGGCAACACCGTCGTCATGACCGGCCTGACCCTGATCCTCAAGTTCTTCATCATCACCATCACCGCCTACGGCTTTGCCAAGATGAAGTTCCCCGGCCGGGACGCCATCTTCCTGGTTTTGCTGGCCGGCCTGATGATCCCCAGCGACATCATGATCATGCCCCGGTACATCATCTTCAAGAACCTCGGCATCCTGAACACCATGTGGTCCCTGATCCTGCCCGCCGCGGTGGACGTCTATTTCGTGTTCCTGCTGCGCCAGGCTTTCGTGGCGGTGCCCGAGGCCCTGAGCGAGGCCGCCCGCATCGACGGATGCAGCCACTTCACCATCTACCGCCGCATCATCCTGCCCCTGTGCATGCCCCAGGTGTCCACCATGCTGCTGTTCAGCTTTGTCTGGAGCTGGAACGACTACATGGGCCCCTACCTGTACATCTCGGACATCAACAAGCAGATGATCTCGGTCGGTATCAAGCTGTTCGCCTCGGGCCTGGCGCAGGACTACGGCGCCCAGATGGCCGGCGCGACGCTGGTCCTGATCCCGGTCATCGTGGCCTTCTTCCTCTGCCAGAAGTACTTCGTCGAGGGCATCACCGCCGGCGCAGTCAAAGGCTGATCTTTTAACTGTCAAGGAGTTTTCAACACTATGCGTGATCGTGCGCTTCTGCCCGCAGCCGGGCGCTTTTACAAGGCAAACCTCCACTGTCACACCGTTTTGTCCGACGGCCGCTGGACCAAGGAACAGGTCAAGGCCGAATACCAGCGGCGGGGCTACTCCATCGTGGCCTTTACCGACCACCGCCATTATGGCTGGCACCCCGAGCTGATGGACGACGGCTTTGTCCCTCTGGCCGCCTACGAGGCGGACCTGAACGAGCCGTTCCCCCCGTCGGGCAGCTTCCAGCGGGTGAGGACCTACCACCTGAACTTTTACGACACCGACCCCGTGGTCCGGGGCGGCTTTGAGGCCGTCCAGCCGCCCCAGCGGTACGGCGACATGGAGGCCCTCAACGCATTCATCGCCCGGATGAACGGGGACGGGTTCCTCTGCTGCTACAACCACCCCTACTGGTCTTTGCAGAACTGCACCGACTACCAGGGGCTGCAGGGCGTCTTTGCCATGGAGATCTACAACCACGGCTGCGAGCTGGACGGGCTGTACGGTTACGCGCCCCAGGCCTACGACGAGATGCTGCGGGCGGGGCAGAAGCTGTTCTGCGTGGCCACCGACGACAACCACGACGTCTACGCCCCCGGCGACCCCCGGTGCGATTCCTTCGGCGGGTTCACCATGTTCAAGCTGGAAAAGCTGACCTACGCCAGCGTCATCGAGGCCATGAAAAAGGGCGATTTCTACGCTTCCAACGGCCCGGAGATCCAGGAGCTGTCCATCCGGGACGGGGCGCTCTGCGTCCGGTGCAGCCCGGTGGAAAAGATCTATGTGGTCACCAGCGGCCGCCGCTGCCTGATGCAGCTGGCCGCCCCCGGGCAGACCCTGACCGAGGCGTCCTTCCCCCTGAGTGGGGACGAGGGCTACGTCCGGGTGGACTGCCGGGACGGCCAGGGCCGGCACGCCTGCTCCAACGCCTACCGGCTGGACGGCTGACCGGTGGCCGCGCGTACATTTGCCCGCCTGGCTTCGGCCGGGCAGGGCCGGCGGCTGTTCCTGCTCAGCTGGGTGGCCTACGCCGCCGCCTATGTGGGGCGGTACAACTACTCCGCCGTCATGAGCGCCATCACGGCGGAGGGCACCCTGACCCTGTCGGCGGCGGGGGCAGTGTCCACCGGGTATTTCGTCTGCTATGCGGCGCGGCCGTCCTCTCGGGCAGCCTGAACGCCATCACCTACCTGGGGGCGGCCCTCGCCACCTGGGGCATCGGCACGGCGGCCGAGGGCTTCGGCTGGGGGGCGGTGTTCGTCCTCTGGGCCGTGATGGCGGGGGCGGCGCTGGCCGTCTGCCTGCTGCTGGCCCGGCCCTGGGGCCGCTTTGTCCGGAAATGTGAGTTGGAAAGGGGGTACCTGGTATGAACGCAAGACCTGTGCTCTGGGCCGGCGCGGCGGATGCAGCCGCGGCAGTCCGGCAGCTCTGCCCGCAGGCCGCTGCGGACGCTCTGGCCCGCGCCGGGGAGATCTGCGAGCACACCTTCCTGTTCCGGGACCACTGGGAGATGGAGCCCACCCGCGAGCCCGTCCATTTTGACGGCCCCGTCGTCTGGGACGCCGTCCCCGCCGGGGACCCCGAGTGGACCTACGCCCTCAACCGGCACACCATCTTCGTCCATCTGGGCAAGGCCTGGCAGTACACCGGCCAGGCCCGCTATCTCGACGCCTTTGTTTCCCTGCTGGGGGACTGGCTGGACCGTGTGCCCCGCACCCCCGCCAGCGAAAACACCACCTGGCATGCGCTGGAAGCCGGCCTGCGCCCCGAAAACTGGCTGCGCGCCCTCGGCCTGTTCGGGCCGGCGGCGCCGGAGGCCCTGGGCCGCCGCATCGACGAGAGCCTGGCCGCCCACGGGGACTACCTGGCCCGGGCCCACGGGCCCTTCCAGCGGCTGAGCAACTGGGGGGCCATCCAGGCCCACGGGCTGTTTTTGATCGGGCTGTGTCTGGGTCGGGCCGATTGGCAGGCGCTGGCCCTCGGCCGCCTGGAGGAAAACCTCCGCCATGCCGTCCTGCCCGACGGCGTCCAGTGGGAGCAGAGCCCCATGTACCACTGCGAGGTGCTCCACGCCCTGCTGGACACCCTGCTTTTGGCGGAGCGCAACGGGATCGACGTCCCGCCCCTCCTGCCGGAAAAAGCCCGGGCCATGTGCCGGGCCCTGGCGGTCTGGACCGCCCCGGACCGCACCATCCTGCCCCAGGGGGACAGCGACGTCATCGACGCCGGGGACCTGCTGGCGGCGGGGGCCCTGCTGTTCCGTGACCCGCTGCTGGCCGCCGCGGCCCAGGGGCCCCTCTGCGAGGAGACGCTGTGGGACTTCGGCCCCGACGCTCCGGCCCGGCTGGCGGCCCTGCCGGCGGCCTGGCCCGACTGCCCCTCCCAGAAGCTGGAGGCCAGCGGCAACTACATCCTCCGCTCCGGCTGGGGCAGGGAGGATACCTGGATCCATTTCCGCGCCGGCAGCCTGGGCGGCGGCCACGGCCACGCGGACCTGCTCCACGTGGATGTGTACCACGGCGGGGAGGCCGTCCTGACCGACGCCGGCCGGGGCACCTACGTGGACGGCGGGCTGCGCCGCGCCCTGAAAGGCCCCACCGCCCACAATACCTTCCGGGTGGACGGCGCCGACTTCACCTGCTACCGCGGCACCTGGGAGTGGGGGCCCATCGCCCAGCCCCTGCCGGCCCTGGCGCGCTTCACCCCGCTGGCGGACCGCCTCGCCGGGGGGCACCTGGGGTATCTGGCTCAGGGCGCGGCGGTGGAGCGGCAGCTGGTCTTTCTCAAGCCGGGGCTGCTGGTGGGGGCGGACATCCTCCGCGCCCCGGACGGACGGCCCCACCGGGCCGAGCAGTTCTTCCACTTCGGCCCGGGCCGGCTGACGGCCGGGGAGAGCGCCGCCCTCTGGGAGGGCGGGCGCACCTGCGCCCAGCTCCGCTGGCTCAGCGGGCAGCGGGCCGAATGTTTCGCCGCGCCCTGCGCCCCCGCCTACAACCGGGTGGAAGATGCCCCGTCCCTCCGGCTGGATGCCCCGGCTGCAACCGGCGTGACGGCCCTGGTGTGGGTGCTCAGTCTGGGCGGCCCCTGCCAGGCGGAGCTTGTGCCGGTGTCCACCGGGGCAGGCCAGCCCCTGCCGCCCGGCACGGCCGGAGCCGTCCGCATCCGGCGGGACGGGGCGGAATCCACCGTCCTGTTCAGCTGGCAGGCGGGGAGCCACGACGCCGGCCTGCTCTGCGCCGGGGACTGCACCGGCCATGGGAATGTCCTTGTTTTCACCCCGCAGTGCCCCCAGGGGCTCTGCCTTGACTAGGGTGTATCTGAAAACTCCCTAACGCTGTCCAATTCTACCAAAAAGGCGCATCTGCCGCGTTGCATTCGCTTGCATTCCACAAAGGAGTGCGGCGCTCATGCGCCTTGCATCTGCACCTTTCTGGCGAATTGTTCAGCATTTTTGACTTCTCAGATACACCCTAAACACCCGAGGGCCGGGAGAGGCGGGACGCCTCCCTATACCCACGATCGAAAGGAATTTGTATGAACGACGAAAAACGCACCGGCCGGGTCACCATCCCCACCGACCTGGATGCCGTGCCCGAGACCCTGGACCTGATGCGGCGCTGGGGGGCCGACGCCATCCGCGACTGCGACGGCACCGAGTTCCCCACCCAGCTGCGGGACACCGGGGCCAAGGTCTACGCCACCTACTACACCACCCGCAAGGACAACGCCTGGGCCAAAGCCAACCCCGACGAGATCCAGCAGTGCTACATCATGACCCCCTTTGCCACGGCGGCGGAAGGGGAGCTGCGCATCCCCCTGATGCGGGGCATCAGCCATGAGCTGCTGCGGGTGAACGACCGGGACGACATCGCCCGCTGGTGGGAGGTGGTGGACCGCACCACCGGCCAGCCCCTGCCCTCCGCCGCCTGGCGGTACGACCGGGAGGCCGGGGCGGTGGTCATCCCCGCGCCGGAAGCCTACCATGAATACACGGTCAGCTTCCTGGCTTACCTGATCTGGGACCCCGTCCACATGTACAACGCGGTGGTCAACGGCTGGACCGATGTGGAGCACCAGATCCCCTTCGACGTCCGCCAGCCCAAGACCCACCAGTATACCCTGGAGCGGCTGCGCCGTTTCCTCGAGAGCCACCCCTATGTGGACGTGGTGCGCTTCACCACCTTTTTCCACCTCTTCACCCTGGTGTTCGACGAGCTGCGGCGGGAAAAATACGTGGACTGGTACGGCTATTCGGCCTCGGTCAGCCCTTACATCCTGGAGCGGTTTGAAAAAGAGGCGGGCTATCCCTTCCGCCCCGAGTACATCATCGACCAGGGCTACCACAACAACCAGTACCGGGTGCCCGGCAGGGAGTACCGGGACTTCATGGCCTTCCAGCAGCGGGAAGTGAACGCCCTGGTACGGGAGATGACCGACATCGTCCACGCCTACGGCAAGGAAGCCATGATGTTCCTGGGGGACCACTGGATCGGCACCGAGCCCTTTGGGGACCGGTTCGCATCGTCCGGCGTGGACGCCATCGTGGGCAGCGTGGGCAACGGCAGCACCCTGCGGCTGATCTCGGACATTCCCGGGGTCAGGTACACCGAAGGACGGTTTTTGCCCTACTTCTTCCCCGACACCT
>DGYMR06203__coassemble_922_pt1 | contig 24460 bp, 17 predicted proteins | sample DGYMR06203__metabat2_low_PE_024 | metagenome-assembled genome bin DGYMR06203
GGTATAGACCAGGATCGGCTTGGACATGGGCAGCACCACATGGAAGAAGGTCTGCACCTCGGACGCGCCGTCCAGCTTGGCGGCCTCCCGCAGGGAGACTGGCACCGTGTCAAAGAAGCCCTTGCAGATCAGGTACCCAAGACCGGACGAGCCGGCGTAGACCATGATGAGCCCGGCGTAGGAGTTGGTCAGGTTGAGGTAGCGCAGGACGAAATAAACTGCGATCATGGCCAGCACGCCAGGGAACAGGTTGACCGTCACCGACAGGTTTTGCAGCAGGCGGCGGCTCTTGAACTTGCAGCAGCTCATGGCGTAGGCCACCATCACCACAAAGGCGGTGGAGATCACGCAGTTGAAGCAGGCCACCACCAGGGTGTTCATGAACCAGCGCGGGAACTGCGCCACCGAGTCGGAGTGGAACAGGATGTCGATGTAGTTCTGGAAGGTGTAGTGATCAGGGAAGAAGGTGCGGAAATTGATGCCCGCGTAGGTGGACAGACTTGTCACCAGCAGCCAGAGGATCGGTACCAGCCACACCACCGAAAGGCCGATCAGCACCAGATGGCGGACCGCGCCGTCCACACTGCGCCGGATGCGTCCCATCCGCAGCTGTTTTTGGGTATCCATTGTACTTGCCTGCGTCATGAGAAAGCCGCCTCCTTCCTGTTGATGAACCGGAAGCACACCACCGTGAACACCGCGCAGACGATGAACACCATGATGCCGATGACCGCCGCCATCTTGTAGTTGTACTGCTCCTGCGTCAGACGGAACAGCCAGGTGACCAGCAGATCGACCTCTTTGGCGCTGGACGAGGCCATCGCCTGGTCGGTGGTGACATAGACGTCCTGGGTCAGCAGGTAGATGACGTTAAAGTTGTTGACGTTCTTGACAAAGTCGGTGACGAGGGCCGGCCCCTGCACGCTGAGCAGGTAGGGCATCTTGATGTGAATGAACTGCTGCCAGGGGCTTGCGCCGTCGATGCGGGCAGCCTCCAGCATATCGCTGGGGATGTTCATCAAAACGCCGGTGGCGATCAGCATCTGGTACGGCACGCCCACCCAGATGTTGATGAGGATGATCATGACTTTGGCCCAGGAAGCCTCGGTCAGAAAGGGGATGTGGTCCATGCCGGGGCTGAGGATGCCGACGGCGTGCAAAAAGTCGGTCACCCCGATGTTGGACATCATGGTGTTGAAGATGCCGTTGTCGCTGAAGAAGTTGCGCACCAGCAGCAGTGTGACGAACTGCGGCACCGCGATGGTAACCATGAACAGCGTCCGCCAGAGCTTGGGGAACTTGGTCTTTTTGTCGTTGATGAGCATCGCCAGAAAGACGCCGCCAAAGAAGGTGGTGAAGGTGGCGAAGAAGGCCCATACCAGCGTCCAGACCAGGATCTTGCCGAAGGCGTAGCCAAAGGTCAGCGAAAGAGACTGCCCGCCGCCGAACAGGGTGAAGAAATTGGTCAGCCCCACCCAGGTGAACAGGGCGTTGGGCGGCATATGCTGCTGGTCGTAGTTGGTGAAGGCCACCGCGATCAGGATGAACAGCGGCACGATGGTGAACACCACCACGCCCAGCACCGGCAGGGTCAGCAGGGTGACATAGAACTTTTCGTTCAGGAACATATGGATGTCCTGCGCAAAGTTGTTGGTCTTTTTGCCTGCGGCGCGAATCTGCTGCAGATGGAAGTTGGACATCACCACTCCCATCGCCGCAGCCAGCATGGCCGCGATGACCACCATGGCGATGACGCTGAGCAGCAGGATGGCGAAGGAGTTGTCGTAATCGTTGACCTCGTTTTTGAGGGTGATGGGGTTAAAGACCATCTCCATCTGGACGGTGCCCAGGGTGCCGAACTTGGCCAGGTTGGGCACGCCCGCCACGGCCAGGTAATAAAGGCCCAATCCCTGCACCAGGGTGACCAGCAGCGCCTTGATGAGCTGGCCGTGGCCGATGTAGCCCAGGCCCCAGATCACAAAGGACAGCTTGGTGAAGATGTCGCCGTGCGCAAAGGCATGGCCGAACCGCTGGAGGAAATTTGGCTCCTTGCCGCCTGCACGCAGCGGCGGCTGAACGAGCACGGTTTGTGCCACAAAGATCGCTCCTCTCTGCAAAGTTTCATCTCCCCGCGCCCCCGGCCGGACGCTGCCGGGTTTGTCTTTTGCCGCGCATGGGGCAGCGCCGGCTGGGCACAAGGAAGGAGATGGGGTTAGCGGATCAAAATCACTGGGCCACCGGTGCGGTGATGCCTGCCACGGCGTCGTCCACCAGCTGCTGGGTGGTCTTGCCCTGGGTATTGCCGGAGGCCAGGATCTGGCCCAGGCTGGCGGCGGGATCCCAGTAGTTGGCGCCTACGCGCTGCAGGTCGGAGAAGTCGCTCTGCAATGCCAGGGCGGCGATGGCCGGGGCGGCCTGCACCTCCTCCGAGGCGTTGACATTGATGTTGGAAGGGCCGAGGTTGCGGTCGTTGAAGCGCTTGAGCTGGTTGTCTTCGTTGGTGATGAAGTCGGCCAGCATCATGGCCACGCCCACGTTGGCGCTGTGGGGATTGACGCCCACCAGCTTGTAGCCCGAGAAGGAGCCCATCTGCACCTGTTCGCCGTCCATCGTGAAGGTGGGCAGCTTGGTGGCCTGGTAGTTGTCACCCCAGGCTTCCTCGGCGGTAGTGGCGTTCCAGGTGCCGCTGATGGCGGCACAGACCGAGCCGTCCACGATGCCCGAGACGATGTCGGCGTCGGGCGCGTTGCGGAAAGCGCTGTTCGAGGCGATGTCCAGCACCGCCTGCGCGACGGCTGCGCCCGGCTCCTCGTTCCAGTCACAGACGGTGTTGACGCCGTCGTCGGCCAGGGTGGCGGTCAGGCCCGCCCCTGCGAAGAAGCTGTAAATGTACCAGCCGTCGTTCAGGGTCATATCGAAGGTGCGGCCGGCGGCTGCCGCGGCGGCCAGGATGCCGTCCACGCTCTGGGCGTCCTCGGCGGTGATGACGCTGCCGTCGTAGTAGAGGAAGTAGCCGTTGTCGGCGGTCATGGGGTAGGCGTACAGCTTGCCGTCCATGCTGGCAGCCTCGACCGAGCCTTCCAGGTTGCGGCTCTTGATCTCGTCGGGGTTGAGCAGCACCTCCTGCAGAGCGCCGGCGGCCACCAGCTCGTTCAGCTGGTCATCCGCAAAGGCGAACACGTCGGCCGCGGCAGTGGGGTCCACCAGGATGTTGTCCTTGGCGTCGGCCTCGGAGCAGGCGCCGATGTTGATGGTGATGTTGCCCTTGTCGGCATTGGCCTCGATGAAGGCGTCGGCCATCTCGCGCAGCATACCCTGATCTTCCTCAGCGCCCCACATGGTCAGCTCGACGTCGCCCCAGCTCTCGGCGGCGGAGGCGGCTTCGCCCGCAGCAGAGGAAGCGGGGGCCGCGCTGCTGGAAGCGGTGCTGGACGATCCGCCGCAGGCAGTCAGCGCGCCGGCCGCAGCCGCAGCGCCCATTGCCGCGAGGAATTGACGGCGGGAAATCAGCTTTTTCATAGTGCATCTTCTCCTTCTTGTGTCTGGATGAAAAGTCCGTTCCTGAGAAACTGCCGTTGCGCACATTTTGCGCAATTTACCGGTTTCTCTTGCGCAACTATAGAATACCGCAAATCTGCGCGAGTGTCAATGTACAGATTTACCTATAATAGTAATAAAAATATGGTCATTCTGACGCATAACAGGCCGCTTTTTTGAGCTGGATTGCGCAATTTATGCGCAACAATTTCGAGTCTTCGATCCATTCCGCACCCGGGACAAAAAAGAGCCGCCTGCGTGCGGCAGACGGCTCTCAAAAACGGGACAAAAGGCTCAGCGCCGGGGCAGGCTCTTGGTCGAGTCCCGCAGGACGACCTGATGCCCCATCACCAGGGGACGGGCGGCGGCTTTGCCGGCCATCAGGTCCAGCAGCATCCGGCAGGCAGCCCCGCCCAGGGCCACCGCATCAAAGTGGACCGCCGAAATGGCGGGGTTGAGGCCGGCGGTCAGCTCGCTGTCGTAGAGGCTGGCCAGACGTATGTCGTCCGGCACCCGGATGCGCCGGGCCTGCAGCTCCAGCGACACATCAAAGGCCAGCCGGTCGTCCCCGCAGAGGATGCAGTCAGGGCGTCGTTCCAGCACTGCGTCCAGCGCGTCGATCCACTGGGCGTCGCTCTCGATGCCGGTGCGGACGAGGGCCGGGTCGGGCTGGATGCCCAGCTCAGCCAGGGCGTCAAAGTACCCTTTGGCGCGATCCTGGTTGACGTAGTAGCTGGGGCTGCCGGTGAGCAGAGCGATCCGCCGCAGGCCCAGCTGAAGCAGCAGCCGGGTCATTTCCTGGCTGGCGGCGGCCTGGTCGTTGTCCACCTGGGGGATGGCGGGATCCTCGGTCCGTCCGATGGCGACAAAGGGCATCTTGTGACGGCGCAGAAGCTCGACGCAGGGATCGTTCTGGATGGTGCGGGAGAGGATCACCCCGTCCATTTTGTGGCAGTCGAGCTGGCGCTCCAGTTGGTTAGTGTCGGCCCCGGAGACATAGCAGAGCAGCAGGTCGTACCCCCGCTGGGCCGCCGCCGTGCAGATGCCTCCCATGCACTTGCGCAGAAAGGGCAGGTCCAGGTGGACGAAGTCGCTGGGGATGACCATGGTCAGGTTGTGGGTCTCGCGGGCCGCGGGCTGGGCGCGCACCGCCGGTTCGGCCCCGACCCGGGCGATATAGTCACGTACTCTGGCCCGGGTGGCCTCACCGATTCGCCCTTTGCCTGAGAGGGCGCGGGAGACGGTGGTCTTGGACACCCCCAGGGCTTTTGCGACCTCGTCGATGGAGATCTTCTTGGTCGGTTGGTTTTCTGCCGGCATGACGTGCCCTCCCTCGTGTGCGCAATCGGTTGCGCTTTTCCTCAGCATACCAGCCGGGGCGGCGCTTTGTCAAGGGGCTGTGCGCAATTTCCCCTCACAGCACCCGTACCATGCCGCCGGCTTTGTAGACGGCGGTGCCGTAGCCGGGCAGCTCGCTGCCGTCCGGCAGCAGGGCGGGGATGGTATTGCAGTTCTGCAAAAAGAGCAGTTCCCCGCGGCGTGCGGCCAGCACACCCTCGGGCAGGGCGGCCGGCCGGCAGCTGGCAAGCCCCGCTTTGCGGGCGACCGTCTGATAAAAAGCATCGTAGAAAGCCGGCTCGAAACGGCTGGCCAGATAGTAGGCACGGCCTTTGCCATAGCGGTGGCGGGCCACCGCCGGCGCGCCGGCAAAGTAGTCCTCGCCGTAGAGGACGAGAGGCTCGGCGGGGTCGGCCTCGTCGAGGGCGGCCACCTCGCAGAGGGTGGAGGCATGGGTGACTTCCTGCAGGTGGTCGGAGGCCAGGACGCAGCGGCGGGTCTCGCCATCGTACATCCCGTCGATCTCGGTGCGGCGCAGGCCCAGCAGCTTGGTCAGGCCGTAGGGGGTATCGCCCAGGCGGCAGAGGTCGCTCTCGTCCACCACGCCGCTCCAGTAGGTGACCACCACCGTGCCGCCCTGCTGCGCAAAATCACAGACGGCGCGGGCGAACTCCTCCCGCAGCAGATAGGCCATCGGTAGGACCACCAGTCCGTAGCCTTCGAGGCTGCACGTCTGATCGACGAAATCCACCGCGATGCCTGCCCGGGAAAGGGCGTTGTAGTGGAGGGCCAGCTCCTTCCAGTAGCCCATGCCGGCGTTGCGGGGACCCGACGACCCTTCGATGGCCCACATATTGTCCCAGTCGTGGAGGATGGCGGCCTGTTTGGGTTTAGCTGCCCCGGCGGCTGCGGCCAGTTCTTCCAGCGCCGCGCCGATGCCGGCCGCCTCCCGGAAGCTGCGGCTGTCGCTGCGGCCGTCATGACCGATCACCGCGCCGTGGAATTTTTCCTCTGCGCCGCGGCTGGCCCGCCACTGGAAATAACAGACGCTGTCCGACCCGTGGGCCACCGTCTGCAGGGCTGACAATTTGGCGATGCCCGGCTTTTTCTGTTTACTAATGGGCTGCCAGTTGGCGCAGGTGGGGGTGGACTCCATCAAAAGGAAGGGTTTGCCCTTGAGGGAGTAGAACAGATCGTGCATCATGGCGGTGTCGAGGGCGGTCTGCTCCACCGTTTCGGTGGACTTGTGCCAGGTGGGGTAGCAGTCCCAACTGACGACGTCCACTTCCTTCGCCATCTGGAAATAGTCGATGTCGTGGAAGCGATACATCATGTTGGTGGTGAATCTGGCGTCGGGTGCAAGCTGGCGCACACAGTCCCGCTCGAACTTGAAAAAGTCGATGTGCCGGCTGCTGACGAAACGCTTCCAGTCGAGGGCGAGGCCCTGGACAGAATCCTCCCCCTGGGGCGCGGGGCTTTCGATTTGATCCCAGTCGGTGTAGTCGTGGCTCCAGAAGCGGGCGTTCCAGGCCTTGTTCAGGGCGTCCAGAGTGCCGTAACGGCGCTGCAGCCAGCGGCGGAACTCCGCCTGACAGAGCTCACAGTGACATTCGCCCCCCATCTCGTTGGAGATGTGCCAGAGAATGACGGCGGGGTCGTGCCCAAAGCGCTCGGCCAGTTTCCGGTCGATGGCGCGCACCTTCTCCCGGTAGATGGGAGAGGTATAGCAGTAGTTCTGCCGGCGGTTGTACAGCTCCCGCACGCGGTCGGCACGCACCCGGCGCACCTCGGGGTACTTGTGGGCCATCCAGGCCGGCCGGGCCGCGCTGGGGGTGGCCAGGATGGTCGAGATACCACGCTGGTACAGCTTGTGGATAATGTCGGCCAGCCAGTCGAGGTGATAAACGCCCTCCTCCGGTTCCAGCACCGACCAGGAAAAGACTCCCAGCGTCACCACGTTCACATGGGCCTTTTGCATCCCGTCCAGATCCTGGGCCAGGATGTCGGGCCGGTCCAGCCATTGTTCGGGGTTATAGTCCCCGCCATAAAGAAGTTTGCTCTCCTGCATTGATGTTTCCTCCGTTCGTTCTGCGGGCTCTCATCCAGAGTTGCGCCATTTGCGCAGATTGCGCAACAATTTAGCCCTAGTATAGCAGTTCCCCGATGAGAAAGCAAGATTGCAGAATGCTAAACTTTGCGCCCTGCTTTTGTGTACTTTCGCAAGAGCGGCGGCCGGCAGGGGCCCGGCGCCCGCCTCCTGCCGCCTGTGTTTTTTTGCTGCCGGACCGCACACTTCTCTCTCCCCTTTTCCCTGATTTTATGCTATAATCATCGTAACCAACCACTGCACCCTCATCACAACGAAACGAGGTCCTCTATGAAGCCTTTTCTCCCGCAGCCATGGGCTGCATCCCCTCCCCCGCTGCCAGCCCCTTCTCTGGATGCCGGCGCCCGCATTTGGGGCGCGGTCTGGTTTTGTGCGGCCTTTTCATGCCTTGCGCCCTCCTGTCCAGGTGACAGCAGGCGCGGGGCTTTTTCTTTTGCCTGAAAGGAGGCTCCGATATGGAAGTATTGAAACAATGCCAGCTGTGGTTTGAACAGGACGAGTTCCAAAAGGTGATCGATGCGCTGGAGGCCATCCCCGCCGGGGAGCGCACCCCCGAGATGGACAGCGAACTGGCCAAAGCCTACATGGCCATCGCGGACACCGGCTCCCTGCTCTCGGCAGAGGACATCGAAACGCTGGCTTCCTTCGACGACGGCGTTTCCGGCTACTTCGGGAAAATGCTCCGCTGGCTGGAGGATTTCATCAAAAGCGGCGTAGAAGAAGGGCGGTTCACCGAAAAGCAGGCCCGCCAGGATCTGCAGATCGCCCTCTGGTACGCCTTCGCCTGCAACAATCTGGATGACTATGTCCACTACAGCCGCGCCGCAGAATGGATGAAGGATTCCGAGAAAAACGCCGCAGGCTGTGCCACCTGGTACTACCGCTATTCGGTGGCGCTGATGTACTGCGGACGGCTGGAAGAAGCACTGGAATATGCGGAGCGGGGCGCTCAAGAGGAACCGGACTACCCCTGGATCTGGCTGGAGGTGGGCAAGCTACGGGCGCATTTTGGCGATAAATCCGGCGCGCTGGACGCCGTCAGGCAGGGCTTGCAGCTGGAACCGGGGGACTACGAGTTCCTGACCCTGCAAAAAGAAATCGAAGCCGGGGCCTCCCTGGAACAGATGGAATACCACTGGATCGACCCCGACTCCGACCAGGCCCTCCAGCAGGGGCTGGGCCAGGATGTGGACGAAAAGCAGCGCGCCCTGGCCTGCCTTCGTGTGGACGAAGCGGGGCTGGCCGAATTTTACGAGCTGTTCCACCCGGAGCGGTATGACTATGAGAAGAACAGCCCCTTCTGCAGATTGCGCTACCCGGTGAAGGGGCATCCGGTGGAGCTCACCTTCTGCATGAACGAGGCCGGGCTCTCCAAGATGGGAACCGACTGGCTGCGGCAGCTGAAAGGCCGGCTGGCCAGCGGAGAGTGGCTCACCTACACCCCCGAAGGGGAACCGGAGGGCGTCCTGAGGGGGGTGCTGGTGAACCAGACCCGCCGCATGGGGCTTATCTACCAGCAGCCGGGGGAGGACCGGTATGTTCAGATCTTCCTGAATCCAGACGGGACCAGGGAGGATGCCGTCTGGTCCTCGGCGGACAGCCGCGAGCCGGAGGTCTACACTGAGGAGGAGATGTCTGCGGTGGAGCAGCACATCCAAAACGCCTTCGGCAAGTTTGAGACGGTATTCCACGAGCTGGAGTCCCCCGACATCCATGTGGACATCTGCCTGGTGCCCCCTTCGGAAAAACGGCGCTACTGCACCCTGGTCACCATGGGCATGGGCGCCCACCGGATGAACGTCCCGGAGGAACTGGCGGAGTACAAACTGGAGCGGGCGGAGCTGGCCATCGCCTTGCCGCCGGACTGGAAACTGGATCAGGAATCCCTGAAGGAGGAACGGTGGTACTGGCCCGTCGGCCTGCTGAAAGCGCTGGCCCGGCTGCCCATTGCCAGCGACACCTGGCTGGGCTGGGGCCACACCATGGACAAGCAGTCGCCCTTTGCAGCGGGCACGGAGCTCTGCGCCGCCATCCTCACCAGCCCGCAGGGCACGGAGGACGGCAGCGAGGTCTGCACCCTGCCCGGCGGCGAGGAAGTCAACTTCTACCAGGTGATCCCCCTCTACCGGGACGAGCTGGACTATAAGCTGGAACACGATGCGGACGCCCTGCTGGACAAAATGGCGGGCATCAGCTTTGTGGTGGACCCCGCCCGTCAGGACGCCATCACCCGGGGCACTCTGGGCGGCGAGGAGGATTTTGTGGGGGAAATGGACGATGCCGCCTGGCATCTGGAAACCATCCGGGAGAAACATCTGCCGGTGGAGGAGATCAACGCCTATAACCACCTGGCCATTTACCTGCGCTGGTGCCTGGAGCGCGATCTGATGAGCACGGAATTTATGGAGCGGTACTGGGAGCAGCTGCAGCCGTTTATGGAGGATCTGAGCCGCGCCGACCTGCGCGGCCTGATTCGGGACCAGCTGAAGGGGCAGCTCTTTGGGGCGCTGTTCAACAGGAAAGGGGCGGCCTTTGCCTCCTATTACTACGGAGAGCCGGACAGCCCTTACTTCCCCAGCGACATCGACAACTACGCCATCGGCGTCATCGGCCCCGAGCGCAACGATTCCGACGAGATCCAGGACGAGGCCTATCTGTTCGTCCCCTTTGACGAGGACTACTACCAGGCCATGGCCCACCTCATCGACCGGCGCTTTGTCAACTGGCAGGGACAGGACTTCGACGAGGACACTCTGGAACCCTCCGAACTGGCCTGCGCCCTGATGGACTATCTGGACTGCGCGTGCACCTATTTCCCCTCCATGAAGGACGACGACCCCATTACGGCTGCCTACAGCTATGCCAGACGGGATGCCGCCCATGAGGGCTTTGTGCCGGTGCTCGTCCGGGCGGACGACGAGACCCTGTGGGAGTGTTTGATCCTGAACGCCGACCCGGACAGCGACGGCGCGGAAGAGCACGCCTTTGACCCGGACAAGGTGGCGGCATACCGGAAAAAGATGCTTGCCTCCCCCCTCCGGGACGGCAAAGCCGTCCTGAACGAAATGACCGGGCAGCGCAAAGAAGAGGCCGCGGACGACGATATGGACTGGGACGAGGAGGTCCTGGGCAGGATGGCGGGCGGCTGCGACAACGGCCGCTTCGCCAGCTACTGGGACGATGGCACCGAGATGACCCATCCGCTCATTCTGGCGAAAATCCCGGTCAGGAACCCCTGGGAGGTCTTTGCATACCTGCCCTTCGGCAACTGGAACGAGTGCCCCGACACGCCCCAGCTGATGGCCGTGGCGAAATATTGGTTCGAGCAGTACGGCGCGGTGCCTGCGGCCATGACCCACGACGAGCTGGAATTTGATCTGCCGTCCCCCATTCCCCAGGAAAAGGCCATGGAGCTGGCATCGGAGCAGTACGGCTTCTGCCCCGATGTGATCGACCAGGGGGCGGAGGATGCCACCGTGGGCGCGCTGGCCGACGGGCTGCGGCAGTCCACCGTCTGGTACTTCTGGTGGGACTGAGGGGGGACTGTGCGGGCATGAACCTCCCCCCGGAAGGGTTCGTCCGCGGCGGCGAACCGGCCGCCGGCAGCCCCTGTACACCCCCCGAGCGCCCAGGCAGACCGCTTTGAAGCGGCCGGGGCGCCGCCGGCAGCAAAAGCCCCACCCAACGTCCCCGGCCCTCTGCGCGAGAGCCGGGGCGTTTTGTTTTTGCGGCCGCTTCCGCAGCCGGGTGCCGCGCCGGCACAGAACATCAAAACCGTTGCAGCTTATTGCATACAACGGTTTTTAGTTCTTGTATGGATCACGGTTTACACCTTATTTGATGTCCTCAGCACCTCTTTTGGGGACATAATTCGCACAGATATAAATAAACTCCGCGGCAGTGGGGCAACTGTCCAGCGGGTACCCGACCAGGGTCTCCATATGGCGGCGGTTGTGACTCCACGCCTCCTCCAGCACTCTGCGGACGCTGGTTTCGATCGCTCTCCAGGTGCAGCAGCGCTCTGCTGCGATCACCATGTAGACCTCTTTATGGAGGGCATGGATACGTCCCGGCTTTTCTTCCACCAGCATGACCGCACAAACCAGGTCCGAAACACCAATGTTCTTCCATTTCAAACGAAACGGTCGCAGCATTTCATAAATTTCACATTCCGATTTCAAGTTGATACAAATTCCTCCTCAATGAATTTCCGATCCCCATACAAGAACCAGAATTAATCATAAGGCAATTTGCGAATGAAATCATCTTTTCCGCAAAATAAGTTTAAAAGCGTTAAAATAAGTTGAAATTCGTTATTTTGCGTCATCACCAAAACCCGGCAGACGCCAAAAAAGGCAGGAAGCCTCTTGAGCCTCCTGCCTGGGGGTGCTGCTGTTAAACGCCTGTTATTCTGTTAAAACGCTCCGGGGGCCGATACCGGCGCATGGCCCTTACAGGTCCACCTGCTCGAAGCGTTTTGCCGAGATCCGGTATGCCAGCAAAAGAAAGACGCCATAGCAGGCGATCCCGGCTGCGAGGACCGGCAGCTGCATCCGCAGGTGTTCCGGCTGGCAGCTATCCATCCAGGCCAGCGCGGGAAGATGGGCGGCGGCTTCCGTCGCTGTCATGAGAAGGGCCATGGGAATGGCTGCAAGGAGGAACGCTTGCCCGACCTTGTAGCCGTTTTTATAAAATGCCGTGAGAAAGACCAGGTCGAACACGCCATATACGAAAAATCCCATCCCATACCACGCCGCGGTGGCGTCCAAACCCACCGGATTATTGGCGATGTCCAAAGCATGGCGCAAAAGCGCAAAGGGGACCGAAAAAACCAGCTGAAACACCTGAAAGACAAAGACCAGCAGGCATTTCCCCAGCACGCTCTCCCTCTTTGTCACCGGCAGAACCGCTGTATACCAGGCATCGTTCGTTTCGCGCGCATGTAAAAATGTGATGTACGGCGCCAGGCATCCAAACAGGAAGATCACGCTGTACGGGTAGGCCGGCACCAGGACCAGACAGCCCAGGCAGGCAAAAACCAGCGAGGCCGGATGGGCGGCAAGCCGCAGTTCCTTATAAAGCAGCGTCATCATCCCACTCGCTCCTTTCTGTGCGCAGCATGATCTCTTCCAATGTGAGGGGCCCGGCATCCTGCGGCGTTTTCAAATGCGCAAAGGACTGCAAAAAAGTCTCTTTATCCGCGCTCTGCAGTACCCGTCCATTCTGAATATACGTAATATCGTCGGCACATTTGTCCAGATCCGAAGTGATATGGGTAGAAAACAGGATGGAGCACGTTTCGCTTTTCACAATTTGCCGGAAGATTTGAAGCAGTTCCTCGCGGGATACCGGGTCCAGGCCGGACGTCGGCTCATCCAAAATCAGCAGCTCGGCGTGGTGCGACAGCGCCAGCGCAAGCAGGTATTTTACCTTCATCCCGCTGGAGAGCTCTTTGTACTTTTTCCTCTCATCCAGAGCAAAGCGCCGGATGTACTTTTGATACCGTTCCTGATCCCAGTCCGCGTAAAACGTCCGGGTAACGGCCGTAATGGCAGAGAGTTTCTTCAGCGGGTAAAAGTCGACCCCGCCAAACACGACGCCGATCCGCTCCTTGCACTCTTTTTCGTGCCGGCTGAAATCCTTCTGGAACAGAGTGACGCTCCCGCTGTCCGGCTTGACCATGTTCAGGATCGCTTTGAACGTTGTACTTTTCCCCGCCCCGTTTTTGCCGATCAGCCCCATGATGCGATGGGGCGCAAGGGAAAAACTGACATGCTCCAGGGTGAAGCCGGGATAGCGCTTCCCGATGTCTCGGACGTCCAGCACCGTTTTCATTCTTCTCCCTCCGTTTCGTCGGGTGTAACCGTCGTATCCAAAGCAGTTTGAAACAGCCGGGCGATCCCCAGGAAGAATTCTTCCTTCATGAGCGCGATCCCCGGATGTTCCGGGTTTTCGTCCCCCAAAACCACCAGCCTGTCCCCCGGCTTGATCCCGAACACCTCTCTGGCCTGTTTGGACAGGACCATCTGCCCCCGTTCTCCCACGCGAACGGTCCCGAACAGGTGCTTGCCCCTGGGCGGTATGCTTTTACCGGTCTGCTCCTGGTCGTAATGGAGCAGATCATCCAGCTCCACATCGTACAGTTTCGCCAGCGCGTCGCAATTCAGAATGTCTGGTACCGACTGGCCGGTCTCCCACTTTGCGACAGCCTGCCGGGAAACGCCGATCCGCCCGGCCACCTCTTCCTGGGACAGTTGATGCAGCTGCCGCAGGACCATCAGATTTTGGGCAATTTTATTTTTCTGCATTTTCATACCTTTCACACCTCCTGGTTCGATTATACTCTCGATGGTCCAAAAGTTCCACCAACCGCGGCAGGCAAAATATGTTGCGTTTGGTTGCGCAGAAAGGGAGGCAAGGTTCTGGCGCTGCGGCGTTTTTGCCTGCGGCAGAGGTGCGAAGCCCCGGTCCCCTATGACAGCGCTGTCCTGGATACCAATAGGAAAGCGCCCCTGTGTGCCAGAACCGTAGAGAACGCAGTAAAGGCCTATCCTGCTCTTCGGGAGGCAGCACTTCTACCATTCCCTGCAGCAATCTGCGTAGAAATGCGCGGAAGATGCTTGCGCGTTTTGTGTCAACCAGGATAGACAATTTCATGCTGTCGAACAAATGGGGTACAATTCACGTCCTTCAGGGCGCATCTATTTTTCACTCTGGAGTAACCCATCACCGCTTTGGCCCCCGGCCTTCCGGTACGGTTTCGGAAAGGGAGCCGTTCATTATTTAACTCACCGAAGAAAACAAAATCCGAACTCTTCTCCTATTGGAAAAGGTTCGGATCTTGTTCTTATGGTGCGCCAGACTGGACCAGGCAGCCGCATCTTTTCACAGCCGGTCCTTATAGGCGGTTTTGAGCTGCTGGATCTCGTCCAGGCGGGCAAGGGCGGCGCCGCCCATCTGGGCCGAGAGGGCTAGGGTGTATCTGAGAAGTCGGCTCATATGTGCAAAATGGAGAAAATGACAGCAGAAGCAGCAAGGAAAAGAAAGGCCTGAAAAGAATCGGCTCTCTTATCATAGCGGGTAGCGATACGCCTGAAATCTTTCAAGCGGCAAAAACAGCGCTCTATTACATTCCGGCGCTTGTAAGTTTGCCGGTCATATTTCCAGGGGTGAAGCAGATTCTTGGTTGGTGGAATTGTATACTGGGCACCCTGCTCAGCAAGGAAAAGTCGAATTTTCTTTGCCCCATACGCCCGATCGCCCAAAATGTTGCTGCCCTTGATTTTTCCAAACTTCTGCAAAAGAGGGATGGCCTGATCACAATCAGCACAGTTACCAGCAGATAGCGACAAACAGACAGGTATTCCCTCCCGATTGACCAGGGCGTGAATCTTTGTGTTCTTTCCTCCACGGGTCCGTCCAATACAGACGTCCCGCTTCATCGTTTTCTTGGACCACGGCTTGCCTGTTCAGATACTTTGCTGGTTGTGGAATCAATATTCAGCTCTTCGAGTTCTGCATTTGCACCAAGTGCGTGAAAGATTCGTTCCAGCGTACCGTCATCACGCCAGCGGCAAAAGCAGCTGTATACGGTCTGATGTGGCCCATACCTTGCCGGAAGGTCTTCCCAACGAGCTCCGCTGCGGGCAATCCATAGAATCCCGTTGAAGTGAGCCCGAAGGTCCTTTTGAGGGCGTCCCATATGATGTTTGGGCAGCATGGGTTCTATGATGGCCCATTCTGCATCTGTTACTTCATACCGATGAATCGTCATGCTATCACTTCCTTGTACTTCCTATGATAGAATCCTTTTATGTCTTTTTCTTGTCTTTTTAACACTTTTTTGGGCGTTTTTGAGTTTTCAGATACACCCTAGGCTCAGGGCCTCGGCCACCGAGATGGGGGAACTCATCGAGTGCTGTTCCTTTTCGTCCCCGCGGTAAACAAAAAGCTCGATGTCGGCGCGAGGGCCCTCGCCGTGCCAAACGCGGCTGGTGAAAAGGATGGTCTGATAGCCGGCCTCCTTCTGGCGCTCCAGGATGACCCCGGCCGCCGCCGACACCTTGGCAAAGCCGAACAGGACCACCACGTCCCCCGGCCCCACCGAGGCCAGGCGCTCGGCCAGCTCGCTGCCGGCGGCGGGCAGCTGCTCCACCTCCAGCCCGATGCGGCGCAGCCGGTATTCCAGCAGGACGGCCGGGGCGCGGGAGGCGTTGCGGGCGTGGAGAAAAATTTTGCGCGCCCCCAGCAGGGCGGACACCGCCGCGGCAAAGGCGTCCCGGTCCAGCAGATCGAGGGTCTTTTGCAGGTTGTAGCGCTGCTGCTCCAGCCAGGCGGCAAGGATGTCGTCTTCCTTGGCCTGCAGGGTGTTGCTCAGTTTCTGGACCGGCCCGCGCCGGATCGTCTGCTCCACCACCGTCCGCTTGAGGTGCTTGAAATCCTCGCAGCCCACGTGCCGGGCAAAGCGGGAGACCGTGGCCTCCGAGATATGCAGCGCCGCCGACAGCTGCCCGATGGTCATGCAGAGAAATTCATCCCGGTGCGCGGCGATGTACTCTACGATGTCCTGTTCGGTGCTGGTCAGTTTGTCCGGCATTTGGGGAAAGGAAAGGTTCATAGTCGCCTCCTGTTATACCAGGGCCAGCAGTTCCTCATGAATGCGGCCGTTCGTCGCCAGTATAGCACAGCTTGCGGCCTCAAGGGAAGGGGTCTTGCCGTCCCATGTGGTCAGGCGGCCGCCGGCTTCTTCCAGGATCAGCCAGCCGGCCGCATAGTCCCAGGGTTTGAGGCCGTGCTCCAGGTACGCCTCCAGACGGCCGCAGGCCGTATAGCACAGTTCGACGGAGGCCGCGCCGATCCGGCGGATGTCATGGCAGCAGTCGTAGATGCGGCGGGCCCGGGCAAAAGCGGCGCCGGCTTCCTCCCGCCGGCCGGGATTGGTGCCCACCGAGCAGAGGCTGTCCGCCAGGTGCACGGTCCCGCTGGCATGGATGGGCCGCCCATTGCAGAACGCTCCCCCGCCCCGCCGGGCGGTAAACAGCTCCCCTGCAAAAGGGTCGAACACAAGGCCAAGGCACACTCTGCCGCCTTCGGCCAGCGCCAGCGAAATTGCGCTGTGCCGGAAACCGTGGATCAGGTTGGTGGTGCCATCCACCGGGTCCAGGACCCAGACCGGGCGGGCCGGGTCGATGGCGGCGTTGTCCTTTTCTTCGGCCATGAACTGGATCGTTCCGTCCAGCGCCTGCAGCCGGACGCGAATCTGCTCCTGCACTTCGGTATCCACCGCCGTGACAAAGTCGGTGGGGCCTTTGGCGCGCACCTGCGCCGCCAGATTCCGGTCCTTCAAACGCGCGCCCGCCTCCCGTACGATGCGGCCGGCCTGCCGCAGCAGCTCTGCGGCGTCCATCACAGGGCCGCCTTCTTGGCTGCCAGCACGGCCGGGGACTCCCCTCCGCGGCTCAGCAGGACCGAGACATAATCCCCGCCCAGGGCGTGGACCTCTTTCAGCGCGCGTTTGAGCAGGCCGGCCGTGCGCACCTTGACTTCCGCGTCAGGATGGATGCAGATGCTGTACCGGCCCGCCTTCATCTCCCGGGCCAGCACATCAAAGGAATCAAAATCGTGTTCAAAACAGGTACGGATGCAGCCGTACTGCACCGCCTGATGGGTGTCGCTGCCGGCCACCACCGGCTTGCCCAGCCGCTGCCCCAGCCCGAAGGTCAGCTCCTCGGTGCGCTGACGGTCCTCGGCGATGTCCTTGCCGTTCAGATCCAGAAAATCAAAGCGCATCAGCAGCTCCGGCGGCAGGTCGGGGATGTGCCCGCCGTCCCGGAAGGGGTGCCCCGCCCCCACCAGGACCGGGTATTCGGCAAAGAGTTCCAGCAGCTGCGCCGCCGGGAGGAACCGGTCTTTGGTCTTGTGCGGCTCCAGGCGGCGGTTCATCTCCCGGATGGCCTCCATCGGGCCGACGCACAGCACATGCCCGCCTTCCGCAATGTCGGTCTCCATGCCGGGAAAAACGCGCAGTCCGCCCGCGTCTTCAAATACATAGGCGTCCCCGTTCTTTTCGCCCCGCGCTTCGACGTAGCCGTAAAGGGTGTCGAACTGCTGGGTGTTGAAATGCTCGGTCAGGCAGATGGCGTCCAGGCCGGCGCGGCGCGCCTCGCGCAGCAGCCAGTCGGTGTATTCGGTGGAGAAAGGCAGATATTTTGCCAGCTTCCCATGTGTGTGAAAATCCATGTACATAGCGTTGTCCCTCTCAGAGCAAGGTGGAAAGCAAAAAGGCGGCGGCGACCCAGACAAACGACAGCGCCAGGAACAGCAGATCGTTGTTCGTTACTTTGAGGGCGGCCAGCTTGAGCTTTTTGACTTCGGGGTTGGCGGCGGCGTAGCGGTAGCCCTTGATCTCCAGCACCTCGACAGTGGTGCGGGACCGCTTGGCCGTGTTGAGCATCAGGGGGTAAAAGGCACAGATGATGATCTGGATCTGGTAAGCCAGGTAGCGGATCTTGCCCCAAAGGGTGTCGTGGGCCGGCGGGTTGCCCCGCAGCCGGTAGGACAGCAGGACGTTCTGGAATTCCTCCATCAGGATGGGCAGCATCCGGTAGGCGTAGGAGATGGAAAAAGACAGCTGCTCCGGGCAGCCAAACCACATCAGGCCATTGGCCAGTTTGTCGGGGTCCATCCCCGAAAAGACGGTGACCGATGCCAGTGACACAGTGGCAACCTTGAGGGTAAGCACCAGCAGCGGCGCGATGGCCGAGGCGTCTCCGCCGAACAGCCAGGTCACGACCAGCAGATACCCCGTCTGGGAGAACACCCCCAGCCCGAACAGGAACAGCACCAGCCCCGCCACATGAGCCAGGATCGTGGTGGCTGTTACCAACACAAAACATCCCAGCAGGAAGGGCAGGTCGCTGACGAACCAGGGGACCAGCCCAAAAAAGAGGTACCAAACGATCAGGACGCGAGGGTCCATCGCGGCGATGACGGTATCGTTGTTGCCGTAAGCGTTTTTCAGCACCTGGCTGCGCAGAAAATCTATGGACAGTTTGTCCAGGATATTTTCTGAGAGCTTATCGACCGCTTTCATACAGGCTTCCTCCCCTCAAAACAGCGCAAAAAGTCGTCGATGGTGTAGCAGAGGACGGCGGGGTCCAGCGCCTGCCCCATGGCGAAGATCTCGGGCGGACGGATGCCCACCCGCTCGATCAAGGCGCGGTCCCCGAAGATCTCATCACGGGTCCCGTCGGCCACGACCTTTCCGCCGCACAGGACGATGATCCGCTGGGCCCACTCGCAGACCAGCTGCATATCGTGGGTGGCAATGACCACCGTCTCGGTGATCTCTTTCAAATCCTCAAGGGTGCGCATGATCTCCTTACGGGTGGCAATATCCAGATTGGCTGTTGGCTCGTCCAGCAGCAGGATACCCGGGTCCAGCGCTACCCCGATGGCCAGGCTGGCCCGACGCATCTGACCGCCCGAGAGCAGGCGGCCGTCCCGGTCCCGCAGGCCGGACAGACGGAAACGCTCGAGCAGCCGGTCGGTGCGGCCGGCCGCATCGGGAACGCCCCGGGCCTCCATCGCGTAGGCGATGTCCTTTTCGATCGAATCCTTGATGAACATATCTTCGGGGTTCTGGTAGACCATCGAGACCTCGCGGGAAAGGGCCTCCGGCCGGACGTCCCGCAGAGACCGTCCATGCAGGCAAACCGTGCCGGCCGACGGCTTCATCAGCCCCACCAGCAGTTTCATAAAGGTGGATTTGCCCGCCCCGTTGGAGCCAATGAGGGCCACCTTGTCCCCTTTGTGGATCGCAAGGCTGAGCCCGTCGAACACCTTGTGCGGTTCCCCCTTGACGCTGCGGTAAGCCACCGAAACGTCCTGGAAGGAGGCCACCGTCTCCCCCTGCGCAGGGGCGGCAGACCGTGGGGCGGGTGCCGGGTTTGCCCGGGGGACAAACACTTCCCTGCCCTCTGAGATGGTCGCCGGCAGGCGCGGCACGGTCAGGCTGCCCGCCTGGCGCATCCGCCAGGCCGCAAGGGTCACCTGCGGCGGGAAAATATTGCAGCTTTGCAGTTCTTCCACCCGCTGCAGAGCCTCGCCGGTGGGCAGCATCCACTGCACCCGGCCCTCTTTCAGCAGCATGACGTGCTTGCAGAAGTCGGCAATGTACTCGGTGTGGTGCTCGATGACGATGATGGTCTTGCCGTACCGCTCGTTCAGCTCCCGCAGCACCCCATAGATGCGGTCGGCGTGGGCCGGGTCCAGCTGGGCGATGGGCTCGTCCAGGATCAGGACGTCGGGCTGCAGAGACAGAGCCCCCGCCAGCGCCAGCAGATGGGTCTGCCCGCCCGACAGCTGCCAGATGAAATCACTCTCCCGGCCGCGCAGGCCGCACCGCTCCAGCGCCACCATGCCCCGCTCCTTATAGTCCGGCATGGCGTAGTTCTGGCAGGCGTAGGAGGCGTCGTCCAGCACGGTGGGACGGATGATCTGATTTTCAAAGTCCTGGTATACATACCCGACCTTCCGGGCCAGGGCGCCCACGTCGCTTGTGCGGGTATCCAGCCCGCAGGCAAGGACGCGCCCCGAAAAATCGCCGCTGATGAACTGGGGGATCAGACCGTTTAGGGCCTTGCAAAAAGTGGACTTTCCACAGCCATTGTTGCCCACAATGGCGAGAAAGTCCCCCTGTTCCACACAGACGGTAATATCTTGCAGCGCCGGATGCGCCGCGCCCGGATAGGAATAGGTCAGGTGATCTATTTCTATCGCGTGCATAAGGCTCAACCTCTCTGATCCTGCTCGGCCTGTTTGCGGATGACCAGGACGGCCACCAAACACAGGGCGGCGGCGATCAAAATCGCCGTCGCAAAAGCGGGCATGCTTTCAGACCAGGGAGCCTCCCAGTCCACAAGGCTCATACCGCTCTTGGCCAGCATCTGGGTGCCGGCGGCAGCAGCAAACCCGACGATGCAGCCCAGGACAGCCTTGGCCCCCAGGGGCTCCAGTGCGGTTTTCGCGGTGCGGGGCTGCATCCCCAACAGCGGCTCGATCTTGCCGTGGAGCTTGGGCACCAGATAGAGGGTGGGCAGCAGGCAGAAGAGGATGCCCGAGAAGAGCAGGTCGTTCAGGAAGGCAAAGCCCTCGGTGGCAAAGACGCTTTCGGGCAGGCCGGCCACGGCCTCAAAGTCCTCGATGGCAAACTGTACTTTCAGAATATCCACCACCGTACCCATAAACAGCTGCAAAGCGGTACCGCCTATGGCCGCCACACCGACCATCACCCGGTTGGACGGGTCACGCACCAGCCGGCCGGCCACATAGACGCCGATGGTGACGGTGAGGAATTTTTCCACCTCGCCCAGGCCGCCGAACTGCCCCAGCATGATCTCGCTGAACACCAGCTCGCCGGTGGCGGCGCCCAGCGCCGCGGACATGGGGTCAAACAGCATCGCCAACGTCAGCGGGATGAACAGGAAATACTCCACCGAAAACTCCACGATGCCCACCTGAAACTTGGGAATCAGCTCGGAAAAAAGGGTGGCCAGGCCGTACAGCGCCATGGTCAGGACAAAGACCATCAGTTTCTGGGACTGGCTGGCCGTCTGCTTGTTGACAGATTCCATACATGATACCTCCCGGTAATCTTAAAATGTTAACCGCTTCGAACAATTCCAAGTTTACCAGAGGAACGTAAAGCCTGCGACCACACAGCCGTAAAATGTTTGTATAATTTTCTATCTTGTTACAGTATGAAAAATCATTTTCACACAAGGAGCACCCGACCTGAGTTCCACTTTTAAGAAAAATAAAAAAAATGTAGAGGATGCGGCTGACCATCGCCCGATCCCGGCAGAAAATGTGCCTCCATTCCAGTCGGATCATCTTGTCGGGCTGGAAGGCCAGCGCCAGCATGACCGCTGCCGCGAAGATCCGGGAGAGCAGCGTCGGCACAGCCACCCCCGCCACCCCGGCATGGAGCACTTGTACCCCCACATAATCCCCTACCAGGTTGATGAGGTTCATCCCCAGTGAAATGTACATGGTGACACTGGTGCGGCCCAGCACCCGGTATAAGGCGGCCCCCGCCTCGTAAAGTCCCAGAAAGGGAAAGGAGCAGGCCGTGATCACAAAATAGGTCAGGGCTGCGTCCATGACCGCCGGTTCCACCGCGCCAAAAAACAGCCGCATGATGCCATGCCGGAACAAAAGGCACAGTCCCGCAATCCCCATGGACAGCAGCCCGGAGATTTGGACCAGCTGACCTGCCGAAAAGGCGGCCTGCCCCTCCTGCCCGCTGCCCAGATACTGGGAGATCACGACCGCGCCGCCGGTGGTCAGCGCAGCCATGACTGTAATGATGAGATAATTGACCATGTCTACCAGCGCCACGCCAGACACCGCGGCCTCTCCTGCGCTAGAGACCATTACCGTATCCACCATACCCACCAGCATGACCAGCACCTGCTCAATGACCAGTGGCGCCAGCATCATGCCCAGCTCCCGCCTGGTATACAGCATTTGTTTTCTCATTCCACTTCCTCCTGCGCCACCTCAAAGGTCACTTCAACCCGGCTTGGCAGCGCGGTAAACACAGAGAGATCCGACGTTACTCGCCCCATGGGATAAACCTCCATAGTCAGATCAGGCCGGGCGGACTGGGCATAAAAGATTGCGGCCGTGCCATTGGTCGGACAATAAGTAATGTCGCCATCCGCAAAGAAGAGCTGGCCTTCCCCTTCCACCGCAATCTCCTGGCTGGTACGGCCATAGACCTCCCGGCCGCCATAGTTGGACATCGAAATGGTTTGGGGCAGCTGGGCCAGGAATTGTGCTGCCACAGGACTGTCATACAGCACTCCATCCACCTGCTGACCGTTCACTGTGATACGCAGGGTCGTCTCCCCTGCACCTGCCTCCGTCTCTTTTTCCGGCAGCGGCAGAACGCCCAGCCATTGGTCCACTTGCGCGCCCACATCGGGCAGGCTGGCCGAATCCAGGGCGATGCCCTCCAGCACCTGTGCGCCGGACGCCAGTTCCTCCACCGTGGAAAAGCTGCGGCCCGCCCCATAGCCGTTGTGGGTACAAAAAGGGATCACGGTCTTGCCGGTCCAGTCATAGCTGGTCAGAAAGGCGCGGACTGCCTGAGGCAGGTCACCCGCCCAGACCGGATAGCCCACAAAAACGGTATCGTACTGATCCATCCTGTCCACCTGGTCTGCGATGGAGCGGCCGTCTCCGGCATGGTTGATATCTATCACGGCCTGAAAATCCGCCGGGTAGGGCTGGTCGGTCAAGATGGCGTGCAGATCGCCCCCAAGCTGCTGATGGATCATCCCGGCCACAAAAGCATTGGCTCCTACCGCTCCATTCTGGCCGATCACCACACTGGCAGAGCTATTATTGTCGGTGTACTCGCCCCAGGGCGCATTATCCCACAGGCTGAAGTAGGCGATCAGGATCTCCTCATCGCTATCCTCCCGGGGAAGGGTGGCTTCCACAGGAAATTCCGCCGCCTCTGCGGCTGGCCGGGCCGGCGGTGTGCTGCCTGCCGGCTGGGCCGGGATGCTCTCCGGCTGATTCCCGCAGGATGTCAAAAGAGAGAGGGCCAGAGCCATCCCTGCTCCCCGCAGCAGAAACGTTTTGTTGTAACGCATAGAAGGGCCTCCTTTCAGGCTGCGCTGCATTCACCTGTTTTTATTCTACCCGCGCCCCAAATAAATGTAAAATACCTATGTTGGATGTTATATCATGTCCATTTAGCATGATACAGTCAAAAAGGGCTTGACTTCCCTATCGGAATACCGGATAATACAATCACATCGGGCGGAATGGGAGGCGCATCCAATGGACCTGAGGTTGTTGGAATATTTTCTGGCAGTGGCCAAAGTGGGCAACATCACCAAAGCAGCACAGCAGCTCCATGTGACCCAGCCCACCATCAGCAGGCAGCTGGCCGACCTGGAGGAGCTGCTGGGTGTTACCCTTCTGGTCCGGGGCAAGCGGCGGATCACCCTGACCGAGGCCGGCGTCCTGTTCCAGCAGCGGGCGGAGGAGATCCTTGCTCTGATGAACAAGACCCGCCGGGATCTGGCCGACCAAAACGATTTGGTAGGCGGTGTGGTGGCGCTTGGTTGTGTGGAGTCCAGCGCTTCCCGTATGCTTCCTGAAATCTTGAAGGCATTTTCCACACTACACCCCAAAGTGCAGTACGAGCTTTACAGCGCAGATGGAGATGACATTCGGGAAAAACTGGACCGGGGCGAACTGGATTTTGGCATCCTGCTGGAGCCGGTGGAGGCAGCCAAATACGATTCCATCCGTCTGCCTTACCAGGAGATTTGGGGGTTGGTACTCCCTGCCGGAGAACCGTTGGCCCAAAAGGAAGCCATCGGCAAAGAGGATCTGCTTTCTCTCCCTCTGATCCTGCCCCGGCGGGAGATCGTCCAGGAGGAGATCGCCGGGTGGTTTGGCGTCACCCGCAGTCAGCTCAACCTTTTCGCCGGACACAACCTCATCAACAATGCCGCCCTGCTGGCCGAGGCAGGACTGGGCTACCCCGTCTGCGTGCAGGGGTCTTTCGAGATCGGCGGCGGCCAGGGGCTTTGCTTCCGCCCTTTTGCTCCTATCCGCACCACCGGCCATGTGATGGCCTGGAAGAAAAACCGCATCCTTCATTCCGCCGCCGAACAGTTCCGCTCCTACGTCCAGCAGGTCGTGGAGGCCGAACCGCAGGCCGCGCCATAAAACACAAAGTCCGTCCCGTTGGTGTGCATCGAGCATGCCAGCGGGATTTTTTCACTTCCCCTTGGCTCGATACATAATGCACATGATAAATGATAAAAAGCAGGCATTAGACAGGAAGTCGCTCTGCCCCTATAATAAAACAGACAGCCTTTCTCGAAAATCATAACCGCCTGCGGTTTCAGCGCAGACGAACATCGGCCAAAGGAGGCGATTTCCATGAAACGCTATCTTTCTTTGCTTATTGTCACCGCCGCGGCTCTTTTCTCCCTTTCTGCGTGTTCCAGGGGTGAACCGGAGGCTACCGGGCTGACCGACCATCTGGAGAGCCACATCGCGGCATCTGCGCCGCCAGCGTCCAGTGCCCCGCCGGATAAGAGCACCTAACAAAACCTGACAAATAGAGGAATATGCAGTAAAATACCAGTGGGGGTGAAGCAAATGCCCAGGAAGCTGGTAAGCGACGAACTGTGGAGTCAGATTGAACCACTTTTGCCAAAACATAAGCCTAGGGTGTATCTGAGAAGTCAAAAATGCTGAACAATTCGCCAGAAAGGTGCAGATGCAAGGCGCATGAGCGCCGCACTCCTTTGTGGAATGCAAGCGAATGCAACGCGGCAGATGCGCCTTTTTGGTAGAATTGGACAGCGTTAGGGAGTTTTCAGATACGCCCTAGGGTGTATCTGAAAACTCAAAAACGCCCAAAAAAGTGTTAAAAAGACAAGA
>DGYMR06203__coassemble_1092_pt1 | contig 19626 bp, 21 predicted proteins | sample DGYMR06203__metabat2_low_PE_024 | metagenome-assembled genome bin DGYMR06203
CTCGCACACTCTCAGCGCTCAATTTCCCTGTAGGTGTCCCGACCGTACGCGCATGTCGTCCGGTCGGGACTTTTTTTGACAGTCTGTTGGTTTGTCTGCCGCTCAGAAGCCGCCGATGGCGGGGGCGCCGCCGGCCAGCTCCTCGGCGGTGAGGGGCTTGAGCGGGGGCTGGCCCGCCTTGTTGTCCAGCCGCTCCTTGGCCACGGCCAGCATCAGCTTGATGCGGTTTTCCTGGTTGACCTTGGTGGCGCTGGGGTCGTAGTCGATGGGGGTGATGTTGGCGGCGGGGTACAGCGCGCGGATCTTGTTCACCATCCCCTTGCCCACGATGTGGTTGGGCAGGCAGCCGAAGGGCTGGGCGCAGACGATGTTGGGATAGCCGCCCTGCACCAGCTCGATCATCTCGGCGGTCAGCAGCCAGCCCTCCCCCATCTTGGCCCCCAGGGAGATGACCCCTTTGGGCTTTTCGATCAGCTCCTTAAAGGGGCCGGGGGCGTAAAAGCCCGCGTTGGATATGGCCTTGAGCATGGCCCGCTCGATGCCGTCCAGCCAGTCCAGCAGGCGGTCGGAGCCAAACTTGAGGGCCCCGTTGCCGCCGTAGAGGACATAGTCCTCCCCCATGTTGAAGATGCAGTACTGGCAAAAGCCCATCAGACCGGGGAAGTTGACCTCGCACCCCTCCGACTCCAGGAACTTCTGCAGGTCGTTGTTGCCCAGGGGGCTGTATTTGACGTAGATCTCGCCCACGACGCCCACCTTGACCTTGGGCACCCGGGTCTTGGGGATGACGGCGAACTCCCGGGCGATGAGGGGGAAGGTGTGCTTCATTTCCCGGGCCGTGTAGCCCTTGCCGGCCAGCAGGGCCCGGCCCAGCCGGCCGATCCAGGTATCCACCAGGCGGTCGGCGTCGCCGGGGTGGTCCTCGTAGGGGGCGATCTGGTTGCGCAGGGCGCACAGCATATCCCCGTAGAAGATGCAGGCCACCGCCTGCCGCAGCAGGGGCAGGTCCATCTGGAAGCCGCTGTCCTTTTCCAGGCCGGAAAAGTTCAGGCTGGCCACCGGGATCTGGGGGTAGCCCGCCTTGACCAGGGCCTTGCGCAGCAGGTGGATGTAGTTGGACGCGCGGCAGCCGCCGCCGGTCTGGGTGATCAGCAGGGCGGTATGGTCCAGGTCGTACCGGCCGCTGTTCAGCGCGTCGATGAACTGGCCGATGACCAGCAGCGCCGGGTAGCAGGTGTCGTTGTGGACGTATTTCAGGCCCAGCTGGGCCACCGCGCTGCCGCAGTTGCCCAGGATCTCGCACTTGTAGCCCTCGTGCTCCAGCGCATATTTGAGCAGCCGGAACTGGGTCACCGCCATGTTGGGGATGAGGATAGTATGGGTCTTCTTCATCTCCTTGGTGAATTTGGGGTAATGGTATTCCACAGTTGCCCTCCTCTCATCAGCGGACGGCGGCGGGCTGGGCCGGCTGTTCCGCTTTGTGTTCGGCCTGCTTTTCCCGGGCCAGCTCGTCCCGCTCGTCCAGCGCTGCGAACAGGCTGCGCAGCCGGATGTTCACCGCGCCCAGGTTGGTGATCTCGTCGATCTTGAGCTGGGTGTACAGCTTGTTGCCCGCCTGCAGGATCTCACGGGTCTCGTCGGTGGTGATGGCGTCCACGCCGCACCCGAAGCTGACCAGCTGCACCAGGTCCATATCAGGCTGGGCGGTGCAGTATTGGGCCGCGGCGTACAGCCGGCTGTGGTAGGTCCACTGGTTCAGGACGCTGGTGGGGAATTTTTCCACCCGGTCCGAGATGCTGTCCTCGGTGATGACCGCCGCGCCGTGCCGGACGATCAGCCGGTCGATGCCGTGGTTGACCTCGGGGTCCACATGATAGGGCCGCCCCGCCAGCACGATGATCCGCTTGCCCTGGCGGCGGGCCTCGGTGATGATCTCGCCGCCCCTGGCGCGGATCTTGGCCATGTGGCTGGCGTATTCGGCGTAGGCCGCGTCCGCCGCCTCCTGGACCTCCCGCTGGGAGATGCCGCCGAAGTACCTGGGCAGGATCTCTTTGGCCATCTTGCGCACAAAGTCCTTGGGGCGGTGGATGCCGATGTAGTCACAGATAAACTTCTTGCCCTCCAGCTCGGGGCAGTTGCCCAGCAGCACCTCGGGGTAATAGGCGACCACCGGGCAGTTGTAGTGGTTGTCCCCCAGGCCCTCGTCGATGTTGTAGGTCAGGCAGGGGTAGAAGATGGCGTCCAGCTGCATGGCGGCCAGGGCCTTGATGTGCCCGTGGCTGAGCTTGGCCGGGAAGCAGGCGGTGTCGCTGGGGATGGTGGCCTGGCCGGCGAGGTACAGCCCCCGGCTGGACACCGGGCTGACGTGGACCGCAAAGCCCAGCCTGGTCCAGAACGCGTGCCAGAAGGGCAGCAGCTCGTAAAAGTTGAGGCACAGGGGGATGCCGATGGAGCCCCGCTTGCCGGGCACCGGCTTGTAGGCGGCCAGCAGCTCCTGCTTGTAGGCATAGAGGTTGAGGGAGTTGTCCTCGCTCTTGCCGGTGACGGGCTTGTCGCAGCGGTTGCCCGAAATGTACTTGCGGCCGTCGGCAAAGGTGTTGACGGTCAGCTGGCAGTGGTTGCCGCAGGCGCCGCACTTGACGCTGACCACCTTCTGGCTGAAGGCCTCCAGCTCCTGCTGGTCCATCATGGAGGAGCGGCTCTGCCCCGCCTTGCGGCTGCGGCGCAGGCCGAACAGGGCCGCGCCGTAGGCGCCCATCAGGCCGGCGATGTCGGGGCGGATGACCTCCACCCCCATCTCCTTTTCAAAGGCGCGCAGGACGGCCTCGTTGTAGAAGGTGCCGCCCTGGACCACGATCTTACGGCCCAGCTCTTCGGGGCTGGAGGCGCGGATGACCTTGTACAGGGCGTTTTTGACCACGCTGATGGACAGGCCGGCGCTGATGTTCTCGATGCTGGCGCCGTCCTTCTGGGCCTGCTTGACCGAGCTGTTCATAAAGACGGTGCAGCGGCTGCCCAGGTCCACCGGGCGGTCGGCAAACAGGCCCAGCGCGGCAAACTCCTTGACGTCGTAGCCCAGCGCCTGGGCAAAGGTCTGCAGGAAGCTGCCGCAGCCCGAAGAACAGGCCTCGTTCAAAAAGATGTTGCTGATGGCCCCGTCCTCGATCTTGAAGCACTTCATGTCCTGGCCGCCGATGTCGATGATGAAATCCACGTCGGGCATGAAATACTTGGCGGCGGTGAAGTGGGCCACCGTCTCCACCAGGCCGTAATCGCAGCGGAAGGCGTTTTTGACCAGGTCCTCGCCGTAGCCGGTGGTGGTCACGCTGGCCACCTGCAGGCCGGGGTGGTCGCGGTAGATCTTCAGCAGCTGGTCCCGGATCAGGGGCAGCGGATTGCCCAGATTGGGCTGGTAGTTGGTGTAGAGGATGCGGCTCTGCTCGTCCACCACCACCAGCTTGACGGTGGTGGAGCCCGAGTCGATGCCGATGTGGACTGGCCCGCACTGGGCCCCGAAGGGGACGCAGGGCACGCTGTGGGACATATGCCGGGCGTGGAACGTCTCGTACTCCTCCCGGCTGGCAAAGAGGGGCGGCTCGCTGGCATAGGTGGCGGTGGCGGCGTAGCGGTCCAGGGCCGAGGCCACCTCGGACAGGCAGAACGCCTTGTCGGCGTAGAGGGCCGCGCCCAGCGCCACGTACAGCAGGCTGTGCTCGGGGCACTTGCCGGTGACCTCCAGCGCCTCGTCAAAGCTCTGGCGCAGCACCGAGCTGAAGGTCAGCGGCCCGCCCAGGTACAGGATGTTGCCCTGGATGGGGCGGCCCTGGGCCAGGCCGGCGATGGTCTGGCTGACCACCGCCTTGTAGATGCTGGCGGCGATGTCCTCGGCCCGGGCGCCCTGGTTGATGAGGGGCTGCACGTCGCTCTTGGCGAACACGCCGCAGCGGGAGGCGATGGTGTAGGTGCGCTGGGCGCCCTCCGCCGCACGGTTCATCTCGTCGGCGCTCATCTTCAGCAGGGTGGCCATCTGGTCGATGAAGGCGCCGGTGCCGCCGGCGCAGCTGCCGTTCATCCGCACCTCGGTGCCGCCGGTGAGGAAGAGGATCTTGGCGTCCTCGCCTCCCAGCTCGATCACGCAGTCGGTCTCAGGCACGAACCGTTTGACTGCCACCCGGGTGGAGAAAACTTCCTGCACAAAGGGCACGCCGCAGCTTTCGGCCAGGCCCATGCCCGCCGAGCCGGAAATGCTCAGCAGCGCCTGGGCGCCGTGGAGATACTCGCTGTCGATCCGGCGCAGCAGCTCCTGCGCCTTTTCCAAAATATGGCTGTAATGACGCTCATAGGTCGAATACAGCAGGTTTTCCTGTTCATCCAGCACGGCGCATTTGATGGTCGTGCTGCCAATATCAAGACCAACTCTCAAGTTTTGATCCTCCTGCAAGGAAATGGTCCGGCAGGGCCTCAGGATGCAGCAGAAAGCGCCCCAGCGCTGTCCCACTCTGCCCAAAAAGCGCTCCTGCACGTCGCGCCTGCATCTTCCGGGGAACGGTCCAGCCTGTTTGCTGTTCCCGATACGCCCTGACACGCCCTGCCGGCTGTCGCAAAATTGTTGGATGGCAAACAGTATCATTTGTTCACATACGGTTTCATTATATCGTATTTTTTCACGACATGCAATCCACCGCCTCTATTTTACACGAAAAAAACAGTTTATCTGGCAACAAAAAGCAAACATTCTGTGAATGACGCCCGTTCCGGCGGGATTTTTGGGGCAAAATGCTTGCGTTTTCGGCCCGGATGCAGTATCCTAGAGGCAGTTCTCCTTCCGCCGGCCCCGATGCCGACACATTTCACCACATTTTAAGCGTTGCATCAAGAGGGGCATCTCATTAAAATAAAAGTAAAGTTCTTTAAATTTTCATTTCGTCACGCCTGATCGTGCGGCAGATCGAAACAATGGTTATTTGCGGGAGGAGAATGTGAACCATGATAGCACACGCGTCATTGACCAGGGAATTTTCTGCCATCGAGCCGTTGCAGCGGCCTTACCTGCTGACATATGAGTTGGACGAGGCGGACGGCGGCTGCCGGCTGACCTTGTCCCGCACAGGCGAAACGGCCTGCCGCGACAGCCTGGTCCTGGATGCGCCGCCCCTGTTCTGCTACTCGGTCCTGCGTTACCTGTATGAAAATGCGGTCCAGCCGGAAATTTGGCGGGACGTGGTGGCCGAGTGTTATCCTGCGGCTGCGCGGCCGGCCGGAAAGGGCGTGCTGCCGGGTGAATGACGCATCGTACAGCGGCCGGCCGTGGGTGGCCATTGCCAGTTACGACCCGCGCTTTTTCCGCATCTGCGAACATTACCTTGCCTGCCTGGACGGCGGCGCCATCCGGTGCGAGACGTTTCAGTCCGGGCAGGAGCTGCTGGCCCGGCTGGAACAGGGGGCGGCCTGCCAGGCGCTTTTGCTGGACAACGCCCTGGCCGATATGGACACCCTGACCTTCTGCCACCGCCTGCAGCAGCTAGACCCCGGCTGCCGCCCCGCTCTGCTGCTGGCGCTGACCTGCGACGTGCGGGAGCTGGACAGCCTTTTCCGGCCGGAAAACGGCGTGCGCCCCTGCGCGCCCCGACTGTCCAGCCTGAGCAGCCTGCTGCTGGACCTGAAATCCCTGCTGGCCAGCAGCCCACGGCCCAATGCCGGCTCGGTCAACCGCCTGCTTGCCAGCTGGGGCGCGCCCTCCCAGATGGTGGGCGTGGTCTATCTGCGGGAGTCGGTCTGCCTGGCGCTGCAGTACGACAGCCACTTTGCCATCCGCAAGGACATCCTGCAGGAGGTGGGCGACTGGCACACCATCACCGACGAGGCGGTGGACAGCGGCATCCGCCGCCTGATCGACGCCCTCGACCGGAAAAAAGCGCCTGCGTGGCTGAGCTTCCGGCAGAGGCACCACCTGCCCCAGGGCAGCAAACTGACCACCGGTACATTCATCTACGAGGTCCGGGACGAGCTGCTGTCGCCGCCCCCGGCCCCCAACGCACCATCGGAAGGAGAACCACAGCCCGATGAACGAGAGCCCCAGCCTGCCGCATGCGTATGACGGACAGGTCCATGCAGATCCCGATGCGCTCCAAAAGGATCTTCTGGAGCGGTTTCCTGCATACGCATTCGAGAGCGAATGCCAGCGCTCGCTGGACATGATCGCCCTGTGCCAGCGGTATCTGTCGCACCTTGCGCAGGACCGGGACGGCCCCGAAGCGGACGAGATGCGCCAGACTCTCAGCGACCTGGCGGTGGCCGCCAACCGGCTGGACCGGAACCTGAGCAGCCTGACTTCCCTGCTGCGCTGCGCCCAGCAGACCGAAGCGCCCCAGTGGGAGCCCGTGGAGCTGTGCGCCTTTGCCCAGACCCTTTGCGCCGAGCAGGAGCTGCTGCAAAAGGCCCTGGGGGTGCGGCTGGCGCTGGACTGCGGCGGGCTGGATGAGCTGACGGTCCAGGCCGACCGCCGCTATCTGACCCGCATCTGCCTCCACCTGATCTCCAACGCGGTGCGGGCCTGCACCCCGGGAGGCGGCCGGATCGACCTGACCCTCCGCGCCGACGGCCGGGGCGGGGCGGTGTTCTCGGTCACCGACACCGGCTGCGGCCTGCCGGACGGGACTCCGCGCAGCCAGCAGGAGAACCGCTCCCACTTTTTGGGTACCACCAAGAGCGGCCTGCTGCTCTGCCGCGAATACTGCCGGCTGGCCGGCTGGACCCTGGAACTGCGCCCCCGCGCCGCGGGGCATGGCGCCGAAGCCCTGCTGACCCTGCCGGCCCGGCCCGCCTTCGGCCAGACGCCCGTCCTGCGGTCCTGCGACGAGAGCGACGCCCGCCGGGACGCCCGGCGCCTCTGGTTCGACCTTGCCTTTGAGCTGCAATGCCTGCCCGGGCTGGAGACCGTCCATTTCGAGCCGCCCCCTTCCCTGCGCCAGATCTGACGCCTTCCAAAATCACCGACCCGCAAGCGCCCTCCTCGATAGGGCGCTTTTTGTATTGCTTGCATCGGGCGGGCATTTCCGGTATAATGGAGGCAAATCCAATACGCGTGAAGATAAAAACACAGCCCCGGCCGGTAGTCCGGGCACAGGTCTCCTGTCAGTAACCCTCCTCCTCGGTCGTCCATTCTTCGCCGGAAAACGAGGAGTGTTTGCTATGCAAGAAAACGCGTGTTCCCTGACCGTGCTGTTTGACGCGCCCTTCTGGGTCGGCATCTACGAGCGCGTGTCCGGCGGGCAGCTGGAAGCCTGCCGCATCGTTTTTGGCGCCGAGCCAAAGGACTACGAAGTGTACGACTTTCTGCTGAAAAACTGGCACCGGCTGCGTTTCAGCCCGCCGGTGTCCGCCCCGCCGCCCGAAAGCCACCGGCCGAACCCCAAGCGGATGCAGCGGGCGATCCGCAGCCAGCTGCAGACAGGCGCCGCCGGCACCAAAGCCCAGCAGGCCCTGCAGCTGCAGCGGGAGCAGAACAAGACCGAGCGGCAGCGCCGCACCCGCGCCCAGCGCGAAGCCGAAGCCCGGCGCCGGTTTGCCCTCCGGCAGGAAAAGAAAAAGGCCCGGCATCGCGGCCGGTGAACCCGCCGCCCCCATGACAAAAGCCCGCCCCCATCGGCTGCCCGGTGAGGCGGGTCTTATTTTGCTGTGAGCCGGCCTCTGCCGCCGGATTCACATCCGGTCCGGGGCGGCCGCCGCGCCGCAGGCTTCCCGCAGGCGCTGCTTCAGCAGCAGGTACCGCTGGTATTTTTCTTCTTTGGCAAAGTGGACCTGCCGGGACTGCTCCGGGTTGCCCTGGTAGCAGAGGACCTCCCCGCCGAACTGTTCGCTGGTCAGGTCAAAGACATGGCCGTCCACCACATTGTAGCAGTGGTAGTTCCCGCCGGGGCGCAGGATGCCGTACACCTGCCCGCCAAACAGGTCCTGCACCAGAAAGGCCGTGATGGAGCACTGGCCCAGAGTCCTGTTCTCCGGGGTCCAGCGGGCCCGGAGCCGGGGCGCGCAGGTCTCGGCGCACCAGATCTGCGACAACTTGCCGTACAGATCCAGCGGGGTGTCAATGCCCGGCCAGCTCCGGTCCACCGCAGGCACGCCGGCCTCCTGCCAGCCGTAAAAACGATACGCTTGCATGGTTTCTGCCTCCTTATCCGCCTCGCAAAAAGCGTCTGCCGGCTGCCAGTATAACACACCAGAGCGCCGCAGGCAATGGCCCCGCCGGGCAAAACGAGAAGGGCCTGTCGCCTGTTTTGCCAGACGGCAGGCCCTGCCTGCGCGGCGGGAACGCCCCCTGCCGGGGGCGTCCGGTTCAGTTCTTTTCGACCGGGATCCAGACCTCGCAGTAATAGTCCTTGTCCTGGGTGCCTTCTTCAAACCGGCTGGCGTCGCTGTACAGTTCCACGTTGATGCCTGCCGCGATGCGGTAGTCGGTGTTGTTGGGCAGCCACTGGGAAAAGATCTGCTCGTTCAGCCCCTTCAGCGCCTGGGGCATCCGCCCGGTGCAGGGAAAGACCGCCCAGGTGTGGGCGGGGATGGTGCGGGTGGTGAACCCTGCCGGGATCTCTTTGGCGGGGTCGTAGTTGTCGGCAATGAGATATTCAAACTCGCTGCCGCTCATGCTCTCGTCCAGATTGATCCCGTACATCCCGCACACGGTGCTGCCGCCCCCTGTGCGGAAATGTTCCGCCCAGAACCGGGGCACCTCCACCGCGCCTTCCTCGTACTTGAACGTCCTGGCACGGCACAGCACGGTGAACGCCTCTTTCTTTTGGATCCTGCATTCCATGTTTTGACCACCTTCCAGTGTGATTTTGATCTTCAGCGGAGCAAAGGAGCGCGCCGCGCCTCCGCTTTTTCGCAGTGCGGCAGGTGTAGACCCGTGGAAGCGGGCAAAGGCTTTGGTAAAGCTGTCCGGCGAATCGTAGCCGAACTCCATGGCAATGTCGATGATCTTCCGGTCCGTCATGAGGACTTCCAGCCCGGCGGCGGAAAGCCGGCGCTGGCGAATGTATTCACCCACGGTCATGCCGCACAGCATGGCAAACCCTTTCTGGAAATAAAAGGGAGACAGGGCCGCCTGCCGCGCGATGTCCCGTATGGTCAGTTCCTCCCGGAGATTGGCCTCGATGTACTGGATGGCCCGCCGGATGCTCTCAACCCAATCCATGGACTGCACCTTCCTTCTGGAAGCAGTATAACCCAGGCGCGCCGGCTGCGCCCGATTTTCCGTGTCCTGTTTTGTCCGGGGCGGGGCCTTGGGGGGTCAGCTCTCGATCCCATAGGTCCAGGTGCGGATGCCCCCAAACTCATAGATGCCGGTGTAGCCCAGCTCTGCCAGGGCTTTGGCCGCCTTTTTGCTGCGGCTGCCGCTGCGGCAGTAGACCAGGACCGTCGTGTCCTTTTCCGGGATGACCCGGGCGGCGCTCTCCTCGCTGATGGAGCCCAGCGGCAGCAGGACCGCGCCGGGGATGTGGCCGCCGTCGTATTCGTCCTGTTCCCGCACGTCCAGGATCAGGACCTCCTGGGTGTCCATCATCTCCTTGGCCTTTTCCTGGCTGATCTCCTGGTAGGCCGCGCCCGACGCCGCGCCGCCGCAGGCGGTCAGCATCAGCAGGGCGGAAAACAGCAGGGGCAGAATGCGCTTTTTCATGGGTGTTCCTCCTTTGCGGGCGGGCAGGCCTGCAGGGGCCTGCGCCGTTTGGCGCCCCGGGAGGCCGGCTGTGGGCCGCGCCGCCGGGGGGCGTTCTATCATCCTATGCCCTTATCATACCACAACGGCCTGTCCCCTGCCACCTTTCCCGCCCCGGACCGTGACCGGCTCACCCTGTAGCCGGCCCCTCAGCGGGCGCGGCGGTTGAACCTGGGGTCCTGGTAAAAGAGGCGCTTGGCCTCGTACATGCGGCGCTCGGCGTCCTCCAGCAGCGGCCCCAGGTCCCCTGCGGGAGCGGACGTCCAGGCCATGCCGGCGGATATATAGTAGCCCTTCTGCTTCAGGGCCTCCGTCGCGGCCTGGCAGCGGCGCTGGAGGTCCTGCCGGTCCTGGTCCACCGCAAAGACCACGAACTCGTCGCCGCCCACCCGGTAGGACCACCGGTCCCCAAAGCTCTGGCGGATCTGCCGGGCCACCTCCTGCAGCATTTGGTCCCCCGCCCGGTGCCCCTGGGTGTTGTTCAGCTCATGGAGGCCGTTGACGTCCACAAAGATGCAGCACAGTTCCTGCCGGCCTTCCGCTGCCAGGCGGGACAGGTCCTGCTGGTAGCGGTTGCGGTTGTACAGGCCGGTCAGCGCGTCCTCGGTCCCCTGCCGCTGCATCTCCTGGTAGGTCCGGGCGTTGTCCCACAGCTTGGCGTAGCTGAAGCCCACGCTGCGCAGCAGGGCCACGCAGTCTTTCCGCCCGGGCAGGCCGCTGGCCGCCAGGACCCCCCGCAGCGCGCCGCTGCCGTCCTCCACCGGGATGGCGGTCAGGTCCTTCATCTCCTCCGGGGCGCAGGGCAGGATCTCCCGCACCTCCTGCGGGCTGTGGGCCGTGATCTCGGCCCCGCCCCCGGCAAAGCGGTCCATCAGGGCTGGCGCGCTCTCCAGCAGGGCGGCGCCCAGCCCGGTCCGGCCATCCTGCTCCCAGAGGTAGCCCCCGGCCTCATCCCCCGCCATGGCGAACGCCACCCGCCGGGCGGCCAGCATCCGGCCGGTCACCTCCAGGGAGCGGACGATGTTCTCCCGGTGCTGGTGGGCGTCGAACAGCAGTTTTTCCACTTCGTAGATGTAGTTCAAGGCGTCCAGCTGGCGCTGTTTTTCGCCGGTCTGGCGCCGGACGTAGCCGATCATCCAGACGATGTAGGCCAAAAAGGCCAGCCCCTCGGCCGCCAGCATCTTGTTCAGCAGGCCGCGGATATCCTGCGCCCGTGAGAACACCAGCTCTTCCGGCACCGACAGGGCTACCCGCCACCGGTTGACGCTCAGGGGCGTATAGTAGAAATAGAGGTATTCCCGGGTGGTGTTGGAGCGAAAGACCACAAAGTTGCTCTCCCCGTTCACCAGCCCCTGGCGCAGCTGCGCGTCGTTGTAGCCCTCCGCCATGGGGCGGCTGCCCAGGGCCCAGATGTTCCCGGGCTCTTCGCCGGTGTGCCAGGTGTCGATCAAAAAGTCGCCGGTGGCCCCGTCGATCAGGTACACCGCCGCCTGGCCGCCGTAGGGCTTATAGGGCAGCTCCTGCACCAGGCTGCCCAGCTCGATGACCCCGCAGAGCATCGCCACCGTCTCGCCCTGCCGGACCACCGGCACATAGTGCCGCACCACCTGGCCTTCTCCGTCCAGGTCCAGCTCCCGGTCCGAGATATGGGCCCCCAGGGCCGCCTCCTGCCGGAACGAAAGTTTGCCGGCGGCGCTGGTCCAAAGGCCGCCGGCGGTGACCACCTGGTCGCCGGGCAGCAGCACTTCCAGCCGGGAGAAAAAGGTCCCGGTGCCCTGGTACAGGGCAAGGAAATCTTCCCGTTCCCCCACCCCCATGGCCAGGAGCCGGGCCAGGAGGGTCAGTTTTTCCCGGTCGCTGTCCACCATCGCCTCGATGCTGCGGGCCATCTTGTCCGCCTCCTCGGCCAGGCGGTCGAAGCTGGCCTGCTCCTCCTGCCTGTTGACCCGCTCGGTGACCAGAAAGCCGGCCAGGCTCACCAGCAGAACCAGAACCACCGCCGCCGCCAGCGGCCCTCCCCAGTATCCTCTGTTTTTCCGCATAACGTTCTCCCCCGCACGTTGTTTTCTCCCATCATTGTACACATCCGGCATGCGCCCTGTCAAGCGGGGCCGCCTGCCGTCCGGAACGCGGAGCGATCGGCTCTGGAAGTCGGGCCGTTCCTGTTGTATACTGGTAGAAAAACACGAGAGGAGCATCCCTTTATGAAGATCATCGACGCCCATGTCCATCTGGTGCAGTGCATTGCCGGCACCGGCGCGGGAGGCGAGCTGCGCAGCTGCGGGCAGGGCCGCGGAATGTACGCCGACGGCTCCACCTGCCAGCTGCTGCCGGCCGAGTGGAACACCGACCAGGCCACCCCCGAGCGCATCCTGCAGGTCATGAACGAGAACGGCGTGGAGCGGGCCGTTCTGCTGCAGGGCGGATACCTCGGCTTTCAAAACCTGTACAGCTGGCAGGCCCAGCAAAAGTGGCCCGAGCGCTTTCTGGCCGCCGGGGCCTATGACCCCTGCAGCCGCAACCGCGCCGGCATCGTCCGGCATCTGTTCGAGGAGCTGGGCCTGCGGGTGGTGAAATTCGAGGTCAGCACCGGCTCGGGGCTGATGGCCACCCACCCGGTCTTTGCCCTGGACGGAGACATGATGGAGCGGGAAGCCGCCTTTGCCGACGAGCACGGCCTGGTGTTCGTCCTGGATATTGGCAAGCTGGGCAGCCCCAGCAGCCAGGTCCAGGCGCTGCGCCGCCTCATCCAGCGCCACGCCGGGATGAAGTTCGTGGTCTGCCACCTGCTCGCCCCCAAGCAGACCCAGCTGCGCGAGATGGCCGACGGCCTGGCCGCCCTGGCCCTGCCCAACGTCTGGTTCGACCTGGCCTCCCTGCAGCACAACGTCCGCCCCGACCAGCCGCCCTACCCGGTGACCCGGCGTTTCCTCGCCCGGGCGGCCGAGACGGTGGGGACCGACCGCCTTCTCTTCGGCACCGACACGCCCCAAAACCTCTGCCAGTTCCGTTATGCCGATCTCGTCGCCACCATCGCAGAGGACCCCGCTCTCGCCCGGGAGCAGAAGGAGGCCATCCTCTACCACAACGCCATGCGGGTATTCTGGGGAGAGTGACGGGGCTGCTTTGCACTGTCTGGTTTGTTACGATGAGAAAACCCGGAAGCCAGTTTGAGCTTCCGGGTTTTTGCCGCCAGGGTGTATCTGAGAATTCAAAAATGCTGGGATATTCGCCAAAAAGCGCCGCACTCCTTGGTGGAATGCAGCGCGGCAGATGGGACTATTGGATAGAATAGAACAGCGTTGGGGAGTTTTTAGATATATCCTAATACTCTTTTTTCTGAAACAGCCTTATGGATAAAATATAGGAAGTGCCATACATCACGGAGGTTATCACCATATCCACGATCAAATTCATATAATATTCGGCATCTGTAACAGGCCCATCCGATAAGTAATTGGCGAGCCCTGTCAATGCGAGGATAACCCCCGCCGAGCCAAGAATGCCCACGGCCAAAATGAACTCCGCCCGTTCCGATCCCCACAGATAATAAAGAGGATAGGAAATCGCTCCCATCATCAAAGCGATCATGGCGCCGCCTGCAATCAAAGTGACCGCATCGCGGAATCCATAATAAAAATACCGGTTGCCATGAATGAGGACCGTGCCTCCCATAAAGACAGTGGAAACAAGCACCCCAAACAAACTTCCCGCCACATGTGCTATATACTGGCTCTGCACGATTTCCTGCCTTTTCACGGGGAATGTTAGTTTATATTTCCCCCATCTGGACATATCTTCTTTGCGCAGACTGGAAAACATCAACGCCGACCAAACCGGCGGCACCGCTACAGAAAACGCCAGAAGCAGGCTCTCGTTCCCTGTTGTCAGCAGAACCGCGCCAATAATCAAAAGAAGCAGCACCGATATTTTTATACTGTCCAGCGTCTCATAAAAAATACTTCTCATCAGCCCATTCATGAAAGATTCCCTTTCGTCAAAATCAGCATCAGTTCATCAATGGTCACGCGGTCCATGATGATCCCTGCATACTTATGTTTTGCTATTCGTCCGTCGCGAACAAGCACATCCGTCTGATATGCTCGTTTTCTGTAGGCAACGATATCCTGCCGGTCCAGCAGCGGAAACTGATTTTCCTTGCAGCGCAGAACCGCATATTGATAGCGGATCGTATCTTTGGATTCGCTCAAAAGGATTCTTCCATGATGGATCAATGTGATAAAATCCGCTATTTTTTCTAAATCCTCGGTGATGTGAGAAGAAAACAAAATAGCGTGGTCTTCCTTCGCCACAAAATCAAGAAAAATGTCCAACATCTCATCCCGTGAAATCGGGTCCAGTCCGCCGGTTGGTTCGTCCAGGATCAAAAGCTTCGGGTGGTGGGAAAGTGCAACCGCCATCGCCAGCTTCATGGTCATCCCCCTGGAATACCTGCCGATCTTACGCCGTTCTTCCAGTCGAAACTCGCCCAAATACTTGCGAAACAATCCATCATCCCACCGTTTATACACCCGCCGCATGATAGCCGCCAACTGTTCCGCGGTCAGATCCGGCGGAAAAGGATCACCATCATATACAACGCCGATTTCATTGCGCAGCTCGGTGCTGCTATCGTCCATTTTCTTTCCCAAAATATGAATCGTGCCCGCATCTCGCTGCAGCGTATTTAAAATACATCCGATGGTAGTCGTTTTTCCGGCCCCGTTTTCTCCAACAAAGCCCATGATCATCCCTTTTGGCAAAGAAAAGGAGATATGGTCGAGGAAAAAGTCTGAAGTGCTATAGGTTTTGCATACATCGTGCAATGTCAGCGCGTCCGCCATAGGTATTATTCTCCCGTATAAAAGATTGAAAGTAAATCCACCAGCTTTGACAGCGGGATATGACTTATTCGGCCTATATCCGCGGCAGCCTGCAGGTGTTCTTCTGCAAGGCGCTGCTGTTCTTCCTGATAAAATTCTTTATTCAGAGCTGCCACAAAACTTCCCCTTCCCACAGTTGTTACAATAAAGCCATCCCTTTGCAGATCTTCATACGCCCTCTGCACAGTGATGACGCTGACATGAGCTGCTTTTGCCAGCGCACGCATCGAAGGGATCGCCTGACCCGGCTGCAATTCTCCGCTCATGATCATAGCCTTGATCTGCATCGTGATCTGCTCGTAAATCGCCTTATCGGAAGAGTTACTGATGATGATGTCCATGTTTCACCTCCCCGCCTCAATTGTACTTTATGTTTAAGTACATTATATTCAATTTGTTCACTCCTGTCAATAGAGAATTCACGTCCCCATCCATCAACGCATATCCAAACTTGCCGTCGTCCTTCAGAATTCTATAAGCCAAAACCGACCGCGATTTCATCCGCCCTCCCCCCAACCCCTGCAAAATCTGCGCCACCTCACCGCCGGGCCAGAACGTCCCCCTGCAAAAATGCCTCCCTGTTCTCATAAGATGAAAACGAATGCGTTCATCCATGAGAGCAAGGAGGCCTTTGTATGCTGTTGGCTCTGCTTCAGTTTTTCTCGGCACAGTTCCTGTATCTGGCGCTTCATCTGGAATCGGGCAGCTTTCCGCGGCCGCTGACCCCCAAAGAGGAGGCCGCCGCTTTCGCGGCTCTGCGCGCCGGCGACCCGGCCGCACGGGAAACGATCATCCAGCATAACCTGCGCCTTGTGGCCCACATCGCCAAAAAATACTACGCCCTGCCCGGCGACCAGGACGACCTCATCAGCATCGGCACCATCGGCCTGATCAAAGCGGTCGGCACTTTCGACAGCACCCGCCGGGCCAGATTTTCCACCTATGCCAGCAGGTGCATTGAAAATGAGATCCGGATGCAGTTCCGGCGGGAGAAAAAGACCGGCCCGACGGTCTCCCTGCAGGAATCCCTCGACACCAGCAAGGACGATTCCGCCCTGACCCTCTCCGACCTGCTGCAGGACACCGCCTGCATGGAGGAAAACCTGGAAAAGAAAGCGGACGCCCAGCGTCTGCGCCTCCTGATCGAGGCGCTGCCCGCCCGGGAGCGGCAGCTGGTGCTGCTGCGGTACGGCCTGGCGGGCCAGCCGCCCCTGACCCAGCTCGAGACCGCCCAGCTTTTGGGCATCAGCCGCAGCTATGTGTCCCGCCGGTCCTATTGCAAGTCACTTTCAGATTTCTTTTTATCGAAAATATGCCATTTTATCTCATTTTGCATTTATCATCCAACTCCGGAAATCGAAATTTGATGATGATTTCTTTGTCCGCCGTCAACTCGATCCGCTCGATAAGACTGACCAGAAGTTCCCGGTTCTGGCCGCCTGTTTCAAGAAACCGCTGTACCAGCTCTTTTGCCTCGTCCTCTTGAGAGACGGGGCTTTTCTTTTTCAGCTCCAGCTCCTTTTTTCTTCCTTCCAGCTGCTCCCGCTCCCGCTTGATGCGGGTGAAGATCCGTTGAAAATCTCCTTCTGGAAGCAGACCATTGAGGCGGTCGGTATACATTCGGTCCAGATTGGCCGTGAGGAGATCCATCTTTTTTTGAATTGTCTGGATTTCCGCCTCCAGTGTGTTTCTTTGACGGGCCTGCTCCAGTTCTCTTTCCGCAATGGAGAGGAGGTCCGATGGATGTAAATATTCCAGGCACACCTCCCGCACCTTGGCGATCACTGCATCGGTTACCGTCTTTTCCTTCACTCTGTGGCAGGTGCAGACACCATCTTTGGTGAACCGCTGGTACGTACGGCAGACAAAATAGAGTTCGTCCTCACCCTTTCTGTTTTTTCGGTTCAGGACGCCCAAAGGGTATCCGCACTCATGGCAGAAGATGATTCCTTTCAGAAGAAAATCGTAGGTGCGGCTGCGGGTATGTCTGCGGCTGTCCAGCAGCATACCCACTTTGCGGAAGGTTTCCGCATCCACCAACGGCTCATGGGTGCCCTCTACGACCACCCAGTTTTCCGGGGCCTGTTTGAGGCACTTTTTGGATTTGTAGTTAACCTTGACGGTACGCCCCTGAACCATATTTCCGATATAGGTCTCGTTCCGCAGCATCTCCGAAATTCGTTCACTGCTCCACATCCCGGCAAACGGGCTGTCACGCCCCATCTGCCAGCCACAATAAACGGCCGGCGTCGGAATACCCTCCGCATTCAACGTCCTGGCAATCTGTCGGCAGCTGGCCCCTGCGAGCGCCATTGCAAAGATTCGGCGTACAATGCAGGCAGCTTCCTCATCCACAATGATTTTATTTCGTTCTGTCGGGTTCATCTTATAGCCATACATCGGTTTGCCGCCGATGAAAAGCCCTTTTCGCTGCTTGTCACGTTTGACGCTTTTGATCTTTTTGGAAATATCCTTGGCGTACATATCGTTCATGATGGCACGGAACGGCGTGATATCGTTGGCTGTGGAGTCCACGCCAGTATCGATACCATCCAGCAGGGAGATGTACCGCACCCGATGTTCCGGGAAGTATCGCTCCATATAATGGCCCGTCATGATGTAATCCCGGCCCAGGCGGCTGAGGTCTTTGGTGATGACCATGTTGACCTTTTTGGCCTCAATGTCGGCAATCATCCGTTGGAAGCTGGGACGGTCAAAATTGGTACCGCTCCACCCGTCGTCCACATATACATCGGCCACCTGCAGCCGGTGCTGCTGGACAAACTCCCGCAGCAGGGATTCCTGGTTCTGTACGCTTTGGGAAGGGCCTTCGTTCTCATCCTCCTTTGACAATCTTATATATAACGCTGCATGGTATTCCATGGGGTTGCTTATCTCAATATACATACCTGTCCTCCTTGAGATAAGCGTCTATTCATCGTTTCCATTCTACTGCACCCTCTGCCTTTTCTGCAAGGATGCGGCACAGATATACCCGAAAAGATTCTTCCAGCAGTTCAGGCAGCTTTTTCTCGCCCTGACCAAATACACAGCACACAACAAGCTCTTTTTTTGCCATATTTCCACCCTCCTTAGAAAAATCAGTACAAAGATATGCCGTCATAGCAAACGATTTTGCCTGTCCAAGAAGATTCTTCTACAGAAAGGCTACTAAAGCAGCAATATAACGCTTTGCAAAATCACTTTTCCTCTCTATCTTTTAGATGATCCCCAGGCTGATCTTTATGGCCGCCTCAATCTGCTTCATTTCCTCTTCACTGGCCTGACCGGCGAACCGCTGTACGCGCCGCTTATCGATGGTGAAGATTTGCTCCAGCTGTACAATGGACGGAACTTTCAGTCCCGGGTTGTGGTCCAGCAGAACGTGGGTGGGCAGATGGCGTTTCTTATCCACCCTGGATGTAAGGGTGGCAATAATGAGTGTGGGCGAATGTTTATTGCCCGTGTCATTTTGCAGCACCACTACCGGCCTCTCCCCGCCCTGCTCAGAACCAACATTGGGTTCCATATTGGCGTAGTAGATGTCTCCCCGGCTGTATCGCCAGTTTTCGGGAATCATAGGCTATGCACCCCCTTGTGCTTCATTATGTAAGAAGCCGCCTGTTGATTTGCAGGCGGCTTCTGTGCAAAAAGGGGGATTAGAATGGCAGGTTAGAACTTCATAGGCAGCACGTTCTTCTTACTGCTGCCGTTGTAGATGCAGAAGACCTGGTAGAGGTATTTCTTGTACCCAGCCATGTTGACACCCATGGCCCGCCCCTCCCGGTAGATGGTCAGGGGATCGGTCTTGTGCAGTCGTGTGACCAGACGCCGGGGGTCATATTCATCGCGGTACAGCTCGATGAAGCGGATCACACTCTGGATCGTTTCAGCCCGCAGGGACTCAGGATCACCGTGCCAGGCGGCCACAATCAGAGACAGAGCTTCCTTATAAAGGTCGGCTCCCACCCGTTTGAATTCTTCAAAGGCGGTGCCAATGCAGCCGATCCGCAGCTTTCCACGCCGCTGGGTGTAGTCCAAATTCAAGCCAACCGATTCAGTGGCCTTGAGGAAGGCCATGCACTCCGGGTCGCCTCCGTAGATCTTTGCACGCATCTTATCGCCGGGTGTCAGCGGGGCGGATTCGCCGGCCTGCTGGGCAAAGAGCAGGGCTTCTTCACTCTCGGTCATGCCCGTGTACACGATGCAGCGGATCATCAGGTCCTTGCCGCCATTGAGCACCTTGAGGACTGCAATGGTGTGCTGGCCGTCAAACACATAATAGTGGCCATTGCGGTAACTGACCTTCGGAGGGTTGACAAGACGGGGGTCAAACTTCGCTGCAATCTTGCGGACCCGCTTGACGTTCAGTTGCCGCTGGTAACTGCCGCGGGGGACTTCCAACAGCTTGCTGTTGATCATCATTTCCTGATAGGCGCTGGTGCTGTTCATTCTCATGTAGTCCTCCTCATCTCTTTCAGGTACTGAATTCCCTTATCTGTAAGACTTCTAATACCGTCCCGGCAGGCGCTGCGTAGTTCCTTGTTGTTTTCCAAGCAGGTATCCCAGCGGAAGATCATGGTGTCCAGGGCGTCTTCCAGTTCTGCACAGATATCGTCTGTGTCGATTTCCCCGTTGGACTGCAGCATGTTGTCTGAGATATCCTGAATGGCTTGCAAGGTTTCTGCGGCGCTGCGCTTGGGCTTCGGCTTTTCTTCGACTTTTTCAGGTTCTTTGGCCTGCCGGAGCTGCTGGACTAGAGCGGGCCTTTCCTCCGGCGGGGCCTTGGCGATGGCTGCTACAGCTTTCTCGGTAGGTTTGATGCTGCCGGTCAGGATTTCCTGTTTGATGCCTGGCACAGCTTCTTCTGCGGCGTCTACGCCTTTGGCAAAGCATTCTGACCGCCTTACAAAGCTTGCACTAACATTGTTTTCATTAGCGATACGTTGGCTGGTTTTTTCTCTCTCGATCAAGTGTTCATTTTGGTGTGCACCCCGTCAAGAGGACAACGAAATAAATCAACAAAAA
>DGYMR06203__coassemble_1150_pt1 | contig 18608 bp, 17 predicted proteins | sample DGYMR06203__metabat2_low_PE_024 | metagenome-assembled genome bin DGYMR06203
CGCGCCGCCGCCCTGAAAGCCCGGGACGCCGCCCGGGAGGCCGATCCGGACTGGTACAAGCGGAACGACCTGCTGGGGATGATGCTGTATGTGCACAACTTCGGCGGCACCCTGCGGGGGGTGGAAAGCCATCTCGATTACATCCAGGAGTGTGGGGTCAATTACCTGCACCTGATGCCCCTGCTGGCCAGCCCCCGGGGCAAAAGCGACGGCGGCTATGCCGTGGCGGATTTCCGCACCATCCAGCCCGAACTGGGCACCATGGAGGACTTCAACGCCCTGACCAGCGCCTGCCACCAAAAGGGGATCAGCGTCTGCCTCGACTTTGTGATGAACCACACCTCGGAGGAGCATGAGTGGGCCCGCCGCGCCCGTGCCGGAGAGAAAGAATACCAGGACCGGTATTTCTTCTTTGACGACGACACCATCCCCAATCAGTACGAGCAGACCTGTCCGCAGGTCTTCCCCACCACTGCGCCGGGCAACTTCACCTGGCTGCCCGACTGCCGGAAGATGGTGATGACCACCTTTTACCCCTACCAGTGGGACCTGAATTACGCAAACCCGGTGGTCTTCAACGAGATGGCGGGCAACCTGCTCTACCTTGTCAACCAGGGGGTGGACGTGGTGCGGCTGGACGCGGTGCCCTACATCTGGAAGCAGCTGGGCACCAGCTGCCGCAACCTGCCCCAGGTCCACACCATCGTGCGGATGATCCGGATGATCTGCGAGATCGTCTGCCCCAGCGTCCTGCTGCTGGGCGAAGTGGTGATGGAGCCGGCCCGGGTCGCCCCCTACTTCGGCACCCCCGACAAACCCGAGTGCCATATGCTGTACAATGTCACCACCATGTGCACCACCTGGCATACGGTGGCCACCACCGACACCGCCCTGCTCCGCCGTCAGCTGGACATCCTGGCCGGTCTGCCCCAAAACTGCATCTTCCAGAACTACCTGCGCTGCCACGACGACATCGGCTGGGGCCTTGACTACGATTTCCTGGCCCGGTTCGGGATGCAGGAGGTCCCGCACAAAAAGTACCTGAACGATTTCTTTACCGGCAAGACGGCGAACTCCTTCGCCATCGGGGAGCTGTACAACGACGACCCCCGCCTGGGGGACGCCCGCCTCTGCGGCACCACGGCCTCCCTCTGCGGCATCGAGCGGGCCGGCTTCGCCGGGGACAAGACCGCACAGGAAAAAGCCGTCCGGCTCGACCTGACCCTTCACGCCTTCATGTTCTCGCAGTCGGGCCTTCCTGTGCTGTACAGCGGGGACGAGATCGGCCAGCTCAACGATTACAGCTACAAAGATGACCCCGAAAAAGCTTCGGACAGCCGTTACATCCACCGCGGTGCCTTCCCCTGGGCATTGGCCGCCAACCGCAGCATACCCGGCACGCTGCAAAACGAGCTGTTCCCGGCCCTGCGCCGGATCGAGGAAGCGCGCCGCAGCCACAGCGTCTTTGACGCCGGGGTGCCGTTTCACACCATCGACACCCAAAACCGGGCGGTCCTCGGCCTTGTCCGCGAGAACAAGAGCGAAACATTCATTGGCCTGTATAACTTCTGCGGCGAGCGGTGTACGGCCTATACCGGCGAAACCGGCCTCTATACGGATCTTGTCACCGGTGAAGCTGTCGATGCCGGAAACGTCCCTCTGGAACCCTTTGGCTTCCGGTGGCTCTGGAAAGAAACGCCTGCCCATTCCTGACCGAAATCCATGCAAAAAATCCCCGCTCGGACGAATGCCGCATCCATTCGCCGGGGCGGGGATTTGCAGGTTCAGGGGACATAGAATCTTCCGTTTCTTTTATCCTCCCTGCAAAGAACTTTTGATAAAGAAAAAACGTATCCGAACCCTTCCTCGTAGAGGATCAGGTTCGGATACGCCTTGTTTGGTGGGTCGGGTTGCGGTGCCCTGAATTTCCGGCGCGCATGCAATGCGCTTGAAAATTCAGACCGCTGCCCCTGCTCCAGCTCGGCTGCTTCTGCCGCAGGCAGCGCCTCGCTTGCGCAGCAGTACAGGACTCGAACCGGGGCCGCCTCTGTGATGCCCGTGCAAAACAAAAACCCGGGGCCTGCGGCCTCGGGTTTTGTTTTGGTGGGCCATTCCCATCAGCGCTCGAACCCAAAACCTCACGAAGGGGGACGGTCTTGGCATTCTCTTTGAAGTTGAAGTTCAGCACCACACGGTCCTCAAAGACATAGACCGAGTTGACGAAGTTGTCGATGATCTGCCGCTGGTAAGCAGGACTGTTCACATCCCCTTGGCGGAACTGCTCAAACCAGAACAGGATCTGTTCCCGGCTCAGAGTCGGCCTCTGCAGTTCTTCTTCCAAGATGCTGGCCTTGAGGGCGTCCCTGCGGGTTTCCAGCTCGTTCAGGCGCTGCTTGGTGGTGGGCGTCAGGATGCCCTGCTCGATGGCCTCCAGCAGGTTGGCCAGGCGCTTTTCTGTGTCCCGGAGCTGCTCCTTCAGCACTGGTAGTCGTGTGTTCTCCCGGCTCTGGGCTTCCAAAATCAAATCGATCAGGTGTTCAATGACCGGATCGTTCAAAACCAATTTGACCGCTGTATCCACCACAAAGCGCTCCAAAGACTCTTTGCGGATCGCTTTAAGACTGCAATGTGCCTGTCCCTTGCGCTTGGTCTTGCCGCATTTGTAGTAATGATAGGTGGTGCCCATGTGGCTGGTGCCGCTCTCGCTGCCCATCAGGGTGCCGCATTTCCCGCAAAACAGTTTGGTGGTCAGGAGGTAGCTGACCTCCTCTTTGACCGGGCGGTCATGGGTGATCTTGTTTTTGGCGAAGCGTTCCTGCACCCGGTCGAACAGCGCCTGGTCCACAATGGCGGGCACACCGCCGGGGATCACAATGTCCTTGTAGCTTTACTCCCCAATATAGCGGCGATTCTTGAAAATTTGGAAGAAACTGTTCTTGACAAATGGCTTCCCGGTACGGGTGCGCAGGCCGCGTTCGTTCAGGGAGGCCGCGATCTTTTCGGCAGGTTCACCGTCGGCATAGCGGGTGAAAATCTCCTGCACGATGGGGGCCGTCTCGGGGTCGATGTGATAGAGCCGGTCCTCTTTTCCAATGACGTAGCCCAGCGGCACCACGCCGCCGTTGTACTTGCATTTGAGGGCGTTTTCCCGTTCGCCGCGGGCCACCTTGATGGCCAGCTCCGCCGAATAATATTCGGCCATGCCAATGAGCAAGCTCTCAATCATGATGCCCTCAGGGCCGTCCGTGATCGGTTCCATGACCGAGACGAGATGGACGCCGCTCTTTTCAAGCTGGCGCTTATAATAGACTGCGTCGTAGCGGTTGCGGGCAAAGCGGTCCAGTTTCCAGACCAGGACCGCATCGAAAATCTTTTTGGCGCTGTCCTGAACCATTCGCTGAAATTTGGGTCGGTCGTCGGTCTTGGCGGAGTAGGCCCGGTCGATGTAGGTGCCCACGATGGTGATACCGTTGCGCTCGGCGTAGTCTTTGCAGTCCCGCAGCTGGCCTTCAATGGAGGCTTCGCGCTGGCTGTCCGAGGAGTAGAGGGCGTAGATGACGGCGGTCATGGGGGCCGCCCTTCGGTTGAACGTGAAGCATCAAACTTTCGTATAACGTGTATACCATATTTTGCGAGACAAGGCAAGTGTTTCGCCGCAAATAGTTGATATATCAATAAATACGCAATGCCTTTTGAAAACCAGGGAGGGAAAAGTTTTGAAAAAAGCGATAAGCAAGTATCGACCTGTGGCCACAATTTCAAAAATTGAAATCGCAGCACACTGGCCGGTCGTATTTGTTGGGGAGTGCCTTCCCCAAACCCTGCTTCCTTATAGGGCTGTACAGCACACCCCAGAAAGAACAAACTGCCCGCGGCAAGTCCGTGCGGCTTTCCTGCGGGCAAGTTATGTACCTGAATTCAGCCTTCGACTTCCGCTAGGGTGGGCATGGCGGGGATCGCTCCGTGCCGGCTGGTGGTGAGGCTGGCGGCTTTGTTGGCAAAGGCCAGGATAGCTTCCAGTTTTTCAGGGGTCAGGGCGTCAAGGTCCTCTTTGCAGAGTTTGGAGAGGGCCGCGCCGAAGAAAGTGTCGCCCGCGCCGTTGGTATCCCCGACGGTGCAGGGGACGCCGGCAACACGTCCGGTCCGGCCGCCCATGCGGTAAAATACGCCATCCGGGCCAAGGGTGACAAAGATCAGCCGGATGCCCTGTTCGGCCAAAAGGGCGGTGCCGGTCTCGCAGTCGGCGGTGCCCGTCAGCAGAGGCAGCTCCTCATCCGAGACTTTGAGGATATCCACAAGTTTCAGCGGGGATTTCATCTGTGCGACGGCGGCAGCCGCATCCGGCCAGAGGTTTGCGCGATAATTGGGATCATAGGTGATGACCTTGCCCATTGCCCTGGCACGGCACACCGCGTCCAGAGTGGCGCTGCGGGACGGGTCGGCGGTCAGGCTGACCGAGCCGAAATGGACAAACCTGGCGCGCTGCAGGGCGCTGTCGGGGATATCGCCGGCAGTAAGCTTGACGTCGGCGTTCGCTTTACGGTAAAAGCTAAAGCTCCGCTCGCCGGAGGCGTCCACCGAAACCACCGCTATGGTAGTGGGGTCCTCGGGGTCAACTGCCACGTGGGAAGCGTCCACCCCGTTCTGCTTCAGCACGCTGGTTAGGTAACTGCCAAAGCCGTCGGCACCTACTTTGCCGATAAAGGCGGTCTGTGCGCCCAGCTTGGCGGCTGCCACCGCCAGATTGGCGGGCGCGCCGCCGGGGTTGGCCGCAAACTGAGGGATCCCGTTTTCGTCGGTACCGGTCTGGGTCAGGTCGATCAAAATTTCACCGATTGCCAAAATATCCATGGACGGTCCTTCCTTTCTTATGTGAGCAGATAGTCGATATAGGCGGCGGCGCGCTCGGGGTGGGGCGCGTTGGCCAGCACCCCCAGATAGACTGCCTCGGGAAAGCCGGCCTGACGGATCAGCGGCGTTTGGGAGACGTCCAGCCATTGGCACGCAAGGCCGGGTATCAGGCTGCTCAGGTCCGCAAGATAGCCCTGGGCGGCAAAAGCGTCCCGCGCTTCGGCGTCCATCAGGACAACGTCCAGCCGCTGGGCGGTGACGGCCGACACGATCCGCATTTCAGAGGCATAAACATATTCTTCATCCGCGCCCTCGCTCTCCGAGAGCAGCAGGCCGCTATAGAGATACACCTGTTGTTTGCCGGTCAGGCCCTGGTCCCTGGCAAAACCGGCGGTCAGCTGTTCAGTCAGGGTGTCGCCCGGCGCGATGTTGACCAGCGCCAGATAAAGCACTTCCTCCTTTTTGGTGGCCTGCCGGTAGACGGCATAACCTGCCATATAAAACAGGATCAGCGCGACGATGATGGGCAGCTTATAGTAGCTCCAGATATGCTCCAGCCTCTTTTTGCCATGGAGGCTGCGCAGGGTGGCCCAGTCCTGCCGGGCCCGCTCATTCATCCGCGGCATGTTGGTTTTCTCCATCCTCTTTGTTCTCAGCGTCCGGGTCGCCGCCAATGGTGTGAATGATGTTGACCAGCAGGAAAGAACAGAGCATCGCGCAGCAACCAAACCCCAGCAGGAAGGCGGGGGTAAAAAGGTTAACCACCACCCAGCCCATCAAAAAATAGATGCCGGCCATCAGCAGCGTGCAGACAAGGTAGCGCAGCCCCACCAGCAGGGCAGTTTTGAGAATGCCGAAGGTCGTGTTCTCGAACCGCGCCAGCAGCGGGAACGCATACAGCAAAACCACCGCGTAGACAATGGCCGCCACGATGAGCAAAGCGGCGACGAGCGTCCAGAATATGCTCTGGCTCCAGATATGCCAGACGATATAGCCGTCCATTGCCAGAAACACCCCTGCGCCCAACAAAACCAGCCAGAGTTTGGTGGCTGGCAGGAAGTTTTGCCGGAAAGCCCGGAAAAACATCCCGGTCAAGCCGTCGTCCCGGTCCTCTGCCATCTTTAAGGTGACGTAGAACAGGGCGGTGGTAGACGCGCCAATGGTGACAATGGGCAGGCAGCAGATCAGCCATAAAATGTTCAGGTAGGCGCTGTAGGCCATTTTGGTGATAAAGGCCATCAGCGGGCGGTCAGGATCGATCAGGTTGCTCATACTTTTGCCTCATGGTCTCCCGTGGATTCCCGCAGGATCAGATTGGTCTCGGTGTAGACGGTCCGGTAATTCAGCGAGGGTTCCTTGATGCGGGTCATCAGCAGGTCGGCGGCAGTAAAGCCCATGATTTGCCCGTGGATATGGATGGAAGTCAGCCGCGGCGTCATGACCGAAGCCTCCTGGCTGTCGTCAAAGCCACAAATCCAGACGTCTTCTGGTACCGAAACGCCCAGATTGTGCAGGGTACGGATGGCATCGATGGCTACAAAGTCATTGGCACAGATAAAAACATCCGGTAACCCGTGGGTTTTCAGCATGGCTCGCAGCGCATCTTCAAAATATGCAGGAGAAAGGCCCTCCAGCGCGCAGTATTTCAAGCTGTCAGCCAACCCCAACTGGGTCATGGCGCTGGCATAGGCGGCATACCGCTCAAAAAAGGACTGGCAGTGCTGGATCTCTCCGATAAAGCCGATCCGGTCCTTGCCGCGCTGGTGCATGATCTGGATGAAATGCTGGATCTCGACATGGTTATTCATGTATAAAAGGTCCGCTTTCAGGGGCGCTTTCAGTTCCGTCACCGGCGAATCTGCAAACAGGATAGGAATCCCCTGCTCACAGAGCATCTGGGCGTAGTCATAATCAAATACCTCAAAACAGATGATGCCGGCAGTGCGCTCCGGATCAAAAGCTGAGGGGAGGCGGAGCTGGCGCAGTTCCTCTGGAGAGATGCGGTAGATGGTCATGCAGTAGTGCAGGTGGTGGATCTCGGACTGGAAGCGGTCCAGCATCATGGAAGAAAAGTGGGAATTGCTTAAAAAGCAGGTGGTCATCATGGCGATCTCCCGCTTGCCGCCAGGCTGGGCTTCCGCCTCGGCCGGCGCATTTGTTGGGGCGTCCGCCGGGGCCGCTGCGCTTTCCGGCTGGAACAGGGGCAGATAGGCAAACTGCTTGTAGCCCATTTCGGCCGCCTTGCGCAGGATCTTTTCACGGGTGGCGTCAGCCAGAACGCCGGTGTTGTTGATAGCCTTCGATACTGTGTTGCGTGAGAGCTGCAGCTCGCTGGCGATGTCTTGAATGGTAACTCGGGTTGCCATCGGAATCCCTCCTTTGTCTATAGTATAGTGCAAATGCACAAATTAGTCAAATGCAAAATGCGAAAACATCGATTTGCACATTTGCACACACGGTATTTTGTGCAATCATACAAAGTCGCTGAAACATCCTCTATTTCCAACAAAATAATGTTGACTTTTGCCATATAGAGTGGTATAAAAAGAATGTAAGGATTTTACATTTGAATCATCTTTGAGGAGCTCAGCTCTAAATAATGATGCAAACGTAAAATCAAAATACAATACTGTATATATGAAAAGGAGGAATCTACATGAAAGCATCCCGATCCGGGACGGTAGTAGTCTCGGCCAGCCAGCGTGTGCACAACACAGGCGTCTATATTGCGCGGCACTGGCAGCTGTATCTGATCTTCATTCTGCCGGCTGTGGCGCTGACCCTGATTTTTAAGTACATGCCTATGGGCGGCATCCTGATCGCTTTCCAGGATTACAATCCCTTCAAGGGCATCCTGGGCAGCGAGTGGGTCGGTCTCGAGCACTTCCAGCGCTTCATGTCCTCGCCGGATTTCCAGCGCTACCTTGTCAACACCCTCAAGCTGAGCGTCTACGGCCTGCTGTGGGGCTTCCCCATCCCCATCATTCTGGCTTTCCTGCTCAACCGCATCGAGAGCAAAAAAATCAAGCAGAAGATCCAGCTGGTGCTGTATATGCCCAACTTCATCTCGGTCATCGTCCTCTGCGGTATGGTTCGCGTCCTGCTGTCGGTCACCGGCCCGCTGAACGGGCTGCTGCACACCAGCATCAACTTTATGACCATCCCCGAGGCCTTCCGCCCCATCTACATCATCAGCGGCATCTGGCAAGGTGCAGGCTGGGCCTCCATTATGTACACAGCTTCTCTCTCCAACGCAAGCAAAGACCTGAAGGAAGCGGCCATGATCGACGGTGCAAACCTGCTCCAGCAGATTATGACAGTCGAGTGGCCCGCTATCAAGGATATGGTGGTCATTCAGTTCATCCTCCAGGCCGGCAACATCATGAGCATCGGCTTTGAAAAGGCCTACGCCCTCCAGACCGACCTGAACCTGCAGACCTCCGAGATCATTGCTACCTATGTGTACAAGCGCGGCCTGATCGACGGCGACTACAGTTTCTCGACGGCAGTCGGCCTATTCAACACGGTGGTCAACGTCATCCTGCTGATAGCCGTGAACAAGATCGTCGCCAAGATGAACGACGGCAAGGGATTGTAAGGAGGCACAGTCATGGCAGCGAAAGCTAAAAAGAGCGGCCGGCTCGCGATCTATACCCGGCAGGATAAAGCAATCCTGTTCGTCGGCTATGTCCTGCTGGCCCTGTTCGTGGTCGCTATCGTGGTCCCAGTGGTGTACATCGTCATTGCATCGTTTATGGACCCCGTCACCCTTCAAAACCAGGGCATCACCTTTGATTTCAGCAAATGGACCCTGACCGCCTACGAGCGCGTGGCCACCGACGCCCAGATTTGGACCGGCTTCAAAAACGCCGTTCTCTATTCCGTACTTTTCACCGTCATTTCGGTGGTGGTCACCATGCTGGCGGCCTACCCCATGTCCCTGCCCGATTTCCGCGGCAAAAAGATCTTCAACACCATCTTTGTCATCACCATGTTCTTCGGCGGTGGCCTGATCCCCACCTACCTGCTCATCAACAACCTGGGCCTGCTGGACTCGATGTGGGCCGTCATCCTGCCCGGCGCGTTCAGCGTCTGGAACATGATCATTGCGCGCACCTACTACCAGGGCGTTCCCCGCGAGCTGCGGGAGGCCTCCGATGTGGACGGCGCCAGCGAGATGACCTTCTTCTTCAAGATCCTGGCGCCCATCTGTATGCCGCTGGTGGCGGTGCTGGCCCTGTGGCAGTTCGTCGCCATGTGGAACAGCTACTTTGACGCCATGATCTACCTGAACGACACCACCAAGCAGCCCCTGCAGCTGGTGCTGCGCTCCATCCTGATCCAGAGCCAGCCCGAGTCCGGCATGATCGCCGACATCCAGAGCACCGCTGAGCGCGCCCAGCTGGCCGAGCTGCTCAAATATGCCACCATCATCATTTCCAGCCTGCCTTTGATCGTCATGTATCCCTTCTTCCAGAAGTACTTCGACGCCGGCATCATGGCCGGTTCCATCAAGGGCTGACACCCCGCATCCCTGCAGAACACAAACCAAGAAGAAAAAGGAGAAAAAGCTATGAAAAAGATGATTTCCCGCCGCAACTTCCTCAAAGCAGCTGCTCTGGCCGGCTCCGCCATGGCTCTGAGCGCCTGCGGCGGCAAGAGCTCTGCCAACGATAAAGCGGCTGCGGCCCTCGTGGTGGACGGCCCCGTCGAGTTTCCTCTGGCCGAGACTGTCACCCTGACCGGTACCACCAGCTATCCCGCAGGCAGCGAATCGGAACCCAACAACCGCACCATCTTCAAGCGGCTGGAAGAGTCCACCAACGTCCACATCGAGTGGACCGCCATCCAGTCCGACCAGTGGGGCGACAAGATCAGCCTGAACATGTCCAACCCCAACACCCTGACCGATTTCGTCTTTACCGCCGACTTCTCGGACAGCAACCTGCTGCGCTACGCCGATCAGGGCGTGGTCATCGCCCTGGAGGAGTACATCGACACCTGTATGCCCAACCTGCAGGCCGTCTTTGAAAAGTACCCCGAGTACCGCACCATGTGCACCGACACCGAGGGCCACATCTGGGCCCTGCCCTGGATCGAGCAGCTGGGTGTCGACAAGACGGCCATCCAGACCATCGGCAACATGCCCTTCATCAACACCAAGTGGCTGAACTTCCTCGGCCTCGAGATGCCCCACACCGTTGACGAGTTCGAGCAGGTGCTGACCGCCTTCCGGGACAATGCCGCCTCCATTCAGAGCGAATTCGGTATCGAGGGCAGCATCATCCCCATGTCCTGCATCGTCAACGACGGCGACCAGGACCCCGCCGTCCTCATCAACGGCTTCGGCGAGGGCTACGGCGACATGGACAAGGGCCGCCACATCGCCGTCACCAACGACCGCAAGGTGATCTGCGCCGCCGCCCAGGAGGGCTACCGCGACGGCATCCAGTGGCTGCACCACCTGTATGAGGAGAACCTGGTCGACCCCGAGTGCTTCACCCAGGAGTGGTCCACCTACGTCTCCAAGGGCAAGGCCGGCCGCTACGGCGTCTGCTTCAGCTGGGACGTGGCCAACATCGACAATCTGACTGACTGGGAGCCCTTGCCCCCGCTGGCTGCCGACACCACCAATATCACCCCGCAGAACGGTTCCTTCACCAGTGGCTTCAACCGCGGCCGCTGTGTGGTCACTGCCAAGGCAGCCAATCCCGCCCTGGTCTGCGCCTGGCTGGACCAGATGTACATCCCCATCCAGTCGGCTCAGAACAACTGGGGCACCTATGGCGAGGACGACGGCTTTGATATTTTTGAAATGTCCACCAACGCCGACGGCGAGCCGATGCTCAAGCACGCGCCCCTGGGTGACGCTTCTCCTGTCGAGGTCCGCGAGGCGGAAAGTGTCAACGGGCCTTTGGCCGTCCTGAACGACTACTACGACGTCTATGTCACCTGCCCCGACGATGCCCAGTACCGTCTGGATTGGATCGAGCAGATCTACACCCCCGAGATGCACAAAGACTATGTTTTCCCCAACGTCTTTATGAGCAACGAGGACACCGAGACCGTTTCCGAGCTGGAGACCGACCTGTCCACCTATATGAACACCTGCAAGGCTGACTGGATCATGAACGGCATGGCCGACGGCGCCTGGGAGGAGTACCTGGGTATGCTGGAGGAGTACCGCCTGTCTGACTACCTGGCCATCATGCAGAAGTATCTGGACGCTTATTACGCCTGATCCCCGCGCAAATCGAATCTCCGGGCCTCTGACCCGATCAAGCGGCCCCGGCCCGGAGCATCTTTTCACAGGAGGCTGCTATGGACAGCACGACCTTACAAAACGCCCGCGCCTACGAGGCGCAGCACGGTGCGGCCGTTTCCGCCGCCGAACGTCCTGCCTACCACCTGACCCCTTACACCGGCTGGATGAATGATCCCAACGGCTTCTCGTTCTACCAGGGAAACTACCACCTGTTTTATCAATACTACCCCTACGACACCATCTGGGGGCCCATGCATTGGGGCCATGCCGTCAGCACCGACCTGCTGCACTGGGACTATCTGCCCGCGGCCCTGGCCCCCGACAGCCCCAGCGACAAAGACGGCTGCTTCTCCGGCTCGGCCGCGCAGCTGCCCGACGGCCGCCAGCTGCTGCTTTACACCAGCGTCCGCAGGGAAGAGCAGCCGGACGGCAAGACCCGGGATGTGCAGACCCAGAGCGTCGCCGTCGGAGATGGCCTCGACTACGTCAAGCTGGCTCAGAATCCCGTGCTGGACGAAACCTGCCTGCCCGAAGGCTTCAGCCGCTTTGATTTCCGCGACCCCAAGATCTGGCAGGAGCCGGACGGCAGCTATTCCGCCGTGCTGGTCGGGCAGGGCAAAACAGAGGGCGGCGCGGCCCTGCTGTTCCACAGCGCCGACGGTTTCCACTGGGAATACGTCACCATTCTGGACGCCAGCCGCGGCGAATACGGCGTCATGTGGGAGTGCCCCGACTTCTTTGAGCTGGACGGCAAGCAGGTGCTGATGGTCGGCCCGATGGAGATGCAGGCCCGGGACGAATTCCACAACGGCCACTGCGTCATCGCTTTCATCGGCAGCTACGACCCGGTATCCCACCGCTTCGCCCGTGAAGAGGTCCAGCTGATGGACGAAGGCATTGATTTCTACGCTACCCAGACCATGCAGGCCCCCGATGGCCGCCGGATTATGACGGCCTGGATGCAGTCCTGGTCCGGCATCAGCGATCAGCCCCATGGGGCCAAGTGGTTCGGACAGACCATCTGCCCGCGGGAGCTGCACATTCGGGACGGCCGTCTGATCCAGACCCCCGTTCGGGAGCTGGACGCCGCCCACGGCGCGCGTGTCCTGCACGAGAATGTCCGCATGGAAGGCGAGACAGCTCTGGAAGGCATTGGCGGCCGGGTGGCTGACCTCCGCGTGACCATCACTCCCGAGGGCAAGGAGTGCCGTGCTTTTACCATCAAGCTGGCCGCCGACGGCGCCCACTCAACCACCCTTACCTATGAGCCGCGCACCCGACGGCTCATCCTTGACCGGAGCCAGGCAGGGTTCCATCAGGATATCGTACACCTTCGCAGCTGTACCGTGCGCAGCCAGAGCGATACGCTCAGCCTCCGCATCCTCCTGGACCGCAACAGCGTCGAGGTGTTCATCAACGGCGGCGAGCAGACTATGACGGCCTGCATCTACACCCCGCCCGAAGCCGAACGCATCACCTTTGCCGCCGACGGCGCGGCCCGAATCAGTGTTGAGCAGTATGCCCTAAACCTATAAGATTTCTCGTTTTGCGCATCCTCCTTTTCTAGCGATTGCAAACCAGCAGAAATAAAGGCTGGCAGATGGTGCAAGCTGCACCCGTCTGCCAGCCTTTTTGTCCTCTGCTGAGCAAAGGTATACAAGCCCCGCCGCAGTGGCCGTCCTATTTCTTTGCGCGTTTTCCTCTCTGGCTGGCCCCACCTTTGAGCAAGTTCGATTTTTTGCAGATTTCCACCAGCCAGTGCTTTTCGTTGTCGGTCAATTTACTATAATTGATCTGATTCTGCTTGCAGAACAGCATCATCAACTTTTCGACCTTGCCGCCCTTGACCTGTGAGATTTCCTCTAAAGATTCCTTGAATGCAGCTACAGGAGAATCTGCCGACGCACTGGATGTATCTTTGGAATGCTGCTGTTTGAGGTCACACAAAATTCGCTCCACGTTATTACTCACAACACGGGCAAAGTATTCATCTTCGTCGATCTGCGCTGCCTTCAAAGTCCGCAAGGTGTTGTCCTCTTTCGGGTCGTACTTTTCTATGATTGAGGTCCGGACCGATTCCAGCAGGGCGTTCAGGTTCCGAATCTGCATGGACACCATGCCATCCACATAAATCTCCATGTCTGCCATCAGGCGCGGAAATTCCGGGTGGGTAATAAGCTCACCGAAAAGCCGATTATTTAATTTCCCACTTTTCAGAACATCTACCGCTTCATCGCTCAGGTGCAAGTCCGCAAGGGCTGCGTCCGGGCGATTTTTGTTTTCTACCAGGCCCAGCAGATAGTCTGATGTCACGCCATAGAAGTTGGCCAGCGTAGTAATGGCAAATAGACTGACATCTCCCGACTCGTTGGTTTCGTACTTGCCAAGGGCCGCTTTTGACAGGCCTGTTTGAGCTGCCAGTTCCTCCAGAGTGTAGCCCTGTTCAATGCGCAGGTCCTTGAGTCGTTCGCCTAACGTCAGTTTCGTGTGCATCTGTTACCTCCATCCGATGGGTGGGCCGGCGATTTACTGCTTTAGTATACCATATCGAAGCAACTTTGTCCAAGAGCGTGGAAATCAGGGCATTTTGAGGCAAATTTCCAACCTCTTGGACATACGGGGAAGTTCTGGATTTTCTGTTATACTGTCTCCAATGTAAAACTGAATGACCGTCCTCACCGCCCAAACCGCCACGACCTCCACCCGGAGCGAGCGCCCGAAAGGGATGGCACAGCGCCCTCAGAGATGAGTGGTTGCCTGCCAGAAGCGATGAGGGAGAACGGCAAAGATTGCCCCGAAAAGGCGGTCTGTAACAAAACGTTACCCACCAGATGGGCCTCATCAGAAACTCAAATCCCGACACAAGAAGAAGGTGTACCCCGAAGTAGGGTACATCCTTTTCCCTCAGGATACGATGATTTGGCGTATCTTTGACTCACGGTACCAGGCGAAGTACCGCATATCTGCCCATCCACCAGATATGAGAAAACGAGGTGCAAGTGAATCTTTTTCAAACCATAAAGGCTGCCGTCACCGTGAAGCAGGCTGCTGCGCTGTATGGCCTGCCCATCACGACCACCGGGATGACCCGGTGCCCCTTCCACGAGGACCACACCCCCAGCATGAAGCTGAACGACACCTATTATTACTGTTTCGGCTGCGGGGCTACCGGCGATGTGATCGACCTCACTGCCCGCCTGTTCGATCTCAGCAGCCTGCAGGCGGCCCGGAAACTGGTTCAGGACTTCGGCCTTGGCCCGGATAAACCTCCATCCGGCGCGGTTGCACTATTCAAGCCACCTATCGCCCCCTCGAACGCCCAGCAAGAGGATATTGCCTACTGTCTCCGGGTCCTCCATGACTACCATGGCACTCTGACCAAATGGCGAACAGAGTTTGCTCCCCGCTCACCGGAGGAAGCGCTGGACGAGCGCTTTGTGGAAGCCCTGCACATGCTGGATGTCGTAGATGACCTCATGGATCGTCTGGCTTTTGGGCCGGCCTCCCAGAAGGCAGCCGATGCCAAGCACCTGCTGGATGGTCAGCTGCTGCCCAGAATGGAAGCCCGCCTGGATACCCTCAAAGCAAAGGAGGCCGCATGAAAAACAACACCTACCAGCCTAGCTCCAATGACCCCATTTGGCTGGAAGAAGGGCATCGGATCAACGAAGCGATTTTCTGTGAGACATTTATGTCTACGCACAAAATTGTTTTCTGCAACGGCTTTTTCTTTACCGAAGATGGTCGTGTCACCGACGAGATGCCCCTGCGCAGTATGATCTATGAGGAGCTTCGGGACTATGCCAGCAACAACGTGGCCTGCAAGGTGGGCAACATCCTGGACTTGCTCAAACTCTCCGCCCAGGTGGAGGACTTCCCGCCAGTCACCAACTATATCCACCTGGCCAACGGCACCCTTTACCTGAACGGCAGCTTTCAGGAGGGCAAGCCAGAAGTGGTCCGCAACCGGCTTCCCGTTCGGTATGACCCCGCAGCGGCCCAGCCTGCCCACTGGCTGCGGTTCCTGTCCGACCTGCTCTACCCGGAGGACATCCCCACGGTTCAAGAGTTTATTGGGTACTGCCTCATCCCCAGCAACAAGGGCCAGCGGATGATGGTCATCAAGGGCCTCAAATAAGTTTATTCTAGCTCCTTAACGTGAAAGAAAGTACGCGCTGGGAGATATGACGATGATTTGGCTAAACCAGAAAATCCACTTTGTTTTCTTCTAAAATACTTTTTAGCAGCATTAAGCCTTTGATCAGATCATTTTCTGTATCTGGAGATGCGGTGGCTATGCGTAAATAGGCGCGTCCCTGCGTATCCGCGACCGAGAAACGGTGGGAACCCAAAACATGGATCCCTTTACTCACTGCTCGAAGCTCCGCTTCTTCGCTGGTCAGTTTGTCAGGCAGAAGCATCCAATGATAAAATCTCGGTATAGCATCTGTTATTTCTCCCGGAAAAATTGTATAAAAGATTTTGTTTCTGCTTTTAGAAAGCGCGATCTTTTTCTGTGCGATTTTCTTGGCTTCACCGCTGTCGATCAGTACTCTGGCAATTTCCGCATTGAGTGAAACCGTCTTTAGATTGATATCCAGAATTCCGGTCGCAAGGATCTCCCGATATGCCAATGGAAAAACCAAAAACGCCACGCGAAGTCCTGCGCACAGCGATTTGGAAAGACTGCAAATATGGATGGTCTGCTTCGGCAGAATAGAAAAGAAAGATGCTGTGTGGTATGGGTCGAGGAAAGAATAGATATCATCTTCAATGATAAGCAAGTGAAACTGTTCTGCCAAACAGGCGATTTTCTGCCGCCGCTGAAGCGGCATATATACACTGGTTGGATTACTACAAGTTGGCATAAGGTAAACACCTTTGATCACGGTGTTTTTGCAAGCCCGCATGAGTGCTTCCGGCATCATTCCGTCGCGGTCGGTGTCAATAGAAATTAGTTGAATATGCAAAAAATTAGCCAGCCCTTTAAAATTGGTGTAGGTGAAATGATCTACTGCGATTTTATCCCCTGCATGAAAAAGTGCGATCAAAATGACCGATAGCGCATTCTGTGCTCCAGCCGTAAGAAAAATCTGTTCTGTCGTGACATTCAGGCCAAAACTTCTGAGCCAACTTTCTGCTGTCTTGATTTGTTCTTTGGTTCCAAAGGGTGCGCTGTATTCCAAAAGTTTGTCAGATGAAGTTTCCTGCAAAACCACTTGCGAAGCAGACAATATCGAGGCATTGCACGCATAAAAAGGTTTGATCATCCCCATTTCGATCGTAGAAGACGCCTGATCGACAAATGTGTTCTGGGCATCAATACCAGCCGCAATAAAGGTTCCTCTTCCAGTAACGGCATATAAGAGACCTTTTAGTTCACATAATTTATAGGCTCTTGTAATCGTGCTTAAATTCAGGTCCAAAAAATCTGCCAGTTCTCTCTGTGGCGGCAGTTTGGTATTCTCTTTCAGCTTTCCTGATAAAATATCCTGTTCCAGAAGATTTGCCAACGCTTTATAGTAAGGCTTTGTCAGATGGTCTTTTTGCGGTCTCCAGGACATTGGGTAATTTTCAAATGAATTGACTGGCACGGCTTTTCCTCCTTAAATATTGTATGCAATATAATTTTAGCATTGTATGGGTACAATCGCAAGATTATACTGAAGAAAACCGCAGAATGCAAAGGAGGAACTCATTATGTCGCACCAGTCCAATATTCGCAGACTTATTTTTGCCAGCATGATGGCGGCTGTTGTCTACGTTGCTTCCGCTTTTTTGCAGCTTTCTATCCCAACGGCAATCGGTACGACCCGAATACATTTGGGTAACGTCATGTGTTTATTATCCGGTATGTTGCTGGGTCCGGTTTATGGTGGAGTAGCCGCAGGAGTTGGTTCAATGCTATTTGATTTGACCAGCCCGGTTTATATATCATCCGCGCCTTTTACGTTTATTTTCAAATTTGCTATGGCGTGGTTATGCGGAAAAATTGTAAAAAAGCGGCCAGACCAATTTGGTTTTATCTTTGGGAGCATAGCAGGCGCATTTCTTTATACATTGCTTTATATCACTAAAAATTTTGTTGAATATTGCTTTGTATTCTCCATGCCTTTAGAAGGCGTACTTCTTATGTCTATGCAGAAAGGGATCGTTTCCTGCATCAATGCCGTTCTATCTGTCGCCATTGCAGTACCTCTTGGATCGTCACTCAGACCAATTATCAAACGTTTTCTTTTATAGTATCATCCCACCCGCTAAAACAGCGTCCGGGTGGTGGAGGCCATGTTCACCGCCACGCCGGAGTTCTTCAATGGCAAGAAGCTGCCCGAAATCCGGCGCTACTTTGAAGAAGCGCTCCGCTTCTTTGAGCAATTCCAATCCAGAGAAACAATTATATCCGCTGTGGTGCATATGGACGAGAAGACGCCCCATATGCACCTTTCTTTTGTGCCGCTGACAGCGGACGGCCGCCTGAGTGCCAAAGAGATCGTGGGCAACAAAAAGAAGCTGACCTGGTGGCAGGACAAGTACTGGGAACACATGGTCCAAAAGTACCCCGACCTGGAGCGCGGCGAGAGCGCCAGCTAGACGGGCCGCGACCACATCCCACCCCGCATCTTCAAAGAGATGACTCGCCTCAACAGGCAGCGCCAAAAGCTGGATGAGCTTTTGAACGATATTGGCCCCTTTAATGGCAAAAAGCGGGCTGTCGAAATCTCCAAGTTGCTGGACGGTTATATCCCGGCTGTGGAGAAGATGCAGACCCAACTCAAGAAGTACAACGTGGCCTTCACCGAGACGGCCACTGAAAACAAACGGCTGAAAAAGAAAGCCGCCGAGTTGGAACAATCTCTGGAAGCTGCCACCAAGACCAGCGTCCTCAAGGAGCTGCGGGATGCGCAGCTCCGGCGCGACTATGAGGATGCGTTGATACTGCTAGAGCGGATACCAAAGGAAGTCATTGAGTTTTATCAAACAAGCAAATATACACGGAAAGACCACGAAAATCGAAATGAATCGAGGTGAATCAATATGAAGCATATCGGGTTTTGGAACAAGCGGAGGATGATTTTTGAGCAAAAAGAAAAAGGATATCGAAAAAGAATACGGCCTGCCCGCAGGTTCTCTCGAATGCCTGGCCCGGACATTTCTGCCCGGGATCCAGGCATTTTTTGAAATCGAGGAAAATCAAAGGGCTTTTGAGGCTTAGCTTGAAAATCGGGAAATGGAAAAAGGCCAGGAAAGCGCGGCGTAACAGATAGAAGCCGTAAACAGTAAAATAACAAAAGCGGGGCTCTGCCGTTGGACAGTCAGAACCCCGCTTTATGCTGTTTTCTATGTTTTAGCCGTCTGTATATACTCTACGCAGCACTTCGGGCAAAGAAAAAACGTATCCGAACCCTTCCTCGTAAAGGATTGGGTTCGGATACGCCTTGTTTGCTACAATTGTGTTGGCTCCAGAAAGCTCACAGCCAGTGAGCTATGCAGA
>DGYMR06203__coassemble_1233_pt1 | contig 17133 bp, 17 predicted proteins | sample DGYMR06203__metabat2_low_PE_024 | metagenome-assembled genome bin DGYMR06203
TCCCCGTCCTGTTCAACTGCCTGGGCCGGGAGATGGGGGAGGGGGACACCATCCCCGCCCTGCTGGAGCGGCAGGTCCAGTCCTCGGTCTACATGGAGGACACCATCCGCCGGATGGCCGAGCTGGGTGTGGAGCGGATCGTGGAGATCGGCCCCGGCAAGGTCCTCAGCGGCTTTGTCAAAAAGACCGTCCCCTCCATCCACACCTGCGCGGTGGAGACCTGCGCCGACATCGACGCCCTCTGCGAGGCGCTGAAAGGAGAGTAACATGGGCAGCATGAGTGGAAAGAATGCCGTCGTCACCGGCGGCTCCCGCGGCATCGGCCGGGCGATCTGCCTGGAGCTGGCGCGCCGCGGCGCAAACGTGGTATTCTCCTATGCGGGCAACACCGCCGCTGCGGACAAGACCCTGGAAGAGCTGAAGGCCCTGGGCGTGGAGGCCCGGGCCATCCAGGGCAATGTGGCCGACCCCGCCGCCGCCAAGGCCCTGATCGACACGGCCGTCAAGGAGCTGGGGGGCATCCACATCCTGGTCAACAACGCGGGCATCACCCGCGACGGCCTGGCCATGGCCATGAAAGAGGACGACTTCGACGCCGTCATCGAAACCAACCTCAAGGGCGCGTTCCTGTGCATGAAGGCAGCCATCCGCCCCATGATGAAGGCGCGCTACGGCCGCATCGTCAACATGAGCTCGGTGGTGGCCCTGCGGGGCAACCCCGGCCAGGTCAACTACTGCGCCAGCAAGGCCGGCCTGATCGGCATGACCAAGTCCCTGGCCAAGGAGATGGGCGCCCGGGGCATCACCGTCAACGCGGTGGCCCCCGGCTACATCTCCACCGATATGACCGCGGCCCTGCCCGACGCCGCCCGGCAGGCCATGCTGTCCACCATCCCGGTGGGCCGCGCCGGCAGCCCCGAGGACGTGGCCGCCGCGGTGGCGTTCCTGGCCTCGGAGGAGGCCGGCTACATCACCGGGCAGGTGCTCAGCGTGGACGGCGGCATGGGAATGTGAGGAGGAACGCATAAGATGGAAAAACGCAGAGTTGTTATCACCGGCATGGGCACCGTCAACCCTCTGGGCCACAACATCGCCGAGAGCTGGCAGGCCGTCCGTGACGGGGTGTGCGGCATCGCGCCCATCACCCAGTACGATTCGTCCGCACAGAAGGTCCACCTGGCCGCCGAGGTCAAGGACTGGGACCCCACCGCTGTCATCGACAAGAGGGAAGTGCGGCACATGGCCCGCTACAGCCAGTTTGCCATGGCTTCGGCCAAAGAGGCCGTGGCGGACAGCGGCCTGGACCTGGAGGCCGTCGATCACGAGCGCTGCGGCGTCATCGTCTCCAGCGGCATCGGCGGCATCTCCACCACCGAGAGCGAGCAGACCCGCTGCCTGCAGCGCGGCTTTGACAAGGCTTCGCCCTTCTACATCCCCTCCAGCATCGCCAATATGGCCGCCGGCCAGATCGCCATCGCCTTTGGCTTCAAGGGGATGTGCACCTGCCCGGTGACCGCCTGCGCCGGCGGCTCCAACGCGGTGGGCGACGCGTTCCGCCACATCCGGGACGGCTACGCCGAGGTGATGCTGTGCGGCGGCGCCGAGGCCTGCGTGACCCCGCTGTCCATCGGCGGCTTCACCTCCATGCGGGCCCTGCACGTCGGGGACGACCCCGCCCGCGCCTCCATCCCCTTTGACGCCGAGCGCGACGGCTTTGTGATGGGCGAGGGCGCCGGCATCCTGCTGCTGGAAGAGTACGAGCACGCCAAGGCCCGCGGCGCCAGGATCTACGCCGAGGTGGTGGGCTACGGCGCCACCTGCGACGCCTACCACATCACCGCCCCGGCCCCCGGCGGCAAGGGCGGCGCCCGCGCCATGCAGCAGGCCCTGGACGACGCCGGCGTCACCGCCGGTCAGGTGGACTACATCAACGCCCACGGTACCTCCACCCCGCTGAACGATTCCGGCGAGACCGCCGCCATCAAGACGGTGTTCGGCCAGCACGCCTACGAGCTGGCCGTCAGCTCCACCAAGTCCATGACCGGGCATATGCTGGGCGCCGCCGGCGGCGTGGAGGCCATCTTCACCGCCCTGGCCCTGAAGGACGGCTATATCCCGGCCACCATCAACTACAAGGTGCCCGACCCGGCCTGCGATCTGGACTACGTGCCCAACACCGGCCGCAGCGCCGAGCTGCGCTATGCGCTGTCCAACTCGCTGGGCTTCGGCGGCCACAACGCCTGCGTCCTGTTCAAAAAGTGGGAGGGCTGAGAGATGATGAAGTATAATTCCGACGAGATCGCCAAGATCCTGCCCCACCGCTATCCCTTTGCCCTGGTGGACCGCATCGTGGACGGGGAAGAAGGCAAGTGGGCCAAGGGCATCAAGTGCGTCACCGTCAACGAGCCCTTTTTCCAGGGGCACTTCCCCCAGTACCATGTGATGCCGGGCGTCCTCATCGTCGAGGCCATGGCCCAGGTGGGCGGGGTGGCCCTGCTGTCCATGCCGGAGAACAAGGGCAAGCTGGCCCTGTTCGGCGGCATCAAGAACGCCCGCTTCCGCCGCCAGGTGACCCCCGGCGACGTGTTGGAGATCGAGTGCACCCTGACCAAACAGAAGGGCCCCGTGGGCATCGGGGAGGCCAAGGCGACCGTGGACGGCCAGGTGGCCGCCACCGCCGAGCTGACCTTTGCCCTGGTCAACGCCCCTGAGGCATCTGCGTGTACCTGACGGGAACGGCGGCGCACCGCAGGCCCTGTGGGAGGAACACTATGCTGGAACAGATCGTAAAAACGGCGTACAAGGAGTTCACCCTCCGCTTTTACCACGAGCTGTTCGCGCGGTTCCAGGACCAGGAGACCGGGCTGACGGCGGCGGAGATCTTTGCCGCCGAAGCCATCCGGGCCCTGGGCAGCCCCACGGTCAACGAGTTTGCCGACTTTATGCACGTCTCGACCCCCAACGCAGCCTACAAGATCAACAGCCTGGTGCGGAAAGGATACGTCGAAAAGACCCGTTCGGCCCAGGACAAGCGGGAGTACCTGCTCCACGTCACCCAGAAATACGAGACCTACTGCGGCGCGGGGGACCGCGTCCAGAGCGCCGTGGCCCGCATCCGGGAGCGCTTTTCCCCGGAGGAGTGCGCCAAATTCGGCGAGATGCTCTCGGTCATCAGCCAGGAGCTGCTGCCGCTGGACGGCGAACAGCCCGCCGGCACAGACCGCCCGGAGCAGGCAAAATAAAAACGCACATAAAAACGGACCAGTTGCAAAACTGGTCCGTTTTTATATACGTTCAACGTTTCTTGGGGGGCTTATCAAAGTAGGAGTTCCAGCCGCGCTGGGAGGGCTTGGGCTTGGCGATAAGCCCGTGGATCAGAAAGGCGAGATAGATCAGGGTGAGGATGCCCAGGAACACGCCGCCCGCCCAGTGCCGCGCCAGGAACAGGATGGCTGTGCAGCCGCCCAAAAAGGCCAAAAGCAGCAGCATGAGGATGGTCCAGACAACGCGGTGCGCGTCATGGAGCCAGTCCATACACTCCTGCAGGATAAAATCAAGCAGGCCCATCGCAACATCTCCTTCCCGTGCCGCTTTTTGCTATTATACCATGCCGTGCCCGGTTTGGAAAGGCAGGGGAGCGCACGACCGGTTTTTGTGCTGGTATCCATCGAAAAAATCGTTCGATGTTGTTTCATTGATTTACTTTACAAAAGATACCGCCCGTGCTACACTGTATCACGACACTGAAGCGCCCCGCCCGGCACCCGGGAGGGGCGGACAGATTTTGGAACAGAGAAAGTGTGAGGGTATCGTATGCAGGCCATACAGGCGGTGATCGAAGCGGTCTACAACTTTTTGTGGGGGGACCTTGTCCGCATCCCCCTGCCGGGAGGCAGCAGTCTGGGGCTGTCTTTGCTGGTGCTGATCCTGGTGCCGGCGGGGGTGTATTTCACGGTGCGGACGCGGTTTTTGCCCTTCCGGCTGTTCCCCGAGATGATGCGGGTCACCCTGGAAAACAACAAGCAGAGCGACAGCGAGGGCCATATCTCGGGCGTGCAGGCCCTGATCGTCTCCACCGCCTGCCGGGTGGGCATGGGCAACCTGGTGGGCGTGGTGGCGGCCATCTCGGCCGGGGGCGCGGGGGCGGTGTTCTGGATGTGGATCATCGCCCTGCTGGGCTCTTCCACCGCCTTCATCGAGGCTACCCTGGCCCAGCTGTACAAGGAGAAGGACCCCCTCTACGGCGGGTACCGGGGCGGCCCGGCCTACTACCTGCACCACCTGTTCGTCAAAGAGGGCAGCGGCCGCCGCCGCTCGGTGATGGCGTCCCTGTTCGCCCTGTCGGGGCTGATCTGCTGGTGCGGCATCAGCCAGGTGACGGCCAACTCCATCTCGTCCTCCTTTGAGAACGCCTTCCACATCCCGCCTTTGTGGTCCACCGTCGCGCTGGTGGCTTTGGCGGCGGTGATCGTCCTGCGCAAGCACGCCACCGTCAAGGTGCTGGACCTGATCGTGCCGGTGATGGCGGCCTGCTACTTTTTCATCACCCTGTTCATCATCCTGCGCAACACCGGGCAGCTGCCCGCGGTGTTCAGCCGCATCTTTGCCGAGGCCTTTGGCCTGCGGCAGGCGGTGGCCGGGGGCATCGGCGCGGTCATCATGAACGGCGCCAAGCGGGGGCTGTTTTCCAACGAGGCGGGGTCGGGCTCGGCCCCCTGCGCGGCGGCCGCCGCCGACATCGACCACCCCGCCAAGGAGGGCCTGCTGCAGGCGCTGGGGGTGTTCATCGACACCCTGGTCATCTGCAGCTGCTCGGCCATGATCATGCTGCTGACCCCCGAGAGCCTGACCGCCGGCCTGGAAGGGATGGACCTTTTGCAGGCCGCCATGCGGTACCACCTGGGCGAGTTCGGGGTGGTGTTCATCGCGGTGATCTTGTGGCTGTTCAGCTTTTCCACCTTCCTGGGCATCCTGTTTTACGCCCGGCCCAATGTGGCCTACCTGTTCGGGGACAACTGGCTGAGCCAGACCCTGTACAAGGTGCTGGCCCTGGCCATGCTGTTCGTGGGCGGGCTGGCGGCCTACCAGTTCGTCTGGGACCTGGGGGACGTAGGTGTGGGCCTGATGACCATTTTCAACATGGTGGCTTTGTTCCCCCTGGCCCCCCGGGCGCTGGACGCCCTGCGGGACTACGAGGAACACCACCTCAAACGCTGAGCCCCAAAAAACCAGACCATCCCAAAAGTCCCGTCCAGCCGACATGTGCGGATGGACGGGACACATACAGGGAAATTTGGCGCTGAGAGTGTGCGAGCCGCTTTGCGGCGAGTGCGCGGTTCAGCGCCAAATTTTGTCCCCAGGGGGATATTAGGGGGAAGGAATTTCTGTCCCGCATATGCGGGCAGAAATGGGTTCCCCCTAAAGCGTGGCGCTTTTGCGACACGCTAAAACTGCTCCTTCGTCCGCGCCGCTGGCGGATGAAGGAGCAGTTTTTTTGCCAGGACGGGTCCGGTCATATCTCGGTGCCATCCTTGAACACAAAGCCGAAGGTATACCGCGCGCCCATGGCCTGGGCGATGGCTTCCAGTTCTTCCACGGTGAAACGACCGTTTTTCAGCCGCCCGTGAAAGACCTGCGGAGACGATCCAAAACGCCGGGCAAGCTCTGCCTGGGTCATCCCTTTGTAGGCCAGGGCCATTTTGACTTTTTGTTCGATGGTCAAGTGCAATCACCTCACCGACAGTATAATCAAAAAAGATGATACTGTCAACGCAAAAAGGAACGATGGAACAATATATAATGCGATAAATTGACAATATAATGATAAAACATTATCATAGAATGCGGAGGACAAATTCCCCACAAGCCTTGACCAAGTAAAAGGAGGACCATGCTATGGATCGAAAAATGACCCCCGCCCTGGACAGCGCCATCACCGACGCCCTGTTTGCCATGAACGCAGCCTGCGACCTGCTGCAGATCTTGTGCGAAAATTTCCTGGACTCGCAGCTCTGGCGGGAAGGGGAGACTGAACTTTCCCGCCAGGCGGCCTTCTGCCTGATGCAGGATTCCGCCAGCCGCTACCTGAGCCTGACCACCGTCACCCTGCAGCTGCTGGACCGCGCCCGCAGCCAGCTGGACAGCGCGGCGGTATGAGAGGGGGCGCGCCCCCCAGCCAAAGGGCTCCTTTCTCCGCACATCCGGCGGGGGAAGGGGCCGTTTTGCCGTGAAGGGGTCATTTTTTGGGCTGCGCCGCTTTCTGCGGGTTGAGATACCGCCACAGGGTGGTCCGGCTGATGCCCAGGCGCTTGGCGGCGGCGGTCTGGTTGCCGCCCACGGCGTCCAGGGTCTGGTGGATGGCCTGCAGGATGATCTCGTCCAGGGTGCCGGAGGCCGCTCCCGACGCCGCCGGGGCGGCGGCCGGGTCGGAATGGTAGGTGCGGCGCTCCCGGGCCAGCACCTCGGCCACCACGCTGCCCCGGATGTAGGCCGAGTCGGTCAGGGTGACCAGCTCCTGCAGCACCTGCTTGAACTGGGTGTAGTTGTTGGGCCACTCGTATTGCAGCAGCTGCTCCGAGGCCCGGGGGTCAAAGCCGATGATCTGCTTGCCCAGCTCGGCGTTCAGGCTGCTGAGGTAGAGGCTGGCCAGGCTGGGCAGCTCGTCCCGGCGGCTGCGCAGGGTGGGCAGCTGCAGCGTCAGGCAGCCCAGCTGGCTGCGCAGCACCTGCACCGGCTCGGGCAGGGGCCGGCCCTCGATGCAGGCCGCCGAGAACAGCAGCCGCACCCGGCGGGGCAGGTTGGTCTCGGTGGCCACGGCCAGCAGCTCCTGCTGGTACTGGTGGGCCAGCAGCTCCAAATGCTGGAAATAGACGGTGCAGCTGCCTTCGTTCAGGGGCGAGGCGTAGTGGTTGAACAGGTACTCCCAGTTTTTGTCGGTCATCAGGCTGCAGTCCACCACCGCAAGGGGGCTGTTGACCCGGGGGCTGCGCAGGTACAGGGCGCGGGCGATCTGCTCCTTGCCGGTGCCCACCTCCCCCAGGATCATCACCGGCTGGCGGGTGGGCGCAATGGCGTTGACCTGCTCTTCCAGCATCCCCATGGCCCCGCTGATGCTGTAAAAGCTGTGCATAAACTGCTGCATGGCCTCCGCCTCGTCAAAAAAGCGCAGCCCGTTTTTGGACGAGCGCAGGGGGATCTGGGACAGCTGGCAGTGGAAGGTGTAATACGAGTCCCACCCGGCCCGCAGCCGGTGGGCGGTCACCCGGGTGAACTCGCCCCCCTCGCTGTGGAAAAACCGCAGCGGCGACGCCGGGGGGATGTCGGGGATCCTGGACCGCAGCAGCTCCAGCAGCCGGGGGTCCGGCTTTTCTTTGGCGGCATAGGCCAGCTGGCCGTCCTTGTCCAGGACGATGGTGTTGCCGCTGCGGGTGCGGGCCACCCCCTCCAGCAGCTGGTTCTGCCGGCGCATCTGGCGGAAGCGGTCGCTGATCTGGACCGCCTGGGCAAAAGCGTCGTGGAGGCTTTCGACCCCGGAGGTGATGAGGAAGGCGTCGAAGCCTTTCTGCCGGGCCAGGGTGTGGGTGACCATGTCGCTGACCACCATCTTGTAGCCACCTTCCCGCAGCCGGTCCAGGGCGCGGTTGGTCTCGTCCATGCTGTGGATGGTGATGATGTCCATATCCAGCCGCAGCAGGTCGCACAGGGTGTGGGCCGGCTCGGTGATGCTGGGGAACCCCACGATGGCGTACAGGTTGGAATAATTCTCGGCCATTTTGATGGCCCGCAATACGTCGTAGACCGACAGCTGGATGGACACCACCGGCAGGTCGGTCACCTCCCGGATGCGGTCGGCGGTGCCTCCGCGGGAGATGATGACGTCGTAGTTTTCCAGCTGGGCCGAGCGGACGATGGCTGCGCCGGCCTCCAGGTCGCCGGTGTAGGCGTCCAGCTGGATGTTCGGAAATTCTTCCGCGACCCGCTCCATGGCGGTCTGCATCCCGTCGTAAGGGGCGATGCCCAGGATATGTGTGACCCGACCTTCCATTTGTGAAACTCCCTTCTCGGTACAAAAACCTCTCTATGATGCTATTGTAGCATTTTGGGACGAAAAGGGAAGGGCTTCCGAGTGGAAAATGTTTCAAAATAGCACAAATTGCGGGGCTTTGCTGCGGAAAAATCCGGCGTGCATTTCAAAATGTTACGTTTTTCATCTGCGGGCCGTTGCTCCCGGGGCGCAAACGTGGTAAGCTAAAGGCACAAAAGGGGAGGCCGGCAGGGCCGCCCCCCAAACCAGGAGGTGGATCCATGATCACGTTACTGATCGTTGCGGATGATTTCACCGGCGCGCTGGACACGGGCGTCCAGCTGGCGGGCTGCGGCGCCCCCACCCGCGTGGTGACCGACCCGGAGTTTTCCCCCGCCAATGCGGCGGGGGCCGAGGTGCTCGTGATCGACGCCGAGACCCGGCACCTGCCCCCCAGCCAGGCGGGGGCCATTGTGGAAGGCATCGTCCGCCGCGCGGTGGAACAGAAGGTCCCTTACATCTATAAAAAGACCGACTCGGCCCTGCGGGGCAACGTGGGGGCCGAGCTGGGGGCGCTGCTTGCCGCCAGCGGGGAAAAGGCGCTGCCTTTCCTGCCGGCGTATCCCCAGATCGGCCGCTGCACCCGGGGCGGCGTCCATTACATCGAGGGCCGCCCGGTGGCCGAGAGCGTTTTTGGCATCGACCCCTTCGAGCCGGTGCGGCACTCCGACATCGCCGGCCTGATCGGGGCCCAGAGCGGGGTCCCGGTCCACAGCCTGCCGGCGGACGCCCCCGCTCCCGAGGGGCAGGGCATCTACGTCTACGACGCATCCTCCCTGGCGGACCTGGAACGGGCCGGCCAGACCCTGGCTGCGGCGGGGCGGCTGCACATCTCGGCGGGGTGCGCCGGGTTCGGGGCGGTGCTGCCCCGGCTGCTGGGCCTCGGCCGGGCACAGCAGCCCCCCAAACCCCGGCTGGACCCCCGGCTGCTGGTGGTCTGCGGCAGCGTCAACCCCATCACGGTGGCCCAGCTGGACGCCGCCGAAGAGGCCGGCTTTGCCCGGCTGCGGCTGACGCCCCGCCAGAAGCTGGAACCCGGCTACTGGAACACCCCGGAGGGCGAAGCGGACCGCGCCCGCATCGAGGCGCTGCTGCAGGCAAACCCCCGCGTCCTCCTGGACAGCAACGACGCCGGGGGCAACGGCCCCACCGCGGACTACGCCGCGGACCTGGGCTGCGGGCTGGAGGAGATGCGGGTACGGATCGCCTCCAGCATCGGGGACCTGGTGGCCGGCCTGCTCCACAGCCCGGCGGTGGGCACCCTCCTGATGACTGGCGGGGACACCCTGCTGCAGGTGATGCGCTGCGCCGGCGTCCGGGAACTGGAGCCCCTCTGCGAGCTGGAAAAAGGGGTCGTTCTGGCCCGGTGCACCTACCGCGGCTGCACCCGGCACGTCATCACCAAATCGGGCGGGTTCGGGCAGGCTGCCCTGCTGACCGATCTCGCCGCCCGCCTGGAGGCCCAGGCGGAGGAAAACAGGAACCGCAGCGTACGCTGACACCATACTGACAGAGAAAGGACGATGGAAATGACTTATCCCAAACTGCCCGGCCTGACCTGGGACGGCACCCTGTATCAAAACGACGAGATGGGCACCGTGGAGGCCCTGCTGCCCACCGGCGGCTGGCCCACGGCCCACGCCCCCGCCATGGTGGAGCTGCCCGACGGCGACCTGCTGTGCTGCTGGTTTGCCGGCACCTACGAAGGCAGCGCCGACATCCACATCATCTGCTCCCTGCTGCCCAAGGACGCCCCCGCCTGGCTGCCCCCGGTGGACATCTCGGGCGACCCCACCCGCAGCGAGCAGAACCCGTCCCTCTTCTACGGCCCCGACGGGGCGGTCTGGGCCATGTACACCGCCCAGCTGGACCGGGTGCCCGGCAAGGACAACATGCAGTTCACCTCGGTGGTGCGCTGCCAGAAGAGCTTTGACGGCGGCCGCACCTGGGGCCCCTACGAGACGGTGTTCCCCGAGGAGGGCACCTTCTGCCGCCAGCCCATCCAGGTGCTGTCCAACGGCCGGTGGATCTTCTCCAACTGGATCTGCACCGACTCGGCCGACGGCCTGTCGGGGGACCCCACCGCCTTCCGCCTGTCGGACGACGAGGGCAAGACCTGGCGGATGGTCATGATGCCCAGGTCCAACGGCCATGTCCACGCCAACGTAGTGGAGCTGGAGCCGGGGCACCTGGTGGCCTTTATGCGCAACCGCGAGGCTTACCGCATCCACCGCAGCGAGTCCTTTGACTGGGGCGAGACCTGGACCGAGCCCAAGCCCACCCCGCTGCCCAACAACAACTCCAGCATCAGCGCCACCAAGCTGGCCAGCGGCCGCATCGCCGTCGCCTACAACCCCACCTGCACCCCGGACCCCCACCCCGGCAAGGCGGCCTGGCCCGGCCTGCGCTGCCCCGTGGCGGTGGCCCTGTCCGAGGACGGGGGCCTGACCTTCCCCATCATCCGCTGGATGGAACGGGGCGAGGGCTACATGGGCGACGAGAACCGCACCAACAACAAGCAGTACGAGTACCCCTATCTCATGCAGGGGAAGGACGGCGCCCTGCACCTGGCCTACGCCGCCCGCACCCGGCAGGGGATCAAATACGTCCGCTTCCGCGAGGAGGACGTCCTGGGCGCCCGGCGGGAGCGGGTGGGCCTGTACAACCCCACCGCAGCCCAGGGGACCAAATAAAGCGCGCTTTCCAGAAAGACTTACCATTGCATAAGGAGGAGATTTTTATGCTGACGCAATACAACCTGAAGATGCCCCACGCCGTCTATGGCGGCGAAAACGCGATGGACAACATCACCGCCATCATTAAGGCGCGGGGCGCAAAGAAGGTGGCCCTGTTCACCGACAAGGGCATCGAGGCCGCCGGCCTGTTCGCCCTGCCCGAGGCGGCGGTCAAGGCCGCCGGCGCTCAGTATTACGTCCTGGACGACCTGCCCGCCGAGCCCAGCTACATGGCGGTGCAGAAGCTGGTGGACGAGTTCAAGCACAGCGGCGCCGACCTGATCGTGGCCTGCGGCGGCGGCAGCGTCATGGACGCCGCCAAGCTGGCCAGCGTGCTGGTCACCGACAGCTACGGCGTCAAGGAGCTGCTGGACGACCCCGGCATGGCCCAGAAGTGCGTGCCCATCGTCCTGGTCCCCACCACCGCCGGCACCGGCGCCGAGGTCACCCCCAACGCCATCGTCGCCGTCCCCGAAAAGGAGCTGAAGGTGGGCATCGTCAACGAGCACATGATCGCCGACTACGTCATCCTGGACGCCCGGATGATCAAGAACCTGCCCCGCAAGATCGCGGCGGCCACCGGCGTCGACGCCCTGGCCCACTGCATCGAGTGCTTCACCAGCAACAAGGCCAACCCCTTCAGCGACCTGTACGCCCTGGAGGGCTTGGACCTGATCCTGAACAACATCGAAAAGGCCTGCGACGACCCCGAGGCCATGGCCGAAAAGAACCGGATGCAGATCGCGGCCTACTACGGCGGGCTGGCCATCACCGCGTCGGGCACCACCGCCGTCCACGCCCTGAGCTACCCGCTGGGCGGCAAATACCACATCGCCCACGGCGTGTCCAACGCCATCCTGCTGGCCCCGGTGATGCGCTTCAACAGCGAGCACCCCGCCGTCAAGGAGCGGCTGGCCGCCGCCTACGACCGCTGCTGCCACGAGGAAAAGACCTGCGCCACCGTGGAGGAGAAGAGCGCCTGGATGATCGCCCGGCTGGAGCAGATCGTCCGGCACCTGGACATCCCCACCAGCCTGAAGGAGTTCGGCGTGCCCGAAGAGGACCTGGAGGGCCTGGTGGAGGCCGGCATGCAGGTGCAGCGCCTGCTGGTGAACAATATGCGCCCCGTCACCCCCGACGACGCCCGCAAACTGTACCAGGAAGTCATGTGACCGCCGGGAAAAGGCCCCCATCCCCCCGCGCAGCTGCGGGACAGGGGAGCCCTGGCGGCAATTCAGGCCCCGCCGGCCTGAACGACCGGGATGTTTTGGCGTAACGCCGCGGCGTTACCCGCAAATAAACAGCAAAGAAAAGGAGAACCTACCATGAAGGCAGTCGAAATCAAAGGCATCATCCCCCCGATCATCACCCCGATGAACGACGACGAGTCCATCAACGTGGCCGAGCTGCGGGCCCAGGTCAACCGCCAGATCGAGGGCGGCGTCCACGCCATTTTCTGCTTTGGCACCAACGGTGAGGGCTACATCCTGAACGGCAAGGAGAAGGAGCTGGTCCTGCGCACCGTCATCGAAGAGTGCAACGGCCGCGTCCCCGTCTATGCCGGCACCGGCTGCATCTCCACCAAAGAGACCATCGAGCAGAGCAAGATGGCCCAGGCCCTGGGCGCGGACGTGCTGTCCATCATCACCCCCAGCTTTGCCGCCGCCAGCCAGAACGAGCTGTACGAGCACTACAAGGCCGTGGCCGAGGCGGTGGATATGCCCATCGTCCTGTACAACATCCCCGCCCGCACCGGCAACGCCCTGGCCCCCGCCACCGTGGCCCGGCTGGCCCAGATCGACAACATCGTGGGCGCCAAGGACTCTTCGGGCAACTTCACCAACATCCTGGCCTACATCGACGCGGGCAAGAGCAAGAAGAACGGCACCTTCTCCACCCTGTCCGGCAACGACCAGCTCATCATCTGGAACCTGCTGGCCGGCGGCACCGGCGGCATCGCGGGCTGCGCCAACGTCTACCCCCATGTGATGGCCTCCATCTACAACCTGTTCATGGAAGGCAAGATCGAGGAGGCCAAGGCGGCCAACGCCAGCATCGCTTCCTTCCGCGCCTGCTTCAAGTACGGCAACCCCAACACCATCGTCAAGACGGCCGTGGCCATGCTGGGCTACAACGTGGGCAAGTGCCGCGCCCCCTTCAACCAGGTGCCGGAGGAAGGCATCAAGGCCCTGGAGAAGGTGCTGAAGGAGAACGCCGACAAGGGGATGTGCTGAGCCCCTCTCGGCCGGCCCTCCGCACACGGGGGGAGAGGGCCCAAAGCAGACGTTTCTCAGAACAAGAGGAGGGTTTTATCTATGAATCGACCCATTGTTGGCATCACCATGGGCGACCCGGCCGGCAACGGCCCCGAGATCACCGTCAAGGCGCTGGCCCACGGGGATATTTACGGCCGCTGCCGCCCCATCGTGGTGGGCGACGCCAAAATGCTGGAGCAGGCCAAAGGCTTTGTGGGCCGGCCGGACATCCGGATCCACCGCTGTGAAAAGGTGTCCGACGCCCTGTTCACCCCCGGCACCATCGACGTGCTGCACATGGAGCTGATCCCCGATGCAGCCGCCTTTGAGCTGGGCAAGGTGAGCGTGGCGGGAGGCAACGCGGCGTTCCAGTGCGTCAAAAAGGTGATCGAGCTGGCCATGGCCGGCGAGGTGGACGCCACCTGCACCAACGCCCTGAACAAAGAGGCCATGAACAAGGCCCTGGAGGCGGACGGCGGCGCCCACTCGGACGGGTACACCCATTTCGACGGCCACACCGAGATCTACGCCACCTACACCCACACCAAAAAGTACACCATGATGCTGGCCCACCACGACCTGCGGGTGGTCCATGTGTCCACCCACTGCTCCCTGCGGGAGGCCTGCGACCGGGTCAAAAAGGCCCGGGTGCTGGAGGTGATCGAGATCGCCCACCAGGCCTGCAAGGACATGGGCATCGCCCAGCCCCGGGTGGCGGTGGCCGGCCTGAACCCCCACTGCGGCGAGAACGGCCTGTTCGGCACCGAGGAGATCCAGGAGATCAAGCCCGCCATCGAGGCGGCCCGGGCCGAGGGGATCGACGCCATCGGGCCCATCCCCCCGGACAGCGTGTTCAGCGAGGCGCTGGGCGGCTGGTACGACATCGTAGTCTGCATGTACCACGACCAGGGGCACATCCCCCTCAAGACGGTGGGCTTTGTCTACGACCGCGAAAAGCAGGCGTGGAAGGCCGTGGAGGGCGTCAACGTCACTCTGGGCCTGCCCATCATCCGCACCAGCGTGGACCACGGCACCGGCTTTGCCCTGGCCGGCAAGGGCACCAGCAACGAGCTGAGCCTGGTGAACGCCATCGACTACGCGATCCGGATGGCCAACGGCCGCAAAAAAGCATAAACCAGCGTGCCGTTTTGCGATACGCTCCAAACTGTCAAAAAAGTCCCGCCCATCCGCCCATGTCGGCTGGACGGGACTTTTTTGCGCCTATTGCAGAACGGAACGAATGCAGGGCCGGGCCGGGGGAGGGGGTCTGTTTGCTGCAACGAACCGAAACGTTCTACAATAGAACAAAAAAGCGGGCAAAAGGCGCAAATGTTTCAAAAAGCGACAAAAGGCGGAACGTAAAATTTGAACAAAATGGGATTCTGTTCCCAGCTGAAACGCATTTTGCGCCGCCGTTGGTTGAGCGGCCCGGCCGATTCGGATATAATTTAGACACAAAGATCAAACCGAACTGTGCAGGATGCCGAAACCTGCATGTGCGGAAGAGGGTTTGAAAAAAGGAGGTCCATCTACATGACAACACCCATGATCATTGCCCTGGCTGTGACTGTCTTCATGATCGTCCTGATCATGATGGACAAGCTGCCCTTTGGCGCGCCGCCGCTGCTGGCCCTGCTGCTGCTGGTCGTCTTTGGCGTGACCGACATCAAGACGGCGTTCGGCGGCTTCTCCAACTCCACCATCGTGATGCTCGCATCCTTCATGGCGATCATCGCAGCCCTGCAAAAAACCAGCTTTATCGTCAAATTCAAGGACGCCATGTTCAAAATGGCAAGCAAAGGCGGTTTCCTGGCCTATGTGCTGCTGATCCTCATCGTCATGCTGGGGTGCAGCCTGTTCGGCACCGGCTCCACCGCTTACTACGTCCTGGTCATCGGCCTGCTGTCCAACCTGCCGTACAGCAAGAGCCTGCCCCCCTCCAAGGTGCTGATGCCTGCGGGCTTTGCGGCCAACCACCCGCTGCTGCCCTTCAACACCGCGCTGCAGTACGGCATCGTCATCGCGGTGCTGCAGAGCGCCGGCGCATCCTCGGAGGTCAACCTGGTCAAGTTCTCCTTCGTCAACCTGGCTTTGTCCCTGGGCTTCCTGGCATGGTGCCTGCTGGCCTACAAGCTGATGCCCGACCACCCCATCGCCGCCGCCCAGGAGACGGCCGCGGACAACCATGAAGTCACCCTGACCAAGCAGAAAGAGATCATCACCTACATCTGCTTTGTGGTGGCCGTGATCGGCATGATCCTGCAGAGCAACATCGGCGACGCCGGCTACGCCATCACCGGCCTGGCGGTGGCCGCCCTGCTGATCTTCGGCATCATGGATTTCAACGAGATCCGCAACGCCATCAGCGCCCCCATCATCCTGATGTCTGCCGGCGTCATCGGCATCGCCGACGCTTTGGGCAGCACCGGTCTGACCAACCTGGTGGGCGAGACGGTCGCCGGCATGCTGGGCGACAACGTCAAACCCTTCGTCCTGATCTTCGTGTTCTGCATCCTGACCAGCGTCCTGGCCACCCTGACCGGTTCCACCATCGGCACGGTCTACGTCTTTGCCCCCATGGCCATCGCCACCTGCATGAACCTGGGCCTTGACCCCACTGCGGCGGCCGCCGCCATCGTCATCTCGGGCTGGTGCGGACATTTCCTGCCCATCGACGGCATGCCCGCCATGATCATGGGCGCCGGCGACTACAAGATCGGCGAGTTCTGGAAGTTTACCATCCCGCAGTACTTCATCCGCCTGCTGGCCCTGACTGCCGGCGCGGTCCTGATCTTCCCCATGCGGTGACGAGCCGCCTGCGGGAACCGAAAAAGGAGAAACGTTATGGCCTGCAAATTTGAACTGGAACACATCGGCATCAACACCCCGAACGCAGAGGAGGCCGCGCGGCTGGCCCAGCTGCTGAGCATGATGTTCAACCTGGAGCCCCGCCACGGCCAGAAGTCCGAGTTCGGCGGCCCCTACTTCGAGTGCATGAAGGCGCCTTTCCTGGGCAGCAGCGGCCACATCGCCATGCGGACCCCCGACCTGACCGCCGCCGTGGCCGAGCTGAAGGAGAAAGGCTTCTCCTTCAACATGGACACCGCCGCCTACTTCGACGACGGCCGGCTGAAGAACGTCTACCTCGACGGGGAATACGGCGGCTTCGCCATCCACATCATGGAAAAATGAGCGTCCTCTCCCGGCGCAGTGCCTTGCAGCCCTGGGCCAGCAACGAAAAATCCCCCTCAGATCCCTATCCCTGAAGCAAAAGCCGGAGGCAGATGCCTCCGGCTTTTGCTGTTGCGCCGCAGCTGCGCCCGGATCGTCCATGGCACCATGGGCAGACAGGGAGTATAAATCGCACAGCAAAAGGCCCCCGCCCTGCCAGTTGGACCCTGGCAGGGCGGAGGCTTTTTCGTTTACCCCTCATCGGGGAGGGGGAGCGCCAAGACGAACAGGAGGCCGGCCCTGTCAATGGCAGGCGCCGGGGTTCGTTTAACGCTTGTCTGGTGGAGCTAGGCAACCCAAATCCGAACCGCTTTCCCCGGATGCAGCCAGGGCGGCTACGTCATCCAGTGAAATTGTTTTGGTACCTTCTTTGTAGTTGAAGGTGAGCAGGACTTTGTCATCATAGAGATAGATAGCGTTCACAAATGTGTTGACCAGGGTTTCCCGGTGGCTCTTGATCTGCGGGTTCAGCTTGCGGAACCGGGTCAGCCAGAATTTGACGAAGTCGGCGCTCAGTTTGGGCTTGGCCAGTTTTTCCTCGGTGATCCGGATTTCCAGCTCCTTCTTCTGGGCCTCCAGAGCTTCCAGCCGCTCTTTGGTGGAACTGGTCAGGATACCGGCCTGGATGGCGTTGAGCATATTCTGGATGCCGGTTTCAGTTTCCTTCAGCTGCTTTTCCAAGAGGGGCAGCGTGATGTTTTCCTGTTCCTGAAGCTGCATCACCATTTCTACAATGGCGTCGATGGCCTGGTCATCTTTGAGCATTTCCATTTGTGATATGCTCCCTATAACAGAGACACTGAAATAGGGAAAGGATTAAAATGAGCAA
>DGYMR06203__coassemble_1448_pt1 | contig 14782 bp, 12 predicted proteins | sample DGYMR06203__metabat2_low_PE_024 | metagenome-assembled genome bin DGYMR06203
ATATTTTTTGTTGATTTATTTCGTTGTCCTCTTGACGGGGTGCACACCATTTTGAACACTACCTGTTCTTGTACACCAAAGGCAGACGTTCGGTTGCCCGCCGTTACTTTTGGTATGATTTTCTTCCAAAACAATACGCTTCTTTGACATTTCGCTGTCCAATATGATACAATAAAAACACTTTGAGAAGGCGAGGGGAGGCAGCAGCGATGAGCGAAGCAAAAGTGATGGGGTCTCTGGCAGATAGGCTGCTCAGTTTTGTGAGCACCACACCCGAACGGGACGCAAACTATGATATCGCAGTGACTCTGCTCAAGCATTACCCCCAGCTCAAGGGGATGACTCTCGGCCAGATCGCGGACCTGTGCTATACCTCCAAGGCGTCCATTTCACGGTTTTGCCGCTTTCTGGGGATGGACAGTTTCAAAGCGTTCCAGGCCTGGCTGGAGCAGGACTTCACCATGCGGACCGACTATTCCCGGCAGTTCTACACCATGCTGCACAACAATCAGGAAATGGCCATCGGTTCCTATCGCGACACGCTGATCGGCAACATCTATGCTACCATCACGCCTGAAAACGCCGAAGTTATTCCCGACATTGTGCGGGTGTTGCACGGCTGCGGCAAGGCGGCCTATTTCTCCCACCACTTTTTGTGGGACATCGGCCACTACTTCCAGAGCAAAATGATGATGATGGGCCGCTATGTCGAGTTGTTCATGGATTATGCCGCTCAGCTGGAGTGCGCCCGCAGCCTGACCGAAAACGACTTTGCCATCATTTGCAGCGTGGGCGGCAGCTACCTGACTCGTTACCCGGACATCTGTAACGCAATCATTTCCAGCGGGTGCAAGGTGCTGGTCATCACCCAGAACCTTGCCAGCCCCTATTTGAACACCGCCGATTTCATCCTGCAATGCGGCACCACCAACCGCAACGACGTGGGCAAATATGCAGCCCTCATGGCCAACGACCTGATCGTCATGGGCTATATGCGGGCATACGATAAAGCGTTCCAGTAAAGCACAGCAAAAATACAGCAAGGTCGCGAGGGTTGACCGCCCCGCGGCCTTTTTGTTTTGTCAAAGCGCACAAAAATATGCAAAAAAATTTTCATCAACATCACAATTTGAAACAGAAGACCTTGTTTTGAAACGTCACAGCGGCATTTGAAACCAAATACAATTCACTTTATGTTATAATTTTAGTACAAATTGAGGCGAATTCAAATATTGCAGAAGAAAACAGAAAGGAGGATAGAAAATCAGACTGCGCAAGTTTGCATCGCTTCATACACTTGCTGCCGGCTTTACTGCCGTCGGCCGACAGCTTTTGGAAAAATGGCCCCGTCAAACAGGCCAATCATCCAAGTGTAAAATGTACTTACAAGGAGGAGTAGTCGTGAAAAACAAAGGAATCAGAACCATTACCGCAGGCGTTTTGGCGGTCAGCGTAGTGATGAGCACTGCGGTATCCGTCGTTGCGCTTGAGCCGTCACCTGATGGCACCAGCTTCGCTTCGATTCAGCAGGTAAGTCAGGACAGCAGCGAAAATTGTGCAAAACTGCTTGATTGGCTTGGTATCACCATTCCGCGGCATTTTGACAGTCAGGCTCCTTATAAAGTCAACATCCTGCCCGAATCGGATCCCAACTATTGGCAGGCTGAGTGGGAAACCCAGGTCTATAACTACAAGATGGTACGTAACTATCCAACTCTGTACACACAGGAAGCTTGGGACGCCGCGCAGAGTGCTGGTACTGTCTTACTGGGGATTCATCCTGAGGCAATGACCGATGCCAATAAGGAGCAAATCATTGCCGCACGGGACGCCATTGCAGCCCTGGCTGATCAGCAGATTAAACCCTTCAGCGATGGCATCAACGGTGAGGTCATTTATATTTGGGGAGACGATATGCCTGTCACTACCCCGGAAAGTGATTTGCAGTTCCCCTTGGTCAACTATGAAGGGGAATCAGTCTATGATAACGCTGACTTCCGTCCCTTTATCATTCCTTATCTGCTGGACGACCCCAGTTCTGCCAAAGGCACTATTATTGTCACCTCGGGCGGCGGCAATACCAGCCGCAGTAACCCGGTGGAAGCCTATGCTGTCTGTCCGGAGTTTAATAAGTTAGGCTACAACTGCTTCCTGCTTCAGCGTCGTGTCGCACCCTACAATAATGATGATATTGTCATGGATATGCAGCGTGCCGTGCGCGTAGTGAAATACTACTCTGACGAATGGGGCATCGACCTGGAAGGATCGCTGCTTGCTGTGTCCGGCTACTCTGGCAGCGGCGGCAATATTCGCACCATGCTGGAGAAGTTCTACGGTAGTATTACGCCCAATCAGTTTGACCCTAATTATGTATGCGACGCTATCGACGGTGTGAACAGCGATGTGGATATTGCCCATCTGATCTACTCTGGTGCTCCTATTGAGACAGAAAACCCCAACCTGCCCCATATGTTCATTGCGATTGGTGCTGATGACAGCATGGGTTGGGACGGCAGCTTGCAGCTTTTCAAGCAGGCGTATGAGCTTGGCCTGGACCCAGAGCTGCACGTCTACGGCCTGAATGGTCATGGTTTTGGCGCTGGTATGGAAGGTACTTCTTCCATGACCTGGATGGAGACCTGCGATTTGTATATGCAGAAAGTCATGGGCTATGCAGAGATTCCCTTTACCGGAGAGATTCCTGCCGAATACACGTTGACGCAGCAGATCCATGTGGACTGGTTCCCTATTGGCGATGACGTGACCGTTGATGTGTATACCACCGCAGATGGAGGCAAGTGCCTGTTTACCTTCTTTGGCTGGGGCGATAATATCACGGTAGAGGGCCTGCTGATCGGCGGCCGTGTTGCAAGCGTGACATATGACAGCGTCGGTTACTTTGGCCAGGATGCAGCCAAGATGTGGGAACTGGTTGACCCGTCTGCCTGGGTACCTGTAAATTGAATCCGACACAGGCCGGAAATAAAACGATCCTGAAGTCCATCGTTTTGTAAATCACATTATAAATTGCGCCTTTGAAAATGTCGATTTTCAGAGGCGCAGTTTTGTCAAAGCGCACAAAAAACGGCGAAAAAGTTTTTCTGCGTTTCAGAACTTGAAACACATACAGCTGATTTGAAACGCAGCGCTTGTATTTGTAACCAAAATACAATCGACTTATGTTATACTTTTGTCAGAGATGCACAGGGCCTGCGGCCGAGCCTCTGTGTGCAGTAAAAGGAGGTAACAACAATCATGTCGGAGAAAAAAGAAAACCCCGTGATGTCATTTATTGATACCAAATTGATTCCGGTATCACAGCGCATTGCGGACAACAAGTACATCAAGTGCCTTGCAGGCGGTTCAATGAGCCTGATGGCTATCATCCTGATCGGCGCCGTCTTCAACCTGCTCAACAGCATCGGTTTTGAATGGTATCAGAACTTCATCCAGGGCATTGGCATCAATTATCTGTTCAACCTGATTTACAACGCCTGCATGAACCTGATGAGCGTATTCATTGTCTACTCAGTGGGTTTCAACTCTGCCAAGATCTTTGGTCATGAAGAACTCGCGTTCAACAATGGCTTTTTGGCCGAGGTTGCCTTCTTCATTCTGATGCCCATTGGTTCTTACACTGCAGAAGGGGCTTTTGGTGCCACCAACTTCTATGCCATCGACTATCTAGGCAGCCACGGCGTGTTCCTGGCGCTGATTACCGGTATCGTGGTCACCAAAATCAATATTTTCATCGTGGAGAAGAAAATCACAATCAAAATGCCTGCCGGCGTTCCCCAGAATGTCTCGGATTCCTTTACAGCTTTGATTCCCGGCACAGTCATCGTATTCCTGTTCGCCATTATCAACTGGTTGTTTACCATGACTCCCTGGGGCAATGCGGAAGATGCGATCTATGGCCTGCTCCAGACCCCACTGTCCGTACTGACCGGCTCTCTGCCCGCTTTTATGATCGCCGTCATCCTGTCGCAGGTGCTGTGGTTCTTTGGCATCCATGGTTCCTACACCATTCTGCCTATTTTCATGCCCATCTGGCTCGGCTACCTGGCCGATAACACAGCTGCACAGGCTGCTGGCGAGGAAATTCCTTACATCTTCAACTGTGGTATGTTTGACTTGACCACCATTGGCGGATGCGGATGCACACTGGGTCTGGTCATCGTTATGTTCTTCTTCGCAAAATCCAAGCGGTATAAAACCTTCTCGAAGGTCGTGCTCCCCTGTGGCCTGTTCAATATTAACGAACCCCTGATCTACGGCTTCCCCCTGATGCTCAATGCCGCTATGATTATCCCTTTCATCGTAATGCCTCTGGTCAGCCTGATCCTTGGCTATGCCGCGATCATGCTGGGCCTGATGCCCGCGCCTGTGGGTCTGGTTGGTGTTACCAGTATGCCAGTCTTTTTCGGCGGCATCGTCCAGGGTTCCTGGAAAATCGGTGTGTTCCAGATCATCATTACTCTGATTTCCTGCGTCGTCTATTATCCCTTCTTTATGGCGATGGACAAGCAGGCCGTCGCCGAAGAAAAGGCCGACGAAGCCGCCGAACAGTAAGCTCTATCAATCATAAATCATCAGATTTTTAGGAGGAAATTTATTATGACTAAAATTATTCTTCTCTGTGCCGCAGGTATGAGCACCAGCGCTCTGGTCCGCAAGATGCAGGACGCCGCCAAAGCTGACAACTACGAGTGCGAAATTTCGGCCCATCCCGTTGCTGACGCTTCCAACTACGCCGACGCCGACATCATCCTTCTTGGCCCCCAGGTCCGTTACCGCCTCAAGGATGTGCAGGGCCAGCTGCCGGGCAACAAGGTCGAGATCATCGACATGAAAGACTATGGCATGATGAACGGCAAAGCTGTGCTGGACCATGTCCGCAAAGTGCTGGAGGGCTGAGACATGGCAATTTCGGTAGAAGAAGCTCGCGCCATGACCGAGGAGCAGCTGCAAGAGACCATCACTGAAATTGCCTTTGAGATCATCGCCAACGTGGGCACCGCCCGCGGGATGTATATCGAAGCTATCCAGGAGGCCAAAGCCGGCAACTTTGACCAGGCCGCCCAGCTGCTGAAAGACGGCAAGGAAGCCTTTGTGCAGGGCCACCACAGCCACGTCGACCTGCTGGAATGGCAGGGACAGGGTCTGACCTGGAAAACCAATATCTACCTGATGCACGCCGAGGATCAGCTGATGGCCGCCGACGCCTTCGAGACCATTGCCACTGAATTCATCGAGGTGCACAAGGAGCTGCAAGAGCTGAAAGCAAAACTGTAACTTTCTCTTTGTAGAGGTCAAAACTATGAAACGATTACTCATCCGTGCTGATGACCTGGGCTACTCTGAAGGCATCAACTGCGGCATTGCGGCAGCAGTAGCAGCCGGACTGGTGCGCTCAGTAGGGGTGATGACCAATATGCCCGCAGCTGTCCACGGACTGGGGCTGCTGTATGGCCGCCCGCTTTGTCTAGGGCAGCACACCAACATTTGTGTGGGCCGGCCGTTGACTGACCCCGCCCGCATCCCCAGCCTCTGTACGCCGGAAGGGGAGTTCAAACCCAGCCGCGCCTACCGAGAGGCCGCCAAAGAAGGCCGCGACTTTGTGGTGCTGGACGAGGTGATTGAGGAGATCGAGGCCCAGTATCGCCAGTTCAAAGCCTTGACCGGCCACGAACCGAGCTATTTTGAGGGACACGCAGTGGCCAGTGCCAATTTCTTTCAGGGATTGGAAATCGTTGCCCAGCGGCACGGCCTGCCCTACTTTGCGATGGGCCGTCCCGGCGAGGCAGTAACCTTCCGCCACACCAAAGTGTACGCCTATATGCCCAGAGATTTTAAGGCATACGAGACCGACCCCTTTACGGGCGTGCAGGACGCGGTGGCAAATGCTCACGAGGACGGGTGTGACTTGATGGTCTTCCATCCGGGCTATATCGACGCCTATCTGCTGGACCATTCCAGCATGACGACCACCCGTTTACGAGAAACTGCCATGCTCTGCCGGCCCGAGGTACACGCCTGGCTGGCGGGGCAGGATGTTCAGCTCGTCACTTACGACGATTTGACTTGAAAATAGGAGAAATCAGTATGGCAGACAATAAAAAGATCGCCGAGCAGGTTCTGGCGGCGGTAGGTGGAGCGGCCAACCTCAAGGATGCCACCCATTGCATGACACGCCTGCGCCTGTATCTGAAAGACGATAGCCTCCCCAAAGATGACGAGGTGAAAAAGATTTCCGGTGTGCTGGGTGTTGTGCGCGGCGGCCAGCAGTACCAGATCGTGATCGGCACCAATGTTCCGAAAGTGTATGAGGAACTGTGCAAGCTGGCAGGCATCAGCGCCAGCGCCGCCGTCAAGGATGATGCTGCTGCCGCCCAGGATGCCGCCATCACCAAACGGAAGCTGACCCCTAAGCAGGTGGGTAAGAATATCATGGGCTATCTGGCGGGCTGTATGACCCCCATGATCCCGGTGCTACTGGCCGGAGGCTTGTTCCGTGCTGTCAACTCTATCTTTGGCCCCGACTTGTTGGGACTGTACACCCTGGAAAGTAACTTATATATCCTGTTTGATTTCCTGTACGATGCGGCGTTTTACTTTATGCCTATTCTGGTGGGTTACAATGCCGCCAAACAGCTGGGTGTCAACGGTATGCTGGGTTCCTTCATCGGCAGTGTTCTAATGGTGCCGGATTTCGCGGCTTTTGCCACCAACGGCCAAACGTTCACGGTCTTTGGTATCCCTGCTACCGTGACCAATTACGCCCAGACTGTTCTGCCTGTTATGCTGTCGGTACCCCTGTTCTGCCTGATTTATAAAATTGTCAAAAAGTTCATGCCCGACCTGCTGACGACCGTTTTTACCCCGTTCCTTAGCCTGATTGTTTCTATGCCGTTTATCCTCTGCCTACTGGCACCTCTGGGAACTATTGTGGGCAATGCCATAAGCGGCGGTCTTGCTTGGTTCGGCATGACCACTGGCTGGTTCGGTGTGGCGGTTATCGCCGCTCTGTGGGAGTTCCTGGTTATGAGCGGTATGCACCTGGCTCTGATGATGCCCATGATGGCCGATTTCTTTGAGACCGGCATCGGCAGCGGCCCTATGAATGCGGGCAACTTTGCGACTTGGGCCTGCTTCGGTGTGGCGCTGGGCACGGCGCTCCGCCTGAAAAACAAGGATGACCGCAGCACCTCCTTTGCAGCCTTCGCTTCTGGCATCCTGGGCGGCGTTACCGAACCCACTCTATATGGCATCTGCTTCCGTTTTAACCGCTGCTTTGCAACCATGGCCCTTGGCGGTTTTGTAGGCGGTGCCATCGCAGGTATGTTCGACCTCAAGGGATATGCAATGACCTCCGCCAACTTCCTGTCTCTGCTGGGCTATGTGGGTGGTACCAATGCCAACATTGTGGTTGGCGTGGTAGCCTCCTTTGCTTCCCTGATTGTGGCAGCTGTTCTGACTTATCTGTTTGGCTTTTCCAAAAAAGATTTGGAGAGCGTTTAACTGCGTGATACAATAAAATCAAAAAGGCTGGTGTTATCGACTTGATGAAACAAATGATTTTCCCCACCAATTTCCTCTGGGGCGCGTCTACCAGTGCGTTCCAGGTGGAAGGCGGCTACAATGAAGGCGGCAAGGGGGTGGCTACCACAGACCTGGGCACACGCCGGCCCGGCGTCGCCGACAACAAAGTGGCTGCCGACCATTACCACCACTGGAAAGAGGACGTGGACCTGATGGTCGAGCTGGGCCTGAAGGTCTACCGGATGGGTTTTGCCTGGAGCCGCATCATGCCGGACGCCACCTGCACCCCCAACCCCGAGGGGCTGGCCTTTTACGACAGGCTCATCGACTATCTGTTGGAAAAAGGCATCGAACCGCTCGTTACTCTCTATCACTTCGAGTGTCCGCAGGCGCTGGTGGACGCCTTCGGCGGCTGGCTCGACCGCAAGATGATCGACGCCTATCTGAAATATGCCGAGGTCTGCTTTACCCACTTCAAGGGCCGCGTCAAGCGGTGGGTCACGGTGAACGAACAGCTCATCGCCACCGCCGCCGGCATCATGAACGGCAACTTTGAGCAGGATAAGCAGAAGAACCTGCAGAACATCTACCAGATGAGCTACCATGTCTCGCTGGCCGAGCACCGGGCTATTTCGCTGCTGCGGCAGATCGACCCGGAAGCCCAAATCGGCCCGGTGTGTGCTATCCAGGTGGTCTATCCCCAGTCCAGCCGCAGCGAGGATGTGCTTGCCGCCGAAAACGCCGAGGAGCTGATGGAATTCTACCTGCTCGACCTGAGTGTCCGGGGCGAATATCCGCCCTATGTGGCCAGCTACTTAAAGAGTCATGGACTTTACCCCCAGACGCTGCCCGAAGATGCAGCTGTGCTGAAAGCCTCGACCCCTGACTTCATCGGCATCAACTACTATTTCAGCATTTGCGTCAAAGCCAAGGAGGGTCCCGTCAACTACGACCAGCCGCCCTTCTGGGTGTCGGACGCCTTCGACATCTGTGATAATCCCCACCTGCGCAAAACCGAGTGGATGGACAAGGGCATCGACCCGATGGGCCTACATATTGGGATGCGCAAGGTCTATAATCGCTACCGTCTGCCCATGATCGTCACCGAAAACGGCATGGCCTACAGCGAAACACTGGGCCCGGACGGCCAGATCCATGATCCCTACCGCATCGAGTACCTCAAAGAGCACATCGAACAGCTGGCCATCATGATCGACGAGGGTCTTCCGGTGTTCGGCTATTGCCCCTGGAGCTTTGTAGACGTGGTGTCCAGCCACCAGGGCTTTGCCAAACGGTACGGCTTAGTCTACGTGGACCGCACCGAGACCGATCCCAAGCAGTGCGCCCGGGTGAAAAAGGACAGTTTCTACTGGTATCAAAAAGTGATCGCCAACAACGGCCTGACAGAATAAGCCATCACCTATTTCCCCCGCAGCCGTGCGGGCAACGTCCTGCGCTGCCTGCATGGCTGTTTTGTTGTTTGAAAGGAGTTTTTGTATGCACATCGCATTCGTATCTCTTGGCGCCTTCGGGCACATCAATCCCACCCTGGCCCTCGTCACCGAACTGGTGAAGAAAGGCGTCCAGGTGACTTATTTCACCACTGAAGCCTTCCGCACTATCATCGAGCCCACCGGGGCAAAGTTCGTCGCCGTACCCTCCTGGATGGCGGAAAACGACAAGCATAATGAGGACGGCGGGAAGAAAGAGGATGACGGCGGAGTGGCCGCCGCGGTGCCCTTCCTGTTCCTAAACGAGGCAGGAGCCTACATCGACACTGTGCTGGACACCCTGAAAAATGACAAACCCGACGCCATCGTCCACGACTTTGCGGGCATTGCCGGCACCATCGCGGCGGACAACCTCAAGGTGCCCAATGTTATGCTCTACACCAGCTACCCCTCCAACGACAGCTACTCGGTAGCCGCCGGGTTCGAGAACTGCCCGCCGGACCACCCTCTGCGCAAGGCTGCGGCGCAGCTGGCCCAGACCTATGCCGAAAAATATGGCTGCCGCCTGCTGACTGTCAAGGAGATCTTCGACGGCCACGGGGACTTCAACCTGGTCATGATGCAGAAAAAGCTGGTTCCCAATTACGAGACATTCGATGACAGTTTCGTGTTCACCGGGGTACAGATCGGCAAGCGGACCGCCTTCGGCAGCTGGAAAGCCCCCGACAACGGCAAGCCGCTGCTGTATTCCTCTCTTGGCACTGCCTTCAACAACTGGCCCGAGTATTACCCCATTCTGTTTGACGCAGTGCGGGACCTGGACATCAACGTCTTTGCCGCGCTCGGCTCCATCGACCCCGCCAGTCTGAAGGACATCCCAGCCAACGTGGAAGTCGGCCAGATGGTGCCCCAGCTGGATATCCTGTCCCAGGCGTCGGTGTTCATCACCCACGCCGGTATGGGCGGCACCGGCGAGGCCATTTACTATGGCGTGCCCATGATCGCTATCCCTCAGATGGAGGAGCAGGCCATCACCGCCCGCCAAATCGAAAAGCTGGGCCTTGGCTGCGCTTTTCTGGATAAAAACGCCATCACCAGCGAGGGGCTGAAAGCAGCTATTGTCAAGCTGCTGACCGAACCTTCTTATAAGGAGACGGCCCACGCCTTCAGCGAGGATATGCGGAGCCTGGGCGGGGCAAAGGCATCGGCGGAAGCCCTGATGCGCTTCCTTCAGAAGTGATTATAAATGCCATTCCGGTCTATGCCTGAAGTTTGCCCGGACATAGATTTCCATAGCAGACATCTATGTCCGCAGCCTCCTTGATTCGGTGCCCCGCTCTGGTCGCACAGGGCGGGGCACACAGGGGGATGAGCTTAAGACTGCGGTCTGCCATGTCTAAATTTCCTGAAAGTTTTAATGATTCTTATGGAGCGCGTCCATTGCAGCCTCCCAAATGAAATGAGGCCGGAACGCCAATGGTAATGGCAAGTCTGCCCAGAACACCCTGTTTTACACTGGCACTTGCTGCTTGAAAACACAGCAGACTTTTTGCACTGTTTACAAAATCCACTTTAATTTTTTGATATTTCATCCAAATTATTCAGCTTTTACTTGACGGTATGCTATCCTTATGCTACCATTTATTACAAACCAATCCGCTTCATCTAAATAAAGCTGAGTAATTCTTTCCTGCCGCCCCGCAGCTACGCCGAACCATTTTGCCGCCGCTTATCCCCGACAAAATCCTTTGGTCCCTTGCGGGGCGGCTTTCTTTATTTCCCGAGAGAATTTGCAGCCGGGCGACCGGCCTGCAATTCTTCATACTGCGCACCTTGAAAGTTTTATCAGCCGTCTGGATCTGGATACCGCGCCACGACCCCGCGCAAAACGCGGGCGAGCCGGACAACGCCGCTGCAACACAGGGGCAGGAACGCAGATTCAGTGCAAGCGGTGACCACAAGCAAGAGACACTTCTATTCGCAACCTCTCCCCTTCGCTTTGAGGACAGCTCGTCATTTTGAAAAATTAAAATGAAAAGAGTTCTGAAAAAGCGATAAGCAAGTATCGACCTGTGGCCACAATTTCAAAATTTGAAATCGTGTCTCACTGACCAGTCGTACTTGTTGGGGAGTGCCTTCCCCAAACCCTGCTTTTTGTTTTGAACCGTTTGCACTTGTTCGCTCTATGCTCCGCGCGGCTTTTTCACAGCGCCGCCCAAAGAATTGGAGGCTGATACTCGCCAAAAACATCGAAAAGATTCTTCCGACCAATCACAACGATAATTCCAACAACCGCACTCACATCATCAAATTCCGTGTGACCGAAAAAGAAAAACTCACCCTCGAACTCTGCTGCAAACGGCTCAACATCAGCATGTCAACTCTCATTCGTCAATCTTTATTGGGAAAGCCCATCCAGCACACCGTCGTTGTCACAGGCGGCGGAGAGGATGCCCTGAATGTCCTCTCTGACCTGCTGGGACAGTGCGGCAAGATTGGCAGCAACCTCAACCAACTGGCCCGGCACTTCAACACCGGCGGCAAAGATTCAGAACAAATTCGGGCACAGCTCTTGACCGAATTGTCTGCACTCACACTCTTTCGGCTGAACGCCGAGAAAGCGATCGGAGAACTGTATGGCAACCATCAAGCATACAAGCTCGAAGAACTCTGACCTCTCGGCAGCGGAGCGGTATCTTACCTTCCAGCACAACGAATATACGGGCTTACTCATCTTTGATTCAGATGGGAAACCCAAGCTCCGCGAAAATTTTCTGTTGGATACGCTGGAATGCGGCGGCAACACCTTCGCCATGGCCTGCCTGCTGGCGAGCCGGAAGTACGGCAAGAACGCACAAGTTGGTGATGTAAAGACTCATCACTACATCATCAGCTTTGACCCCCGGGATGCAACTGACAACGGCCTGACCCTGAAAAAGGCACAAGACCTTGGCTTGCAATTCTGCAAGGAAAACTTTCCGGGCCACCCGGCCATTGTCTGCGCCCACCCGGACGGTCACAACGGCGCTGGAAATATCCACGTTCACATTGTCATTGGCAGCCTGCGGATCCGCGAAGTCGAGCGCCGCCCCCATATGGAAAAGCCCTGCGACTGGCAGGAAGGCTGCAAGCACCGCTGTACGGCAGCCATGCTGCGGCATCTCCGTGCCGGGGTCATGGAACTTTGCCAGAGCGCCGGACTATATCAAATCGACCTGCTGAAAGGTTCCGGCGACCGCATCACCGAACGGGAATACTGGGCGCAGCGGCGCGGCCAGCGCCGTCTCGACTACGCCAACGCCAAGGACGCCGCTTCCGGCCTGCCCATCCGGCAAACCAAATACGAGACTGAGAAAGTCGTCCTGCGCAAAAACATCCGTTCCGTTCTGCGAAAGGCGACCAGTTTGGAGGACTTCTCCGCTCAGCTTTTGCAGGAGTATGGCATCACTCTCACCGAGAGCCGCGGCCGGTTCAGTTACCGCACCCCCGGCCGAACCAAGCCCATTACCTCCCGCAAGCTGGGCGATGATTTTTCCAAAGAACAGGTTTTGATTGTGCTTGCCGAAAATGCCGAGCGCCGGAAAACCGCCGCTCTCCACCGTGCTGACCCGCACCCTGATAAAGTCAGCCGCCTGATCGACATTCAGGCCAAGCTAGCCTCGGGCAAAGGTGCTGGTTACGAGCGCTGGGCCAAGGTGTTCAATCTCAAGCAGCTGTCCAAATCGATAGCGCTTTTATCCGAACACAGCGTAAGCACTGAGGCCGAGTTGGCGCAGCGCATCGCCGAACTTCAGTCCCAGTACAGCGAAGCGCTCGAGGTGGTCAAAGACCTGAAAACACGCATCGACGAAAACCGGGAACGGAACCGCCACATTTCGGCCTACCTCCAAAACTGGAAGGTTGCCCAGCAGGCCAAGACAGCGAAAGCCCCGGAGGCTTTTCGGGAACAGCACCGCGCCGAGCTGACAGCTTATCAGGCGGCAGCCGCCTATTTCAAGGCCCAAAAAATTACCAAACTGCCCAACCTGAAACAGCTGAAAGCCGAGCGTGAAGAATTGATTTCTGAAAAGGCGCAGTTCTACCAAAAGTACCGCGAAGCGCATAAAGCCTGGATGGACCTGAGCACCGCACAGCAAAATCTGGAGGCCCTGCACCGCGCAGAGGGCCGTCGCGAGATGACGAGAGGAGGGCAGCATGAAACAGCAGACATTGCGCATTGACCCTGAATTTAAGGCGCAAATCCCACCCCTGACTGAGGACGAGCGCAAACAACTTGAAGAAAACATTCTGGCCGACGGTGAAATACTGTCTCCCATCCTTGTCTGGAACGACACCATTGTGGACGGGCACAACCGCTATGAAATTCTGCAAAACCATCCAGAAATTCCCTTTACCGTTTATCCTTTGACTTTAGAGAACCGGGAGCAGGTTCTCGTCTGGATCTGCAAGAACCAGCTGGGACGACGCAATCTGACCCCAGAACAGAAAAAGTTCCTCATTGGGAAGCAGTACGACGCAGAAAAGCATGATGGATTCCACGGGAACCAGCACACGCTCCCGGCCTCATCAGGCGGTGTTCAAAATGAACATCAGCAAACCGCCGAGAAAACCTGTGAGCGCATCGCACGGGAAAACCGCGCCAGTTCCAGTTCCGTCCGGCGGGCAGCCCTGTTTGCCCAAGGCGTAGACCTTGCGGATAAACTCTGCCCCGGCATCCGACATCAGGTCCTTTGCGGCGATTTGAAAGCCCCGGACATCCTCTTTGAGCGCCTGGCCAAGGCCGGGCCGGAGAAGTATGAGGCTATCCTGGAACAAATCAAAAATCCCCGGCCCAAGGCAAAACCAGCTGCCAAACAGAAAGCGCCCCAGCTGCCGGAGCGTCCACCGACCGACCATCCAGCAGCAAAGCTGCCATATGCTGAACCGAGCTTCGAGAAGGTGGATTGTGTTCCCGACGATTCTTGTTCTGCTTACGCCCAACTGGACGTTGCCGCGGCCAAGATGCAGGAGGCCTGGGCTTTCATTTTTGAGCAGACGACCAGCCTTCGCACCGACCCGGAGCATCGGAAAGCTGTACAGGCGATTCTGGAAAAGCATCTAACTTTTCTGGCCTCACTGGGATGTAACCTGCCGGAATTCCTAAAAGTAGGCGAGGCAAAATCTGCCTAACCATGACAGGGCGAAATGCGGGCGCGTACATCCGCCCCGATTGCGCCCTCGAATAAAATTTGAGTGGGAAGTGAAAATTTCCCGCCCCACGCGCCCTCTCGCCCACATTAGCAAAAATGAATCGTATTGCCGTTTTATTTCTTTCGCTTCGTTTTTTCGGAATCCGCCCTGCCTGTCCGTGAACCCGCCCAGAAGGGCGCGTTCGGGGCGGGAGGGCGGATGGGGCGCGTATTTCTGCATTCCGCGCAGAAAAATTTTGGAGGCCAGTCCTGGAGCAAAGCAGGGCCGTCCTCTTTCATTCCACACTTGGGGCTTTGCAGGCTGATTATCCCCATGAGCCAGGCAGTGGACCGGAACAGGAGGTGGACTTGAACAAAAAGAAAAAAGTCGTCAATACTTCGATCTATCCTGATGAGGTCATCGAGCGTCTGGCGCGGTGCTTCTATCCTGCCATTCTGGAATGTTTCAACAGTGAGGAAGGCCAGAGGGCTTTCGCTGCCTGGCAGGCAGAACAGGCCAGATCCACAGCCAAAAGAAAAACAGGACGTTCCCACCGGGGAACGCCCTGTTCAGCTTGTCAAAAAACTGGTGCAATATCCCCCGTTTCCTGTATAATAAAG
>DGYMR06203__coassemble_1625_pt1 | contig 13252 bp, 13 predicted proteins | sample DGYMR06203__metabat2_low_PE_024 | metagenome-assembled genome bin DGYMR06203
GTCCGGTCGGGACTTTTTTGACGGTCTGTTTGCGTGTCGGGAGCGGCGCGGAAGGCATGAAATGCATGAAATGCATGATTTTTCGGCTGTGCATGGTTTGCAGGAAGCCGTCTTTCCGGGGCTATCATGCAAACCATGCAAATCATGCAAAACGTTCAAATCTATGCAGGTACTATAAACCATGCAAATCATGCAAAACGTTCAGACCATGCAGGGTATAGAAACCATGCAAATCATGCAGATCATGCAGGTCATGCAAAAGTGCAGAAAACTGTGCGTTTCCTTTCCAAAAACTGCGCTCAAAAGGCCGCGCTGGCCCATACGGCCGGCCGGTGGTAGGATGGAGACGTAAGAAATCCTCTCCGTCAGCTGCGCCTGTGTTCCCCTCTCAGTCTCGCCGCCCTGCGGGCGTCTCGCCAGCTCCCCCACGGGGGGAGCCAAGCGTACCGCCGTCAAACCCGGCGAACGGCGTGTAAGGCGAAGCTGTGAGCAAGTTTGCCTTACCACAACCTGCCCGGCACCCACGGGCGTGCTCTTGGCTCCCCCTGTGGGGGAGCTGTCAGCGAAGCTGACTGAGAGGGCAACCGGCAGGCGCAGCGTGACCGAGAGCGCAGCCCATCCACCCACCAACCGAAAGGAGACTACATGACCACAAACGACTACTTTGACCAGGAGATGCGGGTGATGACGCCCGACAAGGTGTTGCAGCCGCGGGCCTTTGCCCTGTGCTGGGGCACCGCCGGCCGGCTGTACATCTTCCGCACCGCAGCCCCCTCCCTCCCTCCTGCATGACCTGCATGGTTTGCATGGTTTCTATACCCTGCATGGTCTGAACGTTTTGCATGGTTTGCATGGTTTCTATGTCCTGCATGGTCTGAACGTTTTGCATGGTTTGCATGGTTTTTATACCCTGCATAGATTGGAACGTTTTGCATGGTCTGCATGATTTGCATGGTTTTATATACCCTGCATAGATTGGAACGTTTTGCATGGTCTGCATGATTTGCATGGTTTCTATACCCTGCATGGTTTGAACGTTTTGCATGATTTGCATGGTTTGCATGATAGCCCCGAAAGACGGCTTCCTGCAAACCATGCACAGCCGAAAAATCATGCAAATCATGCATTTCATGCAGCGGCGCGGGCCGGCAGAAAAGCAAGGCCCCGCGCTTTCCCCATCGGGAGGGCGCGGGGTTTGCTTGCGTTACAGCTGGCGGTCGAAAAAGAGGACGGCGGCCAGCTCCACCAGGTTGCGGAAGCCGAAGTAGATCATGTACAAGGTGCCGATCCGGTTCAGGGTAAAGGTGCTCTCGCCGTCGGCAAAGATGGACGCCCCCAGCAGCAAAAACAGCAGCAGCCAGTTGGTGGCGTTGGCGGCGGCGTCCGCTTTCAGCTGGACGGTCTGCCAGCGCTCGTCCCCCCGGTACTGGGTCTGCTTGAAGGCTTTCAGGATGTAGAGCCCCAGGGTGGCCGCCAGGGCGCAGAAAAGGCAGAGCAAGAGAAAGGTCTGTTCAGTCATGGTTCGTGTCCTCCTTGTGTGCAAAGACCTGGTCGATGGAAACGCCGAAGGCTTCCGCGATCTTGAACGCCAGCTCCAGCGACGGGGTGTATTTGTATTTTTCGATCGAAATGACGGCCTGCCGGGAGATGCCCACCCGGTCGGCCAGGTCGGCCTGGGTCCAGTCCCGTTCGGCCCGCAGGACCTTGAGGCGGTTCTCTATCAAAGTTACGGCTCCTTTCCAAAATGTAATGGGTGGGTTACATCTGCATTGTAACACATGCGTTACATTTTGTCAAGAGAGACATACAAAAAGCCCCTGTATCCCAAAGAGGACACAGGTCAGCGTGTCGCAAAAGCGCCACGCTCCAGGGGGGACCCATTTCTGCCTGCTGCGCAGGTCAGAAATCCTTCCCCCCTGGTATCCCCCTTTTCGACAAAATGGAGCGCTGAACCGCGCACTCGCCGCAAAGCGGCTCGCACACTCTCAGCGCTCCATTTCCCTGTATGTGTCCCGTCCATCCGCACATGTCGGCTGGACGGGACTTTTTTGACATTCTGGTTTGCTGCTGCAAGGGTCAGGCGCGGCGGTCCAGGAAATAGCGCACCGCGCCCACCAGGCCGGCGTCGTTGGCGAGGGCGGCGGGGCGGAGCTCCAGCCCTTCCGCAAAGGCGGGCATCACCCGGGCCTTGACCTGCCGGGCCAGGGGGTCGATGAGCAGTTCCTGCTGGCTGCTGACGCCGCCGCCGATCAGGATCAGCTGGGGGTTGAACAGATGGACCAGCCCGGCCAGCCCTTCGGCGATCTCGGCGATCCAGCCCTCCAGCAGGGCCAGGACGGCTTTGTCGCCCTGGCGGGCGGCGGCAAAGATGGCGCGGCCGCTGTCCAGGGCGGGGTCGGTCCGGACGGCCTTGCGCACCAGGGCGGAGGTGGAGGCGTACCGCTCCCAGCAGCCCGCCGCGCCGCAGGTGCAGGGGACGCCGTCCAGCGCGTGGGTCCGCATATGGCCCAGCTCGCCGCCCAGGCCCCGGGCGCCTTCCAGCAGGCGGCCGCCGGTCAGCACGCCGCCGCCCAGCCCGGTGCCGATGGTCACCCCCAGCACGTCGGCGCAGCCCCGGGCCGCGCCCACCCAGGCTTCGCCCAGGATCATGCAGTTGGCGTCGTTAGCCACCGTCACCGGCAGGCCCAGGCCGGATTCCAAAGCGGCCCGGATGGGCGCGCCGGGCCAGCCGGGCAGGCTGCCACAGGTGCCGGCCACGATGCCCCGGGCGCTGTCGATCTGGCCGGTGGCCGATACGCCTGCGCCCGCCGGCTGATAGCCCGCTTCCCGGCTGGCGGCCAGCATCCGGGCGGCCTCCTGGCAGACGGTGTCCAGGATGGGGGTGCGGTAGCCGTCAAAGCTGACGCTGGCCTCCCGGCGCTGGAGCACCTCGCCGGTCTCGGTCACCAGACCCAGCTTGACGGCGGTGCCCCCGATGTCGATTCCAAGATAGGTGTTCATATCATTTCAAGTCCTTGATGGCCGCGGTGAAGCGGGCGGTGATCTCGGCGGGGCGGGTGATGGCGCCGCCCACCACCAGGGCGAACGCGCCGGCCTCCAGCGCCTTGCGGGCCTGCTCGGGGTAGTGGATGTGCCCCTCGGCGATGACCTTGGCCGGGCAGTTCTGCGCCAGCCGGGCGATGAAGGCAAAGTCGGTCTCGTTGATGCCCTGGGTCTCGGGGGTGTAGCCCCGCATGGTGGTGCCCACAAAGTCGGCCCCGGCTTGGGCGCAGGCCATGGCCTCCTCGTCGGTGGCGATGTCGGCCATCACCAGCTGCTGGGGGTACTTGGCTTTGATCGCGCGGATGAACTCCGCCGCCGTCTTGCCGTCGGGGCGCAGGGCGCTGGTGCCCTGCACCGCCAGGATGTCCACCCCGCAGGCCACCAGCTCGTCCACTTCTTTCATGGTGACGGTGATGTACAGGGGGGTGCCGGGATAATCCTTTTTGATGATGCCGATGACCGGCAGGTCCACCGCCTGCTTGATCTGGGTGATGTCCCGCACCGTGTTGGCCCGGATGCCCACCGCCCCGCTCATGGCGGCGGCCTTGGCCATCAGGGGCATGACGCCGCCCTCTTTGGTGTAGAGGGGCTCGTGCTCCAGCGCCTGGCAGGAGACGATCAGGCCGTGTTCGATCTGTTTCAAAAGCGCTTCTTTGTCCATTTGCAATTTCCTCCTTTGCGGGGCGGGTCAGCCGCCCATACGGATCTTGACCACCGCTTTGCGGACCTGGCGGGACACGGGGCTGATGCAGCTGGGCTTGTGGTACTCCCCGGGCAGGAACAGGGCGAACCGCCCCTCCCCCAGCAGGCCGCTGGACTGCTCGGGCCCGGCGGCAAAGCCGCAGTCGGCCGCAGGGTCAAAGGGCGCGGTGGGGGTGGCCTGGGCGGTCCAGGCCCAGTATTCACTGCCGGCCAGGTCGATCTGCAGGTCGGCGTAGAGGTGGTGGTACTCAAAGTCTGCGCCTTCGGCGGGGCGCAGCCCGGCGTCCATCACGTTGATGTAGACGGTCCGCCCGTCCACTTCGGTGCAGCCGGTGGGCAGGGCGTTCAGGTCGTTGGCGCCCAGCCAGCGGATGGCGGTGTCCAGGGCCGGATGGATGCCCAGGTAGCGGCCCAGGCAGCTGAGGCTGTCGGAGATCATGCAGAACCCTCCCTTGGATGATGGGTGAAAACGCCAGAACGCCCGGCGGGCCGTGCCCGCGGGGGCCGGCCGCCACCGGGCGTCTGGTTCAGCGATACGAGGTTTGAGGAGATACGATCAGAGGGAAAAAGGCTGTTACAGGGCGGCCACCGCCTCGCGGATCATCCGCTCGGCCTCGGCCACCACGGCCTCGTCTGCGGGGGCCAGGCCCGGCAGGGGGGCGCGCACGCCGCCCAGCTCCAGGCCGTACATCCGGCGCAGGATCTCTTTCTGGACTGCGTAGAGGTTGCCGTGGGCCTCGCACATCTTGTAGATGATGCGGTCGGCCTGGTACTGCAGGGCGCGGGCGGCGTCCATCTCGCCCTTGTGCACCAGCTCGTACATCTTCAAAAACAGCTCGGGCATGACGGCGTAGGTGCCGCCGATGCCGCCGTCGGCGCCCATGGCCAGCCCCGAGACGAACTGCTCGTCCGGGCCGTTGAACACCACGAAACCGCCTTCGCCCCGGGCCGCGATGCCGGCATCCTTGAACATCTGGATGTCCTGGGTGGGCATGGAGGAGTTCTTCACCGCCACCACGTTGGGGTTTTGCAGCATGGTGCGCAGCAGGCTCATGGTCAGGGCGGTGCCGGCCAGCTGGGGGATGTTGTAGATGACGAACTCGGTGTGGGGCGCCGCGGCGCTCATGGCGTTCCAGTAGTCGGCAATGGCGTATTCCGGCAGGTGGAAGTAGATGGGGGGGATGGCGGCGATGGCGTCCACGCCGCAGGCTTCGGCATGGGCGGCCAGCTCCACCGAGTCGGCGGTGTTGTTGCAGGCCACATGGGCGATCACGGTGATCTTGCCCCTGGCCTCGCTCATGACGGCCTCCAGCACGGCCTTGCGCTCGTCGGGGTGCTGGTAGATGCACTCGCCCGAAGAGCCGCCCACGTACACGCCCTTGACGCCCTTGGCGATCAGGTGGCGGGTCAGGGCCTTGACGCCCTCGGCGGAGATGCTGCCGTCCTGCCCGTAGCAGGCGTAAAAGGCGGGGATGACGCCCTGGTATTTGGTATGATCTTTCATGATACAACGCTCCAATCTCTGGGGTGCCGGGGCATCAGCCCTTGACGGCGCCCATGGTGATGCCCTGGGTGAAATACTTCTGGAACATGAGGAAGACCGCCACGATGGGGATGGCCGCCAGGGCGGCGCCGGCCATGATCAGGCCAAAGTCGGAGGAGACCTCGCCCTGCAGCCGGGCGATACCGGTGGAGATGGTCAGCACTTCACGCCGCTGCAGCATGATGAGCTGCAGGAAGTAGTCGTTCCAGGTGTTGACGAAGGTGAAGATGGCCAGCGCGCCCACGCCGGGCTTGACCATGGGGAAAACGATGGAGACGAAGGTGCGCACCTCGCTGGCGCCGTCGATGCGGGCAGCCTCCAGCATCTCGGTGGGGATGGTCTCGGAGAACTGCTTCATCAAAAAGATGCCGAAGGGCCAGCCCACGGTGGGCAGGATGACGGCGAGCAGGTTGTTGTTCAGGCCCAGGGCGCTCATCTCCTGCAGCAGGGGGATGACGATGACCTGCTTGGGCAGGGCCATGGCGCACACCAGCAGGCTGAACAGGACCGTCTGCCCCCAAAAGCGCTTTTTGGCCAGGGCGTAGCCGGCCAGCGCCGCGGTGATGCAGGTCAGGGCCATGGCGGCCACGGCGATGATGATGGTGTTGAGCAGCCACTGGATGGCGGGCTGTTTGAACAGACGCACGTAGTTGTCCAGGGTGGGGTTCAGGGGGAACCACTGGGGCGTCCGGGCATTGATGGTGATGGCGTCCTTCAGCGAGCCGGTCAGGATCCAGTACAGGGGGAAGATGAAGAATACTGCCAGCAGGGCCAGCACGATGACCACAAAGAGCTTGTAGCCGCGGGACTGGCCGTCCAGGCTCGATTTTGTCTTGGACATCCTGATACCTCCCTTTTAACCGTTGTCGGACTGGGCGACCTTGAACTGGATCGCGGAGAAGATGGCGATGAAGATGGCCAGCACCACGCCCATCGCGTTGGCGTAGCCAAAGCGCTGGTAGTTGTAGGCCATGTCGAAGATGTAGTACATCAGGGTGCTGGTGGTGCCCAGAGGGCCGCCGCGGGTCAGCAGCTGGATCAGCGCAAAGCACTGGAAGCTGTTGATGGTGGTGATGACCAGGACGTACAGGGTGGTGGGCATGATCTGGGCCCACTTGATCTTCCAGAAGATCTGCAGGCGGGTGGCGCCGTCGATGGCGGCGGCCTCCTCCAGGGACTTGTCCACGTTGCCCAGGGCCGCCACGTACAGGACGATGGGCTGGCCGATGGAGGTGGTGAACAGGATCATGATGATGCACCAGATGGCGGTGCGGGTGTCGCCCAGCCAGTCAAAGCCGGTGGTGCCAAAGATCTGGTTCAGCAGGCCGTTGTAGGGGTTGAACATCCATTTCCACACCACGGTGACGGCCACCGAGCCGGTGACCACCGGCAGGTAGAACACGCACCGGAAGAAGGAGCGCATCTTGCTGCGCATGGGGTAGATGGCCGAGCCCACCCACAGCGAGAAGGCGGTGACCACAGGCACCGACACCACCACGATCAGGATGGTGTTCCACAGCGAGCGGATAAAGGTGGGGTCCTTGACCATCTCGATGTAGTTGTTCAGGCCGGTAAAGGTCGCGGCCGAAGTGTCGATGCCCATGTCCAGGAAGCTGTAGACCAGGCACATCCCCATGGGCACCAGCACGAAGCCCACAAAGAACAGCAGGCTGGGCAGCATGAACAGGTAGGCGGAGATGGTCTCGCGCCGGGCCAGCACCCGGGAAGAGTGGGCCTTGTTGGCTTTTTGTGTTTGCGCCACGTTGATTCCCTCCTTTGAAGAGTGTAGGACGGCAGAAGCGGGGGCGGGGCCCCCTCGCTGGCATAAAAGGGGCGCCTGCCCCGGCGGGGGGCCGGCTGGCAGGCGCTCCGTGTGCTCAGCTCAGGATCGGCGTTGCCAGCAGGCCCGTTACGGGTTGCTGGCCTCCACAAAGGCGTCGGCGGCCTCCTGGGCGGGGGTGTTGTTGACCATGATCTGCTGCAGCATGTTGAACCAGTTCTGGCGCTGCTCGGTCCAGTTGGGGGCCACGTTGTAGTAGTCGCCCAGGTACGGCATCAGGGAGGCGAACTCGCCCATGTTCTCGGCCTGGTCGGTGCCCTCGTAGACGTCGCCCAGGGACTCGCGCACCGGGAAGAAGCCGGTCAGCCGGACGCTCTCGGCGGCCTGGTTCTCGTCGTCGCAGACAAACTTGATAAAGGTCTTGGCGGCCTCGATGCGGGCCTCGTCGCCGCTGTCGAAGATGCCGAAGCCCCAGATGCCGCCGCACAGCTCAGGCACGCCGTCGTCGGAGGGGAATGCCATGGCGTAGGGGGTAAAGGTGACCTGGGAGGCGTACTGGGCCTTGTTGGAAGCGTTCCAGCAGAAGGTGACGGCGGCGGTGCCGTTGGCGAACTGCTGCAGCTCGTCCGATGCCTGGAAACCGGCGTTGGCGTTCAGGCTCTGGTTGTCCACCATGCTCTTGAGCAGCTCCAGGGCCTGGACGTTCTCGGGGCTGTTGACGGTGTACTCGGTGTGCTCGGGGTTTGTGTAAGTACCGGAGTAGAGGTTGTTGACCAGCGCGCGGGTGCCCTGGTCGCCGCCCTGGCCGCCGCAGTAGAGGATGCCGGGCACGGCGGTCAGGCCGGAATCGCGGATGGTCTCCATCGCGGCCACAAAGTCGTCGGTGGTCCAGGTGCGGGTATCCTGGTCCAGATACTGGAGGGCGCCGGCCTGCTCAAAGACCTCGTAGTTGATGGCCATGCAGTGGGTGGTCATGCACAGGGGGTACTCGTAGTAGGCGCCGTCCAGCTGGCAGGCGCTGACCACCGATGCGCTGACGGCGGCGATGTCCTCTTCGGTGTCGGCCCACAGGTCGCTCAGGTCCACCATCAGGTTGTTGGCGCCCCAGTTGGACACCAGGCGCTCGGGGCCTTCCATGATCAGGTCGGGGGTCTCCTTGGCGGTGATGGCCGAGGTGACCAGGTTGTCGCCGTTCTGGTAGTCCAGGGTCTCGTAGGTGACGGTGATCTCGGGGTGGACGGCGTTGAACGCAGCGATGATGTCATCCAGCTTGGACTCGGTGCCGCCCCAGGAGCCGATGGGGTAGGTCCACAGGGAGATGGACACGTTGCCGCCGGCCGCGCCGGAAGCGGCGGAGCTGGAAGCAGAGGTGGAAGCGGCGGTGGAAGCGGCGGTGCTGCTGGAGCTGGAGCCGCCGCAGGCAGCCAGCGCGCCGGCTGCGCCCACAGCGCCCGCGACCTTCAGGAAGTCCCGGCGAGAGATGAAATGTTTCATAATGTCCTCCTTTTGTCATGCCTTGTCAAAAACCGGACGGCACGTGCAAACTGTCCGGTGCTCTTATTTGTTATTTTACAAAGGAATGAAAAAGAAGTCAATACTTTTTGGTCATTTTTTTGAAAATTTTTTTCAGGACAATAATTCAGAACAAAAAAGTTTTCAAAAAGCCCTCACAGATGCTTGATTTCCAGCACTTCGGCCATCTCGCGGCGGACGTCCTCCACCTTGTCCTCCTGGCGGCGGCAGACCTCGGTGAACAGGGCGTCGATCAAAAACAGCTGGGCCATGCGGGCGGGCACCGAGCCCAGCTGCAGGGGGCCTTCGTTGGCGCCGCACTGCAGGATGACGTTGGCGTAGGCCGCCGCCGGCGATTTGGGGAAATGGGTGACCAGGACGGTGCGCACCCCGCGGCGCCGGGCCAGCTCCAGCAGCTCCACCGCCTCGCGGGTGGCGCCCGAGTAGGAGAAAAAGAGGATGGCGTCCCGCCGGGTGAGGGCGGCGGTGTACATGATCTGGATGTGGGAGTCGCTGGGGGAGAAAAAGCTCATCCCGGCGGTGGAAAAGATGTGGGCCGCCTCCTCGGCCATGATCATGGAGCCGCCCTGGCCCATGCAAAAGACCTTGTCCGCCTGGGTGAGGATATCGGCGGCCTGCCGGATGCAGTCGGGGCGGATGAGGCTGAGGGTCTGGGAGATGGCGTCCACCTCGGCCCCGTACAGCTTGTGGCACATCTCCTGGATGTCGTCCTCCGGGGTCACCTCGCCGCTGAGGAAGGGGATGCCCCGGCGGCTGGCCACGCTTTTGGCCAGGGCCAGCTTGAAATCGTTGTATCCCTTGTAGTCCAGCTTGCGGCAGAAACGGGTGATGGTGGCCTCGGCCACGCCGCAGGCCTCGGCCAGGTCGGAGATGGACATGATCTGGGTATCGCGCTGGTGGTCGGTGACGTAGTCGGCCACCTTTTTTTCCGCAGCGGTCAGCTGGTAATATTCCGCGCTGATCCGCTCGATCACTGTGCGCAGGTCGGTGGGCATAATGGGTACCTCCTCGTAGGTGCAGAACAATCGGGTGGGCAGAGTGTCAAAACGGTTACAAGACTATAGTAACATGTTTGAAAATCTTTTTCAATTCTTGCGGTCGTTTTTAGAGATATTGCAAAATGCCCCCGGCGGGGTGACAACCGGGCCGGAATGTGTTATCATAGCACCAAACATTGGACCGCCGCGCGGCCTGTCTCGACCCGGAAAGGAGCCCGTTTTTCATGTCAAGTGGCATTTTCAACCCGCAGAACAGGTTCTGGCAGACGCTGGACCACTTTGCCGACCTTTTGATCCTCAGCCTGCTGTGGCTGGTCTGCTCCCTGCCTCTGGTGACGGCGGGGGCGGCAACGGCCGCCCTCTACGACGCGGTGGCCCGCTGCGTGCGGGGCGCCGAGCCCCTGCCCTGGAAGCGCTTCTGGCAGACCTTCCGGCGGGAGCTGCCCTGCGCCGCGGCGGTGACGGTGGCCTGGGGAGCGCTGCTCTGGCTGCTGGCCTGGGCGCTGCGGCTGATCGGGGCGGCGGCCGCCGCCGGCAGCGCCGCCGCGCCCCTGGTGCTGGTGTTCTGCCTGGTGCTGATGGTCCTGCCGGTGGGGGCCGCCTGCTGGATGTTCCCCCTGCTGTCCCGGTTCACCTTCCGGCCGGTGGGGCTGATGCTGACCGCCCTGCGGCTGGCGGTGGGCTGCCTGCCCCGCACGGTGGGGCTGGTGGCGATTCTGGTGGCGTCGGCGGCGCTGGTATGGGTGCTGCTGTTCCCGGTGGTGATCCTGCCGGGGGTGGCGGCCTGGCTGTTTGCCGCGCTGCTGGAGCCGGTGTTCCGCCGCTACCAGCCCGAAGGCGCCGGCCCGCAGGAGCCGGAGGACGACGGCGAATAAAGCAAAAAAGGACCGTACCCGCCATGCAGCGGATACGGTCTTTTCTGTATGCACTCAGAGGAAGCGCCCGGTGACGCTCTCGGGGCAGGCCCGGATCGCCTCGGGGGCGCCGCAGGCCACCAGGCGGCCGCCTTCCGCGCCGCCGCCGGGGCCCATATCCAGGATGTAGTCGGCGTTGCGGATGACGTCCAGGTCGTGCTCGATCACCACCACGGTGGCCCCGTGATCGGTCAGGGTCTGGAACACCCCCAGCAGGGTCCGGACGTCCAGCGGGTGCAGGCCGATGGTGGGCTCGTCGAACACGAAGATGGCGTCGTCCTGGGCGCGGCCCATCTCGCTGGCCAGCTTGAGCCGCTGTGCCTCCCCGCCCGACAGGCTGGGGGTCTCTTCCCCCAGGGTCAGGTAGCCCAGGCCCAGGTCCTGCAGCACCTTCAGCCGGGGATAGACGGTTTTCATGTCCCGGCAGAAGTCCAGCGCCGTGTGGACGTCCATGTCCATCAGCTCGGGCAGGGAGCAGCTCTGCCCCGCCTTGTTGCGGTGCCGGATCTGGCAGGCCGCCCGGTCGTAGCGGCTGCCCCGGCAGGCGGGGCAGGGGATCTCCACGTCGGGCAGGAACTGCACGTCCAGGCTGATGGAGCCGGTGCCGTCGCAGACGGGGCAGCGCAGGCGGCCGGTGTTGTAGGAGAAATCCCCGGCCTTGCAGCCCCGCTGCCTGGCGTCGGGGGTGCGGGCGTAGAGCTTGCGCAGCTCGTCGTGGACGCCGGCGTAGGTGGCCACGGTGGACCGGACGTTGATCCCGATGGGGGATGCGTCGATCAGCTTGATCTGGGCAATGCCGGGGGCGTCCAGGGCCCGGACGTGGCCGGGCAGGGGGGCCCCGGCGGCCATGGCCTGGACCGCGGGGACCAGGCTCTCCAGCACCATGGTGGTCTTGCCCGAGCCCGACACCCCGGTGACCACCGTCAGCCGCCCTTTGGGCAAGCGCACCTCCAGCGGCCTGACGGTGTGGATGGGCCCGGTGGAAAGGGCGACGGCCCCTTTTTCAAACAGGGCGTCCGGGGGCACGGGCTTCCGCCGCACATCCGCCCGCCCCGCCAGGAAGGGCCCGATCTGGGACCGGGGGTTTTGCTGGATGTCCTCGACCGTCCCCTCGGCGATCACCTGCCCGCCGCCGGCGCCGGCCCCGGGGCCCATCTCCACCAGCCAGTCCGCCTGGCGCAGGATCTGGGTGTCGTGGTCCACCAGCAGCACCGAGTTGCCGTCGGCCACCAGGTCCTGCATGACCCCGGTCAGGCCCACGATGTTGGCCGGGTGCAGCCCGATGGAGGGCTCGTCCAGCACATAGAGGACGCCGGTGGTCCGGTTGCGGACGGCGCGGGCCAGCTGCATCCGCTGGCGCTCCCCGGTGGAGAGGGTGGAGGCTGCCCGGTCCAGCGAGAGGTAGGACAGCCCCAGGTCCATCAGGCGCCGGGCGGGCGTCTGGAAGGACTCGCAGATGCTTTGAGCCATGGGGCGCATCTCGGCGGGCAGGGAGGCGGGCACGCCGCCCACCCAGTCCAGCAGCTCGCCCAGGGTCATCCGGCAGGCCTCGTCCAGCCCGATGCCCCGCAGCCGGGGGGCGCGGGCCGCCGCCGAAAGCCGCGTGCCGCCGCAGTCGGGGCAGGGCTCTTCTTTCAGGAACTTTTCCACCCGCTTCATCCCTTTTTCGTCCTTGACCTTGTGCAGGGCGTTCAGGACGGTGTTGGTGGCGCTGTAGTAGGTGAAGTCCAGCTCCCCGGCGCTGAGGGCGTCGCCGTTTTTGGGCCGGTAAAAGATGTGCTTTTTGACCATGGGCCCGTCGTAGACAATCTGCTTTTCCGCGTCGGTCAGGTCCTTGAAGGGCACGTCGGTGCGCACCCCCATGGCCCGGCAGACGTCGGTCATCAGGGACCACATCAGGCTGTTCCAGGGGGCCACCGCGCCCTGGTCGATGGTCAGGGTCTCGTCGGGCACCAGGGTGGCGCGGTCCACCGTGCGCACCGTGCCGGTGCCCCCGCACCGCTGGCAGGCCCCCTGGCTGTTGAAGGCCAGCTCCTCGGCCGAGGGCGCGAAGAAGCGGGCCCCGCATACGGGGCAGACCAGCTCCTGCCCGGCGGCCACCGCGATGGTGGGCGGCAGATAGTGCCCGCCCGGGCACCGGTGGCTTGCCAGGCGGGAATACATCAGCCGCAGGCTGTTCAAAAGCTCGGTGCCGGTGCCGAAGGTGGAGCGGATGCCGCCCGCCCCCGGCCGCTGGTGCAGGGCCAGCGCCGCCGGCACATACAGCACCTCGTCCACGTCGGCCCGGGCGGCCTGGGTCATCCGCCGCCGGGTGTAGGTGGACAAAGCGTCCAGGTACCGCCGCGACCCCTCGGCGTACAGCACCCCCAGCGCCAGGCTGGACTTGCCCGACCCCGACACCCCCGCGATGCCCACGATCTGGTTGAGGGGGATGTCCACGTTCACGTTTTTCAGGTTATGCACCCGCGCACCCCGGATCAGGATCTTGCCGGGCGCGGCGTTGTCTGTGCTCATATGCTGCCGCCTTCCTTTCGCTGTGTCGTTCGCTGCCATTGTACCACGCCGCGCACAGGGTGGCAAGGGAAGCCGGCCCGGCGGGGCAAAACAGAAAACCGTATGCACCGCCCGCCCCAATCTGGCCGGTGCATACGGTTCCCCTCTTATGATGAAATGTGGATGGCGAAAATCAGCTCAGGTCCGCGCCGTTGGTGGCGATGACCTTCTGGTACCAGTAGAAGCT
>DGYMR06203__coassemble_1678_pt1 | contig 12878 bp, 10 predicted proteins | sample DGYMR06203__metabat2_low_PE_024 | metagenome-assembled genome bin DGYMR06203
CCCAGAACTTGGCGCTCTCATTTTCGCCGACCCACATCCCCAGAACATCTTTCCTTCCATCCAGATCGATGCCAATGGCAATGTAAACGGCCTTCTTCACGATCTGGCCCTCGCTGCGGACGTGGTAGTGAATAGCATCCAGGAACACCACCGCATAAATGGACTCCAGAGGCCTCTGCTGCCACTCTTTGGCGATGGGAAGGATCTTGTCCGTGATCCGGCTTATGGTGCTGTCTGATACCGAAATCCCGTAGATGTCCTGGATATGGGCCTCAATATCGCTGGTGGTCATGCCCTTGGCGTACATGGACAGGATCTTTTCCTCAACGTCCTGGCTGATGCTGGTCTGACCCTTTTTCAGCACCTGAGGCTCAAATTCCCCTTTCCGGTCCCGGGGGACCGAGACTTCCACGTCTCCAAAGCTGGTCCGAAGCGTCTTGCTGCTATGACCATTCCGGCTGTTGTCTGTAGCCTTGTTCTTGTAGTCATATCTGCTGTAGCCCAGATCCTCATCCAGTTCTGCCTCCAGACCGTTCTCCATGAATTCGGCAATGGTCTCCTTGAACAGGTTCTGGATGTCATCCATGCTGCCGATGTTTGCCATCTGCAAAAGTTCACGGATCTTCTCTCGACGGGCATTTTCTTCCGGGGTGCGGTTCTTTCTGGCCATGTGTAATACCTCCTGTCTGCTGCTTCTATTCTACACCTCTCAGCAGGTTTACACAAATTATGGGATAGTCTCGGAATTCCGCTTGTTGTCGGCCTCACTGCCGCCAATGTGAATGATTGCAAAATGCTGGAATATATGCTGGATCATCTGCCGTCCCTGCGAAATTTGCACGGGAGACCCACTTGTCGTCCTCAGAAACTTCACGCTGATAAAGGGTACGATTTTCCGTTTTGCAGACAGGCGTGCACAGTGAGACATATAAAGCACCGCATTGCCAGACGTGGGGTGGACAGTTCCTCTCATCTTGGAAAGCACCGCTGGGTTGTTGAGCGAACCTTTGCCTGGTTCCATCGATACAGGCGCCTGCTCGTCCGATATGAACGCAGAGCTGATATCCATTTGGCTTTTTTCACCCTTGCTGCCGCTTTGATCGCTTTTCGGTTTTGTTAGGTGTTCTTAGTCGAATGACTGGGTTTCCGCATAAAAGGCGACAGCACTCCTTGCTGTCGCCTTTAGTTTGATGATGAGCAAATGCCGGCAGAGCTCTCAGCAGCGGCGAGAAGCTGCATTTATTTTATCGTCGACTGCCTCGGACTGCTTTGCTGCTTTTTCGACAAGCTGGAATTTAGTGCATATCATAATTTATTTTTACCATATGAATATGGTCTTCCCAAATTCCATTGATATTTAGATAATACTTTGAAATGCCCTCATTGATAAACTGATTTTTTTCTAAAACTCTCAAAGAAGCTCTGTTTTTTGGCATTACATTTGCTTCTATACGATGCAATCCCAATTCTTCAAACGCATATTTCGTCACCATTTCTACTGCAGCAGACATATACCCTTTATTGACAAAATCTTTGTCTAATTTATACCCCAAAAAAGCAGAGCAAAAGGCTCCCCAGATTACATTGTTTAATCCAATTATACCTATAATTTTTGAAGGTTGTTCCAATAATACAATATAAAACCGAAATGCGGTCCTCGCCTCATATTCCTCCATTTCTTTTTTTAATACTATTTGCTGATACTCCAATGAAAAAAATTCCTCGTTGCGTACAGGTTCAAACGCTTCTAAAAAATCTCTGTTTCTCTTATAGTAATCAACTACTTGTTCCGCAAGAGATAGGTCTGCGGGAACAAGTTGTATATACTGATTTTTCATTATGCGCTATCCTCCTCAACTTCCAATTATTTTACATTATATCATATTCAGAATTTAGATTCCATTAAAGCATTCAAGCCAGGGTTGTCGTTACCACGCCATCCCAGAGCAGGGAGAGCGGAACGACTATTTACGGCCCGTTTACTCCCAACGGGCCAGTTCTTTCTCCCAATCTATGGTGCCTTTTGGGAGAAACGTTTTTATGGCGAGTCGGCATCCACCACATCGTACACGTCCGACGGTTTGAGCTTGAGCCGGCGGTCAAGAAACTTCTCAATGTCAAAGAGGTTCTTCTTGTCGTAGTCGCCGGTCAGCTTGTAATTGGGGTGTTGGGTCAGGTCATACTTATTCGAGAGGAAGGGCCGCACGCCGCGCAGCTGCAGGATGCACTTGCTGCCGTCCATAACAGCCAGCTCATCCCGGCTCATGAGCTCGTGCCCCGTCTTTTGGTACGAGGTGCCAAAGGACGGGCTGTTGCCGCGGGTGTCCGATGTGTTGTAGAGGTCGATGGTTTCACGGCCCAGGGTCGCCGACAGCTCCTTGAGAGTGGTATTTTCCGAGCCGCCCAGAAAGACTTGACTGTCCATGTTCCCGATAATGGTGTCGGCGTTGTCCTTATACAGCGCCTTGAGCTGGCTCTGCGCCTGCAAAACCAGGCAGGCCGAGATTTCCCGGCTGCGGATGGTGGCCACCAGCTTTTCGAGGTTCGGGATCTGGCCGATGTTGGCGCACTCGTCGATGAGGCACCTCACATGGACGGGCAGCCGCCCGCCGTACATATCGTCGGCCTTTTCGCACAACAGATTGAACAGCTGGGTGTACACCATGGAAATCAGGAAGTTGAAGGTGCTGTCGGTGTCTGACATGATGAGGAACAGCGCTGTTTTCCGGTCGCCCAGGGTGTCCAGTTCCAGCTCGTCGTAGGCGGTGATCTCCCTCAGTTCGGCGATGTCAAAGGGGGCAAGCCTAGCACCGCAGGAAATCAAAATCGACTTTGCGGTCTTGCCCGCCGCCAGCTTATAAAGACGGTATTGCCGCACCGCGAAGTGATCGGGCTTCTGTTTTGCCAGGTCCTCAAACATCAGGTCTACCGGGTTTTGAAATTCCTCGTCATCCTCTCGCACTTCCATGATGTTCAAGAATTCCAGCAGGGTGGCGAAGTTTTGTTCCTCATCCGGGGCCTCATAGTGGATATAGGCAATAAGCGACGTAAGCAAGAGCTTTTCCGCCTTATCCCAGAAGGGATCACCGCCTTTGCCCTCGCCGCGGGTGTTGGTCATGAGGGTCGTCACCAGCTTCAAAATGTCCTTTTCTGAGTGGATATACACGAACGGATTATAATGCATCGACTTTTTGAAGTTGATGGTGTTGAAGATTTTGATGCGGTAGCCTTTCTTCAAAAAGGCGTTGCCGACTTCCAAAACCGTGGTGCCTTTCGGGTCAGTGAGGACATAGGAACTGTGCATTTGCAGGAGATTGGGCTTGATCCAAAATCTCGTCTTGCCGCTGCCGGAGCCGCCTACGATCAGGACGTTTTTATTCCGGGCTGTCTTGGGGGCTTTGGGGCGGCTGGACATGGTGAGACGTTCGGTCTGGGTCAGGATGATGTTGTCCTCAAACTTGGGGGCCACATACGGCTCGATGTCTTTGGCGTTGCCCCAACGGGCCGAGCCGTACTCGCTGCCGTGGCGGTACTTCTTAGCGTTCTTGCCTTTCAGGTAGACCGCCAGCCGCAGCCCCACGCCGCAGCACAGACCAATAACCAGGTCAAGCGGGTGGAAACTGGGCAGGATGCGGCCCAATGCGCCCGGCAGCACCGACATGAGAGACATCATCTTTTCGGAAAAGTCGGCCCCGACGGCTAGCCGCCAGGCATAGCCCAGGTTGGTGGCATAAAGGCCCATCAGGACGTAGGGCAGGTTCAGGAGCACAAGGCGTTTGGTGTTTTGGTTCATCGGCCGGCACGCTCCTGTTTCTTTTCCCGCATCTTGCCGGGCACCAGCTCAGCAGCCAGGGCCTTGAACTGCTGCAGGCGCTCCAGAACGCTGGGGCGTTTTTCTTTCTGGACCAGCTTGGCGGAGTAGTCCTTGAAGGCGGTGGTCAGGGTATCGGCATCCCGTGCCTTGAAGAAAACCAGATACCGGGGCGGGTCCTCGTGGTTCTTGGTGATGGCGTAGTCCACGCCGTACTTGTCCAAGATCCGCTTGAAATCCCGGATGCCGGTTTTCTCGATCTCAATGTTGGTGGCCCCCTGGTCCTGCCGTAGAAGCTGTTTGACGCTCTGTTTGCCTATCGGCTTGCTGTGCGCCTTACCTGCCCGCCACTGCAAGAACTTACGGGCCGCTGCCAGGAGCGTCCGGCCCGTCAGCTTGGTGGTGCTGATGGCAAAGTTGATCGTTCTGTTCTCCACATCTTCCTGCATGGGGGTCATCCTCCTTTCCCGCCTGCATCAGGGCCGCGACGAAAAAGCCAAACCATGTGCCCGCCGCAAAAAATACCGCGCCCGTCCACATGGTCAGTCCAGCCGGATGGCGATAAAGCTCTCGCCGCCCTGCATCAGAATGACGCTGTGCTCTTCCAGGAACTCGGCCAGTTGATACAAGTCTGCCACCTGAAGGGAGACGGTGCAGCCGTCCCGATCGATGCGGAAAAAGACCATGGGGCCGACGAGATAGGATTCCTCTCCGATGTCCATGATCTGCTCCGGGCAATAGCTCATCAGGATGGGCAGGCCAGGGATACCATACAGCAAATCGGCCTCGTCAAAACAGGGCAGATAGTCGGGCGCGTCCTCCAAGCGGATGACCGAAAGGGGCATTTCGGGGCCAGCCGTTGCCAGATAGAGGGGATGCTCCGACACGGGCGGGCTAGATACGGGTGTGGTGCTGTCTGCCAGCAGGCTGTTCAGGATGGTCTCGATGGCGCAGACCTTCTCGTAGGTCTGCTGCGCGAGAGTGGGTTTCGTTTTGTTCATGGGCATTACCTCCAAATGTTTGTGTTGTGTTTTATACAGAGTGCCAGCAGGTCAGCGTTCCTGACTGCGCTGGCGTTTTTTCTGCCACTGTTCCAGCAGCTTGATGATGGTGTCCTGCATCTGTTTGGGCGTGTAAGACCTTGGAAAATATTTCCGCAGCACCTCGTTTTTGATGGTCACACGGTCCATTTCCGCTTTCTTTTCTTCGCCCATGATGTCAAAGATGGCGTCGTAGCTGCACTGGCCCTCCTGGCTCAGTTTTTTGATGCGCTGGGCCTGGGAGAGGGAGGGCGCGTTTTGGGTATCCTGCATGGCCTCCAAAAAATCCCGCTGTTCGGCAGCCGTCAAATAGGACAGCTCCACAGCGGGATTGAAGGAGATTTTCTTTTGGTCTACCAGGTCGAGAAGTTCCGGGATAAGGTTGGTCAGGCGGATATAGCGCTGGACTGTTTTATATCCTTCTCCTGCATCCTCGGCCACTTTTTCGATGGAGAGTTTGGACTTCTGGACAAATTGTCCAGAAGTTAAATCAGACCTAGCACCTTGATTTTTTATGGCTTCCAGTTTCATTTTGTACGCGAAAGCCCTCTCACTGGGCAGGATGTGTTCGCGCTGCAAATTGCTGTCCACCATGTGGATCACCGCCTCATCGTCGCTCATGTTCCGCACGATCACCGGTAAAGTCGTCAGCCCTGCCAGCTCTGCCGCGTGCTGGCGGCGGTGCCCCGAAATAATCTCGTAACCTCCTTCCGGCCGGGGCCGGGCAATGAGCGGAGCCAGCACGCCGAACTGCGCCACGCTCTCCACCGTCCGCTGCATGGCCTCATCGTCCAGGACCTTGAACGGATGGTTTTTGAAGGGGTGCAGCTCAGTGATGGGGATTTGCTGGATCTGCTCGCGGTTGGATTCAGTTAAGATAACTTCGCTTTTTTGCTCTGAAATGATTCATCACCTCCAACAGAAAAGGCCCAGAGAAACCTCTGGGCCAAACTTTTATCCTGTTTTGAAATCATGCTGCACCCGGGCTGCATAGGAGCTGTGCATGGTCATGGGAGCGTTGTAAAGGGTCGCCAATAGATATTGCCGGACGTTTCGTACCTGGGTGGTGTTCTCTTTCAGGCACATAAGGACGAACCGCAGATGGTCGCTGTTCAGCTTCATGAGCTGGGCCTTCACCGCCTCGGCGGGCTTGTCATCGCCCGCAATGCGGATGAACCGGCGCTTGCTGCACACCGTGTCCACCAGCAGTTCCAGCATCTCCCGCAGCATATCCTCATCTTCAGGATAGCTTGCAATCAGAGCATCGAAGTTGAACTGCCGGAAAAAATATTCCTGATACAAGGTGCGGTCGTTTTTCCCTTCGGATTCCGTTCCGGCAGCTGCGCCCGAAAGGAAAGAATCAGTCTCACTTGGGTCAGTATAATTCTTATCAGTCTTATTACATCGCGATTTTGGGGCCTCCAGAACCGCGGTTTGAGCGGCCACAGAATCGTGATTTTCACGACTCTGGATTCGTAGTTTTGACGATTCAGAAATAAAGTTTTTCACATAGATCAGGCTGGGTTTACCCAGACCGCGCCTCTTGCGTTCGATCAGTTCAACACCTTCCAACTCCCGCAGCAGGCGGGTCGCCTTGTTGTCAGCACAACAGAGAGCGTCCATGACCTCCTCGACCGTAAAGATGATATACACCCGACCGGCATCATCCAGCCAGTTATTCCGGGCGGACAGACTCATCCGGTCCAGCAGCAAACCGTAGAGGACTTTGGCGTCAGTGGAAATGCCGCGAAAGGCCGGATCAGTAAACAACACTTTGGGGATACGGTAAAAGGCAAACTGTTCCGCCTGGGGACCATAGAAGTAATTGGGCATGGCGTCACCTCCTTAATATGGGGGATTAGGGGAGGGGAGAGAATAGAAAAAGCACACCTTTCATCTATAACAATGACAGGTGTGCTCAAAGTCGCCGTTCCAGAAAATCCTATACGCAGGTGACAGTTTCGGTAGGTGACTTTTTTCACCTACCGTTTCACCTACGAAGGGGCAGTTTGGAGAGTAAAAGAGGCCAAAAGATACGTCAAATTATGTGAAGAATGGTCAATAAAACGACATGTAATTTGTAGTTATTGCACAGGAAAAATAGCATTTCAGCACAATGTACTTTCTCATAACCGCTTGGTCCCGGGTTCAAGTCCTGGCTGGCCCACCAAACAAGAAAAATCCGAACCTTTTTCCTGTAGGAGAAGGGTTCGGATTTTTTGGTTTCTTTGTTTCTCTGGATTCAGCTCCGTTTCCGGCTGCGGCCGCCGGTCTCGCCCCGGGCCAGCTTTTGCAGCCGGGGCTTGTCCAGGACGGTCAGGCCGCCCCGCCACAGCTGGACCAGCCCTTCCTGGGCGAAGTATTTCAGCATCCGGCTGACCACCTCACGGGCCGAGCCCATATACCGGGCGATCTGGTCGTGGGTCATGCGCAGGTCGGCTCCGCCGGTCTTGGCCAGCTCGTCGGTCAAAAAGATGGCCAGGCGGCGGTCGGCGCTCATGAACAGGATCTGCTGCATGGCCCACATGGTCTCGGAGTAGCTCTCGGCGGTCATCTGGTAGGCGTAACAGCGGACGTAGATGTTCTCGTCCATCACACGCTTGAAGGCGCCGGCGCCGATGCAGTAGGCCTCCACCGGCTCTTCCGCGTCGATGTGGACGTCGAAGGTGACGGCGTCCAGCACGCAGGAGGCCGACAGGATGCACACATCCCCCGCAAACAGCCGGTACAGGGTGACGTCTCGGCCGTCCTCGCCCAGCAGGTAGGCCCGCAGCTGGCCCGAGCGCAGCAACAGGATGCCCACGCAGTTCTCTGTGGGGCTGTGGACGTGGGCTCCCTTGTCGTAATGGACCGGCCGGGCGAACCGGCACAGAAAATCCTGCTGCGCATCGGTCAGCTTGTCCCAGAAGGGGAAGCTGCAGGCAAGGCAGCCTTTGTCCGCCGCCTCCTTACGCTCCATAAAAACCACCCTTCCGCAGGGCTTTGGCGGCCTCGTTGCCCGCCATGGCCCCTTCGTACACCGCTTTGGCCACCTGCAGCAGCCCGCCGGTGCAGTCGCCCGCGGCAAACAGCCCGGGGACGGTGGTCATCATGTGCTCGTCCACCACGATCCGGTTGCCGTCCACTTCGGCCCCCATCTTGCGGGCCAGGGCGGTGCTGCCCGCCACCCCCAGAGCTACGAATACGCCGTCCAGCGGTAGCTCTCTGCCGCCGGCCAGCCGGACGCCGGTGACTTTGCCGGCCTCCTCGCCCAGAATGGCCTCCACCTTTTCGGTGCAGAGTGCGATCTCAGGGGGGAACTCCGCCGTCAGGGGAGCCCCGCCGGTGAGCAGGGTGACGCTTTTGGCCAGGGGCAGCAGGGCGGACGCCTCGTGCAGGGCATATTCGCCGCTGCCCAGGACGGCCACGTCCTTGCCGCGGTAGAAAAAGGCGTCGCAGGTGGCGCAGTAGCCCACGCCGTGGCCCTCCAGGGCCTTCAGGCCGGGGATGGGGGGCGCGGCACGGGAAGCGCCGGTGGCCAGGATGACGGCGTCGGCAGGGTAGTCCCCGGACAGGGTCTCCACCGTCAGCTTGTCGGTAAAGGTCAGACCCACGGCCTCCGCCTCCACGAACTGCACCCCCACGGCTTTGGCGCCCTCGATGCCCCGGCGCTCCAGCTCGGCCCCCGAGACGGGGCCGGGCACGCCGTAGTAATTCTCGATGCCCTCGGCCCGGGCCAGTGCGCCGGGCCCACGGGTCAGGACGGTGGTGTCGATGCCGGCCCGCGCCGTATACAGGGCGGCGGACACCCCCGCCGGCCCCGAACCAATGATTACAACCTTTGCCATAGCGCTTTCCTCCCGTGTCGTTCCGTTTTGTCTTTCTTACAGTATCTCACATTTCGGCGCCGGATTCCGTGACCGGCTTACAAAGCTTCGGCTCGGCCCAGGCCAGCAGCTCCCGGACCGACGCGGCGTCGCCGGCGTAGGGCCAGGCCGCCAGCATTTTGTCCAGGGCTCTGCGCCGCCGGGCGGCTTCCTCCGTTTTGCCGGCGGCCAGCGCCTCCCCGTAGAGGACCAGCGCCATGCCGGGATGCGACTTCATCTGCTTGAGGAAGGCCCGCAGCTGTTTTTCTTGCAGGGCGGCCAGGCCGGCCTCGGTCTGGCCCTCCGTCAGCTGGAAAAACGCCTGATCCACCTCAAGGGAATACCGGTGGACCGCCGCCAGCCGGGCCCCGCTCCCCAGCAGCCTGGCCCGGAGGGCGGCGGCGTCCTCATACCGCCCTTCGTCCAACAGGCGGCTGTAGCGGCAGACCCACACCGCCCCTTTCAGGGGGTCGTCGGGGCCGGCGCCGCTCGGCAGCTCGAACCATTCGGCGGGCAGGTCCTTCAGCCGCCGGCCCTCGATCTGGGCCGCGTTGATGGCCAGCTGGGCCCAGATGGCCCGCTGGGCGGCTTTGTCCCCCCGCAGGCAGAGGGCGTTGTAGCCGTCGTTGGGCATCCCCTGGATCTTCAGCGGGATGCCGTTGACAAGGCCCAGGTACAGCCCCAGCATCGCCCAGACCCCCCAAAGCCCGGCGGCCAGAGGCGCTTTCTGCCAGCACAGCCATGCCCCCAGCCCGCAGAGGGCCGCCGACAGCAGGTTGGCCGCCGGCCCGCCCAGATTGTACAGCAGGGAAGGGAAGCCCTCCTCCCGCCAGGGGGGCGGGGCCAGCAGGCACTGCCCCCCGGTGCCCGCCAGCTGGTAGCGGCAGAACTGCAGCCTGCCGTCCTTTTTCAGCAGCATGATGCTGCCGATGCGGAAGGATACGAACCCGTACCCGGTGGCGAGCCCCGCCGCCAGGTGCCCGCCCTCGTGCAGGACGATCTGGACCAGGACGCCCACCGCAGCCGCCGCCAGCAGGACCAGCAGCTGCCAGCCGGCCAGGTCGGCATGGTCCGCCATCCAGGCGCCCAGCCACCCCGCCCCAAAGCCCAGGGCCATCATCAGCAGGACGGTCAGGACGGCGGCAGGGGAGGGGAGTCTGCGTTTTTTGTTCGGTCGGTTCATAGCGGCCTCCTTTGAAAACGATCTTGTCTGCCCCCATCATACCGCACCCCGCCCCAAAAAGCAAGGGAGGGCATTTCCCGGGGAAAGGTTTTGTGCTATACTGGGGTGGAATCATCCAAGGAGGCCCGTATGAACAAGAAAAAGATCCTCTTCATCACCACCGGCGGCACCATCGCCAGCGTGCGCACCCCCCAGGGGCTGCGGCCGGTGCTGTCCAGCGAGGAGCTGCTGGCCCATATGCCGGCCCTGGCCCAGCTGTGCCAGCCGGACACCCTGGCCCTGTGCAGCATCGACAGCACCGACATGAGCCCGGCCCTGTGGCTGGACATGGCCCGGGCCATCGAACAAAATTACAGCCGCTACGACGGTTTCATCCTCTGCCACGGCACCGACACCCTGGCCTATACGGCGGCAGCCCTGAGCTACCTGGTGCAGAACGCCGACAAGCCCATTATCCTGACCGGCGCCCAGCAGCCCATCTCCGGCGAGATCACCGACGCCAAAAAGAACCTGTGGGACAGCGTCCTGTGCGCCCTGGACCCCGGCAGCCGGGGGGTGATGGTGGTGTTCGGGGGGTTCGTGATCGCGGGCACCCGGGCCAAAAAGAACAAGACCATCAGCTACGACGCCTTTGCGTCGGTCAATTTCCCCCATCTGGCCCAGGTGCAGGGGGACCGGCTGGTGCGCTACATCGAGACGCCGCCCCCCGCGGGGCCGGTGCAGTTCAGCCACGGGCTGGACGAAAAGGTTTTTCTGCTCAAGCTGACGCCGGGGATGGGCCCCGGCCTGCTGCCCGAGATCTTCCGCCTGTACGACTGCGTCATCGTGGAGAGCTTTGGGGCGGGGGGGCTGCCCCAGTCCCTGATGGAGGGCTTTGCCCGGTGCCTTGGGCGCTACGAGGAGACCCGCAAGGTGCTGATCCTGACCACCCAGGTGACCTACGAGGGCAGCGACGCCGGCATCTACGAGGTGGGCCGCCGGGTAAAAGACCGCTTTGATTTTTTGGAGGCGCACGATATGACCATAGAAGCCGCTGTGACCAAGAGCATGTGGCTCCTGTCCCAGCCCTGCGCCGGCTTTGCGGAGCTGCAGCGCCGGTTCTACCAGCGGATCAACTTCGACACCTTTTTTCACTGAGAGGGGGCGGGGCGGATGCCATCCTGTTCGCCGTTCTGGTATACGGTCGACACCATGCAGGCGCTGCATGGGTATGACTACCACGCGTTTGAGCTGTTCGGCCCGGTGCACCTGTTCTGGCTAGGGCTGTGCGCCTTTTTGTGCGCCGGGGGCTCGGTCCTGTTCCGCCGCCTGGGGCCGGCGGGCCGGCAGCGGGTGCTCCGTCTGCTGACCCTCCTGCTGCTGGCCGACGAGCTGCTGAAGGACGTCTCCTCCCTGGCCACGGGGCAGTTCGTGTGGGCTTTTCTGCCGTTCCATTTGTGCAGCATCAACCTGTTCGTCTGCGTCTGGTACGCCCTGCGCCCCCACCCTCTGGCCGCCGAAGTGCTCTACGCCCTCTGCCTGCCCGGCGCGGCGGCGGCCCTGCTTTTCCCCTCCTGGCAGGCCCTGCCCTTGTGGAACGTCATGCACCTGCACTCCAGCACCGTCCACACCATGCTGGTGCTGTTCCCGGTGCTGCTGCTGGCGGGGGGCTTCCGCCCCGACGTCCGCCGCCTGCCCAAGGTATGCGCCGTCTTTGGCCTGGACCTGCTGGCCGCCGCCCTGGTCAACCACCTGTGCGGCACCAATTTCATGTTCCTGCGCGGCTCTTACGGCAACGCCGCCCTCGGCCTGATCGAGCAGGTCTTTGGCACCGGCCCGGGCTACCTGGCCGGGCTGGCCCTGATCGTCTGCGCCGTCTGGGCGGCGCTGTACGCGCCGTGGGTCCTCGCCGGCCGGCGGAAAAAAGAAAAAACATTGACCTGAAAAACGGCTCCTTTTGCTGTATGCGTACAGCAGAAGGGGCCGTTTCCGATTTCGTGCCCCGCAGGGCCGGAGAAAGCACAAACAATGCGGGGGCCGGCTTCCGCCAGCCCCCGCAGAGGGACCCTATCTTTCGTGACGCAAAAGTTCTTTTGTTTTGGTGCGATCAACAACAGAAGGAATTACTGGTGAGGTAGTCCCTTTTTGTCGTCACATGAAAAGGGTGGTGCCAGACTGGTAGGCGTCTCTAAACCTGCCAGCCTCTTACATCAAATACAGTATGGTGCTCTGTACTTGTTATAAGTAAATTTTGCTTAGACGTCAATTACTTAGCGTTAACAACCTCAGTCGGGGTCTTGGTGATTTCCACAGCCACAACGTAGAAGGACTCATCACCGCGCAGATTGTCCAACTTAATGGATGCAACATGACCAGTGTAATCATAGTCATAGTCTTTGTTGTTAACATTCTTAGCTTCGCCAGGCATACGATTCTCGGTCATCAGCTCACCCAGCTTTTCAGCAACCTCGTGAGCCAGACCTTCTTCAGTCTGACCACCGTCAACAATGATGAAGTCCAGAGTAGTCTCTTCAGAAGCATTCTTTGCGAAGTACTTCCAAGCCCAATCATTGGTAGCATAATTGCGATAGCGGAGATAACCATCCGGGGTCAGGCTACCGTGACCATTGGTAGTAGTCAGGCTAGCGTCATCCTTCAGACCCATCAGATGACGAGCATCCTGAGGAACAGTGCTCTGACTATCAAGGACAAAAGAAGTCACAGTGTTGCCCGCAGTAATCTGCAGAGCATGGTCATCAAACTTGTCAGCAACCTTATTCAGCATAGCTTCCAGGCTGGAATCGGCAGTGATGGTCAGGGTGTTCTTCTGAGCGGTGCTCAGCTCACCATTAATAGCAGTAGCGAACGAATCGTCAACGGGGGTCACGATAGGATCGTCACCCTGGTTGTCATCGCCGTCATTGTTGGCGGTATTGCAAGCGGTCAGCATGCTGACGGCCATGATGCCAGCCAGAGCCAGAGAAGCAATCTTCTTGAGTTTCATAATGATTTTTTCCTCC
>DGYMR06203__coassemble_1736_pt1 | contig 12475 bp, 13 predicted proteins | sample DGYMR06203__metabat2_low_PE_024 | metagenome-assembled genome bin DGYMR06203
CTGTTCCCGCTCCCGCTGCATCCGCAGCTCGTGCAGGGCTTTTGCCCGCTCTTCCCGCTGGATGCGCAGCTGCATCTCGTGCTTTTGCACCTTATCGTAAAAGGTGCTGCGGGGCAGGCCGCAGGCCTTTGCCGCCTCCCGAATGGTCATCCGCTTGGCCTTCCAGGCTTCGTATGCGGTCCAGAAATTTTCGGGCAGGGGGCGCGGGTCCCGGCCGAACTGCACCCCCCGGGCCTTGGCCGCCGCGATGCCCTCGGCCTGGCGCTGGCGGATGTTGGTGCGTTCGTTTTCCGCCACAAAGGACAGCACCTGCAGCACGATGTCCGCCAAAAAGCCCCCATCAGGTCCCGGCCGCGGCGGGTGTCCAGCAGGGGCATATCCAGCACCACGATGTCGATGTTTTTGTCCTTGGTCAACAGGCGCCACTGTTCCAGCACTTCTTCGTAGTCCCGGCCCAGGCGGTCGATGCTCTTGATGTAGAGCAGGTCGTCCCGCTTGAGGCGCCGGAGCAGCTTTTTGTATTTGGGGCGGTCAAAATCCTTGCCGGACTGCTTGTCGATGAAGATATTCTTCTCGGGGATGCCCGCTTTCCGCAGGGCGATCCGCTGGCGGTCCTCATTTTGCTCCCGGGTGCTGACCCGGATATAGCCGTACACCATCCTTGTTCCCTCCTGGCCGTGCGTTTTTTATGCTGCCAGTATAACGCCGCCGGGCGGCGGAGGGAAGTTCGTTCTTTTCCGCCGAAGCGAAAACCGCCCGCCATGCAGCAGCACAGCGGGCCGGTTCAATCGGTCATGTAAATCGGGAAAATCAGGGGCAGACGGTCACAGGGCCTTGCCGGCGGCCTCCACCACATGGGCTGCCAGCACCGACGTGGTCATGGCCCCCACGCCGCCGGGCACCGGGGTGATGGCGGCGACGGCCGGCTCGGCCTCAGCAAAGCGGACGTCGCCGCAGAGTTTGCCGTCTGCGCCGGTGTGGATGCCCACATCCACCACCACCTGCCCCGGGGCGACGCATTCCGCCCCGATCGCCTCCCGGCGGCCCATGGCCACCACCAGGATCTCGGCCTGGCGGCAGAGGACCGGCAGGTCCCGCGTGCGGGAATGGCAGAGGGTGACGGTGGCGTTCCTGCGCTCCAGCAGCATGGCGACGGGCTTGCCCACCACCAGGCTGCGGCCCACCACGGCGACCCGTTTGCCTTCCAGAGGGATGCCGTAATGGTCCAGGATCTCGATGCAGGCCTGGGCGGTGCAGGGGGCATAGCCCACCCCGCTGCCGGTGAACACCCCGGCCAGGGAGGCGTTGGTGATGCCGTCCACGTCCTTTTCGGGGGCGATGGCGGCCCGCACCGCCCGGTCATCCATCTGGGCGGGCAAAGGCCGGAACAGCAGGCAGCCATGGATGGTGCGGTCCCGGTTGATTTGGTCCAGGACTTCCAGCAGCTGGGCCTGTCCGGCGCCGGCGTCCAGCTGGAAGGGCCGCACCCCGATCCCCAGCTTGCCGCACCGGGCCAGGACTCCCCGCTCGTAGGCCAGGTCGTCCTCCCGGGCGCCTACCCGCACCACCGCCAGGGTGGGTGTGACCCCTCCGGCGGTCAGGGCGGCAGCGCGGGCCGCGGTCTTTTCGTTCAGAGCGGCGGCCGCCGGGCCGCCTTTCAACAGCAGTGCGCTCATCTCAGTTCCCCCCCAGACGGTGGCAGACTTTGGCATAGACCGCCTCGGCCCGGGGCAGGTATTCCGCCCGCAGGGCTTCAGCCCGGGCGTCCAGGGCGGCGGCGCGGCCACGGTCCGCCATCAGGCGGGTGTTTACCGCCACGTTCAGGCCCGCGGCCTCCAGGGCAGCCCGGCAGAACACCGCGCCGCACCCGGCGTCCGACACCGCCAGCACGCTGCCCTTGGCCTCGTATTCTTCCAGCAGGGCGATGGCCTCGCCGCAGGCTTCCATGATCTCCAGCGGCACCGCGGCGGCGGCCTCCAGCGCCCGGGCCATGACGGCAGGGCGGTCAGGGTCGTCCTTGGGGATGCCGTAGGCTTTGGCCAGGGGGGCAAAGGCGGCGGCGTCCGCCTCCACCAGCCCCTCCAGCCGGGCGCGGAGGGCGGCGGCTTTCTGGTTCAGGGCCAGGATGTCCCCCTCGACGGCGGCGTATTTGGGCTTGCCCGCCGTCAGGCAGCCCACCATGTTGCCCAGGGCGGCCCCCACCGCCCCCACCAGAGCGGCCGCGCCGCCGCCGCCCGGCGTGGCGGACCGGGAGGCCAGCTCGCCCAAAAAGTCCTTGCAGGTTTTGTCCATCATTTCCATTGGTAGACCCCCTTTTCTGTGATGATCCCATCCAAACGGACGTCCAGCGGCCCCGCCGCCACGGCGTCCACCTTCTGCGCCTCGTAGGCGATGCCATAGACCGCCGCCCGGGCGCACCGCGGCAGGAACCGGTCGTAATAGCCCTTGCCCATCCCCACCCGGCGGCCCGCCGCATCAAAGGCGGTGCAGGGCGTCAGGACAAGGTCCAGCCCATCGGGCGGCAGGATGCGGGCCCGGGCCAGGACCGGCGTCCGGATGCCGTAGGCCCCCGCCTCCCAGCCGTCCACCGGGGCGGGCAGGGCCGCCGTCAGGGTGCAGCCCTCGCCGCAGACCGGATAGGCCACCTGCTTGCCGCAGCCTTCCAGCAGGGCGGACAGGTCCGGCTCCCCGCCAAAGGCGGCATAGGCCAGCACCCGCTCCGCCTGCCGCCACGCGGCCAGGGAGGCCACCCGGGCGCAGATGGCCGCGTCGGCCGCCCGCCGCGCCGCCGGCTCCAGCGCCTGCCGCGCCGCAATGCCCTGCCGCCGCTGGGCGGCTTTGGCGCGGGCGAGGTTTTCTTCAGTCGTCAAAATAAAACAGCTCCTCGAACTTTTTGTCCAGCGCGATGCAGAGGATCAGGGCCAGTTTGGCGGTAGGGTTGAACTGCCCCGTCTCGATCGAGCTGATGGTGTTGCGGGAGACGCCCACCATGGCGGCCAGCTGCGCCTGGGACAGCCCCGCCGCGGTGCGCGTCTCTTTCAGACGGTTTTTGAGCACAAGCTCTGCCTTCATGGTACGCCTCCTTACAGCCCCATCAAAAAACGCGCCGTAAAGGCCAAAAATCCAACCAGACAGCACAGGCCCCCCACCAGGTTGACCCGGGTTTTCAACCGCGCATACATCCACAGGTGGACAAAAGCGGCGTAGCCGGTGGCGATGGCGGGCAGCTCCCAGGCGTCCACTTCGGGCAGGGCCAGCCGGTCGGCCTGGAACACCCGCGCCAGCCAAAAGAAGGCGCACAGCGCCACCACCGCCAGGGCGCTGCGGGTCATGATGCGGCCCTGGATGCGCTCCTCGTATTCGCCGTTGCCCTCTTTGCGGGCTTTTTGCAGGATGTCCTCTTTTTTCATGGTACGCACCTCCCGACGGACTGACAAGTTTTATTTGCATACAGTATAGCACAGACAAGTGTACTTGTCAACACAGGAACGCAAAAAAGCCCCCGCACCGGCGGAGGCTTTTGCGTTTAGGTCAGACGCCCAGCCCGGCCACGACGGCCAGGACTGCGGAGGCGACGCCCTGCAGGATCACCCAGCGGAGCACCACCTGCTCGTCGCTCCAGCCCAGACGCTTGCGGGCGTGGTCGTGGAGGGGGGTCAGGGTGTTTTTCAGCACGCTGATGTGCAAAAAGCGCTTGAGGCTGATCTTGACGATGCCCAGGCTGCCGTCCACGATGAACACCGCCGCCGCCAGCAGGAAGGCGAAGGGGTGGGCCGACTTGAGGGCCAGCAGCGCCAGGAAAAAGCCCATGGCGCGGCTGCCGGCGTCCCCCATCAGGACGGTGGAGGGCTTGGCGTTGACCCACAAATAGGCCAGCAGCGCCCCCACGAACACCGCCGTGGCGGTGACGTAGCTGGCCAGCTGCTCGGCGTACAGCAAAGCGAAAGTGCCCATGCTGACCACCGCCAGGCTGGCAGACAGACCGTCCACGCCGTCGGTGCAGTTGACCACGTTGATGCTGGCCCAGATCAGGATGACGATCAGCAGCAGGTAGACCGGGTAGGGCAACACAAAATACCAGTGCAGGAACCGCACCCCACAGCCGTTGAAGTTCAGGTAGGTGACGCCGGCCACCAGGGCAATGACAAAGTCGATCAGGCCCTTTTTGTACTCGTTCCAGGCGGTGTCGGAGGCATCGTCCAGGTAGCCCGACAGCATGGAGGCGATGAGCAGCACCATATAGATGACCGTTTCCAGGTGGAACGGCATGAACGCCAGCGCCACCAGCACCACGCACAGCACAAAGATCAGCCCCGCGCCCCGGGCCTTGCCCTTGGACAGGGCGCCGTCCACGGCGAAGGCGCGGCCATGATCCTGGGGCAGCCGGCCGCGGAACAGGTTGGTCAGCAGCGCCGTGAGCACGAACGCCAGCAGAAACGCCAGCGCATCCACGCCGCGCTGGCCCAATACGGACAAGAGAATTGAAACCATGTTTGCTTCCTCATTTCCCATTTTTATAATCCTTTTCTCTACAGAGGAAGTGTACCATGTCCGGCCAAAAAAATCAATCGTATAAACTACTATAAGCGGGACAAGGGGATTTTGTGCATGGGGAGACTGACATGCCCAAAAAAGGGGCGGGCCTTTCGGCCCGCCCCGGTAAACTGGGTCTGCACACCCAGCTGGTTCTTTTTTGGTGCGGCAAACTACAAACGTAAATTTGTAATAAACCTTTGGTGCTATACTAAGCGCTTAGTATATTGCGCAGGGATAGCGTCAACAATGATGCGGCCAACGCATAGCCCTGCATGGGTCTACATCATACGACCGTAGTTGTAATACTTGTAGTAGTTCTAAATTAGTCAGCCAGAGCCTTGGTGGTGTTGCAGGTCACAACAACAGCCACATAGGTGTAGTTCTGATTATCCTCAACAGTACTGACAGCAGCAACTTCACCAGTGTAGCTGAAGCTCCACTTAACCTGATTATCAGCCCACTCAGCGGTCAACTTATCAAGCCCGCCATTAGCAAGCTTAGTGTACATCTCTTTGGCAACACCATCTTCGGTCTTGCCAGTCTTATCACGAATCACGACAACTGCAGTCTGTTCGCCAACAGTGTTCAGAGTGCCACTGGTCTGGTTAGGATAGCCATAGAAGTGCTGAATGACCACATCATCAACGCCCAGAACCTTAACCAGATAAGATTCAACGGTCTTTTCATCTTCTTCGCCGCCGACAACGCTCAGAGTCTTCTGCAGAGCGGTCTCCAGGGAGCTGCTGTAAGTAAAGTTGACCTTCACGTCGTTATCTGCCTGCTCATCGTTCAGAACAGAAGCGATGGTGGTATCGTCAACAGGGGGCTGCTCCTCACCATTCTGGCCACCATTGCCAGAATTGTTGGAGCAACCAGCCAGCATACTGACGGCCATAACGCCGGACAGAGCCAGAGCCAAAACCTTATTCAGTTTCATTTGGAAATTTCCTCCTTGTTGTTGTTTGTAACTCGCACCAAAACATTTGGGGAACAGGTCACCATCCCCGTTCCTTGTGCATAGTTTAACACAACAGTATTTCCTTTGTCAAGGCAGAAGTGCCAAAAGATGGAAGAAAAGGAAAATTTACACAAAATCAAACGTGGCTGCGAAACTAAACTTTGGTCCATTGTGAGAGGGGCGCAAAAAACCCGCCGTACGGGTCACCCCATACGGCGGGTTTATCAGGCTTTGAAACGTGGACCTTCGTTCCTTGGCCCTGCTTGACACCAAAAAGCCCCCAACGTCGCACCGTCAGGGGCTTTCTCCTCACGAAAAGGAATTAGGGTCAATGAGGATCACTCTGCGGCCGGGACGGTCTGAGTGATGGCAACACCAATAACCAGAGCGTGGACAGCCTCTTCACCAGTGCCAACAGTCTTTTCATATGCAGCAACATCGCCGGAATAAGTCACACCACCAGCAACGGCGGCATCACCCTTCAGGTCGATATTCTTAATCACACCAGCAACGGCGTCAGCTACTTCACGCATGGTATCATAGCGTTCGTCATCGGTGTTATACACAAAGACCTTGACATAAGTGTCAGTCTCCTGCGCATCAGCACCATTCCAAGCTCCGCCGGTCGAGAGATCGCCGTAGCCAGTCAGCTGACGCACAGTAGAATTCAGAGAGCTGTCAGTACCATTGATTTTAGCCTGCGCTTCAGTCAGGGTACCAGCAACAGTGTAAATAGCGTCACTCAGGTCGCGATCGCTTGCTCTAAAGTTCAACATCTCCTGAGCACCATTCAGTTCGCTGCGGAACGTAGAGCTACGATTCGCCAGAGCGCCGCCAATGCCGCCTACGCCACAAGCAGTCAGCATACTGACTGCCAGGACGCCGGACAGCGCCAGGGAAAGAATGCGTTTGAGTTTCATTGGACCTTGTTTACCTCCTTTAGAAGATAAATTTGCCTGGGGTAACCTGTTTCGAGTCTTGGACCTTGCGGGATAAGGACGGCCCCTACCCCGTCTAGTCATATGATAGTACAAATTCCTCCATTTGTCAATCACACCATTTTTCACCAGGGGGTTTGCTCACAAATTTTACTTTTTTCAAAAATAAGCGCCCTTGCCTTTCGGCAAAGGCGCTTTGGGCTGCCATGGCTTTTGTTCCGTAAGCAAAAAGGGCGTTTGCAACGGTTTTTTGAGTCCTTTTTGAGGCTGGACGGAAAAAATTTCACGCCCTTTTTCTTGTAAATTTTTTGTTGCGTCAGGTTTTGTGCTCTTCTTTGGCGGTCTGTTCGATGCCGATGCCCACCACCCACGCCGCATTCTGGTCACCGTAGGCCTGCTGCACGCTCACCGAATAGGTGTATGTATAGGTGTAGTAGCTGTCGATCACCACCTGGCGGCTCTTGGTGGCAAGCTCCGCCTCCATCTCCTCGATCTGGACCAGCGCCGCCCGGGCCACCTCGTCCTCCGGCCACTCGCCGGGATAGATGAACAGCCGGGACATCCGGGTCACCCCCGGCGTGATGGGCGCGCTTTTGGGGTTGTATTTCTGGGTGTTAGACTCTTCCCGCAGCTTCTCGGACAGGGTGCCGGTGTCCTCCTGGTTGGTCAGGCTGGGGACGCTGCCGTTCTTGATCAGGTAGGTGGCCGCCGCCGCAGTGCCCGCGCCCAGCTGGCTGTCGGTGGTGTCGATCTCCTGTTCCTCCGCCATGTCGGCCACCAGGTTCGCGGTGGAGGACATGGGGCGCGTCCCGATCTGCTTGGGCTGCACCGTACAGCCTGTCAGCACCACCATCGCCAGCCCGGCGGCCAGCACCAGCAGCTTTTTCCTGATCTTGCGCAATGCGCACACCCCCTTCCCGGCCGTATCGTCACACCGGCCCATTCTTGATTTTATTTTACACCGAACAGGCAGGTTTTGTCAACCTTTCCCATTTCGGAAAAATCGCGGCGGGCTTTTCTCCCCCGCTTTTCCGTCCGGCCCCGGCGCGCCGGCGGGCCGGCTCATTTTGCTCTTGATTTTGCCTGTGATTCAGGGTAATATAGTTTTAACCCCTATAAAGGTATCAAGGAGGAATGGGAAATGAAAACGATAGGCTTTATTGGCTGCGGCAACATGGGCGGGGCCATGGCCCGGGCGGTCTGCCGGGTGGCGGACCCCGCCGGCGTGGTGCTGGCCAACCGCACCCCCGCCAAGGCCCAGGCGCTGGCCCAGGCGCTGGGCTGCCGCACCGGCTCCAACGAGGACGCCGCCGGCTGCGGCCTGGTCTTTCTGGGGGTCAAGCCCCAGATGATGGCCGGGATGCTGGCCCCCCTGCAGCCTTTGTTTGCCGCCCGGGCAGCCCGGGGCGAGCGGTTTGTCCTGTGCACCATGGCCGCCGGGCTGACCATGGACCAGATCCGCCGGATGGCCGGCGGGGATTACCCGGTCGTCCGCATCAATCCCAACATCCCCTCCGCCTATGGCGAAGGGATGATCCCCTACTGCACCCTGGGCGTCACCCCGGAGGAAGAAGCCGCCTTCTGCCAGCTGATGGCCGGGGCCGGCCGGGCCGACCCCATTGCGGAAAACCTGATCGACGCCGCCAGCTGCGTGTCGGGCTGCGGGCCGGCCTGGGCCTGCCAGTTCATCGAGGCGCTGGCCGACGGCGGCGTGGCCTGCGGCCTGCCCCGGGCCAAGGCCCAGCAGTACGCCGCCCAGATGGTGCTGGGCACCGCCAAAATGCTGCTGGAGACCGGCGGCCACCCCGGCGCCATGAAGGACGCCGTCTGCAGCCCCGGCGGCACCACCATCCAGGGGGTGCGCGTGCTGGAGGAGCGGGGCTTCCGCGGGGCTGCCATGGACGCCGTCCTGGCCGCCTACGACAAGACCTGCAAGCTGCGGGAGGGCTGAGGGAATGCGCATCGTCGTCAAGGTCGGCACATCGACCCTCACCTACCCCACCGGCCGGCTGAACATCCGCCGCACCGAAGAGCTGGTCAAGGTGCTCAGCGACCTGAAAAACGCCGGGCACCAGGTGATCCTGGTGTCCTCGGGCGCCATCGGCATGGGGGTGGGCAAGCTGTCCCTGCCCAGCCGCCCCGCCGACATGGCGGGCAAGCAGGCCTGCGCCGCCGTGGGCCAGTGCGAGCTGATGTATACATACGACCGGCTGTTTGCCGATTACAACCACACCGTGGCCCAGATCCTGCTCACCGGCGTGGACGTGGAGCACACCGAGCGCCGCCAGAACTTTGAGAACACCCTCTACCGCCTGCTGGAGCTGGGCGCCCTGCCCATCATCAACGAAAACGACACCGTGTCCACCATGGAGATCGCCTCCATCGGCGACAACGACACCCTTGCGGCCATTGTGGCCTGCTGCGCCCGGGCGGACCTGCTGGTCCTGCTCAGCGACATCGACGGGCTGTACACCGCCAACCCCCGCACCCACCCCGACGCCAGGCTGATCCCCCTGGTCCGCGAGGTCACCCCCGAGATCCTGGGGATGTCGGACGGGGCGGGTTCGGCCCTGGGCACCGGCGGCATGGCCACCAAGCTGCGGGCCGCCCAGATGGTCACCGCCGACGGGGTGGATATGGTCATCGCCAACGGCGCCCACCCCGAACTGCTGTATAAGATCGCCGAGGGCGAGCCCGCAGGCACACGGTTTGCGGCCCGGCCCCGGCATCATGGAAAGGAGGCCGCCCTATGACCACCCAACAGATCCTGACCGCCGCCCGCGACGCCAGGCGGGCCGTCGGCGTTTCCGGCACCGAACAGCGCAACCGCGCCCTGCTGGGCATGGCCGCCGCCCTGGAGGATGCCGCCAGCCGCGCGGCCATCCTGGAAGCCAACGCCGCCGACCTGGACGCCGCCCGGGGGCACATCTCGGAAGTGATGCTGGACCGCCTGGCCCTGAACGACAAGCGCCTGGACGGCATGGCCCAGGGCATCCGGGAGGTGGCCGCCCTGCCCGACCCGGTGGGGGCGGTGCTGCGCCGCATCGAGCGGCCCAACGGCCTGGTGATCGAAAAGACCGCCGTGCCCATGGGGGTCATCGCCATCATCTACGAGAGCCGCCCCAACGTCACCAGCGACGCGGCGGCCCTGGCCCTCAAGAGCGGCAGCGCCTGCGTGCTGCGCTGCGGCAAGGAGGCCTGGCGGAGCAGCAAGGCCATCGTGGACGCCCTGCGCCAGGGGGTGACGGCCGCCGGCCTGCCCGCCGACGCCGTCAGCCTGATCGAGGACACCACCCGCGCCTCCTCCTACGCCCTGATGGAGGCGGTGGGCTATGTGGACCTGCTGATCCCCCGGGGCGGCGCGGGGCTGATCCGCGCCTGTGTCGAGAACGCCAAGGTGCCCTGCATCCAGACCGGCACCGGCATCTGCCACATCTACGTGGACGACACCGCCGACCAGGACAAGGCCCTGGACATCATCGAGAACGCCAAGGCCAGCCGCCCCAGCGTCTGCAACGCCGAGGAAGTCTGCCTGGTCCATAAAGACATCGCGGCGGCATTCCTGCCCAGGCTGGCCCAGCGCCTCGGCCCCGACCGCGCAGCCCGCGGCCTCCACCCGGTGGAGCTGCGGCTGGACAAGCGGGCCGCCGCCCTCATCCCCGGCGTCCCCGCCGGCCCCCAGGACTTCGACACCGAGTTCCTCGACTACATCCTGGCGGTGGGGGTGGTGGACAGTGTGGAGGACGCGGTGGAGCACATCGCCGCCCACTCCACCGGCCACAGCGACGCCATCCTCAGCCAAACGGCAAGCCACATCGAGCGGTTCACCGCGGCGGTGGACAGCGCGGCGGTCTACGTCAACTGCTCCACCCGCTTCACCGACGGGGGCGAGTTCGGCCTGGGGTGCGAGATGGGCATCTCCACCCAGAAGCTGCACGCCCGCGGCCCCATGGGCCTGGCCGAGCTGTGCACCTACAAGTACATCATCCGGGGCGACGGCCAGATCCGCGCATAAGCCTATTCGCGCATAAGCCTATTATAATAAGGTATAACCGGCCGGTTTTGCCGGCAGCAAAAGAGCCGTGGAGCGGCAAACTCCACGGCTTCTGTTTTTGTTCAGTTCTCCGCGTAGAGGTACCCGGAAGCAGATGCGATATCCTCCGCCTGTTCCAACTTCTCCGCAATGCTGGCAGGCAGCGAGGCTGCCTGCCCCGCCTGTGCATCCCCGGCTTCTTTTTCGGCTCGGCACCCGCACAGCAGGCAGGCCAAGATGATCCACAAGGAGAGCACAAACATCATCTTTCGTTTCAAAAAGCCCGCCTCCTTTTAATAAGCTGTGACTAACTACAGCATCATTATCCCTCATGTGCGGCTTTTTGTCAAGGCCCCTCTCCCCCACACAGAAAAGAGCCGTGGAGCGGCAAACACCACGGCTCTTTTATCGCGTTTCAGTGGGAGAAGGCTCAGGCCTCTTCCAGGCCGGCCATCTGCTTGATGGCCTTGATGGCAAAGGTCATGGTGCGGCCCATGGCCACGCCTGCCATCAGGCAGGGGTAGTTGTTGGCAAAGAAGCTGCCGGACATATCGCCGGTGACGTACAGGCCGGGCATGGGCTGGTTGTTGGTGTCCAGAGCCTGGCCCTTTTCGTTGATGGCGATGCCCTGCTCGGTGGTCAGCAGCGAAGCGCCCAGCCAGCAGCCATAGAAGGGAGCTTTGCGGATGGCGCTCAGGCGGTAGGCGGGCTTGCCGAAGTCGGCGTCCTCCTGGGCGTCGTACAGCTCGTTGTAGCGCTCGACGGTGGCCAGGAAGGTGTCCTTGGCCTCGCCGGTAAAGCCCAGCTTGTCGGCCAGCTCGTCCAGGGTGTCGGCCCGGAAGAAGCAGCCTGCGGCCTCGGCCTCCTCCATCTTGGGCAGCACGTAGTCGGGGCCGCCGTTGCGGGTCTGGGCCGAGCAGCCGATGGTGTGGAAGCGCTGGACGTCCTCATACCAGTTGTCGTCGTGGATCTGGGCGTAGACCCGGCCGGGCTGGTGGGCCGCGGCGTAGACGATGTCGTTGTAGGGGCTGCTCTCGTTGGCGAAGCGCTCGCCGTTGCGGTTGACTTTCAGGAAGGGCTGGGTGCCGGGGTTATACTGGCGGATGGGGCCGGGGAAGGCCTTGCCGCCGAAAGCGCTCTCGCTGTCCACATAGCCGGCGTCCTGTCCCGGAGGCACCACGCCGCGGTCGAACAGCATGGGGGCGGCCTCCTTGTCCAGGTTGGCGCCCGCCCAGACGGCGGCCCGGATGCCGTAGCCGCGGTCGGCCGGCGAGTAGGAGCAGGCGGTGGTGACGCTGGTGCCCAGGGGGTCCAGCTGTTCCATCATGTAGGGGTTGCCGGGGTAGCCGCCGCAGGCCAGCAGCACGCCCTTGGCCGCGTTGATGCGGATGAAGTGGCCGTCGTCGTTGCTCTGGGCGATGATGCCGGTGATGCGGCCGGTGTCGTCCTTTTCCAGCTTGGCCAGGGCGGTGCTGAAGTCGATGGAGTAACCCAGCTTCTCGATGTAGTCCTGGAAAGCCTGGTTCCGCTGCATCCCGGAAGCGGTCTCGGACGCCATGTAGTTGTGCTCCTGGACGGGGTAGAGATAGTCGGTGTTGTGCTCGGCGTTCTCTGCGGGCCAGGTCGCCTCGGAGCCGGAGGTGAACTCGCAGGTCCAGCCGTACTCGCCCTCCAGGATGCCGGCCACGAAGTCGTGCATGGCGGCCGACTCGTTGATCCAGGTCTTGACCACCCGCTGGTCGCACTTGCCGGAAGCATAGCGGGAGATCTCGCTCAGCAGCTTGGCGCGGTCGCAGGGCTCGGCGCCGGCGGCCTGGGCGGCGGAGGTATCAATGGCGCCGTACCAGTGGCGGGTGTCCTGGACAGCCACATTCTGCTCGATGATGCGGAAGTTCAGGCCGTTCTGGGCGGCGTAGGCGGCGGCGCACATGCCGCCGTTGCCCGCGCCCACGATCACGATGTCGGTGTCCCAGGTCTCGGTGATGGCGGCCTCGTCGATGTCGGGCTCGG
>DGYMR06203__coassemble_1814_pt1 | contig 11968 bp, 10 predicted proteins | sample DGYMR06203__metabat2_low_PE_024 | metagenome-assembled genome bin DGYMR06203
GGGGGGGGTATGCTATAATGCCTTTGAAAGGAAAGGACCTTCCTTTCAACCTGTTTTGGGTCTCTATCTTTTATACATCATAAGGAGGAAAAATTCATTATGAAACTCAAGAATGTTGTTTCTCTGGCACTGGCTGGCATCATGGCAGTCAGCATGCTGACTGCTTGCGGTGAGGGCGATTCGAACAGCACCGTTACTCCCCCGGTTGACAACACCACTTCCACTGGTCTGTCTGCTCAGCTGAGCGCTCAGGCATCTGCTCTGACCAATTCTAAGGTCACTTTTGCGGACAGCACTGCTCTGAACAATGCTCTGAAGCACGCTGTGGGCAACATTGGTGATAGCAGCATTGACCAGGCTTTCGGTGCTGGCATTCCTGGTGTTACCTATCTCGGCGATCTGCAGGGTTGGGCTGCTGTTGGTGCAGCTGTCGGCGTTCTGGAAGACGACATGGATGTGGATGTTGATATGGCTACCACTGTTAACATTGGTGGTGTTGTTGTTGATGGTGTGCGTGCTACTGTTGATGGTCTGAACCCCAGCAATGCCCCCGGCAATGCTCAGTATGATGAGAACAACTACAACACTGTTATGCTGTTCGCTGTTGACAGCGGTGTTCAGATGACCAGCATCATTGAGCAGCTCTCTAACCTGATTGACGACGACATGGATGATCTGGTTACTAGCTTCGATGTGGCTAATATCAACCAGGGTGGGCATCTCGAGGTCAACTACCACTACACTTGCTCTGTGGCTTCCACCAGCAAGACTTTTGTTGATGCCGATACCACCTTTGGTGTGACCTTTGTTGCTGTTGAGATCAACCGCGTGCTGGGTGTCTAATTTAGACAGGCTCAACGAATTGTGTTACTTATAACGCCCCGGCGGCACCATAGCCGGAGTGATATAAGGGACCTTGAGCAAGAGACCGCTCAGGGCCCGGGTATACACCCATCCGATGTGACAGCAAAAAGGAATACCTAACCAGTCATTCCTTCTGTTGTTGATCGCACCAAAACAAAAGAACTTTTGCGTCACGAAAGATAGGGTCCCTCTGCGGGGGCTGGCGAAAGCCGGCCCCCGCATTGTTTGTTTGCTCCCCTCTCAGGCGCAGGGCGCTTGCGCACCCTGTGCCAGCTCCCCCGCAGGGGGAGCCAAGAGCACGTGCGTTGGTGTTGGCGAAGTAAGTGGTAAGGCAAAGCTGCAAAAGGGTTGCCTTACCACAAAGTTTCCCTCTATTTACGGGCGTACGCTTGGCTCCCCCCGCGGGAGAGCTGGCGCGAAGCGCCTGAGAGGGGAGCGAGCGAAGCGAGACTGAGAGGGTTCCCTCTAGCATACCACCTTCCCGCGTTCTCCCTTAACTTTGTGCAGTCTGTCTGCGGTACGGGTGGCAGAAAATTCAAGAATTTATGTTATACTAAATACAGAATCAACGGGCGGTACACCGCCCCCGCAGGGGAGGGCTGCAAGATGGATACGGCGACCAAAGTCTGCCGCGGGCTTGTGCTGGCCGGCGGCGGGGCCCGGGGCAGTTACCAGATCGGGGTCTGGCGGGCGCTGGACGAACTGGGTTGGACGGCCGGGGCCGTCACCGGCACCAGCGTGGGCTGCCTGAACGGGGCGATGTACGCCCTGGGCCAGTACGAGACGGCCCGGGATATGTGGCTGACCATCCACAGCGGGGACGTGATGGAGCTGCCCGACCCGGCCGCCGGGCCCCGCGCCCTGGGCGAAGCGGTGCGCCAGATCGTGGCCGAGGGCGGGCTGGACATCTCCCCCTTGGAGGGGATCGTGGCCCGGGTGCTGGACGAGGAGGCGCTGCGGGCTTCGCCGGTCCGGTTCGGGCTGGTGACGGTGGAAAAACGGGGCCTGCGCCCCCGGGAGCTGACCCTGGAGGAGATCCCCCGGGGCCAGCTGGCCGACTACCTGCTGGCTTCGGCGGCCTGTTACCCGGCCATGCCCGCCCGCAACATCGACGGGGTGGAGTATCTGGACGGCGGCTACTTCAACAATATGCCCACCGGCCTGGCCGCGCGGCTGGGCGCGGAAGAGCTGGTCTGCGTCGATCTGGAGGGGCTGGGCTTCACCCGGCCCAACCGCACCGGCCTGCCCACCACCATGATCCGCAGCCACTGGGAGCTGGGGGAGATCCTCCGCTTTGACCCCGCGGTGGCCCGCCGGAACATGGAGCTGGGCTATTACGACACCATGCGGGCCTTTGGGCGGGTGCGGGGGGACGCCTATCCGGTCGCCCTGCCCGGCAGCGGCCAGGCCGCGGCGGAGTTCCGGGCCCGCTTCGACCCCCTGCAGGAGGCGGTCAAGGCGCGGTGGCCCGCCGCCCATCTCCCGGCGGCGCTGGCCCTGGCTCTGGCCGGGTGGAAAGACGAGCCCCTGGCCCCCCTGGAAGCCGCCGCCGAGGCCGCCGGGGTGGACCCCGCCCGCCTGTATACGGTGGAAGAGCTGGAGCAGGCCTTCCTGGCCGGCTGCGACGCCGGGCGGCTGGCCGGCTTTGACCCCCTGTTCGAAGGGGGCGAAAAAAATCCAGGCAGCGCCGCGCTGGCCGCCCGGGCCGCGCTGCTGCCCCATCTGTTCTTGCAGGCCCTTGTCCGCCGGGCGCTGACGGGGCCGCTGGTGCCGGAGGTGATCGAATGAAAAAATATCAGGGCATCTCTGTCTCGCCGGGTCTGGTGCTGGGGCAGGTCAGCCTGCTCAAGCGGGAGACCTATCTGTTCAACCGCAGCCAGCACAGCCCCGAAAAGGAGGAGCTGGTGCTGGAAGAGGCGGTCCGCATCGCGCAGAACGAGCTGGACTCCATGGCCGGGCGCTCGGCCGTCAGCGAGCAGGCCATTTTCACCTTCCAGAGCATGCTCCTGGAGGACGACACCTTTATGGGCGAGGTCCGCTCTTACATACAGGCCGGCACCGGCGCGGCCGAGGCCATGAACCGCGTGGGCCAGCGCTACGCCGACAAGCTGCTGGCCATGACCGACAACGCCTACCTGCAGCTGCGCAACGTGGACATCCTGGACGTCACCCAGCGGGTGGTGAACATCCTGGCCGGCCGGCCCCGGGTCCTGCTCACCCTGGACCACCCGGTCATCCTGGCGGCGGACAAGCTGATGCCCAGCGACCTGTTCAGCATCCCCTCGGGGATGATCCTGGGCATCATCACCTCGGAGGGCAGCAGCCTCAGCCACGCGGCCATTATTGCCCGGGCAAGGGGCATCCCCAGCATCATCCAGGTGGGGCGGGACTTCCTGGACGACTGCGACGGCCGGATCGTGGTGCTGGACGCCGACACCGGCTCCTGCATCCTGGACCCCGACGCCGACACCCGCCAGCAGACCGTCTCCCGCATCTGCTCCCGCCAGCAGGCGGAGGAGGACGTGCTGGAAACGCCCGTCCGCACCATGCCCTGCCGCACCCGGGACGGCGCCGGCTTCGAGCTGCTGGCCAACTGCTTTGGCCCCGAGGACATCGGCAGCGCCCTCAAGCTGGGGGCCGCGGGGGTGGGGCTGCTGCGCAGCGATTACCAGATCCTGGCCGGCAACGCCTTCGACGAGCAGGAGCAGTATTATTACTACGCCGCCTGCATCGCGGCGGCGGGGGGCAAGCCCATCACCGTCCGCACCTTCGATTTCGGGTCGGACCGCACCCTCTCCAACGTCTACAAAGGGGACCAGTCCGCCCATCTGGGGATGCGGGGCATCCGGTCCAGCCTGCGGCAGCCCCGCCGGTTCGAAAACCAGATCCGCGCCCTGCTGCGGGCCGGCACCATCGGCCCCCTGCGGATCGTGTTCCCCATGGTGACCAGCGTGGTGGACTGGGACGACGCCATGCAGCTGGTGGGCCACTGCCGCAGCAACCTGGAAGAACGGGGCGTGCCCTACAAAGCGGACGTGCCCTTCGGGATCATGCTCAGCATCCCGGCGGCCTGCCTGACCGCCGAGGACTTTGTCAAGCACGGGTGCGAATTCTTCGTCATCGGCACCAACGACCTGACCCAGTACACCCACGCGGCCGGCCGGGAAGTGACCAGCGCCGAGCGCTACTTCCAGCCCACCAGCAAGGCCATGTACAAGCTGATCCGGATGACGGTGGACGCCGCCGAGGCCAAGGGCATCCCGGTCAGCATCTGCGGCCTGGCGGTGGGGGACCCGGCCAACGCGGTGCAGTACCTGCATATGGGCCTGCGCAGCTTTTCCATGGGGCCCCAGAACCTGCTCAGCGTCAAAAAAGCCCTGCTGGAGTCGGACGCCCTGCCCGACCGGGAGGGCCCCCCGACCGAATGAGACAAATGCAGAACCGCCCTCCCCGGCCCGGCGCTGTGCGCCGGACGAGGGAGGGCGGTTCCCTTTACAACCCCTTTTCCATCGTGTATAATCGGGAAAACGGCGCGATCCGGCGCCGCAGGAGGGGAATGACAGGATGAAGCATCGTTATTGGATCTTTGATATGGACGGCACCCTGACCGACAGCATGCCCATCTGGGCCGAGGTGCCCTATGAGCTGGTGCGGGGCTTTGGCCGCACCCCCGCGCCCGACCTGGGTCGGGTGCTTTTGCCCATGAGCGCGCTGGAGACCGCCCAGTACCTCATCACCACCTACGACCTGCCCCTGACCATCGACAGCTACACCCGGGCCGCCATGGACGCGGTGGACCGGCTGTACCGCGGGGTCAGCCTCAAGCCGGGGGTCCAGCAGGTGCTGGACCGGCTGGAGAGCAAGGGGGTGCGGATGTGCGTCTGCTCGGCCACCTGGCAATTCATGTGCGAGCGGGTGCTGGGCCGGCTGGGGGTGCTGGACAAGTTCCAGTTCGTCCTGACGGCGGGGGACGGCAACTCCAAGCACCAGCCCGCCGTCTTTTACCAGGCGCTGAGCCGGATGGGCGGCCGCGACCCCGCCCAGTGCGTCGTCTGCGAGGACGCGCTCTATGCGGCCCGCACCGCCCACGACGCGGGCTTCACCGTCATCGGTGTGGCCGACGCGGCCAGCGCCCCCGACGAAAAGGCCATCCGGGCCGTCAGCAGCCAGTTCCTGACCAGCTGGTCCCGGCTGGACTGGGCCCGGGTCTGAACCCGGCCCTCACCCGCCGAAGGTCCCGCCATACCAGAGGGCCAGGGCCTGCCGGACGGCGGCCTCCCGCCCGTGGGGCAGGGGCAGCCGCGCCCCGGTGGCGGTCTGGACCTCGCCGGGGGTCAGGGACCGGACCTCCGCCAGGTTGACCAGGTAGGACCGGTGGGTCTGGACGAACCGCCCGTCCGCCAGCAGGGGGGCCGCCAGCTGCAAAAAAGGGGCCCGCTGGGACAGGGAGGCCACCGCCTCCCCGGTGGTCAGGTGAAAATGGACCACATGCTGGGTACACTCTACGTATTCGATCTGGGCAAAGGGCAGCACCCGCAGCCCGGCCGCTGTGGGCAGGACCAGGGCGGGGGCATACTCGGGCTGGACGGCGCGGTCCAGCAGGGCGGCCATGGGCTCGTACCGGACCGGGCACAGCAGATACTGCAGCGCGTCCGCCCGGTAGGCGTAGTAGGCCCAGGCGGGGCTCCGGGCGGCAAAGGCCAGGGGGGCCCGGCGGCCCCGCTGCCGCAGCTCCATGGCGGCGGACAGCCCGGCCGGCAGGCAGCCCGCCGGGCCCGTCAGCTCGATCAGATACAGCTCGTACTGCCCGCCGGCGGCGTCCTGCTCCAGCAGGGCCTCCGGGCTGTCAAAGCAGGCCACGGCGCAGCCGGTGGCCCGCCGGGCAAAATAGTCTTCGCAGTGCCGCCGCAGCACCGCCCGCAGGGCCGGGTCCCCGGCGCAGACTGCGATATGAAAGATCATACGACGACCTCCTGCCCCCACGGGGCGGACAAACAAAGAGAAAGGAACCTGCCGGTATGCAAAGCTCGAACCAGCCGCTTGTCAGCATCATCCTGCCGGTGTACAACGCACAGAACCACATCGCCCGCTGCATCGAAAGCATCCGGGCGCAGACCTACCGCAATTTCCAGCTCATCATCCTGAACGACGGCTCCCGGGACGTCAGCCTGCCGGTCTGCGAGATGTACCGCAAGGTGGACAGCCGCATCCTCCTGGTGGACAAGGACAACTCCGGCGTGTCGGACACCCGCAACCTGGGCCTTCGGCTGGCCGAAGGGGAGTACGTCCAGTTCGTGGACAGCGACGACTACCTGGACCCCGGCTACACCGCCGGCCTGGTCCGGGCGGCGGAGGAAAACCGGGCCGACCTGGTCATCGCTCCGTACCATATGGTCATCCCCCGGCCGGAGGCCCCGGGCCGCCGCCTGCGGGAAAAGCTGTCCACCCTGCTGCCCGGCGAGCTGCAGCCCGCCGGCGCTCTGCCCGAGGAGGAGCCCCCGGAGGTGCGGACCTATAACTTCCTGGCTCCCGGCGTCTACGACACCGACAGCTTTGCCCTCCACCTGATGGACAAGCCCGCCTCCTATTATTACAGCGTGCTGTGGAACAAGCTCTACCGCCGGGACATCCTGACCAGCCGGGAGGTGCTTTTTGTCAGCACCATCCACTGGGCCGAGGACCTGGTGTTCAACCTGCAATATATCCAGTACGCCAGCCGGTTCGTCTCCATCGACACCCCCGGCTATTACTACGTCCAGAACCCCCAGAGCCTGCTCCACACCCAGATCAGCCCGGCGGCCATCCTCAAGATGAAGACCACCGTCTTCCCCTACTACAAGGCCCTGTACGAGAAGCTGGGCCTCTACGAGCAGAACAAGGCCGCCATCCGGCGGTATCTGGTGGACATCTCGGAGAGCAGCCTGCCCTCGGGCCCCCTGGAGGACGCCGTCACCGGCGCCATGGAAAAATGGGACGACCTGACCGCCGGGATGGCCAGCGCCGCGGACAAAGCCTGACCAGCCGACTTGAAAAGCCTCCCGCCCGGCCGCTGCGCCGGGAAGGAGGCTTTTTGCTTGGGATGGCCCTGTCAGGAAGGGCCGGTCAGGCGCCGATGGCGGCGCACTTGCGGGCCAGCCAGTCCCGCTCCTCATCGGTCAGGCGGGGGGCCAGCTGCTCGAACACACGGCGGTGGTAGGCGTTCAGCCAATCCAGCTGGTCCCGGGTCAGCACGCCGGGCACGATGGGGGAGGTGGCGATGGGCACCCAGGTCAGCGGCTCGAAGCAGAGGAACCGGCCGTACTGGTTGACCGTCTTTTCCCGGCATTCCAGCTCGTTCTCAATGCGGATGCCCAGCCGGCCGCCCTCGTAGACGCCGGGCTCGTCGGTGATGACCATGCCCGGCTCAAAGACCACCTGGTTGCGGGGGTTCAGGCTGTGGGGCCCTTCGTGGACGTTGCCCACAAAGCTGACGCTGTGGCCGGTGCCGCAGCGGTAGTTGATCAGATGCTGCCACAGGGGCTCCCGGGCGATGCTGTCCAGCATCTGGCCGGTGCAGTAGTCCAGCCAGACCGCCTTGGCGATGTCGATGTGGCTCTGCAGGGTCCAGGTGTAGCACAGCCGCTCCTCCTCGGTCAGGGGGCCCAGGGGGTAGGTGCGGGTGATGTCGGTGGTGCCGTCCATATAAGTGCCGCCGCAGTCCACCAGCAGGAAGCCCCGGCGCTCCAGGACGGCGTGGTCGGCCTCGGTGGCGTGGTAGTGCATCATGGCCGCATTGGGGCCGTAGGCCGCGATGGTGCCAAAGCTCTCCACCAGGAACTTGTCCTGGGCGCTGCGGTATTTGTGCAGCATCTCGTCCACCGTCAGCTCGGTGAGGGTCTCGCCGGCCTCCAGCCGCTCCTCCAGCTCTTTCTGGAAGCGGACCATGGCCACCGCGTCCCGGATGTGGCATTCCCGGGCGTGTTCCAGCTCGGTGGCGTTCTTGACCCCCTTCATGGGCAGCAGGGGGTCGGGCAGGCTTTGGACGGTCAGGGCGGGGTTGGCCTCCAGGGCGCTGAACACCGCGTAGTTCACCGAGGCGGGCTCCGCCAGGACGGTCTGGGGCTCGCTGTACCCGGCGATGAAGGACAGGACGTCGTCGTAGCCCGCCAGCCGGACGCCGCAGGCGGCCAGCTCGCCGGCGGCCTCGGGGGCCAGCCGTTCGCTGTTGAGGAAGAGGACGGCCTCCGTCTGGGTCACAAAGCAGTAGGCCATGGCGTAGGGGGTGCACTCGATGTCCATGGCACGCAGGTTGAGCAGCCAGGCCAGGTTGTCCAGCTTGCCCACCATCTGGGCGGTGCAGCCCAGCTCGGCCAGTTTGGCCCGCAGGCGGGCCAGCTTTTCGGCGGGGGTGGCCCCGGCGTAGGCGGCGGGCAGCAGCCAGGCGGGGGTGGCGGGCAGGGGAGGCCGGTTCTCGGTCCACAGCTCGTCCTCCAGGTTCAGGGTGCAGATGGCCACCCCCTTGGGGTCCAGCACCTTCTGCAGGCCGCGCACCAGCTGGCAGGAGGCGGTCAGGCCGCACAGGCCCAGCTTTTCCCCTTCCTGCAGGGCGTCGGCGCAGTACTGCTCGACGGTGGGCACGCCCGGCTCGCCCATCCGCATCAGCTCGATCTCGGTGCCGGCCAGCTGCTTTTCAGCCTGGACGAAGAAGCGGCCGTCCGCCCACAGGGCGCTCTTGGTCAGGGTGACCACCAGGGTGGAATTTTCACCCGTGAAGCCGGAAAAGTATTCCCGGCTGTTGTAGTGGGCGGGCAGGTACTCGCTGGAATGGGGGTCCCCGGTGGGGATCAGATAGGCGGCCACCCCGGCGGCGCGCATGGCGCTGCGGAGGGCGGCCAGCCGTTCGCTGACAGTAGACATAGCAAAAAGCCTTCTTTCTGAAAAATCGGTGCCGGGAGGGACGCCCGGCGTCGTCGGTTTGCTTTCCCTATTGTAGCATTCCGGGGCAAAGAATGCAAATGCGGCCCCGGCGGTCGCAAAAAATTTACAAAATATTCCGCAAAACGCTGTTTCGGCCATTGACAGGTTTGTTATAATAAAGATGTATGAAGTTTGCGGGGGAAACCCCGTTATCCCACAGATAGAGTGAGAAGAAAACGAGGCAATTACTGATATGGCAACCAAGATCGACATTTTTTCCGGCTTTTTGGGCGCAGGCAAGACGACCCTGATCAAAAAGCTGATCCGTGAATCCTTCCAGGGGCAGCAGGTGGTGCTGATCGAGAACGAGTTCGGCGAGATCGGCATCGACGGCGGCTTTCTGGAAGAGTCGGGCATCAAGATCAACGAGCTGAATGCCGGGTGCATCTGCTGCTCCCTGGTGGGCGATTTCCGGGAGGCCCTGCGCAAGGTGGTGGACCAGTACCACCCCGACCGCATCCTGATCGAGCCCTCGGGGGTGGGCAAGCTGTCCGACGTGACCCGCGCCGTCGAGGCTGTGGCCGAGCACCTGGACGTGGAGCTGTCCAGCTTTGTGACGGTGGCCGATGTGAACAAGGTCAAGCTGTATATGAAGAACTTCGGCGAGTTCTACAACGACCAGGTCTCCCACGCCAGCTGCATCCTGCTGAGCCGGACCCGCGGCGCCGACGCCGACAAGGTGGCCGCCGCCGTGGCCCTGCTGCGGGAGAAGAACCCCACCGCCACCATCGTCACCACCCCCTGGGACGACCTGACCGGCAGCCAGATCCTGACCGCCATGTCCCAGAAGAACGACTTCGTGGCCCAGCTGCTGGCCATGGCCGCCGAGGCCAACGCCGCCCACAGCGATGAAGAGGACGAGGAGCACGAGCACCACCATCACCACCACTACGATGAGAACGGCGTGTGCAGCTGCGGCCACCATCACCACGACGGCGACGAGGACGAGGACGGCGAGGACGAGCACGAGCACCACCACCATCATGACCACGAGCATGAGGAGGAGCACTGCTGCCATCACGACCACGACCATGACCATGACCACGAGGACCATGACGAGGACCACGACGGCCATGAGCACGGCCACTGCTGCCACCATCACCACCACCACGGCCACGACGCCGACGAGGTGTTCACCAGCTGGGGCGTCGAGACGGCCCGCACCATCACCCGCGCCGTCATCGAGCACGCCCTGGACGAGCTGGAAAGCGGCAAATACGGCACCATCCTCCGCTCCAAGGGCATCGTGGACGGCGGCGCCGACGGCTGGCTGGAGTTCGACTACGTCCCCGGCGAGCGGGAGATCCGCACCCGCAAGGCCGACGTAGGCGGCAAGCTGGTGGTCATTGGCTCCAAGCTGGACGAGAAGGGCATCGCCGCCCTGTTCGGCTGCTGAAAAAACAGAAGGAGACACCCCTTTTATGGCAAAAGAAGTACCGGTCTACCTGTTTGTGGGCTTCCTCGAAAGCGGCAAGACCACCTTTATCCAGGAGACCTTTGAGGACCCCAACTTTGACTCGGGGGACAAGACCCTGCTGCTGGTCTGTGAGGAAGGCGAAGTGGAGTACAAGCCCGAAAAGTTCGCCTTCCCGGGCACCAGCATCCGGGTGCTGGAGGATAAATCCGAGCTGAACGCCCAGAACCTGGCCAACCTGGAAAAAGAGACGGGCGCCGGCCGGGTCATCATCGAATACAACGGGATGTGGCTGCTGCAGGACCTGGCCGACGCCCTGCCCCCCCACTGGCTGATCTATCAGGTGATCGCCACCGCCGACGGCGCCACCGCCCTGACCTACGCCCGGGACAACGCCATGCGCAGCCTGATGCTGGACAAGATCGCCCGCAGCGAGCTGATCGTGTTCAACCGGGCCGAGAAGGTGAACAACGACGAGGCCCGTCAGGAGCTGCACCGCCTGGTGCGGCAGGTGTCCCGCCGGTGCGACATCGCCTACGAGTTCGCCGACGGCAGCGTGGCCTATGACGACATCCCCGACCCGCTGCCCTTCGATGTGGACGCCCCCGTCATCGAGATCGGGGACGACGACTTCGGCATCTGGTACCTGGACTGTCAGGAGGACCCCCAGAAGTATGCGGGCAAGACCGTCCGTTTCCTGGCCCAGGTCTGCCAGACCAACCGCGCCGGCAAAAACAGCTTTGTCCCCGGCCGGTTCGCCATGACCTGCTGCGTGCAGGACATCCAGTTCGTGGGCTTCCCCTGCGTATACGAGGGCTACAAAGCCCTGGAACAGCGCAGCTGGGTGACGGTGACCGCCCGGGTCAGCTACAAGTTCCACAACATCTACCGCGGCAAGGGCCCCGTCCTGAGCGCCACCGCCGTGGAGCCGGCCCACAAGCCCCTGAACGACGTGGTCACCTTCTCGTAAGGGCCGCCCCGCGTTTTGTTCCGTCCCCGGCCGTCGGCCGGTGCACCATAACCGTTTCAAAAGCATAGGAGGTTGCAGATGAGAGCTTTATTTCAACTGTTGGGCGCAGTAACAGCTGTCGCCGCCGCGGGCCTGGGCGTCGCCGTCCTGGCCAAGAAACTGGGCAAGGAGTTCCCCATCAAGGTCACGGTGGACGTGGCCGAGGACGCCGAACAGGACAAGGAAACTGCCGACAAGACCGCCGCCGCCTATGAAGCGGGGGTCGCCGCCGGCAAGGCCCACGCCGAGGCCATCGACAAGGCCGCCCAGGCCGAAGCCGACGCCGAAGCGGAAGAGGCGGAGGAAGCCCCCGCCCCCGAAACGGCAGAGCCGGAAGAGGATAAATAATTTTCTTTTTTGCAAAAAATATGCAAACGTGCAGGCGCCCGCGCAAGCGGGCGCTTTTTTGTTTCCCCTCTCAGGCGCTTCGCGCCAGCTCCCCCACAGGGGGAGCCAAGTGCACGCCCGTAAATAGAGAGATACTTTGTGGTAAGATAAACGTTTCTGCGGCTTTGCCTTACCACAAACTTTGCCGCGATTGACGCCGGTACACTTGCCTCCCCCTGCGGGGGAGGTGTCCCAGCGCTCTGCGCTGGGACGGAGAGGGGAGCGCAAAACCGACCCGACGCACCAACACAAAAAAGAATAAACATACAAAATCACCGCATAAACAATCCAAACATACACTTCACACTTCCACCCAAAGTAACGAAAAGAAAGCAAAA
>DGYMR06203__coassemble_1871_pt1 | contig 11691 bp, 10 predicted proteins | sample DGYMR06203__metabat2_low_PE_024 | metagenome-assembled genome bin DGYMR06203
GAGACCGCCTGCCTGTCCGGGTAAACACCCATCCGATGTGACAGCAAAAAGGAATACCTAACCAGTCATTCCTTCTGTTGTTGATCGCACCAAAACAAAAGAACTTTTGCGTCACGAAAGATAGGGTCCCTCTGCGGGGCTGGCCGGGAGGCCAGCCCCGCATTGTTTGTTTTTAGAAGTTGAAAGGAATATATGACATGAACAAAGAAGGGGAAAAGTCGAAAGTCCTTTATCATTATTGCAGTGCGGATGCGTTTTATAACATTATAAAGAATCATAGCATTTGGTTGTCTGATCTTACCAATACAAATGATTCAAAGGAATTGATTTGGGTGAAAGAAGCGGCTGAGAGGGTTGTAACTCCATATATACAAGAGAGGATACAGGAAGACGATACTGATGAATTCTGGAGACACGAATATGTGAAAGCGTTCTTGAATTTGGTCGGTAGGCAAGTATTTTGTTGGGGATTTTGTCTGTCGGAGAAGGATGACAATCTTGGTCAATGGCGAGGATATGGTGATGACGGGACTGGTATTTGTATCGGTTTTGATTTTAAAACGTTGAATGAATTGATACCGAAGTGTGAAGTTATTGAGATTGATGGGCCGAAATTAACACTTGGTGAAATATATTATAAGACAAAAGAAGGAATGAACAAAACCTTAAGGGAACAAGCTCAAAACATTGTATCCAACGAGAAAAAGAGCACTATGCTTAGAGAGCTGGTAAATACGGCAAAGATCGTTTTTAGCGATAGAGGCATTGAGATTCCTAAAGTGGAACTTTTGCCTAAAACAGAAGAAAGCATTGCCGTCACTATAGTCGCTATGACGGTATTTCCATTTTATAAGTCAGAAGGGTTCGAAGAAGAAGCGGAATACAGGATTGTTTTTTCAATACCTAGAGAAAAATTTTCAATTAAAGAATTTGAAAAATATCAGTGGGGGTCTAAGTTGGAGTTTAAAGAATTTAAATTCAATGAAGAGACATTCGTGTCGCATCTGGATATTGAACTTGTAGATATGAAAGATGTTATCAAGTCCATTACCATCGGGCCAAAATCGAAGCTGACAAAACAAGAAGTTGAGCTTATCCTGCGCTGGTATGGTGTCTACAGTGATAATATAGAGATTAAGAAATCTGCGGCAACGTACTGGTGAGCGGGTGTACGCCCACACAATAGAAACGCCAAACCGAAACCGGCTCCTTCTACTGCAAAGCGCAGGGAGGGGGCCGGCTTTTGCCTCTCACGCGTGCGGAGTCAGTTGAGCTGATTGCGTCCAGCGGACAAAACAGGGGGCTGTGAGTGGTGCAGCGCTCCGGCTTTTGCAAGCGCTCACCAGAGCGCGCCGCAAAAATCGGCTAAGCGCAAGAGGAATTGGCGCGAAGCGCCTGAGAGGGGAGCCGCGCAACAAAACTGAGAAGGCAAATTCCTCCGCCACATCCCACCGCTTGCCAAAACCGGGCCTCTTGTTTATAATAAAATCGGAGAGATTTACCCTGACAGATAGCCCCGGCGAGCGTCAGCTCTGCCGGCGCGCCTGGCTCTATGGGCTGAAACCTTCGGATTTGTGCGGGATGTTCTTTATTTTGTCATATCTCTCCCGTATAATAAGAAGCGTATCGCACTGTGCAACGCGCAGGGGAGGGGGCAGGTCTGCCCGGCCCCTGCCCAAGGCTGTAAGGAGAACATCATGGCTAACGAAAAGATCCTCGTCGTGGACGACGACCAGAATATCTGCGAGCTGCTGCGGCTCTACCTGACCAAGGAGGGGTACCAGGTCACCCTGGCTTCAGACGGGGAGGACGCCCTGGTCAAGTATGGGCAGGTCAAGCCGGACATGGTCCTGCTGGATGTGATGATGCCCAGGCTGGACGGCTGGGAGGTCTGCCGCCGCATCCGCAAGGAGGGGGACACCCCCGTCATCATGCTGACCGCCAAGGGCGAGACCTTCGACAAGGTGCTGGGCCTGGAGCTGGGGGCCGACGACTACATCGTCAAGCCTTTTGACAGCAAGGAAGTGGTGGCCCGCATCAAGGCGGTGCTGCGCCGGTGCGCCGGCGGGGCGGCCGCGGCCGAAAAACCCGCCGAAGGGGTGGTGGAGTTCGACAACCTCCGCCTGGATATGAACAGCTACGAGCTCAAGGTCAAGGGCAAAGTGGTGGAGGCCCCGCCCAAAGAGCTGGAACTGCTCTACTGCCTGGCGTCCCACCCCAACCGGGTCTACACCCGGGACCAGCTCCTGGACGAGGTGTGGGGTTTTGAGTATTACGGCGATTCCCGCACCATCGATGTCCACGTCAAGCGCCTGCGGGAAAAACTGTCCGGCGCCTCCGACAAGTGGGAGCTCAAGACCGTCTGGGGCGTGGGGTATAAATTCGAGGTGCGTCAGTAATGCGCAAAAGCATATCGGTGGCCTTTTTTTCCACCGTGGCCACCCTGATGATCCTGGGCGTGGCCGTGATGGGCCTGTCCCAGCTGGTGCTGTTCAGCCGCTATTTCGCGCAGGAGCGCTTTGCCACCCTGGACGATGTGGGGGACCTGGCCGCCCGCACCGCCACCTATGTCTGGAAAGGCCTGGACGAGCAGGTCGAACAGAGCGCGCCGGAAGGCCAGGACAGCAAGGTCGCCGAGCGCCTCAAGGCCATCCTGGGCCAGGTGGACCTGATCGGCCAGAGCGCCAATGTCTACCTCTTCTTTACCGACAGCAAGGGCCAGGTGGTCCTGGCTTCCAACAGTGACCACCTGACCGGCGACGCGGTGCCCGCCGACGTCCTGGCCCAGGTGGCCGGGGCCGAAGGCGGCGTCTACCACGAGCTGGGCAAGATGGGCGGCGCCTTTGACGAGCGGTTCTATGTCTCGGCCCGGCCCATCCGGCGGGGCGATGAGCCCGGGGCCTACCTCTTTGTCTGCGCCTCGGGCCAGATGCTGGAAGCGTTTGTGGGGCGGTTCGCCTCCAACTTCCTGCTGTCGGCCTGTCTGATGCTGATCTGCGCCAGCGTGCTGACCATGTTCCTGATGCGCAACCTCACCGAGCCCCTCCACCGCATCAGCGAGGCGGCCCAGAAGTTTGGCGGCGGGGACTTCTCGGTCCGGGTGGAGGACGTGGATGGGGACGGCGAGATCGCCGACCTGGCCCGCACCTTCAACACCATGGCCGCCAACCTCCAGGAGATCGACTCGTCCCGCGGGCAGTTCATGGGCAACATCGCCCACGAGCTGCGCACCCCCATGACCACCATCAAGGGCTTCATCGACGGCATCCTGGACGGCACCATCCCCCCCGAGCTGCAGAACCATTACCTGCAGCTGGTCTCGCAGGAGACGGGGCGGCTGGCCCGCCTGGTCCAGAATATGCTGGACCTGTCCAAGCTGGAATCGGGCGAGTACCAGGTCAACGCCCGGATGTTCAATATCTGGGAGACCCTGACCGGGGTGGCCCTCTCGGCCGAGCAGCGGATCAACGACGGCCAGATCGACCTGGAAGGGCTGACCATGGACGAGCGGGTCCTGGTCTACGCCGACCCCGACCTGATCCACCAGGTGGTGTATAACCTCCTGGATAATGCGATCAAATTTACACCTCCCGGAGGCATCATCCGGTTCAGCGTCGAAAAACTGGGCCCCGAAGCCGAGATCGCCATCTGGAACAGCGGCCAGGGCATCAGCCCCGACGCCCTGCCCTTTGTGTTCGACCGCTTCTACAAAGAGGACAAGTCCCGCGGGCTCCACGCCCGGGGGGCGGGCCTGGGCCTGCACATCTGCAAGGTGCTGGTCAATCTGTCGGGCGGGCAGATCCGGGTGGAGAGCAAGCAGGGGGAGTGGTGCCGCTTTGTCTTTACCCTGCCGGTGGAAGTGCCGGGCCGCGGCGACCTGCTCAAGCTGTCCGACGACACCACCCAGGAGGGCCCCGACGGCCGCCCCGGCTGACCGTTTACGTCATTTCGGTGAAAATGGCGGCGGCGTATTTGATTTTTGGGCCGTTTTCGTGTACACTAAAATGTGGCCGCTGCGCTGCCGCGGCCGGGACGAAACGGAATAAAAAATTTTGATACAACGGAGAGTAGATCTATCATGGCGATCATCAGCCCATCTATTTTATCTGCCGATTTCTGCCGCCTGGAGGAGGACTGCCGCCTGGTGCTGGACGCCGGGGCCCAGATGCTCCACTTTGACGTGATGGACGGCCACTTTGTGCCCAACATCAGCTTTGGCGTGCCGGTGCTGGCCAGCCTTCACCGGGGGATGCCCAGCGCCTTTTTTGACGTACACTTGATGATCAGCCATCCGCTGGACTATGTGGACGCCTTTGCCGGCGCGGGGGCGGGCCTCATCAACTTCCACCTCGAGTCGGAGGATGACCCCGGCGACGTCCTGCACGCCATCCGGGCGGCGGGATGCAAGGCGGGCATGACCATCAAGCCCGACACCCCCGCCGACTATCTGTCCACCTGGCTGGACCAGCTGGATCTGGTGCTGGTGATGAGCGTGGAGCCCGGTTTTGGCGGCCAGAAGTTCCAGTCCTCGGCCCTGCGCAAGCTGGAGGCCCTCAAGGCGGCGCGGAAGGCCCGGGGCCTGGATTTCCTGCTGGAAGTGGACGGCGGCGTCAACGCCGGGACCGCGCCCTTCTGCGTGGAGGCCGGCGCCGACATCCTGGTGGCGGGCAGCGCCATCTTTTCGGCGGCCGACCCTGCCGCCGCCGTGGGGGCCCTTGCCTCCCTTTGACTCTCCCTTGAACGAGGATGATCCATGGAACAAACGATACGAGAACAACAGGCGGCAGCCCTGGCCCGGACGGGCGGCTATTATAAGCACATCTGCTGGATGGCGCTGCCCCTGGTCTGCATGTCGGCCTATCTTTACGGGCCGCGGCCGGTCCTGCTGTGCCTGGTGGCCCTGCTGACCGGCAACCTCTGCGACCGCCTGGTGGCCCTGCTGCGCCGGCGGGTCTACCGCTCGGGCGACTGGTCCAACGAGAGCTTTGCCCTGGTCATCGCCCTGCTGATGCCGGCCACAGTCAGCTGGTATGTGCTGGTGGTGGCGGTGCTGGCGGGCGTCCTGCTGGGCAAAGAAGCCTTTGGCGGCTACGGCAGCTATCCCTTCCACCCGGCGGCGGTGGGCTATGTGGTGGTGGCGGTGTCCTGGCCGGAGCAGGTCTTTCTCTACCCGCAGCCCTACGCCCAGATCCCCCTGTGGGACCCCTCGGGGGTCAGCCTGGTCAGCGGGATGAGCAGCACCCTGCGCAACGGGGGCCTGCCTACCGTGAACAGCTGGTCCCTGATCCTGGGCGAGTTCGCGGCCCCGCTGGGCAGCGGCGCGGTCCTGATCCTGCTGGCCTGCGCCCTGTTCCTGATCGCCCAGAAGGACCTGCGCCTTCCCGCGGCGGTCAGCTTTCTGGCGGCCTGCGCCGTCATCGTGTTTTTCTTCCCGCGGCAGGCGGACCTGCTCCACACCGGCCTGATGGAGACCGCCCTGCAGCGGCTCAACCTGGTCAAGTACGAGCTGGTCAGCGGCGCCACCCTGTACAGCGCGGTCTTTTTGATCAGCGAGCCCTACACCTGCCCACAGCGCAAGCTGGGCCAGGTGCTGTACGGGGCCCTGCTGGGCTGCGTCAGCATGAGTTTCCGCTATTTTGGCGTGTATGAGACGGGGGTCTGCTTTGCGATCCTCATCATGAACAGCCTGTCGGGCTGGCTGGACCGGGTGGTCCACCGGTTCTACAGCCTGCCCGGCAAAGCCGGAGGAAAGGAGGCCGCCGGATGAAACAGCAAAAGGCGGAGATCATCCTCCGCGACCCCGGGCGCTATGCCCATCATGACCGCATCTTTTTGAACAACCCGGTCATCATGCAGGGCATGGGCCTGGCGCCCCTGGTGGTGCTGGCCACCAGCGGCCGCAACGCCCTGATGCTGGCGGCGGCGGTGGCCCTGCTGCTGACCCCCTCCCGGGTGGTCAGCTACTTCCTCAGCAAGCTGGTGCCCCTGCAGGAGCACGCCAGCGAGGAGGAGCTGCGGGCCAAGCTGCTGCCCCGGGGCCTGATCTACAGCGGCACCGCGGCGGTGGTCTATATGGCGGTCTACCCGCTTCTGGACCGTCTGTTCGGGGTGGAGCTGCTGACGCTGGGCATCTACCTGCCCATGCTGGTGGTGGAGCCCCTGCTCATCTACCGCTACGGCCGGGTCCAGGAGACCCTGCGCAAGGCCGTCTCCAAGGGCCTGCGGGTGACGGTGGGGTATGTGGCGGTGCTGCTCCTGGTGGGCTGCATCCGGGAATGGCTGGCCACCGGCGCCGTCTTTGGGATGCCGGTGACGGCCAACACCATCCTGATGCCCCTGGCCTCCATGCCGGCGGGCGGCTTCATCCTGCTGGGGGTCATCAGCGCCGTCTGGCGGGCCCTGGCGGCCCGGTACCGGGCTTTTCTGACCAACGAGGCCCAGAACCAGGTCATCGTCAATCGACAGAAGGAGGCGAGGGGTAAACCGTGAGCTTAGCAGTCCTTTCCGCCCAGCCTGCCACCGTGGCCGAGACCCTGACCGTCTTTTTCGGTTATGCGCTGCTGGCCGTCTTTGCCCAAAACGCCATCTTTACCCGGGCGCTGGGCGTTTCCCGTCTGGTGCAGCTGGTGGGCGACGCCCGGACCAACAGCCTGCTGTTCGGCCTGCTGCAGTGCGTCACCCAGCTGCTGCTGGCCCCGGTGGCCTGGTACGCGGGCAACGCGGCCGCGGCCTGGGGGCTGGGGCCCGCGGCCCGGCCGCTGGTCTATCTGGGCTGCATCGCGGCGGTCAGCGCCGTGGAGATGGCCCTGCTGCACCTGATCAAGCTGCCCTGGCAGCGGCAGCTGCTGCGCATCCTGCCGCTGGCGGCCCTCAACAGCTGTGTGCTGGGCACATTGCTGCTGGGCCGCACCCAGAGCTTTACCCTGACCCAGTCGCTGGGCTTCGGCCTGGGCAGCGGCGTCGGCTATCTGCTGGCGGTGCTGCTGGTGATCGAAGCGCAGAACCGGCTGCGCAGTCAGGCCATCCCGGCGGCGTTCCGGGGGATGCCCATCACCCTGATCTACATCGGGGTGCTGGCGCTGGCGATCTATGGCTTTACGGGGCACACGGTGATCCTGTAAGCCCCTGTAAAAAACGACGGAAGGTGGGGGAACCATGCCGAGAAGAAGGCGGAACAAAAAGGTCAAGCGGTACCACCGCAGCTTTTACAGCCGCGGGATGAAGATCAAAAAAACCCTGGGCATCCTGCTGCTGGCGGCGGTGGTGCTGGGCGCTGCCTGGCTGGCCGCCCCCTATGTGCTGGACTGGGCCACCCACACCTGGTATACGGTGGTGCGGGACCGCGACCTGTCCGGCAGCTCTTCCGCTGCGGCGTCGGCGCCGTCGGAGGCGGAGAGCACGCCTGCGTCCAGCGCGGGCAGCAGCAGCGCGGTGTCCCGGCCGGCGTCCCAGGCGGCTTCGCCGGCAGCCTCCTCCCAGCCGGAGCCGGTGTCCGGCACCGCCATCCGGGAGGGCGGCTGGGCCACCGTGAGCCTGTCGGCCCTCGGGGATGCGGCGGCGATCCGTACCCAGGCCCAGGCCCTGGCCGAGCAGGGGGTCACCTACGCCCTGATCCCCTTCAAGGATGCCAGCGGGTACATCTACTACGCCTCGGCGGTGCCGGCGGCCTCCCGCAGCGTGGCGGCCACGGTGGTGGACCCGGCCCTCATCGCCTCGATCTTCAAGGAAGAAGGGCTGGTGCCGGTGGCCGGGGTGGCCGCCTTCCAGGACCCCGTGGCCTCCTACACCGACCGCAGCATGGCCATCCAGTACGCCGGGGAGGGCGGCTATCTCTGGCTGGATGCCGCCAACGCGGCGGCCGGGGGCAAAGCCTGGCTCAACCCCTATGCGGCCTCGGCCAACGCCTTCATCGGCGACCTGATCGAAGAGCTGTACAACTGCGGGTTTGAACAGGTCTGCCTCTCGGCGGTCCAGTTCCCGCCCAGCGCCTCCTCCAGCCAGGACTTTGGCCAGACGGGGGGCCTGAGCCGGGACGCCCAGCTGGCGGCGGACATCGCCGCCTGGGACGCGCGCTTTGCGGGCCGCGTCACCCTCTGGTACGAATACCCCCTGGCCAGCTGCACCGGGGTCAGCACGGCGCTGGGGGCGCTGCCCGCCCAGCTGGGGGTGCACAATCTGGTCATCAGCCTGCCCGCCGGCGAGACCCAGGACCCGGCCGCCCTGGCCGAAACGGCGGCCCGGATGAAAGAGCTGGGCGCCGCCTGGGTCGTTGTGCGGGACAGCGAGAGCGGCCGCTTCTACTGACCGCGGCCCCGTCCCTTTTGGCTTTTGTGTGAGAGTGAGGAACTGAAGATGGAAAACACATCCTGCTTTATGCCGGCCCACATCCTGCTGCCCGACGCCTCCGTCCCTCTGGAGCAGTGGGGCTGCATCGCCTGCGACCAGTTTACCAGCGACCGCGCCTATTGGGAGCGGGCTGCCGCCGCCGCGGCGGGCGGGCCCAGCGCCCTGGATCTGATCCTGCCCGAGGTCTACCTGAACGACGGCGACCTGGCCGCCCGGGTGGATACCATCCATCAAAAGATGGAAACCTATGACCGGGAGGTCCTGACCCGGGCGGTGGACGGCTACGTCTACGTCGAGCGCACCCTGCAGAGCGGCCGGGTCCGCCAGGGGCTGGTGGGCCGGGTGGATCTGGAGGCTTACAATTACCACCGGGGCAGCCTGTCGCCCATCCGCCCCAGCGAGAACACGGTGGAAGAGCGGATCCCGCCCCGGATGGCGGTGCGCCGGGGGGCCAGGCTGGAAACGCCCCATGTGATGATGCTGGCCGACGACCCCGACGGCACCCTGATCGAGCCCATCGGCGCCCAAAAGGCAAAGCTGCGCCCCCTCTATGAGGGCGAGCTGATGCTGGGCGGCGGCCATGTGGCCGGCTGGGCGGTGGAGGACCCCGCCCTGCTGGCCCAGATCGAGGCGGCCATGACGGCGCTGGGCAGCGCCGCCACCTTCCGGGCACGCTACCCCGGCGCGCCCAACAAGCGCCCCCTGGCCCTGGCGGTGGGGGACGGCAACCACTCCCTCGCCACCGCCAAAGCCTATTGGGAAGAGCTGAAACCCACCCTCTCCCCCGAGCAGCGGGCAAATCATCCCGCCCGCTGGTGCTTGGCGGAGGTGTGCAACGTCCGGTCCGACGCGGTGGAGATCGAGCCCATCCACCGGGTGCTGTTCAACACCAGCTACGAGACGGTGCTGCTCAACCTGGTGACCTGGAGCGACGAGAACATGGCCGGGGTCCGCTTTGGGGACGAATACGAGCAGAAAATGCAGCTGATCGGCGTGCAGGAAGAATGCACCCTCAGCTTTGAAAACCCCACCGCGCCCCTGGGCGTAGGGACGGTGGATGAATTTGTGGAATATTTCCTGGAGAACCATCCGGAGGCCCGGGTGGACTATGTCCACGACGAGGCCGCGGTGCGGGCGTTCAGCGCAGAAAAAGGCGCGGTGGGCCTGCTGCTGCCCCCTTTGCAGAAGAGCGACCTCTTCCGGGGGGTGGTGCTGGGCGGCGTGCTGCCCCGCAAGACCTTCAGCATGGGCCACGCCGAAGAAAAGCGGTACTACATCGAGTGCCGCCGCATCGCGGAGCAAGGTTCTCCCCGTTGACCCATTTTTCCAAGGAGCAGAATGACATTTCAAGAACTGAATCTATCCAAACCGATCCTGCGGGCCGTGGCCCGGGCGGGCTATGAAAAGCCGTCTCCCATCCAGGCGGGAGCCATCCCGCCGGTGCTGAAGGGCCAGGATCTGATGGGCTGTGCCCAGACAGGCACCGGCAAGACGGCGGCGTTCGCCCTGCCCATCCTGGACCTGCTGAGCGCCCGCCCGCCCAAAAAACCGGGGGCGGTCCGCGCCCTGGTCCTGACCCCCACCCGGGAGCTGGCCCTCCAGATCGGGGAGAGCTTTGCGCAGTACGGCCAGTATCTGAAGCTGCGCTCGGCCGTCATTTTTGGCGGGGTGGGCCAGGCCCCCCAGGTGGAAAAACTCCGCCAGGGGGTGGACATCCTGGTGGCCTGCCCCGGCCGCCTCAACGACCTGATCGGGCAGGGCTATGTGGACCTGTCCGGGGTGGAGATCTTTGTCCTGGACGAGGCCGACCGGATGCTGGACATGGGCTTTGTCCACGACGTCAAGCGGGTCATCGCCAAGCTGCCGGTGCGGCGGCAGACCCTGATGTTCAGCGCGACCATGCCCGCCGAGATCGAGCAGCTGGCCGCCGGCATCCTGCGGGACCCGGCCTTCGTCAAGGTGGACCCGGTGTCCAGCACGGTGGACCGCATCGCCCAAAGCCTCTACTACGTCTCCAAGACGGACAAGCGCAAGCTGCTGCCCTGGCTGATCCAGAACCTGCAGCCGCCCGTCCACAACGCCCTGGTTTTCAGCCGCACCAAACACGGGGCCGACCGGATCGCCCGGGACCTGGTCAAGCAGGGCATCCCGGCGGCGGCCATCCACGGCAACAAGAGCCAGAGCGCCCGGGTGGCGGCCCTGGAGGGCTTCAAAGCCGGCCGCACCAAGGTCCTGGTGGCCACCGACATCGCGGCCCGGGGCATCGACATCAACGAGCTGTCCCATGTGTTCAACTACGACCTGCCGGAAGTGCCTGAGACCTATGTCCACCGCATCGGGCGGACGGCCCGGGCCGGCGCAGACGGGGTGGCCGTCAGCTTTTGCGCCCCCGAAGAGCGGGAGTACCTGGCCGGCATCGAAAAACTGAACCGCAAAAAGATCCCGGTGGTCAGCGGCCACCCCTGGGACACGGCCGGGCCCGAGCAGCCGGCCCCCACCGAGCCTAAACCAGCGCAGCCCGCCCGCCCCCTCAAGGTGCGGCAGGTGCAGCCTGCGGCCCCTGCGCTGCCAGATACAAAGAAAGAGGAGACCATCATGGACGAAACCAAGAAGAGCGCCCCCCGCGAAGGCGGAGAGAAGCGCAGCCGCTCCCGGCGCGGCCGTCGGGATGGCAAACCCCGTCCCGCCCAGGGGGCACAGCCTCAGCAGGCCAAGTTCGACCCCCACTTCCTGACCGGCGCTGAGACCGCCGTCCTGCCCGCCAAGACGGTGGCGGCCGCCCCCGACAAACAGCGGCCCGCCCCCCAGAACAGCCAGCAGGGCCGCCCGGCCAAGGGCGGCCAGGCCCCCCAGCAGCGGCCCGGCCGCGACAGCCGGCCCTCGCAGCCCGAGGGCAAAAAGGCCGGCCGCAGCGGTGGCAAAAACCAGGCCAAGACCGAACAGCCTGCCCGCCCGGAGAACTCTTCCCGGTCTGCCGCCCGCAGCGCCGCCGGAGAGCGGGGCCGCGGCCAGGCCGGGCGCGCCCCCGCCCCCAAGGGCCCGGCCCCCAGCCAGCCCAAAGGCCGCCCCGGCCGTCCCGCCCGGGAAACCCGGAGCGACGACCCCGGCCTGGTCCTGATCAGCCGGCGGCCGCCCCAGCAGAAATTCTCCAGCTTTGAGGAGTATATGGCGGCCCACGGCGGCGCTACCGCCCCCATCGAGGACCACAGCGAGGACTACGAATAATACGCGCTCGCGGCCAAACGGATTTGGAAAAGAAAACCGGCGCCCTGCGTCCCTACGGACCCAGCGGCGCCGGTTTTGTTTACTTTTTCTCCAGGCGGGCCAGGCGGTATTCCCGCGGGC
>DGYMR06203__coassemble_2049_pt1 | contig 10748 bp, 8 predicted proteins | sample DGYMR06203__metabat2_low_PE_024 | metagenome-assembled genome bin DGYMR06203
ACCAGAACTTCCGTTTTGTCCTGCGATTTGGTAGGGGTTCTTTGACAAACTGAAAGCTCCCCGGCGCTTTCCGCGCCGGGGAGCTTTTTCACTTTGGGTCGGGGCCGTCCGTTGTCAGAAGATCAATAGTTCTTGACCTTCAGCTCAAAGTAAGCCTGGGGATGTGCGCAGACAGGGCACTTGAGAGGCGCAGACTTGCCGATATAGGTGTAGCCGCAGTTGGAGCACTGCCAGACCTGCTGCTCCTCGCGGGCAAAGACCTGGCTGTTGGCCAGGTTCTCGGCCAGGGCGAGGTAGCGCTCCTCGTGCTCCTTCTCGATGCCGGCCACCATGGTGAACAGGGCGGCGATCTGGTTGAAGCCCTCCTCCTTGGCCTCCTTGGCCATGCGGGGGTACATCTCGGTCCACTCCTCGTGCTCGCCGCCGGCAGCCATCTTCAGGCAGGTGGCGGTGTCGGGGATCTCGCCGCCGTTCAGCAGCTTGAACCAGATCTTGGCGTGCTCCTTCTCGTTGGCCGCGGTCTCCTCAAAGATCTTGGCCATCTGGACGTAGCCTTCCTTCTTGGCCTGGCTGGCAAAGTAGGTGTACTTGTTGCGGGCCTGGCTCTCACCGGCAAAGGCTTCCATCAGGTTTTTTTCGGTCTTGCTACCCTTGAGTTCCATAGTGCATTCTCTCCTTTGTTTGGTAATGGGGGATCGCTTGGTTTGCGTTTGCGTCGTTTCAATGCCTGCACACACAGGCTTTGATCTTATTATACTCTTACCGCGGCAAGATTTCAAGGGATGTTGGATGGTTTTCAAGAATTATTCTCACTTAGTTCAAACCGTCCGGCAAAGCGCCTCAGCTGTGCTGCTTCATGGCTGCGGCAGCGATGCTCAAAGCGCTCCAGGCCGCCTGGTACATCAGCACCACCAGCAGCGACAGGGTGCCGATGCTGCCCGAATAGCTCAGCAGCAGCCCGATCAGCGCCGAGAAACCCGCCGACACCATCTGGACCGCCGCGCCGGTGCTCTCGGCGGCCTGGGCCCGCTGAGCCGCCCGCAGGCCGCCGGTCAGGCTGGCAAAGCCGCGCAGGTGCAGCATGCAGCAGGGCGTGTCGCCGGCGGCGCTGACCGCCGGGGCCAGGGCGGTGCACTGGGCCTCGTTCAGCACGGTGACCAGGCCCTCGGGCAGGTGGTAGGCGGCGGCGATCTTTTCGGCGGTGAGGGAGGGGTCCTGGCAGGTGACCAGCAGGCGGATGTTCTCCTTCTGCAGGATGGACAGGCACCGGGCGGCGTGCTTGCCGCCCACATACCGCAGCACGAACATGGCGTACATGTTGCCCGACACGGCCAGGTACAGGATCTGCAGCTCCCCGTTGCGGGAGTGCTTGGCCTCATAGGCGGCCTCGGGCAGGGGCACGCCCTCCTGCTCCATGTAGGCGCGGGTCCCGATCAGGATGCGGTTGTTATCGCACCAGGCCGAGAAGCCCAGCCCGGTGTGGACCTCCAGGTCCTTGACGGGGGGCAGGATGTCGGTGCGGTCGGCAATGATGGTGCGGAACAGCCGGCTCAGGGTGTTGCAGCCCTGGTTCAGGACGCTGCCGGTGTAGAGGATAGCCCGGTCGATCCGGCCGCCCTTGAAGATGCGGATGTCCTCCAGCTGGGCGCTCTCCGGGGTGAACAGCTCGCCGGCGTCCACCTGGACGGTGTCGATGCCGTTCAGCTCCTCGATGCCGGCCCAGCCGGGGATCACGGCCCCCACCGCGCCGGCGGTGCGCTCGGTGCGCAGGGCGGTCAGCCCGGCGATCAGGGTCGAGGACAGGGGCGCGCCCAGGCACAGGACCGCCGCCAGGGCGGCCGCCGCGCCGTTGGCCCCCTTGCCGGTGGCCGCCATCCACAGGGCCCCCGCCAGGGCGCAGCCCAGCAGGATGCGGGCCAGCAGCTGGGCCCGCTTTTCCCCTGCCCGCGGGCCAAAGCTCTGGGCCAGGAAGCCGCCGTCCCCTTCCAGGGGGCGGCTGAGCAGGATCCAGGGGTCTTTTTCTTCCAGGGTGGGGGCCAGGCAGCGGATCAGGTCCTTGTCCTGGGCCCGGTAGGCGCCCTGGTGCTCCACCCCGCTGACGGCCAGCTTGTAGCCGTCCCGGACCGACGCCGCCAGCAGGCGGTTGCCCAGGTTGGCCATAAAGAGGGCCAGGGCCGCCGCGCCGCTCATCAGGGTGAGGGTGGTGGCCTGGTAGGCCTCCGGGTTCAGGAGGGCGACCACCGCCTGGAGCAGGGCCGCCGCGCCGGCCAGAGCCGGCAGGGTCTCATAGGAGGGGGTCCTGACCAGGCCCAGCAGGCCGTCCCGCAGGATGCTGTAGGACACGGCCAGGGCCGCCGCCAGCAGCAGCAGGTTGGCCCCCAGGAACGCCGCCGGGGCCGTCGCCGGGCTGAGGCCGGCCATGCCGGGCAGGATGCCTTCGTAGATCAGCCCGGCCCACAGCAGGGCCGCCGCCAGGATGCCGCTGAGGGCGCACCGCAGGTTGAGGGAGGCCACCGTCTGGCCCAGGGCCCGGGCCGCCTCTTCCTCGGTCGGGGGGGCCTCCTGGACGGGGAGGTCGGGCTCCGTTTTGCTGTCCGGGGCCGGGGCCTCCGCCGCCGGGGCGGCGGGTTCGGGCTGGGGTGCGGGCGCGGCTTCCGGCTCAGGGGCCGGCGCCGGCCTGGACCGGGCTTTTTTTCCCCGCCGCCGGGCCGCTGCGTGGGCCGGGGCGGCGTGTTCGCCGCCGGTCTCTTCGGCTGCCGGGGCGGCGGGCGGGGCTTTCGGCCCGTCCTCCTCGTGCAGCTCGATGCTCATGGTGTCCTCCAGGCTGGGGGGCGGCGTCGCGCCGCGGGGCGCTTCGTCCTCCCCCACCCCGAAGAAATGGAACCCGCCCACCTGCTGGGTGATCTCCTTGTCCTCCTCCGGCTGGGGCCGGGGCTCAGGCCGGGCGGGCTGGGGGCCCATGGTCTCCAGCATCACCTTGAGCTTTTCCAGCTCTTTGTCCTCCGCATCGGGGACCCGGGTCTGCTTTTTCCGGGGCTTGCGGCCGGCGTGGGCGGCAGGTTTGGGCCGGGGCGGCGGAGCCGCCTTTTTCTGCGGCGCGGCCGCCATTTCCGGCTGCGGGGCCGGCTCCCTGGGGGGCGCGGGCGGCGTCTCCGGCGGGGGTGCAGGTTCTTTGGATGGCGCGGGGGGTGGCGCGGGCCGGGGCACAGGGGCGGGCGGCTCTGCGCCGTCCCCTTCCAGCTCCCGGGTCAGGTCCTCCAGGGAGGGGCGGGCGGCCAGCTCCAGGCTGCCGTCGGCCTTCTCCTGGCCGGGGCGGTCCAGCATGATCTCGCCGGTGGGGGCGATGGGCGTCTGCGCCCAAAAGATCTCTTCTTCCTCCTGGTCCTCAGCAGGCGGGGCCCCCCGGGCCTTTTCCAGCTTGCCGAAAAACCGGGCCAGCAGGCCGTGCTTGCGGTCGGGCTGGCGGGTGGGGTTGATCATCTCCTCCGGCACCTGGGCCACGCTGGTGGTAAAAAAGGTCTCAAACTTTTTCTTTTCGATCTCGTCCCGGGTCAAATCCCGGCGGTCGGCATCCTTAGGCATCCATATGTCCCTCCCAACCCGGGGCAGTACCCGCCCCGGTCTTATTTACACCGTCCCGGCGCGCTGGGCCTGGATCTCGTAGAGGATGATCCCGGCCGCCACCGAAACATTGAAGCTGTCCACCCCGGTGCCGGGGGCGGCCATATCCAGCCGCAGCACGCCGTCGCAGCGCTTTTTGACCAGCTGCGACACCCCGCTGCCCTCGCTGCCCAGGACCAGGGCGATGGGGCCGGTGAGGTTGTTGCGGCGCAGCGAAACGCCGTCCATATCGGCGCAGTAGACAAAGATCCCCTGCTCTTTCAGGCGGCGGATGGTCTCGCTGATGTTGACCACCCGGGCCACCGGCAGCCGCTCGGCGGCGCCGGCGCTGGCCTTGATGACGGTGGGGGTCACCGACGCGCCCCCCCGCTTGGGGATGATGATCCCATGGGCCCCGCAAAGCAGGGCCGAGCGGATCACCGCGCCCAGGTTGTGGGGGTCCTCGATGCCGTCGCTGATGACCAGGAACGGCGGCTGGCCCTGGGCGCGGGCGGCGGCCAGCAGGTCGTCCACCTCGGCGTAGGCGATCTCGCTGGCAAAAGCGGCCACCCCCTGGTGGCTGTCGGTGCCGGCCAGCTGGCGCAGCTTGTTGGGGTGCACCCGCTTGACCGTGGCCCCCGCCTCTTTGGCCAGGGCCGTATAATACGAGGCCACCGCCGGGGCCATCCCCTCGGCCAGCAGCACGGTATCCACGCCGGCGCCGCTCTTGAGCAGCTCGGCGACGGGGTTTTTGCCGTACACCAGCCGCTCGCTGGGCTGGGCGTCCCGTTCCGGTTCGGGGCGGCGGCCCGGGCGCGGTCGATTGTCTTGCATCTGTTTAGTCCTCCCTGTGCCTGCCGCACCTGCGGCAGAGAATGATTCATGGTAAAGTATACCATAAGCCGCCCGGTATTGCCAGCAAATTGTCATTTTTTCACGAGGGGCGCGGGCCCTCCCGTCCAGTATGGGCAGGGACAAAGGAAGCTAATCCGGCGGGGAAGTTTTCAACAAATACGAGTTGTAAACGGGGTTTTTATTTTCAACAAGTTGAAAACCCTGTGGAGAAAGTGAAAAACACCAGCTTCAAAGCCTTTTTGTGGTGTGGAATTCAACTGTTTCCACCGGGTTTTCCACATTTGCCCTTCGGGGCGGCGGGCGGGCCCGGCTACGGTTTGTATTTTTCAAGATGGAAAGCTGACTATTTTCGCGCCCGAAATTTGGCCGCCTTTGCAAAAAATGCCCACATCCCCCCGCGCGATGTGCTATACTGTTGAAAAGGCTGTGTAAAAAACCGGCAAAGCCCGGCGCAGCGGGGAGGGCGCCGCCCTTCCGCGGCCAGGCGCCGAAAGGAGGTTTCTTTTTTGTTGTATTTAGACGCCAACGGGCTGGACCTGGCCCAGACCCTGCAGTGCGGCCAGTGCTTCCGCTGGCAGCCCGGCCCGGCCGGCAGCTGGACCGGGGTGGTCGCGGGGCGGGCCGTCCGGGCCGAACACGCCCCCGGCGGCCGGATCTGCCTGACCGGGCTGGCGGGCCCCGCCCCCGAGGCCGAGCCCGCTTTCTGGGTCCGGTACTTCGCTTTGGACCTGGATTACCCCGCCCTGCAGGCCCGGATGCAGGCCGCCCACAAAGGGCTGGCGGGCTGCATCGCCTGCGCCCCGGGCATCCGGGTGCTGCGCCAGCCCTTTTTTGAAACGCTCATCACCTTCCTCATCAGCCAGAACAACAACATCCCCCGGATCACCGGCATCGTGGACCGGCTGTGTCGGGGGCTGGGCCAGCCGCTGGAGGGGGAGGGGCGGTTCTTCGCTTTCCCCACAGCGGAGCGGCTGGCCCCCCTGGCCGAGGCGGACCTGGCTTTTCTGCGGGCGGGGTGGCGCAGCGGGTATATCCTGGACGCCGCCCGCCGCGCCGCCGCCGGCCAGCTGGAGGAGGACGCCCTGCGGGCCATGCCCCTGGCCGGGGCCCGGGCCCGCCTGATGGAGGTGCGGGGGGTGGGCCCCAAGGTGGCCGACTGCGCCCTGCTGTACGGCCTGGGCCGGTGGGACGCCTACCCGGTGGACGTCTGGATGCGCCGGGCGGGGCAGGCCCTGTTCACCCGGCGGGTCAAGGACCCCGCCGCCTATCTCAACCGCAAAACCGGCGGCTGCGCCGGCATCGCCCAGCAATATATTTTTGCCTGGGCCCGCAGCACAGGTTTGACAGAAAAAACACACAAAAATCCCGCTTGTGATTGATTTTACAAACTATTTAGGTTATACTGAAGAAGCAGGGCCCCGCCCCTCCGACAGCGGCGGGCTGGTTCTTTTGTTGTATACCGAAAATAGATGCTGGAGGTAAAAACAATGCTGGTAAATGCAACTGAAATGCTTCTCAAAGCGCGGGACGGCCACTATGGCGTGCCCCAGTTCAACATCAACAACCTGGAGTGGACCAAGGCCGTCCTGACTGCCTGCGAGCAGACCAAGAGCCCCGTCATCCTGGGTGTGTCCGAGGGCGCCGGCAAGTACATGACCGGCTTCAAGACCGTCGCCGCGATGGTCAAGGCCATGGTGGACTCCATGGGCATCACCGTCCCCGTGGCGCTGCACTTGGACCACGGCACCTACGAGGGCTGCAAGGCCTGCGTGGAGGCCGGTTTCTCCTCCATCATGTTCGACGGCAGCCACTACCCCATCGAGGAGAATGTGGAAAAGACCAAGGAGCTGGTGGCCCTGGCCCATGCCAACGGCATGTCCATCGAGGCCGAGGTGGGCTCCATCGGCGGCGTTGAGGACGGCGTCGTGGGCACCGGCGAGATCGCCGACCCCGCCGAGTGCGCCCGCATCACCGACCTGGGCATCGACTTCCTGGCTGCCGGCATCGGCAACATCCACGGCGTCTACCCCGCCAACTGGAAGGGCCTGGACTTTGAGGCCCTGGACCGCATCCACAAGGCCACCAACAACATCCCCCTGGTGCTGCACGGCGGCACCGGCATCCCCGACGAGATGATCGCCAAGGCCATCAGCCTGGGCGTGTGCAAGATCAACATCAACACCGAGTGCCAGCTGGTCTTTGCCGAGGCCACCCGCAAGTACATCGAGGCCGGCAAGGATCTGCAGGGCAAGGGCTTCGACCCCCGCAAGCTGCTGGCCCCCGGCGCACAGGCCATCATCGACAAGTGCAAGGAGAAGATCGAGCTGTTCGGCTGCGCCGGCAAGGGCTGAGATCTTGCCAGGGGGAACCCATTTCTGTGCGCATACGCGCAGCAGAAATTCCTTCCCCCTGGTATCCCCCTGGGGACAAAATTTCCTGGCGAACCGTGCACTCGCCGCATAGCGGCTCGCACACTCCCGCCAGAAAATTTCCCTGGCTGTGTCTCATCCAACGCGCCTGTCGTTGGATGAGACCAATTTGAAATAGGCACGTTAAAACCCCGCCGCCTCCGGTGCAAGCCGGAAGCGGCGGGGTCTTTTTTGTCAGGTCATGGGGGGATCACGAGGCGGGCAGCAGGGCCGGCTCTGCAATGACAAAGGTGCGGCTGATGTTCTGGGCCGAGTAGTTGCCCCCCACCACGGCGGTCTGGGTGTACTCGCCCGGCTCGGTGGGCGGCTCGGTGCTGGTGGCGCCGCCCAGGCCCAGCAGCCCGCCCTTCTTTTTGTAGGTGTAGGTGACCACGGGGTCCTGCAGGACGGCGCCGTCCACCTCCACCACGGCCGAGAAGTCAAAGTTCCTGGCCGCTTCCACCGTCATGGAGGCCGGCGTCTGCTGGCTCCAGTACTGGCGGACGCCCGCGCTCTTGGGGGCGATCTTGAAGAAGGCGAAGCCCCCGGTGTTCACGTCGTCCCGGCTGAGGGTGACGGCCCCGGCCACATAGTTGCCGGCGTCCACCGGCTGCTCGTCCACATAGATGTGGGTGACCAGGTCCTCGGGCAGGTAGCGGCGGATCAGGGTCAGGGCGCTGCGCATGCCGGTGACGATGTCCTGCAGCGCCGGGACATAGTATTGCAGGATCTCCATCAGGGAGGTCAGCTCTTCCGCCACGCGGATCAGGACGCTGACGTCGTTGCCGTCGATCAGCTGCTTGAGGTAGCGGTAGAGGTTGAAGTCCCGTGTGTTGGCCGGGTCGGCCGACATGGAGGCCGGCAGGGGGATCAGCTCCAGCAAAATGCGCACCTTCTCGGGCAGCAGCAGGGTGACAAAGCCCTTGGCCTGGCCGCTGATGCCCAGCACCACGGCGATGTACTGGGTGTCCTCGGGGGTGGCGCGGATGCTCACCTCAAAGGGCTGCCCGTAAACGGCGTTGTCGGTGGCCTCGATGCGGATGGCGACCAGCGCGTTTTCCTCTGCCAGAGGCTGGACGGCAGGCGCAGAGGTGCCCGCCGCCAGTGCCGGCGCGGCCGAGGTGCAGGCCATAACGGCTGCAAGGGCCAGCGCGGCGATCCGTTTTTTCAGCATAGTTTCCCTCCTTACGAAAGCAGATGCGTCGGGGTATGCCCCCGCCTTTATTCTACAGGAATCCCCCGCCCAGGTCAACGACGGGATTACAGGAGCAGGATTTTCCAGCCCGGCCCGCCCGCGCTCAGATGCGGGAGAGCTGGGGCCCCTGGGCGGTGTCCTTCACGGCCCAGCCCTGGGCGGCGATCTCGGCCCGCAGGGCGTCGGCGGCGGCCCAGTCTTTCGCTTTTTTGGCGGCGGCCCGCTTTTCCACCAGCTCCAGGATGGCGGGGGGCACTTCGTCCTTTTTGCGGTTGTACAGCAGGCCCAGCACCCCGGCCAGCTCGTCAAAGACGGCGGCGGCGGCCTCCAGCGCCTCCTTCGAGGCGGACGCCGACAGGGTGTTGATCTCCTTGACCAGGTCGAAGAGGGCGGCCAGGGCGTCGGGGGTGTTCAGGTCGTCGTCCATGGCGGTGCAGAACTTGGTCCGGGCGGCGGCGGCCTTCTCTTTCAGCTCCTCGCCGGTGCCAAAGCTGCCCTGCCCCAGGACGAAGTCCAGGTTTTCCCGGCAGGTGTACAGCCGCTCGAGGCTGTTCTTGCAGCTCTCGATCAGCTCGACGGTGTAGTTCAGGGGCATGCGGTAGCCGGCCGTCAGCATGAAATAGCGGATGGGCTCGTAGCCATAGGCCTGGGCCACGTCCCGCACGGTGAAGAAGTTGTGCAGGCTCTTGGACATCTTCTGGTTGTCCACGTTGATAAAGCCGTTGTGCATCCAGTAGCGGGCAAAGGTGCAACCGTTGGCGCACTCGCTTTGGGCGATCTCGTTTTCGTGGTGGGGGAAGATCAGGTCCTGCCCGCCGCAGTGCAGGTCGATGGTCTTGCCCAGGTGGGTGCGGCTCATGGCGCTGCACTCGATGTGCCAGCCGGGGCGGCCGGGGCCGTAGGGGCTGTCCCAGGCGGGCTCGCCGGGCTTGGCGGCCTTCCAGACGGCAAAGTCGGCGGGGTCCTCCTTCAGGTCGTCGTCCATCTGGCTGCGCAGGGCGCGGTTGCCGCTCTCCAGGTCGTCCAGGTTCAGGTGGCTCAGCTTGCCGTACTCGGGGTCGCTGCGCACCCGGAAATAGACGTCCCCGTTGCGGGCCACATAGGCGTGGCCGCTGGCGATCAGGTCGGCCACGATGCCCAGGATCTGCCCGATGTGCTCGGTGGCGCGGGGCTGGACGGTGGGGGGCAGGCAGTTCAGGCCGGCGGCGTCCTTTTTGTACTCGGCCTCGAACCGCTCGGCCACCGCCTTCATGGTGGTGCCCTCCTCGTTGGCCCGGGTGATGAGCTTGTCGTCGATGTCGGTGATGTTGGAGACATAGATCACCTTGTTGCCCCGGTACTCCAGATAGCGGCGCAGGGTGTCAAAGACGATCAGGGGCCGCGCGTTGCCGATGTGGATGTAGTTGTAGACGGTGGGCCCGCAGACATAGATGCGGTAGACCCCCGGCTCCTGGGGGACAAAGTCTTCCTTTTGCCGTGTAAGTGTATTGAAAATCTGCATGGCAGCTCTCTCCTTTTCTCGTTGCCCGTGGTTGGATGCTCCCATTATACCGCCTTGGGGCCGCCGTTGCAAGCCTGCCCCTTTACAATCCGGCTTTCTTGTGCGATAATTTGTAATATCCATTGCGCGCCGGCGCGCGGCGCGCACTTGCAGACAAAGGGGAAAGTATTATGAGCAAGATCATCCTGCCGGCGGGCTACACGCCCGCCCTGAACCTGTACGACACCCAGCGGGCCATCGGCACGGTCAAGCGGCTGTTTGCCGACACCCTGTGCGCGACGCTGAACCTGCGCCGCGTCTCGGCCCCCCTGTTCGTCGAGGCCGCCTCCGGCCTGAACGACGACCTGAACGGCGTGGAGCGCAAGGTCGCCTTCGACATCCGGGACACCGGCGTCACCGCCGAGGTGGTCCAGTCCCTGGCCAAGTGGAAGCGCAAGGCCCTGAAGGACTACGACTTCCACGTGGGCAAGGGCCTGTACTGCGACATGAACGCCATCCGCCGGGACGAGGAGCTGGACAACCTGCACTCGGTCTATGTGGACCAGTGGGACTGGGAAAAGGTCATCCGGGAAGAGGACCGCAACTTGGACTACCTGCAGGGGGTGGTGCGGGGGATCGTCTCGGCGGTGTGCGCCACCGAGATGAACCTGCACGCCATGTTCCCCCAGCTGGAAAAGCTGCCCCTCCACAGCCCCCACGTCACCTTCATCACCACCCAGGAGCTGGAGGACCTTTACCCCGGCCTGGAGCCCAAAGAGCGGGAGAACGCCTTTGTCCAAGAGCACGGCACCACCTTCCTGATGCAGATCGGGCACAAGCTGCGCAGCGGCCGGCCCCACGACGGCCGCGCCCCCGACTACGACGACTGGGACCTGAACGGCGACCTGCTGTTCTGGAACGACCCGCTGGCCTGCAGCTACGAGCTGAGCAGCATGGGCATCCGGGTCAGCCCCGAAAGCCTGGACCGCCAGCTGACCGAGGCCGGCTGCGACGACCGCCGGGCCCTGCCCTTCCACAAGGCGCTGCTGGCCGGCGAGCTGCCCTGCACCATCGGCGGCGGCATCGGCCAGAGCCGGCTGTGCATGCTGCTTTTGGGCAGCGCCCACATCGGCGAGGTGCAGGCTTCCGTCTGGGACGCCGCCACCCGCGCAGCCTGCGAAAAAGCCGGCATCCACCTGCTGTAACCCCC
>DGYMR06203__coassemble_2227_pt1 | contig 10018 bp, 9 predicted proteins | sample DGYMR06203__metabat2_low_PE_024 | metagenome-assembled genome bin DGYMR06203
GGAATTTCTGTCCCGCGTATGCGGGCAGAAATGGGTTCCCCCTGGAGCGTGTCGCTTTTGCGACACGCTGCCCCGTCCCGGGTGAGGGGCGGGGACGGGGGTCATGGAGCGCTTTCCTCCTGGGTCTTTTCCGGCGCGCCCGGACGCATCCGATGGAACAGATGGGCCAGGTCCTGGGCGGGCTCGCCGCCCGGCAGGGTGGCCCCAAAGGAAGGCACGAACAAAAACTTGCGTATGACGAAGATCAGCCCGATGGCCGCCACCCCCAGCAGGTTTTCGGCGGCGGTGCCGTGGCCCAGGATCATGTTGCGGGCGATGGCGTACAGCAGCACCTCCAGCGCGCTGCCGGGGCTGTGCTTGGCCAGCATCTTGATAAACTCGATGCCGATGACCAGGTTGAAGGCGTGGCCCAGAAAGGTCTGAAAAGCGTCTGTGCTGCCGCTCTGCCACAAAGACAGCATCTCCCTTGCCACCGGCACCGAGCTGATGACCAGGCCGGTGAGCACCAGCACCGAGATGATGACCTCCAAAAGGCTGGCAAATTCGGCCACCTGATCCCGCAGGATGTGTTTCAGACGTTCTTCCATGCGATGCAGCTGCGAGCGTTTGTGTGTCATGGCGGGCACCTTCCTTTTCTGTTTTCCGTGTTTTTTTGCGCGGCACAGCGGGAGATATGCCGCTTGTATCCAAGTGCTATTATACCAGAAAGAGACGCCGGAAAGCAAGACGTTGGATACAACAAAAACTGTTGCGCCCCGTAAACTTTTGTGCTATACTGTGATGGGAATGAAGTTCTCCCCTGGCATAAGCCTTAACCGCTTTTTTAAGCTGATGACTTCTGCAAGCTGCCCCTTGTGCTTGTAAAGTTTTCAGCTTTTTCTTTTCAGAAGGGCCCGGGGGTGCTTCAGTGTAAACAATAAGGAGGACGTTTCGTATGATCTATTCTGCCGAAGTAGAGCACATGTGTCCTGTCACCAAGGGCGCATACCACGGCCCCGCCCCCATCCCCGAAGAGGGTAAATGGGTCCAGGCCAAGGAGATCAAGGACATTTCCGGTCTCACCCACGGCGTGGGCTGGTGCGCACCCGAGCAGGGCGCCTGCAAGCTCACCCTCAACATCAAGGACGGCGTCATCGAAGAGGCCCTGGTCGAGACCCTGGGCTGCTCTGGCATGACCCACTCCGCCGCCATGGCTTCCGAGATCCTGCCCGGCAAGACCATCCTGGAGGCCCTGAACACCGACCTGGTCTGCGACGCCATCAACGTGGCCATGCGCGAGCTGTTCCTGCAGATCGTCTACGGCCGCAGCCAGACCGCCTTCTCGGAGGGCGGCCTGCCCATCGGCGCCAGCCTGGAGGACCTGGGCAAGGGTATGCGCAGCCAGGTGGGCACCATGTTCGGCACCAAGGCCAAGGGCGCCCGCTATCTGGAGATGGCCGAGGGCTATGTCACCAAGCTGGCCCTGAACGACAACAACGAGATCATCGGCTACCAGTTCCTGAATCTGGGCAAGGTCACCGACGCGCTGAAGAAGGGCGTCCCCGCCGCCGAGGCTGTCGAAAAGGCCATGGGTACTTACGGTCAGTACGCTGATGCCGCCAAGTACATTGACCCCAGAGAGGAATAATAGGGAGGGACGAGAAAAATGGCACTGTTTGAAAGTTATGAGCGCCGGATTGACCGCATCAATTCCGTCCTGCACGAGTACGGCATCGAGTCCATCGAAGAGGCTAAGTCGATTTGTGATGCGGCCGGCATCGACCCCTACAAGACCGTGAAGGAGATCCAGCCCATCGCCTTTGAGAACGCCGGCTGGGCCTACGTCGTGGGCGCCGCCATCGCCATCAAGAAGGGCTGCACCACCGCCCCCGAGGCCGCCGAGGCCATCGGCATCGGCCTGCAGTCCTTCTGCATCCCCGGCTCGGTCGCCGACGACCGCAAGGTCGGCCTGGGCCACGGCAACCTGGCCGCCATGCTGCTGCGGGACGAGACCGAGTGCTTCGCCTTCCTGGCCGGCCACGAGTCCTTCGCCGCCGCCGAGGGCGCCATCGGCATCGTCAAGAACGCCAACAAGGCCCGCACCAAGCCCCTGCGCGTCATCCTGAACGGCCTGGGCAAGGACGCCGCCCAGATCATCTCCCGCATCAACGGCTTCACCTACGTCCAGACCCAGTTCGACTACGCCACCGGCGAGCTGCACATCGTCCGCGAGATCCCCTACTCCAAGGGTGAGCGCGCCGCTGTCCGCTGCTACGGCGCCGACGACGTCCGCGAGGGCGTGGCCATCATGCACCACGAGAAGGTGGACGTGTCCATCACCGGCAACTCCACCAACCCCACCCGCTTCCAGCATCCTGTGGCCGGCACCTACAAGAAGGAGTGTGTCGAGCAGGGCAAGAAGTACTTCTCGGTGGCTTCGGGCGGCGGCACCGGCCGCACCCTGCACCCCGACAACATGGCCGCCGGCCCTGCCTCCTACGGCATGACCGACACCATGGGCCGTATGCACTCGGACGCCCAGTTCGCAGGCTCCAGCTCGGTGCCCGCGCACGTTGAGATGATGGGCTTCCTGGGCATGGGCAACAACCCCATGGTCGGCGCTACCGTTGCGGTGGCCGTCTCGGTGGAAGAGGCCATGAAGAAGAACGCCTGAGTTTTCCGGCGGTTTTCTGACCAATAAGACATAAAAAAGCTCCCCTGCGGCTGGCTTTGCGGCCCGCCGCGGGGGAGCGTTTTGCGTATCGGTTTTTTTACAGTTCCAAGGCCAGCTGCGTCATGGCGTCGAACTCCCGCTCCATCCCCTCCACCAGGGTGAACTGGGTGCGGGCGCGGTCCAGGTTCTGGGCCGGGCGGCTGATCTTGAAGTAGTGGTCGCCCTCCAGGTAGTCGGTCAAAAAGCGGATGCCGCACTCCAGGGTCATCAGCTTGGCCCCCCAGGGCAGGCTGCGGCGCTCGGCCTCGGTCATGGCGCTGCCGGCCGCCGCCAGGTATCCCCGGGCAAACACCTCGTACAGGTGGAGGCTGAAGTGGACCTTGCTCTGGTCGGGCTCGTCCTCCGCGCAGTCGTTGGCGCCAAAGCGGATGGAGTCGCCGAAATCGTAGGCGGACAGCCCCGGCATGACGGTGTCCAGGTCGATGACGCAGATGCCCTTGCCGGTGGCCTGGTCGATCAGGACGTTGTTCAGCTTGGTGTCGTTGTGGGTGACCCGCAGGGGCAGCACCCCGGCGGCCAGCTGGTCCATCAGGACATGGCAGTCGGCCTCCCGCGCGCGGATAAAGGCGATCTCGGGGCCGACCTCCCGGGCGCGGCCCATCACGTCGGCGGCCAGGGCCTTTTCAAAGTTGGCGTAGCGGTTGGGGGTGTCGTGGAAGCGGGCAATGGTCTCGTGCAGGGTGGCGGCAGGGTAGCCGGCCAGCTGGTTCTGGAAGTTGCCGAAGGTCTCGGCGGCGGTGTAGAAGTCCCGCTCGTTTTCCACCTTCTGCAGGCAGACCGTCCCCTCCACAAAGAGGTAGGCCCGCCAGGCGCCGCCCTCGCAGTCGGTGTAGTAGGGCTTGCCCTCCCGGGTGGGGACGACGTTCAGGGTCTCCCGGTCGGGGTCGCCGCCGCGGGCCAGGATCTCCCGGCGCAGGTAGCTGGTGACGCCGGTCACGTTCTCCATCAGGCCGGCGGGGTCGGTGAAGGTGTCGGTGTTGATCCGCTGCAGGATCCAGCGCCGGCTGTGGTCCGCAGCCCAGACCGCAAAGGTATCGTTGATGTGGCCTGCGCCGTAGCGCTGGGCCTCGCCGGTGGGCAGGCCAAAGTCGAAGGCGGCGGCGGCCTGGCGGAGCAGTTCCTGGGTGACTGGTTTCATGATGTGATTCCTCCCTTGATTCAGATCGTGGTGGGCTCAGCGCCGTTTGGGCGGGGCGGGGCGCTTGCCCTCCCGCACCTGGCGGCGGTATTCGTTGGGGCTGATGCCTTCCGCCTTGCGGAAGCACTGGGAAAAATAGCTCGGGGACGAAAACCCCAGCAGCTCGCTGACCTGGGCCAGGGTGTGGCTGGTGTTGCCCAGCAGGTATTTGCTCTCCTCGATGCGGCGGCGGCTCAGGTAGGTGATGGGGGAGATGCCGTATTCTTTCTGGAAGGCGTGGGACAGGTAATATTTGTTCAGGTGGGCCATGCCGGCCAGCTTGTCCAGGGTGATGCTCTCCCGGTAGTTGGTGTCGATGTAGCGCTTGATCTCGGCGCACTCCCGGTTCTCGGCCCGGACGGTGGTCTTTTGCAGCTGGAGGGAGAGGGTGCTGGAGCGCACCAGCCAGATCAGCAGCACCTCCAGCAGGTCCTGGCAGACCGTCTCGTAGCCGTCCAGGCTGTGGTCGGCCTCGGCCAGCAGCATGTGCAGCAGGCTGAACAGGCGCTCCCGCTGCTCGCGGCAGTTGAGGATGGCGTAGGGCTCGTCGCTGTTGCCGAACAGCACCTCGATGCCCGAGATGCCCAGCACCACGTATTCCAGAGGGGCGGCGTTCAGGCTGAGCTCGGTGTGCTCCACCTGGGGGTTGACGATGACCAGGTCGTCGGGCTGGACGGGGTACAGCTGCCCCTGGATGAAAAACTGCCCCTCCCCGCTGAGGCAGTAGAACAGCTCGGTGCAGGCGTGGGTGTGGGCGGTGCTGTTCCAGTCGCCGCCAAAGCGGCTTTTGCTGATATATAAAAGCCGGAAGCTCTCCCGCGGGGCGGGGGCGTGGCTGATGTCGAAGCGAGCGGTGCTCACGAAAGCGTCTCCTTTCAAAGTATACAACTGACGCGCAATATTTCTAAAACAAAAAGCAAAAGATCATGGGCGGCCTCTGGAGCCGCGGCAAAATCTGGTCTTATTATAGAGAATCCTGCGGCATTTTGCAAGGGCGTTTTTCGGGCAGTTTTCTCAGGAAGATTTTCCAAAATTGTTACTTTTTTGTAAGAATTCGCAATCGTGAGCAATATGTACAAAGCTGTAGGGAAATGACCGGCACTTTGACGGTGGAAAATAGAGGCAAAGCAAGATGTCTAAAAAACGAGGCAAGAAAGCGCTTGTGGCGGGCGGAAAAATCCACTATATTGGGTGCAGAGAAGGGTGCGGCGCCTGTGCGGCCGCACCGCCCCGAAAGGGCGCATCTCCCAAAGTCTCTGAACGCTGTCCTGTTCGCTGAAAGACGCCGTCTTTGCAGCGCCGTGCCCCGCAGCCGCGGGGGCGGCGGCCACACACACGCCTGCATCCCCGGCTTTTTTCAGCGGACAGTCCGGCGTTGCTGGTATGTTTTGCGGGCCGCGCCTGCGGACAAGAACCTGGGGCGCATCGGGCCCCGCGCTGCCTGCCCTCTGCCCGGAGCGCTCCGGCTGCCCCGCAGCCGGCGGGCCGGGGCGGGCGTCCGCCGGGCCGGCCCGGATGCACCCTACACGTTGTTGGAGGATAGAACTATGAAACGCATTTCTCGTCGCAACTTTATCAAGATCGTCGGTGCAGGCGCAGCGGCCATGGGCCTGGCGGCCTGCGGCGGCTCTTCCAGCTCCACCGCCGCTTCCACCGCAGGCAGCGGTGCATCCTCGGCAGCTTCGTCGGCAGCCCCGGCCCAGACCATCAAGGTGGCGGCCATCGAGACCGCCTACGGCTCCGAGATGTGGCAGCAGGTGGCCGACGCCTTCACCGAGCAGACCGGCATCGCCGTTGAGCTGACCACCGACAAGAACCTGGAGGACGTCATCGGCCCCTCGATGCAGGGCGGCGATTACCCCGACGTCGTCCATCTGGCCACCGGCCGCGAGGCTGCCCTGACTGAGCAGTTCATCAAGGGCAACCTGATCGCCGACATCACCGACGTGCTGAGCATGACCGTGCCCGGCGAGGACGCCGTGGTGGGCGACAAGATCGCCGGCGGCTTTACCGAGACTTCGCTGACCAACCCCTACGGCGACGGCAAGACCTACCTGGCCCCCATGTTCTACAGCCCCTGCGGCCTGTTCTACAACGCCGGCTTCCTGGAGGAGAACGGCTGGGAGGTGCCCCAGACCTGGGACGAGATGTGGGCCCTGGGCGACGCTGCCGCCGCCGCCGGCACCTACCTGTTTACGTATCCCACCACCGGCTACTTTGACGCCTTCTTCTATGCCCTGATGTACGTCTGCGGCGGCCCCGAGTTCTTCGACAAGGCCACCCACTACGAGGAGGGCATCTGGGACACCCCCGAGGCCCAGAACTGCTTTGACATCGTGGCCAAGCTGGCGACCTACACCAACCCCATCACCCCGGCCCAGGCCAACGACCAGGACTTCACCCAGAACCAGCAGCTGGTGCTGGACAACAAGGCCCTGTTCATGCCCAACGGCACCTGGATCGTGGGCGAGATGGCCGAAGCGCCCCGCGCCGAGGGCTTTGCGTGGGGCATGACCGCCCTGCCCGCCCTGGAGGCAGGCGGCGACCGCTACAGCTACACCTGGTTCGAGCAGGCATGGATCCCCTCCGGCGCCGAGCACATCGACGCCGCCAAGCAGTTCATCGCCTTCCTGTACAGCGACGTGGCCTGCGAGCTGTTTGCCGCCGCCGGCGCCATCCAGCCGGTGCTGGGCATTGCCGACAGCCTGGAGGGGGACAACAAGCTGTTCTACTCCATCTACGACAACGGCGCCAAGGCCGCCATGGGCAACTTCGCAGCCTTTACCGCGATCCCCGGCGTCGAGGTCCGCACCGCCTTCTTCGATCCGGTCAACTCCCTGGTCTCGGGCAGCATCACCGAGCAGGAGTGGATCGACGGCGTCAAGGCCGCCAGCGACCAGATGCGCGCCAACCTCATCGAGTGATCTTTTCGTCCAAGCCCTGCCCAGCGGGGGCGGTCCAAGCCGCCTCCGCTTTTTTGATTGAAAGGAGCGGTTCCACCTATGAAGAAAAATAAGGGCCGCAGCCGTTTTCTGGTGCTGTGCGTCGCGCCTGCGACCATCCTGTTCTTCATCTTTATGATCCTGCCCACCCTGAACGTCTTCCGCATGTCGCTGTACGAGCGGGGGGCCTACTCGCCCCAGGAGACCTTTGTGGGGCTGAAAAACTTCCAGCAGCTGATCCGTGACACCCAGTTCATCCGCTCGATGCAGAACATGATCCTGCTGGTGGTGGTGGTCACCCTCATCACCTTTGCCTTTGCGCTGGTCTTTGCCGCCATCCTGACGCGGGAAAAGATCAAGGGCCAGAACTTTTTCCGGGTGGTGTTCTACATCCCCAACATCCTGTCGGTGGTCGTCATCTCGGGCATCTTCTCGGCCATTTACAAGCCCGAAAACGGTATGCTGAACAGCATCATCGGCCTGTTCCGCGACATGACCAACCCCATCCTCTGGAAGGGTGAAAAACTGGTCATCCCCTCCATCATCATCGCCATGGTCTGGCAGGCGGTGGGCTACTACATGGTCATGTACATGGCCTCCATGTCCTCGGTGCCGGCCAGCCTGTACGAGAGCGCCAACCTGGACGGCGCGAGCCGCCTGACCCAGTTCTTCCGGATCACCATCCCCCTGATCTGGACCAACATCCGCACCACCCTGACCTTTTTCATCATTTCCACCATCAACATGGCCTTCCTGTTCGTGACGGCCATGACCAGCGGCGGCCCCAACCATGCGTCGGAGGTGGCCCTGAGCTACATGTACAGCCAGAAGAACGCCGGCCTGTACGGCTACAGCATGGCCATCGGCGTGGCGATCTTCGTGTTCTCCTTCGCGCTGTCCGCCTGCATCAACAAGGCCACCAGCCGCGAGCCGCTGGAATTTTAAAGGAGGGAACGCTGTATGCAGAAAACACAGGAACAAACGTCCTCCCGCTCGGCGGAAAAGCTGTATAAGTTTTTCATCTACCTGGTCCTGGTCCTGCTGGCCGTCACCATCATCGTGCCGGTGGCATGGGTGTTCATGGCGTCCGTCAAGCAGAACTCGGAGTTTTACGGCAACCCCTGGGCCCTGCCCGCCGGCTTTTACTGGCAGAACTTTGTGGACGCCTGGAACGGCGCCAAGATGGGCCAGTACATGCTCAACTCGGTGGCGGTCACGGCCCTGGCCCTGGCGCTGCTGCTGGTCATCGCGCTGCCGGCGGCCTACTGCCTGTCCCGCTTCAAGTTCCGGGGCAGCAAGCTGCTGAACACCCTGTTCATGGCGGGGCTGTTCATCAACGTCAACTACATCGTCGTGCCCATCTTCCTGATGCTGCGGGACGGCGACACCTGGCTGAAGAACCTGACGGGCAGCGGCTTTTTGCTGAACAACCTGGTGGTGCTGGCGGTGGTGTACGCCGCCACGGCCCTGCCGTTCACCATCTACCTGCTGTCGGGCTATTTTGCCACCCTGCCCCACGATTTTGAGGAGGCGGCCTACATCGACGGCGCCAGCTACTTTGCGGCCATGGTGCGGATCATCTTCCCCATGGCAAAGCCTTCCATCATCACCATCATCCTGTTCAACTTCCTCTCGTTCTGGAACGAATACATCATCTCGATGACCCTGATGAGTTCCACCAGCGCCCCCCGCACCCTGCCGGTGGGCCTGCTCAACCTGATGCAGGCCCAGCAGAGCGCCGCCCAGTACGGCACCATGTACGCCGGCCTGGTGCTGGTCATGCTGCCCACCCTGATCCTCTACATCTGTGTGCAGAAGCAGCTGACCCAGGGCATGACGGTCGGCGGCCTCAAGGGCTAAAAGGAGGCAAGAGCTATGCAATTCTGGAAAAATCACCCCGCCCTGCGCATCGTCCTGATGGCCGTGCTGTTTGTTGTGGCCATGGCGCTGGTGGTGGGCGGCTGGCAGATGACGGGCGAACTGGCCGGTCTTGGCATCATGATAGTGGGGGTGTTCCTGCTGCTGGTGGTGCTGGCGATCTACAACGAGCCATACAGAGATAAATGATTGCAAGGAGCAAATGTATGAAGGATACCCACAAAAAAGGGCGCGTCACCATCCCCACCGATCTGGATGTGGTGCCCGAAACCCTGCAGATCCTGGAGAAGTGGGGGGCCGACGCCATCCGCGACTGTGACGGCACCGAGTTCCCCGCCCAGCTGCAGGACACCGGCGCCAAGATCTATTCCACCTACTACACCACCCGCAAGGACAACGCCTGGGCCAAAGCCAACCCCGACGAGATCCAGCAGTGCTACATCATGACCGGCTTCTACACTGCCCGGGGGGACACGGTCACCATCCCCCTGATGCAGGGCATCAGCCCCGAGCTGATGCAGGTGAACACCCGGGACGACATCGCCCGCTGGTGGGAGGTGGTGGACCGCACCACCGGCCAGCCGGTGCCCCCCGCCCGGTGGAGCTATGCCGACGGCAGCGTCACCGTCCAGGCCGAACCCTTCCATGAATACACCGTCAGCTTCCTGGCCTACCTGATCTGGGACCCCGTCCATATGTACAACGCCACCACCAACGGCTGGACCAACTTTGAGCACCAGATCACCTTCGACGTCCGCCAGCCCAAGACCCACCGGTATACCATGGAGCGGCTGCGCCGGTTCATTGCGGAGCATCCCTACGTCAACGTCATCCGGTACACCACCTTTTTCCATCAGTTCACCCTGATCTTTGACGAACTCAAGCGGGAGAAGTATGTGGACTGGTACGGCTATTCGGCCTCGGTCAGCCCCTACATCCTGGAGCAGTTTGAAAAAGAGGCGGGCTATCCCTTCCGTCCCGAATACATCATCGACCAGGGCTACTACAACAACCAGTACCGGGTGCCCAGCAGGGAGTACCGGGACTTCATGGCGTTCCAGCGCCGCGAGGTGGCCAAGCTGGCCAAAGAGATGGTGGACATCACCCACGAATGCGGCTGCGAGGCCATGATGTTCCTGGGGGACCACTGGATCGGCACCGAACCCTTTATGCCGGAGTTCAAGACCATCGGGCTGGATGCGGTGGTGGGCAGCGTGGGCAACGGCAGCACCCTGCGGCTGATCTCGGACATCCCCGGGGTCAGGTACACCGAAGGACGGTTTTTGCCCTACTTCTTCCCCGACACCT
>DGYMR06203__coassemble_2349_pt1 | contig 9618 bp, 7 predicted proteins | sample DGYMR06203__metabat2_low_PE_024 | metagenome-assembled genome bin DGYMR06203
CTAGTTGGCGCTGATCTCGGCGCCGGCGCTGTCCCGCAGGACCACTTCCTGGCCGGCCACGCTGCCCATCAGGGCGATGTAGCTGGTGCCGGGCCGGATGTCCAGCGCGGTGCCGTCCGAATTGTAAATGGCCAGGGTGGAGTCGGCGCCGGGCATCCAGAGGATGCTCCAGACCGAGCCGCCGTTCAGGTAGATCCCGGCGCCCATGGTCAGGTCGTACCCCCAGGAATAGCCGTCGTCCCGGCGGGAGGGCGCGCTGTAAAGGATCAGGACGTTGTCAAAACCGGCCTGGGCGCCGGTGTTGGCGTCGGTCTGGGGGCTGCCGTCGGCCCGGGCCATCAGATAGTGGCCGGTGCCGGCGTCGTAGGTGAAGCTGGTGGAGGCGTCGGCCGAGAAGATGACCTCCACCGAGGAGGCGCCTTCCTTGCCGCCGGCGGGCTCCCCGAAGGGCAGCAGAGGCGGCAGCTGGACGCCTGCCTCCTCGTCGGACTCGCTGTCCGCCGAGGCCGCCGGCGCGGCGGCCTGGGGCTCCAGGGAGACGCCGGCGTCGGCCGCCAGCGGGGTCAGGGCCGCGCCGCTGGTGGTCCAGCCGATCTGGTCGGGCTGGCCCCACACCCCCTCGTAGTTGAACCCCTTGACCCCCAGGCTGAGGGCGTCCAGCGAGAGGATCTGGTAGTAGTCCAGGAAGTTGGCCGCGTAAAGGCTGGCCCCCCGCTGGACCGGGATGGCCTGCTGGCAGATCAGCAGCTGCAGATAGAGGTCCCGCGCCTGGGCCACGGGGCCGGTCTTGGGCACGGCCTCAAGGGAGGGGTACACCAGGCAGAGGCTGGTGCTGCTGTCCCCCTCGGTGAGGGCCTCGAGCACCACCGACGCCTCTCCGATGCCCCACTGGCGGTCGGCGTCCATCCCGTTGTAGAGAAAGACCGAGGCGGGGCGCTGGCCGGGCCAGCGGGCCAGCTCACCGGTCAGGGGGTCCAGGGCGGCGGCCTCCCGCTCCGAGGCGGCGGCGCCGTCCTGCTGCCCCAGCGAAAGGCAGCCCGTCAGGAGCAGCGCGGCCAGGCAGCAGGCCGTCAGTGCCAGAGTGAACTTTTTCATGGTGTGATCCTTCCCGTATCAGGCGTTGAAGGCAAAGGCGTCCCGCTCGTCCTCGTCTACGATGGCAAGATAGGTGCGCCCGCGGTTGAACGTCACCGGCTGGCCGTTGTCGGTCACTTCCAGGGGCAGGTCGGGGGCCAGCTTGGACCACTGGCAGGGCCGCACCCGCCCCCGGGTGAAGTAGAAGGCTTCGCCCCCCGCGATGTACTGGACCTGCTGGACGTCTCCCGAGTCGCCGGGATAGGCGGCGATGGGCGCAAAGCAGACCAGCAGGTTCTCGAAGGCGAGCTGCTGGCTGTTCAGCTCGTCTACCGCGGCCTCAAAGCGGCCGGTGCGGGCGCTGTACATCTCCATCCGGTAGACCTGGTCGGTGTCGCTGTAGTGGAACGCCGACTGGTAGTTGGCCGAGTGCCGGACCGTCACGTCCCGGCCGCCCGGGCAGCCGTCCAGCAGGACGGTCTCGCCGGTGCGGTAATCGGCAAAGGGGAAAAAGGTGGCGTCGTAATCGTAGGTCAGATCGATGCCGGCATTCTGGGCGGCCTGGCGGATCTCGCTGCCCGAGGTGAACTCGGTGTGCTCATAGGCCACCACCCCGCCGCGGGGGTCCCGGTGGGCCACCTGGGGATGGGTGGGGGTGTTGAAATAGCCTTTGCCCCCGATGTTCAGCCCCGCGTAATCCCACTGGCTGACGTATTGGGTGCAGAACACACTTTCGCCGTCGTGGTAATAGAGGGCCTGCCAGGGCATGATAAGCTGCAGGAACTGATCCCGTCCCGACCGCAGGGGCCCCACCTCGGGGATGCCCTCCGCGCCGCTGTACAGGGCGCACAGCCGGCTGATGTTGCCCTCCACCTTGGACTCGATCAGGACCGGCGCCGCCGACAGCCCCCGCTGGGGCCGGGCGTTCTGGCGGGCGCTGTTGCAGATGTTGTTGACCATCACCCCGACGATCCGCCCCCGGCCGCGCTTGGCCTCGCCGGTCAGGGGGTCGGCGTCGTAGGGGGGCAGGGCGGGCGCGCTGCTGCTGGCCGCCGGCGCCTGGGACGAAGCCGCCGGCGCAGAGGACGCCGCACTGGAAGAGGAGGCGGACTCCTCGCCAAACAGTTTTTGCAGCCAGTCCAGCAGGCTGCCCTGTGCGCTGGCCCCCATCAGGGCCAGCGCGGCGGCGGCAGCGCCCGAGCAGCGCAGCATCAGACGGCGGGTGATCTTCATAAGTGCATCTCTCCTTTGCAATGGGGTCGGACGGGATCGGGTCCCGATGTTTCACATGAGGACAGCCTGTGCATACCAGCCCATTCTGTACCTTTCATTGTAACTATTTTGTATCCTTTTGTAAAGAGGGAGTTCCTGCCGGAACCATTTGGAGAGAAAAACAGACTTTTTTACGCCGGCACTTGCATTTTGCGCCCAGGTGTGGTAAAATAATCGGGCGGTATCCTGCCGCGCCAAACACGAATATGGTTATGCGCTCGTAGCTCAGTCGGTAGAGCATCTGACTTTTAATCAGAGGGCCTGGGATTCGAGTTCCCACGAGCGCACCAAAAAAGACACGTCAATACGCATGAAAAATGCGGCTGACGTGTCTTTTTGCTTTATCTGGCGTAGATTAGAAGCCGTTGATCCCATTACCATCCCATTATTTTAAGCGGGTGTGAAGATGGCGTTGTCGGGCCGAGGGAAAGCTGGCGGGATTTTGATATATCTCCTGTACACTGCCAAAATAAGCGGTTGGTGGTAAAAAGGGTCAGCCTGTTTTTTCGTTGACATACAAAACTTTCTCCGATACAATAAAACCAACGAAGGGATGGTGAGCGCGATGGTAGAATTGGATAGCCTTGATTTCCGCGCAGACCTGATGAGCGGTGATATTGTGGCAGGACATATTTGCGCCCACCATGTGGAGCCTGTCTGCCCGGAGCGGCTGCCCCTTTGCTTCCAGCGGGGCGGGGATGTAGCGGACTGGCTGGCGCACCGTGCCATCGATGCGCATCGCACCCACTCCCGGCTGCTGAAGAAGGTCCTGCGGCTGAAAGAGCGGGATGACATCAACACAGCGCTGCATTTCAATGCTGCAACCATTACCGACAACTATTGGATCCGGCCGGAAGGCAGCGGGCTGACCTGGGAACAAGTGCGCTTCCATGAAAATGATTTTGCGGACCTTGCTTTGTCTGGCAAGCTGTCCGATTTCTCCAAAAAGCCCAGCCGTACCCCCGAGCTGACCAACACCGGCAGCTTTGAAAAATGCTGGCGCTATGAAGATGGCGCCTGGTGGATGTACAAGGCCGGCACCGATGCAGAGCGGTTTTCGGAGCTGTTCGTCTATGAGCTGTGCAGGGCATTGGGCTTCCCGGTGGCAGAGTACCAAAATTGTACCCCCTATATCCGTACCAAAGATTTTACTGGCGGAAAGCTGAACTTTGAAGCTGCGGCCTATCTGGTGGGGGACGATGAGGACTATGAAACCAACTACCAGGCATTTCTGCGGTTTGGACAGGAGGTGGCGGACCAGTATGTGGAACTGCTGTTGATGGATACGATCTGCCGCAACGCAGACCGGCATACCTATAACTATGGCCTGCTCCGGGAACAAAAGACCGGCAAAGTGGTCTCGCTGGCCCCCAACTTTGACAATAATATTGCGCTCATCAGAGGCGGGATAGATGACGGTCCCCGCCGTCCCGATCTGTTGACCGAGCTGCTGGAGGAATTTGAGGCGGCCACCGGGGCTGTCACAGACTATGCGGCTAGGCATGAGATTCCTGCCTTGACGCCGGAGCTGATTGCACAGTGCTGTGAGAAAACAGGTATTCCGGCGGATGTGGAGTATATTCAACAATTTGTGCTGGCTGGGTGGAATATGACGCCAGCGGCGAAGATACGATAAAAGTGTATAGATGCAAAAAAGCAGCCTGCCAGTCCGAGGACCGGCAGGCTGTTCTGCGTCAACCCGATTGCTGGGTGTCGTTCTTGATGCGGCTAAACACGGCGTCCAGGGCGTCGGCTGCGGCAGCGTCCGAAGTCTGGATCATGTCAGCGTAAATGTTCGCTGTGGTGCTGGCCTGGGCGTGTCCCAGACGGCCTGCGACAGTCACGACTGGAACATGGGCGGCAATCAGCAAAGAGGCATTGGTGTGGCGAAGGCTGTGAAAGCGGACAGGCGGCAAACCGTGCTCCCGGAGAAAGCCGGGGAACCAGGAGGAAACCGAACCGGGGTCGATGGGGTGGCCGTCCCAAGTTGTAAAGAGCAGATCGTTTTCCACTGTTTTACCCATGATCTCAATTTCCCTCGGCCAGCGGCTGCCTACTTTGAATCGTTCTTCCGTCTGGTAGCGGCGATAATCCCGCAGAAGCTCCACCGCGTCCGGCTCGATTTTGATGCAGCGCCGGGAGCGTTTGGTTTTAGGACTGCTGAACACCTGACCCTGCCCTGGAATGGAAGTCAGAGAACGCCGGATAGAAAGAAGGCTGTTGTCAAAATCGATGTCCGACCAGCGCAGGCCGCAGATTTCGCCGCGGCGGCATCCGGTAAAGAGGGCCAGTTGAACGATCACACTGTATTGCACTGGAGCGTCGGCCAGCGCTTCAAACAGTTTGGCAATCTGCGTCTCGTCCAGAAACTCAATGTCCACATCCTCGGCTTTGGGAGGCGAGACCCGGCTGCATGGATTATCCTCCATCAGCTGCCAACGGACGGCGGAGGAAAAGATGGAGGACAGCATCCGGTGATAATGCTGGATGCTGTTGCGGTTCAGACGCTCAGCCTGAGGCTGAGCAGTAAACGCCTTTTTGAGGGGCATATGTAAGGCTGCGGACAGCTTTTCAGCAGTGGAGCGTGTGACCCGGTTGCCTTGGAGTGCCAGCCGCACAGTATCGGGCGAGATGCCCGCCGCTTGGGCGATCTCTCCTTTCTTACCGTGGGGGATGGCTGTTTTCAGAGCTTTGGTGGCGATGTATCTGGTGTCCAGGCGGACGCCGTCCTCTTCCAGATTTTCGTAGAACTCCATGATATGGACGGGACGAATCTTGTTGATGGGGAGATGCCCCAGCGCCTGGGAAACGCGGGGCATCAGCTTCTTATAGTTGTAGATGGTTTGGGGCTTGAGCTGTTTTTCGGCGTGCTCCTTGAGCCATTTGGCGATTAAATCATCCAGCTTCATATTGGCGTTGGGCAGCAGACCGCCCTGGACCTGCCGCTCCAACAGCTCAACCTGACGCCGTAGTTCCCTTTGGTTTTGCCGGCCAGACAGTTTGGGGTCAGGTTTGAAGGTACGGCTGACGGTGATCTGTGTGCCGTCTTTCCGATACCCGTTTGACACACGGATTTCGTAACTGATTGAGCCGTCTTTATTCAGCTTTTTCCGAATATTGGCCATAGGATAAAACTTCCTTTCCCTTGTAATAAAATGGGCGGACACCCATGAGGATGTCCGCCTGTGCTGCGTATAGCGTTACAACGCAATTTTGCGGATTTTTCCGCTCGCGTCAGGGGGCGTGCTGGTGGGGGGATCACCTGCCTCCAGATAATCCCGCAGGCTTTGCAACTGGATGAGGATGCGTCTGCCGCAGTTGATATGCTTGACCTTGCCCTCTTTGCAGAGCTGGCGGATGCGGAAGACAGCCAGACCTGAAGCTTTAGCTGCCTCTTTAACAGTGACCATCGTCGGGAAGATGATGGTCTCGTGATGGACTTCGAACATAAGGGATGCTCCTTTCTGTGATAGAATGTGTCTATTATGATGATATGTCGTTATTTGTGGTCGATTTTACGACCAGAAGAAGGCTTTTGGGCCTTTACCTCGCTGAAAGCCCGTATATGACCGAGAGCCACCGCCTTCTGTTCCTCTTCGGGAAAGTCGAAGTACCGCATGGCGCGCCGTTTGGGCAGGGCACCGTAGTAGAATAGAGCTTCACACAGCATAATAGCGTCGGCATCGCAGAAGAACGGGATGTTTCTCCAGCATTTGTAATGTGCTGCCTCATGGAACTTTAATTGCACCCATCCTGCATGGTTTTTAAACTGGCAGTAAATGAGCCAAAGATTGTTGACGGCTGCACGCTTGGCTTTCCACCCACAGCCAATGCCCTTGGGGAGGGAGGCGTAAAGCTGAGGAGGAATGTCGCCTTTCATACGGTAAAGCAGGGTGCCCAAGCGAAGTAAGGCAAAGTTGGCGTAGATTTCAGAGTTGAGAAAAACGCGGCTTTTTAGGTTCTGACAGATGTCACGCGCTTCCCAGGGTTCATCTCCTGCTGCAAGCCACAGCAACACTTTGCAGGCCTCGGAATGAATCAACGCGGAGAGGTCATAAGAATCGCCTCTTATGACGTTGGGGTAGAAGAAGCAAAAGGCAGCGATATCATAGCTTGTTTCAGGGGTCTCCATCGGATGATTCTCCAGATAGGCTCCCAGAAGGTTGTTGAGTGAGGACGGGTCGGACGGAATCATGCGGTTACGCAGCAGGAACCTGATGACGTCATCAAGTTCTTGCCAGCAGATTTCGTCCAAGTAAGGGGGCGCCTTGATAAAGGCTGCCAGCTGATCGGCAGTGCTGCTTAACTTATCGCCCTGGCATAAGGCATCAACAAGGGAATGAAGCTTGGTTTGAGCAACAGCAGCTTCTGCTGCAGGTTCTACTGTCTTGTATTTCATATATATTCCTCCTTACTCTTGCTCCATGGGGCCGATCCACTTTTCGAGTTCGTCGCGGAACACAACAGTGACCTTGTACCTGGTGCCGTTGACACTGAGCTCCTTGGTCCGGTTCTTGCCATGTTGCTGCCTGACAAAGAGTCCATTTTGGACCAACATGAATCGGAATGTTTTTCCTGATGGCGCGGTAAAATCAATGTTGCCATGATTGCGGCAGTATTCTCCGACAGCCTCCATCAGCGTATCAGTTCGAAGATACACGTAGGAATTGTCATTGGGCCAGTAAAAGGCCAAAGCTTTGTCGGGCGTTTGCGCAATTTGAAGGCCACGCTCGCCTTTGACAAGCGGTATAAACAGGGGCACTCCGTCATCGCGCATCGCCTTTATGGTGTCCATGACCTGATCAAACGTCGCGGTGTCAGTATCGCCGCCGCTGCCATAGCGGTCGTACTGGTGTGTGATAATGGTTTCGATGTTATGCAAAGAGTTTGGGCGGTAATATTCATCCCAGTTCGTCCAGATAGTGCAGTCCTCCTCGGTGAGAGACTGTACGGATGATATTTCATTCAGAAAATTGTCGATAACTAATATAGCAGCTTCTAGCCAGGCGCAGTTGGAAACCAACCTGTCTGGAAGTTCGGGCTTGCGGTCGCGGATGGCGGTGCGAGTGCTGATGTAGTCTTCGTAGAGCTCGGCAATCCGGTCATCGTTCAGGGTGAACCACTGGATAAATAACCTGGAGTAAAACCGGATGACATCCGGGTGATCCTGAAGCCAGGTTAAGGCGTCCTTGTCTACGTCGTCTTTTTGGATGTTGAGGACGATGGTACGCCAGATGTCTGATTCGGAACAGGGAATGAGTTGTTCCGCTGTGGCAATGAACAAAGACGATGCCTTGCCAGTGGTGACTGTACCACCCTGCATCTTTTGTCGTGAGCCAATGTCGTCACCGGTGGCTCGGATGAGCAGTGACAGAATTTCACGTTGCAAGTTCTTTTCTGAAGTAATCTTGGTGGGATACATATCATCCGCGAGGATGATGTCATCCTGAATGTCCTTCAGCTTCTCCTGGACCGCAGCGGGCGTCCACTTGAAGTTGACGGCGTTGTAAGGTTGCTCATCCATATAGCAAAGAGCTTTTACAAGGCTGGTCTTTTTGCTGCCCGTCTCACCCAGCAGGATGATGCCGAAAGAAGGTTTTTGCTTTCCTTCCAATGCAGGGGAACTTAGTATGGAAGCTAAGGCCCGTAATGCAAGGATATAAATGGCAATGTAGTTCGGAGTGACACGAATTAGATAGCACGAAAGTTTTATAATACTAACCTTATCGGGAGCCTTAATAAGCTCTTCGGGTGTAAGGCTATTCATAGGTTCCAAAAGTGTGCCATCCCGACAGACATACTGTATCTTTTCTAGATCACGCCCAGAGAAGTGGTACTGATCCTCAATGGGTACAGGATGGCTGCCTGTGAAACGAATCTGTTCTTCGACGAGAGAAACGATTATGTCGTTGAAAATGGGGTTAATAAAGTATACCCCTGAGCTAAAGCCAAGAATCTGTTCAAGATTTTTGGCCGACAGATCGGAGCGTGCAAGGCCATGGACCTCGATAGCTTCTTCACTTTTAAGAAACAGAAGATCGATGGATTCCACGATCTTATGCCGGTAATAATGCCGGGTGAGTTTGGTCACGAGGATGCCTGTTTTGGAAATGATGACTTCCTTTCCTGATTTCGTGATGGATAGTTGGAGATTGCCGGAGGGATCGTAAAAGTCCACTCCGATTGTCCTTTGGCAATGGGAACGCAACTCTTGCAATCGCTGCAAATCCTCGCTTGTCGTGCGGCGCTTGTCTACTTTATGTTTCATGATAAACCTCCTAGATTGGTTTGATATCTTTCCCCTGTGCGAGGAATATATTTGAATTACATAGTAACCTCCTTTCTGTAGAAAGCCTCCAAAGCCTTTTTTGCCGTGGACATAGGGATAGCTAAGGAACTCTCCCGGCATTTGGTCGGCCTGTCCCGGTAGACAGTAGAAAGCGAACCAGACCGAGCAACAGGATGATCTGTTACTCGAAAATAGGGGCGCAACTGCGGAAACTGATAAATTTGTACGATTTGACGTACAATAATGGCTGCAGTTGGGGGCTTTTTGGTTGTGCGGATGTTCGGTTGTCAAGGTGCGGACCCGCGGCCAGTGGGAGTGGCCTTGGCCTACTACTATCATACCATAGGACATGCATAATATGAATTTAGAAAAAATCATTTAAAAGAAATTTTTTTTAATATGAAATCTAATATTTGATTGCTATTGACAAATTTATATAATATGATTTTTAATATAAAAAGAGAAGAACAGCTTAAATTGAGGCTGTTTTGTGCATAAGCTGTATAGTGGAGGGGTAGTATGAAAGCTAATAATGCAATAAACAAACTAGAGTACGATAGAAATAATGATAATAGAAAAAATAATGGTGAAGTAATTGGAGAGCGGTTTGTGTTTGAAAATCGCCCTTGTGAGTGCAAGATTGACATAATCCATAATAATGGGATACAGCAATACCGATTACAGGTTAAAGCGAGCAGTTGTGATAGAATTTTCTACGCCTACGATTCAAGGAAAAGAGGTCTTGTAACAACTGATTCAGAATACAGGGAAGTATTAGATGGAAGTGACGTGTTAACGGAATTGTGTAATCTTAGATGGGATATAAAAAAGGAACCAGGGCCGTTGGCTGAGTACTTTCGGAAATATGGATTTTTTATTCCAATCTCAGATCAATATTATGCAATATATGATCTTGAGGAAATATTAAAAGTTCTTACAAGATTGCAAAGAATGATTGACTTGCTGTATGAATTGACTTGTGA
>DGYMR06203__coassemble_2559_pt1 | contig 9014 bp, 5 predicted proteins | sample DGYMR06203__metabat2_low_PE_024 | metagenome-assembled genome bin DGYMR06203
AGCGAATGCAACGCAGCAGATGGAGCTTTTTGGTAGAATAGAACAGCGTTGAGGAATTTTCAGATACACCCTAAGAAAATGGCTTAAGATACTGCCCTCACAGGTTGGTGTAGCCCATCAGGTACTGGTCCACCCGGGCGGCGCAGTCGCGCCCTTCCCGCAGGGCCCAGACTACCAGGCTCTGGCCCCGGCGCATATCTCCGCAGGCAAACACTTTGTCCACCTGTGTGGCGTAATCTTCCGCGGCGGCGCAGCCCCGGCCGTTCCGCTCCACCCCAAAGGCCGCGGCGGTGTAATCCTCGCAGCCGGTAAAGCCGGCGGCGATCAGGGCCAGCTGGCAGGGGTAGGTGAACTCCTCGCCGGTGGGCACCATCCGGGTGCGGCCGGTGTCGGGGTCCTGCTCCGGGCGCAGGCAGGCGATCACCGCACCGGCCAGCTGCCCGGCCTCGTCTTTCAGGAACTCCTTGACGGTGGTCTGGTAGACCCGGGGGTCCTTGTCCAGGCGGGCCAGGCATTCCACCTGGCCGTAATCCACCTTGCGCACCCGGGGCCACTCAGGCCAGGGGTTCGAGGCGGTGCGTCCGGCGGGCGGCTCGGGCATCATCTCCAGAGCCAGCAGGTCGGCGCAGCCCTGCCGCAGGGCGGTGCCCTGGCAGTCGTTGCCGGTGTCGCCGCCCCCGATGACCAGGACGTTTTTGCCCGCCGCCGAGACGGCCTGCCCGTCCGCGAAACCCGAATCCAGCAGGCTGCGGGTGACGCTGGTCAGGTAGTCCACCGCAAAGCAGACCCCGGCAGCGTCCCGCCCGGGGACGTCCAGGTCCCGGGGCTGTTTGGCCCCGCAGCAGAGGACCACCGCGTCGTGGTGGGCCAGCACCTCGGCGGCGTCCACCGTCCGGCCCACATCCATCCCGGTGAGGAACTCCACCCCCTCCGCCTGCATGATCCGGACCCGCCGCTCGATGACCTGTTTTTCCAGCTTCATCTGGGGGATGCCGTACATCAGCAGGCCGCCGGGGCGGTCCTCCCGCTCGTAGACGGTGACGCTGTGGCCCCGTTTGTTCAGGTAGTCGGCCACCGACAGGCCCGCCGGGCCCGAACCGATCACCGCCACGCTTTTGCCGGTGCGGGCCGGGGGCGGCGCGGCCTGCACCCAGCCCCTGGCATAGCCCATCTCGATGATGGCGTGCTCGTTTTCCCGGACGGTGACCGGGCTACCGGTCACCTCGCCGCAGGTGCAGGCCGCCTCGCACAGCGCCGGGCAGACCCGGCTGGTGAACTCCGGGAAACGGTTGGTGGCCAGCAGGCGGCGGAGGGCCAGCTCCCACTTGCCCCGCCAGACCAGCTCGTTCCACTCCGGGATCAGGTTGTGGAGGGGGCAGCCCGAGGCCGCCCCGCCCAGCATCATCCCCGACTGGCAGAAGGGCACGCCGCAGTCCATGCAGCGGCCGGCCTGGGTCTGCTGCTCCTCCCGGGGCAGCCAGGTGTGAAATTCGTTGAAATGTTCCAGACGCGCAAGGGGCGCAGCGTCGGTGCTGGTCCTGCGCGGATACTCCATAAATCCGGTGATCTTGCCCATGGTATGTGTCCCCTCCCTCACTGTTTCTGCTGGGCGTAGAAGGCTTCGATCTGCGCCTGCTCGCCGTCCAGGCCGCGCTCTTCCATCGAGGCGATGACGCGCAGCATCCGGTCATAATCGTAGGGCAGGACCTTTTTGAATTTGGGCAGGTACTCCCCAAAGTGCTCCAGGATCTCCTGGCCGCGGGGGCTGCCGGTGGCCTCCACGTGCTCCCGGATCAGCTCCTTCAGGGTGGCCACGTCGTGCTTGTGCTCCACCGGCTCCAGGCTGACCGTCTCCTTGTTCACACGCTGGTAGAAGTCCCAGTTCTCGTCCAGTACGTAGGCGATGCCGCCGGTCATGCCGGCCGCAAAGTTTTTGCCGGTGGGGCCCAGCACCACCACGGTGCCGCCGGTCATGTATTCGCAGCCGTGGTCGCCCACGCCCTCCACCACCGCGGTGACCCCCGAGTTGCGGACGCAGAACCGCTCGCCGGCCACGCCGGACAGGAAGGCCTTGCCGCTGGTGGCCCCGTAAAAGGCCACGTTGCCGGTGATGATGTTCTCCTCCGGCTTAAAGCCGGGGGCCTGGGGCGGGCGGACCACGATCTTGCCCCCCGACATCCCCTTGCCCATGTAGTCGTTGCAGTCGCCGGTCAGGCTGAGGGTCAGCCCCCTGGGCAGGAACGCCCCGAAGCTCTGGCCCCCTGCGCCGGTGCACTGGACGGTGAAGGTATCGTCGGGCAGGGTGTTGCCGTAGCGGCGGGTGATCTCGCTGCCGAAGATGGAGCCGAAAGCCCGGTCGGTGTTGGATACCTCCACGCTGACGGTCTGGGGCGCTTTGCTGCCCAGCTTGAACTTCTTCATCAGGACCCGCATATCCAGCGTCCGCTCCAGGTGGAAATCGTAGGTGTCGGCGGGCTGGTAGTGGACGTTCATGCTGCCGATCCGGGGGTTGTGGAGGATGGCCTCCAGGTCCAGCTTGGCGGCCCGGCCGGCGGCGGGCTTGACATGGAGCAGGTCGGTGCGGCCCACCAGTTCGTCCAGGGTGCGCACGCCCAGCCTGGCCATGTACTCCCGCAGCTCCTGGGCCACAAAGGTCAGGTAGTTGATGATATATTCCGGCTTGCCCACAAAGTTTTTGCGCAGCTCGGGGTTCTGGGTGCAGATGCCCATGGGGCAGGTGTCCAGGTTGCACACCCGCATCATGACGCAGCCCTCGGCCATCAGCAAACTGGTGCCGAAGCCGAACTCTTCTGCGCCCAGCATGCAGCTGATGGCCACATCCCGGCCGCTGAGCAGCTTGGAATCGCTCTCGATCCGCACCCGGGTGCGCAGGCCGTTCAGGATCAGGGTCTGGTGGGTCTCGGCGATGCCCAGCTCCCAGGGCAGGCCGGCGTTTTTGATGGAGGTGCGGGGGGCCGCGCCGGTGCCGCCGTCGTAGCCCGACACCAGGATGACCTGGGCGCCGGCCTTGGCCACGCCGGCGGCGATGGTGCCCACCCCCGCCTCGCTGACCAGCTTGACGTTGATGCGGGCGGCCCGGTTGGCGTTTTTCAGGTCATAGATCAGCTCGGCCAGGTCCTCGATGGAGTAGATGTCGTGGTGGGGCGGGGGCGAGATCAGGCCCACGCCGGTGGTGCTGTGGCGGGTCTTGGCGATCCAGGGATAGACCTTGCTGCCGGGCAGCTGGCCGCCCTCGCCGGGCTTGGCGCCCTGGGCCAGCTTGATCTGGATCTCCTCGGCCGACACCAGGTACTGGCTGGTGACGCCGAAGCGGGCCGAGGCCACCTGCTTGATCTTGGAGTTGGAGGGGCTGTGGTACCGCTCCTCCGGCTCGCCGCCCTCGCCGGTGTTGCTGCGGGCGCCGATCTGGTTGAAGGCCAGGGCGATGGTTTCGTGGGCCTCGCTGCTCAGGGCGCCGTAGCTCATGGCCGCCCCCTTGAACCGCTTGAGGATCTCGGCCACCGGCTCCACCTCGTCGAGGGGGATGCCGCCGTCCGCGGGGTAGCTGAAGTCCAGCAGGCTGCGCAGGTGGACGCCGTTTTCGCCCATGTTGTCCACCGCTTGGGTGAACTGCTTGAAGGCGGCGTAGTCCCCTTCGAAGCAGGCCTTGCGGAACAGATAGATGGTCTGAGGGTTGAACAGGTGGTCCTCGCCCCCGCTGCGGAACTTATGGTCGCCGCTGCTGGCCAGCTGCATATTGATGTCCAGCCCCAGAGGGTCGAAGGCGGAGCTGTGGCGGGCCTCCACATCGGCCTGGATGTCCTCCAGCCCGATGCCCCCCACCCGGCTGACGGTGCCGGTGAAGTATTTGTCGATGACCTCTTTTGAGATGCCTACCGCCTCGAAGATCTGGCTGCCCTGGTAGCTCTGGATGGTGGAAATGCCCATCTTGGAGGCGATCTTGACGATGCCGTTCAGGACGGCGGTGTCGTAGTCGCTGACGGCGGCGTAAAAGTCCTTGTCCAGCAGCCCCTCCCCGATCAGCTGGCCGATGGCCTCATGGGCCAGATAGGGGTTGACGGCGCAGGCGCCGTAACCCAGCAGGGCCGCGAAGTGGTGGACCTCCCGGGGCTCGGCGCTCTCCAGGATGAGGGCCAGGGCGGTGCTCTTTTTGGTCCGGATCAGGTACTGGGAGACCGCCGACACCGCCAGCAGGCTGGGGATGGCCACATGGTACTCGTCGATGTCCCGGTCGGACAGGATGATGATGTTGGCCCCTTCCTTATAGGCCCGGTCCACCTCCAGGAACACCCGGTCGATGGCTTTTTCCAGGCTGGTGTTCTTGTAGTAGTTGATCGAGACGGTGGCCACCCTGAAGCCGGGCACATTCATGTGTTTGATCTTGAGCAGGTCGGTCTCGGTCAGGATGGGGTTGTGCACCTTGAGCACCTTGCAGTTTTCGGGCTGGTCCTCCAGCAGGTTGCCGTGGGCGCCCACATAGACGCTGGTGGAGGTAACCACCTTTTCCCGGATGGCGTCGATGGGAGGGTTGGTCACCTGGGCGAACATCTGCTTGAAGTAGCTGAACAGGGGCGGCCGGCGGCTGCTCAGGACGGCCAGGGGGGTGTCGGTGCCCATGGCCCCGCTGGGCTCGGCCCCCTTCTGGGCCATGGGCAGGATGATCTCGTTCACCTGCTCGTAGCTGTAGCCAAAGGCTTTTTCCAGCCGGGTCAGCTCGTCGGGGGTGTAAGAGGGCACCTTGCAGTTGGGGATCTTCAGGTCCCGCAGCTGGACCAGGTTGCGGTCCAGCCATTCGCCGTAGGGCTCCCGGCTGGCGTAGGTCTCCTTCAGCTTTTCGTCGTCCACCACCTCGCCCTTGACGGTGTCCACCAGCAGCATCTTGCCGGGGCGCAGCCGGTCTTTGACCAGGACGTTTTCGGGCGGGCAGTCCAGCACGCCCACCTCGGAGGACAGGATCATCCGGCCGTCTTTGGTGATGGTGTAGCGGCTGGGCCGCAGGCCGTTGCGGTCCAGCACGGCGCCCACCACGTCGCCGTCCGAAAACAGGATGGCCGCCGGGCCGTCCCAGGGCTCCAGCATGGTGGCGTAATACTGGTAAAAATCCCGCTTTTTCCGGCTGATGTTCTTGTTGTTCTCCCAGGGTTCGGGGATGGTGATCATCACGGCCAGGGGCAGGTCCATCCCGTTCATCACCATGAACTCCAGGGTGTTGTCCAGCATGGCCGAGTCGGAGCCGGCGGTGTTGACGATGGGCAGGATCTTGTTCATATCCTCCTGCATGATGTGGGAGGCGATGGACTCTTCCCGGGCCAGCATGGCGTCGGTGTTGCCCTTGATGGTGTTGATCTCGCCGTTGTGGAGGATGAAGCGGTTGGGGTGGGCCCGCATCCAGCTGGGGGCGGTGTTGGTGGAAAAGCGGCTGTGGACCATCCCGATGGCGGACTCGTAGTCCTCGTCCTGCAAATCGGCGTAAAAGCGGCGCAGCTGCCCCACCAGGAACATCCCCTTGTAGACGATGGTCCGGCTGGACAGGCTGGCCACATAGGTGCCGCTGCTGGCCTGCTCGAACACCCGGCGGACGATGTACAGCCGGCGGTCAAAGTCGATGCCCTTGGACACCTTTGCCGGCTTTTTGATGAAGCACTGCCAGATGGCGGGCATGCAGTCCCGGGCGGTGCTGCCCAGGATCTCGGGGGCCACCGGCACCTTGCGCCAGCCCAGGAAGGCCAGCCCCTCCTTGCGGGTGACCAGCTCGAACAGCTTCATGGCGCGGGCGCGCAGGTGCTCGTCCTGGGGGAAAAAGAACATCCCCACCCCGTACTCCCGTTCGCCGCCGATGGAGATGTTCAGCTCTTCGGCGGCCTTGGAGAAAAATTTATGGCTGATCTGCAGCAGGATGCCCACGCCGTCGCCGGTCCGCCCTTCGGCGTCCTTGCCGGCGCGGTGCTCCAGATGTTCGACGATGGTCAGCGCGTCGCTGACCGTCTGGTGGCTTTTGCGGCCCTGGATGTCCACCACGGCGCCGATGCCGCAGGCATCGTGCTCAAACCGGGGGTCGTACAGGCCGGCGGGGGCTGTGCGTTCGTTCCAACGATCCATTCCTATCCCATCCTATCTCTCTCAGGTGTGCAAAAAACAAAAAGCGCCCCTGGCAGGCGCAGCGGCCTGCCAGGAACGCCTTTGTTCCCTTGCTCCTTATTATACCGTGTATGCAATTCTTTTCAAGTGACAGACGCAACAAATCGAATACCGGTCCGGGCCCCGGATTCTGTGGATTTTTACCGGAAACGGGGGGCTTTACACCCCGCTGGCCCCGTAGTTGGCCAGCACCCGGGCCGAAGGGTCGTCCACATCGCAGCCGGGCCAGGCGCGGTTGGGCATCCAGAAGGCGGCGATGGTGCGGGCCTGGTCGTAATAGTGCTTTTCAAACAGCTCCCGGTACAGCAGGCTCTCTTTGGTAAAGGGCATGCAGTGGGCCGAGTAGTTGGCCCGCCGCATCTGGAACTCCTCCTCGGTGTAAAGGCTCTCGGCGTACTGTTTGATGTCGTCCACCATGCTGTGGCCCACCGCGTCCGAGAAAGCGGCCTTTTCCCGCCAGAGGATCTCGGGGGGCAGCCAGTCCCCTTCAAAGGCTTTGCGCAGCAGGTATTTGCCCTTGCCGTAGTGGTTCACCTTCATCTCGGGGTCGATGGCCATGACGTACCGCACAAAGTCCAGATCCCCGAAGGGGACGCGGGCCTCGATGCTGTTGGCCGAGATGCACCGGTCGGCCCGGAGCACGTCGTACATATACAGCTCCCGGATGCGCTTCTGGCTCTCCTGCTGGAAAGCGTCGGCGGTGGGGGCGTAATCGGTGTATTTGTAGCCGAACAGCTCGTCCGAGATCTCGCCGGTCAGCAGGACCCGGACGTCGGTGTCCCGGTGGATGGCTCTGCACAGCAGGTACATCCCCACGCTGGCCCGGACGGTGGTGATGTCCCAGGTGCCCAGGATGCGGACCACTTCCTCCAGGCTTTGGATCACGTCCTCCCGGGTGATGATGACCTCGTGGTGCTCGCTGCTCAGATATTCGGCGGTCTGGCGGGCGTATTTCAGGTCGATGGCGTCGGTGTCCATCCCGATGGCGAAGGTGCGGATGGGCCGGCCCAGCTTGCGGGCCGCGATGGCGCAGACCAGGGAGGAATCCAGCCCGCCCGACAGCAGGAAGCCCACCGGCGCGTCGGCGTCCAGCCGCTTCTCCACCCCGGCGATCAGCTTTTCCCGGATGTTGCGCAGCACGTCCGGCATCCCGTCGGCGTGGGGCGCGGGGACGTCGGCCACGTCCTCGTAGCGGACGAACCGCCCGTCGCAGTAGTAGCTGCCGATGGGGAACGGCCGGATGTCCTCGCACCAGCCCACCAGGTTCTGCAGCTCGCTGGCGAAGGCGATCTGGTGGCTGGACTTGGAGTAGCCATAGAACAGGGGCCGGATGCCGATGGGGTCCCGGGCGGCGATCAGCCGGTCCTTGCGGGAATCGTAGAGGATGAGGGCGAACTCGGCGTCCATGTGGCGGAACATATCCAGCCCGTACTCGTAGTACAGGGGCAGCAGGATCTCGCAGTCGCTGCCCGACTGGAACTTGTACCCCGCCCGCTGGAGGATGGCCTTTTCAAACCGGAAGCCGTACAGCTCCCCGTTGCAGACCACGCAGTCCGCCCCGCGGGTAAAGGGCTGCATCCCCTCCGGCGTCAGCCCCATGATGGCAAGCCGGCCGAAGCCCATCAGCCCGAAGGGCCCCTCGATCACCCGCTGGTCGTCGGGGCCGCGGCTGACGGTCCGCAGCAGGTATTCCTTGAATTCGGCGGCGGGCAGGTCGTGCCCGGTGTAACCCATGATACAGCACATAACGTCTTGCTCCTTTGCAGCAAAAAATACGGCAGCAAACATCCCCTCATCAGGACGAATGCTGCCGTATCCGTGGTGCCACCTGGGTTGCCGGCAGTTTGACCCTGCCGGCCGCTCTGTGCTCTCCCCGTTGAAAGCAGTGCCGCGTAACGTGCGGCGTCCGTCCGGCCCTACTGGCGCGCCCTTCAAAGAGCGCAGGTTCAGGCGGCGGCTCGCGGGTGTTCTTCAGGCCCGGCCCCCTGTGCGGCTCCCACCTGCCCGCACTCTCTGGCAGGGTGGCGCTTGGGCCTTACTTTTCCCGGTCAAAGCCTTTGTTGCAAGCATTGTAGCACGGGGCGGGAGGGTTGTCAACCCGTTTTTGCCCTTTCACCGGCTTTTCCGGCGCAGCCAGGCCCCCAGCAGGACGCATACCGCGATCCCTGCCAGGAAGGGCAGGGCGGTCAGCCAGGCCGTCCAGGCCGGGGCGCTGTAGCAGGCATACCGGATGCCCCACAGCATGTCGCTGTAGCGGTAGCCCACCATCCAGCACATCACGTCCGACAGCAGGACGGCCAGACCAAACAGCGCATAGCTCAGCTTTTTCATGGTTTTCCTCTCATTCTTCCACCGTGAACACGTCCTCGATGGCTACCCCGAACACCTTGGCGATGTTCCAGGCCAGGACCAGGGACGGATTGTACTTGCCTTTTTCCAGATTGCCGATGGTCTCCCGGCGCACCCCCACCCGGGCGGCCAGCTCTTCCTGCTTCATGCCGGTGCGGGCGCGGAACTCCTTCATGCGGTTGCGGATCATTGAGCGCCCCAGCTTTCCCGGAAGCGGTAAAAGGCGACCGACACCGACTGCACCACCACCGCGGCCGCCCATCCGGCCAGGATGCCGTACAGCAGGGCCCTGCCGGCGGGCAGCCCGGCCAGGATGCCCCCCAGCGCGACCCCGCCGGTCAGGAACATATCCCCATAAAAGGCGCGGGCCGCCGAGCGGTTCATGTAGGCGGTCATCATCTCGTCCGCCGGGATGAAGAAATACTGGAAGTTGCAGGCAAACGCGAAGAACGCCAGGAACATCCGCTCTTCGGTGAACAGGCCCACAAAGCCCAAAAGGGACAGCA
>DGYMR06203__coassemble_2846_pt1 | contig 8333 bp, 8 predicted proteins | sample DGYMR06203__metabat2_low_PE_024 | metagenome-assembled genome bin DGYMR06203
TAGATGCCGGCTTCTCGCAAACGAAACCCCTGAGGTGTGAACCTCGGGGGTTTTTGTTTTGCCTGGGCGGGGATGAACAGCGGCCGCAGCCGGCAGACGAACCTGGCGAAATCCTGCGTACGGAAGATGCGGCCAATAAAACTTTGCAGAATCTGTTGACAAGTACGCTTGGCTGTGCTATGATAAGGATGCCAATAAAACTTGTTATCACTGTGGAGGTGACAGGATGAACCAAGCGAATAAAGAAACCATCCTGGCCAAAAGCCGGGAGGAAAACAAGGGCCTGGATGAGCGGGAGCGTCAGCTCCTGACCCGGGCAAACACCGTGGGTCTGATCGGCCTGCTGGCGGTCTTTCTGGTGCTGTTCCTGGTGCAGGCGTTCGTGAAAGGCGGAAAGAGCTACGATCTGCTGGCCATGCTTTCCGGTTTTCTGGCGGTGAGCAACCTCTACCGGTATCACGTGATCCGGAATATGCTTCAACTGCTGACCGGCTGCTGCTGGCTGCTCTGTACGGTGGTGTGGATTGCCCTGTATATCTGGAAAGGCTGAGCCGTAAAACAGCAAAACCCCTGAGGTGTGGACCTCGGGGGTTTTCGTTTTGCCTGGGCGGGCATCACCTGCCCGGGTCGGGGGCGGAGGACTGGCGGCGGCGGGTGGCCGTGTCCTCGAAGCAGAAGGAGGCGGGCTGATGGCGGGACTGGGTGTACTCGAACAGCAGCCCGTCGGCGTTGAAGGTCAGGCTGGACACCACCACCACGCTGCCGTAGCCGTCCAGGTCCAGCAGGGCCTCGTCCCGGGTGGTGGCGCGCTCCACCGTCACGCGGCGCTTGGTGGTGGTGATGCGGATGTGCAGCACCTTTTCGATGTACTCGTAGATGGACCGGGCCGCGATCCCGGCGGTCAGGCCGGGGACCATCGCCTGGGAAAAATAGTTCACGTCCAAAATCAGGGCCTTGCCCTCCAGGTAGCGCACCCGCTCGACGGCCCACAGGGGCTCGCCCACCATGAACCCGCTCTGGGAGGCCAGGCGCTCGTCGGTCTCCACCTGCTCGAACCGCACCACCTTGGTCACGGCGTGCAGGTTGTTGCGCTGGTCGGTCTCCTGAAAGCTCTCGATCACCCCGATCAGGAAGGCGGTCTTGCCCGCCGGCCGGTAGATCACCCGTACCCCCTTGCCCTGGATGGGCTGCAGGTAGCCGGCGGCGGTCAGGTCCGCCAGGGCCCGGCGCAGGGTGTTGCGGGCGCAGCCGTACTCCTGGATCAGCTCGCTCTCGGCGGGCAGCAGGGACTGGTAAGGGTAGTCCTGGGCCTCGATCTTTTGCTTGATGCTGCGGCAGATGCCTTCAAACTTTGCTTTGGGCATGGGATCATCGCCTCCACCTGTTCAAATGTTTGAACTCAGTATACAGCAATTCTTTCCAAATCGCAAGGGGCCTGTTTGTGCTAGGCTCTGAAAATGACGTTTTGCCATGACGTTTTTGCCAAAACCCGTTGACTTTGCCGCCCCGGATGCTATACTGGTGCCAGCTCGAAAAGATGTTTGAACTTGTTCGCACCTTTGAACAAGTTCGCAGTGTGTTGTGTTGAAGGAGGATGTTTCATGGGCAAATACCTAGAGGACGCCAAAGAGCTGCTGGCAGCTGTAGGCGGCAAAGAGAACATCGCGGCGGTGTCCCACTGTGTCACCCGGATGCGGTTCGTGCTGAACGACCCGGCCAAGGCGGACGTGCCCCGCATCGAAAAGATCAAGTCGGCCAAGGGCACCTTTACCCAGGCGGGCCAGTTCCAGGTCATCATTGGCAACACGGTCAGCGATTTTTACAACGATTTTGTGGCGGTGTCCGGCATCGAGGGCGTCTCGAAGGACGCCGTCAAGAGCGCGGCCAAGCAGAACCAGAACCGCGCCCAGAAGATCATGAGCGCCCTGGCCGAGATCTTTGCGCCCCTGATCCCCATCATGATCACCGGCGGCCTGATCCTGGGCTTCCGCAACTGCATCGAAAGCATGTACCTGCTGGAGAACGGCACCAAGACCCTGGTCGAGGTCAGCCAGTTCTGGAGCGGCGTGGACAGCTTTTTGTGGCTGATCGGCGAGGCCATCTTCCACATGCTGCCGGTGTGCATCTGCTGGTCGGTGACCAAAAAGATGGGCACCACCGAGAGCCTGGGCATCGTCCTGGGCCTGACCCTGGTGTCCGGCCAGCTGCTGAACGCCTACTCGGTGGCCACCACCGCCGCCGCCGACATCCCCCAGTGGGACTTCGGCTTTGTCCAGGTCAACATGATCGGCTACCAGGCCCAGGTCATCCCCGCCATGCTGGCGGCCTTCACCCTGGTGTACCTGGAAAAGTTCTTCCGCAAGGTCTGCCCCGCCGTCATCTCGATGATCGTGGTGCCCTTCTGCAGCCTGGTGCTGTCGGTCATGGCCGCCCACTTTGTGCTGGGGCCCATCGGCTGGGCCATCGGCTCGGCTGTTTCCTCCGCCGTGTACGCCGGCATCTCCGGCCCGTTCCGGGTCATCTTCGGCGCCGTGTTCGGTTTTGTGTACGCCCCGCTGGTCATCACCGGCCTGCACCATATGTCCAACGCCATCGACCTGCAGCTGGTGGCTGACTTCGGCGGCACCATGCTGTGGCCCATGATCGCCCTGTCCAACATCGCCCAGGGCTCGGCCGTCCTTGGCATGATCTACCTCCAGCGCAAAAACGCCGCCGCCCAGGAGGTCAACGTCCCCTCCTGCATCTCCTGCTACCTGGGCGTCACCGAGCCGGCCATGTTCGGCGTCAACCTGAAGTACAACTTCCCCTTTATCTGCGGCATGATCGGCTCGGCGGTGGCGGGCGTCGTCTGCACCGCCACCTCCACCACCGCCAACTCGGTGGGCGTGGGCGGCCTGCCCGGCATCCTGTCCATCCAGCCCGCTTCGATGCTCAGTTTTGCCCTGTGCATGGTCATCGCCATCGTCATCCCCTTTGTGCTGACCGTCATCATGGGCAAAAAGAAAGGCGTGGCCTGAGCGATGCACGAGACAGTCAACTACACGCCCTCGGCGCAGGACCCCTGGTTTGAGGCCGCGCTGGTGGAATACCGGGCCCACCGCCCGCCGCCGACCACCGGCAACCCCTATACCGTGCTGGGCGAGCCGGTGGGCGATCTGCGGGACAACATGGGCTGCCGCAACCGCGACCTTTCCGCCGGGGTGCGGGTCTGGTCCACCGTGCTGGACGGGGTGCCCGCCCGCTGCTGCCAGGGCCGCGAGGACCCCGCCGGGCCCTGTGTGTTCTTCATCCACGGGGGCGGCTTTGTGGGCGGCTCGGTGCAGGTGATGGAAAACCCCTGCAAGTACCTGGCCCAGGCCGCCGGGGGGCTGGTGGTCAACATCGACTACCGCCTGGCCCCCGAGACCCCGTTCCCCGGCAGCATCGAGGACTGCGTCCGGGCCGTCCGGGCGGTGCTGCGGGACGAAGGGTTCGTGTTCGACCGCCGCAGGGTGTTTGTGGCGGGGGACAGCGCCGGGGCCAACCTGGCCCTGGCCTGCGCCCAAAAGCTGGAGGTCTTTGCCGGGGCGGTGCTCTACTACCCGGTGGTGGACCTGGCCTGCGGGGAACACTGGCACTGGGACGAGACCGTCTACCGCGGCTGGCCCGACGAGATGGTCCGCCGCTGCGCCACCGGCCTGAAGAACAACGAGCCCATGCTGCAAAAGCTCTACCTGCAGGGCAGGACCTCCCCCCGGGACCCCCTGGCCTCCCCGATCTACCGGCAGGCGCCGTTCTGCCCGCTGCTGATCCAGTACGCGGAGTACGATTATCTCCGCCTGCAGGCGGAGGCCTTTGCCCGGCGGTCCGCCGCCATGGGGACGGAGGTGGACACCGTGCTGTACCAGGGGCTGAACCATGCGTTCCTGGACCTGTTCGGGATCGTGCCCCAGGCAAAGGCGAGCGTGGACCGGATGGCCGCGTTCCTCCGGCAGCACAAGGCATAAGGCAGGCCCCGCGGGCAGGCGGGGTAAAGGATAAGAAGCAACCCATACAAGAAGGCAAGAGAAGGCAAGGTGCGTTTTATGGCAAACTTTCAGGACAAGGTGGTCTATCAGATCTACCCCAAATCCTTCTGCGACACCAACGGCGACGGCCTGGGCGACCTGCCCGGCGTCACCGCCAAACTGGACTATCTCCGGGACCTGGGGGTGGACTATCTCTGGCTGACCCCCTTCTTCCCCTCGCCCCAGCGGGACAACGGCTACGACGTGGCCGACTACCGGGCCATCGACCCCCGGTTCGGCACCATGGAGGACCTCGAGACCCTGGTCCGCGAAGCGGACAAGCGGGGCATCGGCCTGATGCTGGACATGGTGTTCAACCACACCTCCACCAGCCACGAATGGTTCCAGCGGGCCCTGGCCGGAGAAAAGAAATACCAGGACTACTATATCTTCAAGGAGGGCAGCCCCGACCAGCCCCCCACCAACTGGGTGTCCAAGTTCGGCGGCCCGGCCTGGGAGTACCTGCCCGCCCTGGGCAAGTGGTACCTCCATCTGTTCGACGTCAGCCAGGCCGACCTGAACTGGGAGAACCCCGCCGTCCGGGCCGAGCTGGCGGCGATCCTCCGCTTCTGGAAGGGCAAGGGGATCAAGGGCTTCCGCTTTGACGTGGTCAACCTGATCTCCAAGCCCGCAGTGTTCGAGGACGACCACCAGGGCGACGGCCGGCGCTTTTACACCGACGGCCGGAACGTCCACCGCTACCTGCAGGAGCTGGTGGCCGCCGGCGGCATCGAGGGGATGATCACGGTGGGGGAGATGTCCTCCACCACCCTCGAAAACTGCATCGGCTACACCGACCCCGCCCGCCACGAGCTGACCATGACCTTCAGCTTCCACCACCTGAAGGTGGACTACAAGAACGGGGACAAGTGGGCCCTGATGCCCCCCGACCATATGGCCCTGAAAAACCTCTTCACCCTCTGGCAGGAGGGGATGCAGGCCGGCCACGGCTGGAACGCCCTGTTCTGGTGCAACCACGACCAGCCCCGGGCCGTCAGCCGCTTTGGGGACGACGGCGGCCCCTGCTGGAAGCAGAGCGCCAAGATGCTGGGCACCGCCATCCACATGATGCGGGGCACCCCCTACATCTACCAGGGCGAGGAGCTGGGCATGACCAACGCCCATTTCGCCTCCATCGGCCAGTACCGGGATGTGGAGAGCCTGAACTACTACCAGATCCTCCAGCAGCAGGGCAAGACCCCCGCCCAGGCGATGGAGATCATCCAGCAGCGCAGCCGGGACAACGGCCGCACCCCCATGCAGTGGGACGCTTCGGCCCACGCGGGCTTCACCACCGGGACCCCCTGGATCGGGGTGGTGGACAACTACCAGACCATCAACGCCGCCGCCGAGGTGGGCGACCCCGACTCCATCTACAGCTACTACAAGCAGCTGGTGGCCCTGCGCAAGCAGCGCCCGGTGATCCAGTCGGGCAGGATCGAGTTCCTCTATAAGGACGACCCCGACCTGCTGGCCTACCGCCGCTGGGACGAGACCGGCGAGCTGCTGGTCCTGTGCAACCTGACCGCCCACGACGCCCCCGTGGCCCTGCCCCAGGGCTGGCAGAACGCCGGCGTCCTGCTGGGCAACTACCCCGACGGCGCCCCCGGCGCCAGCCTGCGCCCCTACGAGGCCCTGGTGCTGGAACGCCGCGTCTGAGCCATTGCCGCTTCTGTCCAGGAAGCATATCCTTCAAGAGTGCGCCCGCAGGGCCGGTCCGCCGGCTGTGCGGGCGTTCTCTTTTGCGCGGCGGGGGCTTTTTTTGCCCTTACCCCCTCGCCAACGGGGCCAAACTCTGCTACACTAGAGGGGACAGAGCATCGACCCCGAAAACCCGGCGGCAGCCCCGTATCCTGCTGTTGGGGAAGCGCATACCGGAAGGGAGGCCCATCCATGCAGCTAGAGACGCAACAGCCCACGCGGCAGGCAGAACACGACCTTGTGTTCCAGGTGCGGGCGGCCCAGGCCGACCCGGCCGCCGCCGACACCCTGATCGGGCAGTACATGCCGTTTATCCGCAGCGAGACCTATAAGTTCACCCACGCGCCCATCGAGGCCGGCCACGAGGACGAGCTGAGCATCGCCACCCTGGCCTTTTACGAGGCGGCGCTGTCGTACCAGCGGGGGCGGGGGGCGTTTTTGCCCTACGCGGCCGCCGCCATCCGCAACCGCCTGATCGACCACTACCGGGCCGAGCGGCGCCACGGGGGCAGCGTCTCGCTGGACGCCCCCGCCGGCGAGGACGGCCGCCTGCTGGCCGAGACCCTGCCCGACACCCGGGACGACATCGGGGCCTACGACCTGCGGGCCGCCACCCGGGCCGAGATCGAGGCGTTTGGCCGGCAGCTGGCGGGCTACGGCATCGGCTTTTCGGACGTGGCGGACAACTGCCCCCGCCAGGAGCGGACCCTGGCCGCCTGCCGGGCGGTGCTGGACTGCGCCCGGGCCAACCCCATCCTGCTGGAAAAGCTGGTGCGCACCGGGCGGCTGCCCATGCAGGACCTGGCGCTGGGCTCCGGCGTGGACAAAAAGACCATCGAGCGCCACCGGAAATACCTGGTGGCCATCCTGCTGGCGTTCACCAACGGATACGAGATCATCCGGGGGCACCTGTGCCAGCTGACGCCAAAAGGAGGGAAGCAGGGATGAAATACCTTGTCATGGAGACACACCCCGCCTACGCGGTGGTGCTGGACGAGCGGGGCCGCTTTTTGAAGGCGGCCAACCTCCACTACCAGGTGGGCGAGACGGTGGAAGACGTGGTGGAGCTGCGCCTGCCCCCCGCCCGGCGGCGTCTGCGGCCGGCCTGGGGCGCGGTGGGGGCGCTGGCGGCGGCCGCCTGCCTCTGCCTGGGCTTTTTCGGCTACTGGCAGCCCAACTTTGTCCCCTACGGCACCCTGCGCATCCAGATCAACCCCGACGTGGAGCTGTCGGTCAGCAAGACCGACCGCGTGCTGGACCTGCGGGGCCTCAACGCCGACGGCGAGGCCCTGCTGGAGGGCCTGGACCTGAAGGGCGAGGACAGCGACGACGCCGTGGAGGAGCTGGTGGAGCGCGCCCTGGAACAGGGCTACCTGGCCCCGGGCGGCACGGTGTCCATCCTGGCCAGCAGCGAGGACGACGACTGGCAGATCCGGGAGGAAGCCGCCCTCCAGGCCCAGCTGGAAGCCAAGTATGGGGACAGCATCGCGGTCCACCTGGGCGCTGCCGGCACAGAGCAGGCGCCGCAGGCCCAGCCCGAACCGCCGGCCGCGCAGCCGGAACCCTCTCAGCCCGAACCGCCGGCAGCCTCTGCCCCGGCCCAGCCGGCGCCGGAGCCCGCGCCCCCGGCCTCCTCCCAGGCACGGCCCGCCGGGGACCCCCAGGACGACTGGGACCCCACCGGCTCGGACTACCCCCACGACAGCGACGACGATGACGACGATGATGATGACGATGACGACGACGATGACGATGATGACGACGGCGGCGACGATTGGGACGACTGGGACGAGTACGAATGACGCGCCCTGGCTGCCGGATCAAAAATTTTGATTTTTTTGGCCGGCGGCCCCGGTTTGAGGCGGGCGGGCCCGTATCCTTTGGATGTAAGCCGAACGCAGAAGGGGAGGCCCCCAAAAACTTTCCCAAAAAATTTCTGCAAGACCCCGGTTTCGGGGCAGCGGCTCCGTAAACTAAAAACAAAGGAACCGAAAACCACCCCTCAAACCATAAGGAGATGACGACCATGAAAAAGAACCGCAAGATGAGCCTGACCCTCGCCGCCGCTCTGGCCCTGACCGCCCTGACCGCCTGCGGCTCCATGTCCGCTTCCGCCGCCATCGACGCAGCCGCCGCCAAGCAGATCGCCGCCGACCACCTGGGCGTGAACGTCAGCGACCTGAAAGTGCTGGAATGCGAGCGGGACGACGGCAAGTACGAGCTGGAAGTGCTCGTGGGCGACGTCAAGTACGACTTTGAGATCGGCGCTTCCAGCGGCAAGGTGCTGGAAGTGGACCGCGACCGCCGCGACCGCGACGACTGGGACGACCGCTACGACGACGACTGGGACGACCGCTACGACGACGACTGGGACGATCGTTACGATGACGATTGGGACGATCGTTACGATGACGATTGGGACGACCGCTACGACGAGTGGGACTGATCCGTCCCCGCAGCCCCTGTAAAACCTCGACGGCATAAAACTACCCCGGACGTTTGTACGCGTCCGGGGTAAACAGCGTGTCGCAAAAGCGCCACGCTCCAGGGGGAACCCATTTCTGCCCGCATGCGCGGGACAGAAAT
>DGYMR06203__coassemble_5233_pt1 | contig 5294 bp, 4 predicted proteins | sample DGYMR06203__metabat2_low_PE_024 | metagenome-assembled genome bin DGYMR06203
TCATTTTAATTAATCCTTTCCCTATTTCAGTGTCTCTGTTATAGGGAGCATATCAAAAAGAATACCACCAGACGGCGCTCAAAAGCCTTACAATAAGACACAAAATATGGTATATATTATACGAAATATATTGCAGTTACATACATCCCCATACAGAGCGAAGGGAGGCCCCGCCATGACCGCCGTCATCTACGCCCGCTACTCATCGGACAACCAGCGTGAAGAATCCATTGAAGGCCAGATTCGTGAGTGTACCGCCTATGCCGAGAAGAACGGTATCACGGTGGTCAAGCACTACATTGACCGGGCTATTTCAGCCAAAACAGACAACCGGCCCCAGTTCCAGCAGATGATCAAGGACAGCGAGCGCAAGCTGTTCGACATCGTTTTGGTCTGGAAGCTGGACCGCTTTGCTCGCAACCGCTATGACAGCGCCCGCTACAAGACGCAGCTCAAAAAGAACGGCGTCAAGCTGATGTCCGCAACCGAGGTCATCTCAGACGGGCCGGAGGGTATCATCCTGGAGTCGGTGCTGGAAGGTTACGCCGAATATTATTCCGCCGACCCCGCAGAAAAAGTTGTCTGCGGCCAGACTGAAAACGTTCTCAAAGGCCGCTGCAATGGCGGCCGTGGGACATTTGGTTATACGCTGGATGCTGAACGCCGTTTCCATATCGACCCGGTCACTTCGCCTTTTGTACTGGAAGCCTTCAAAAGATATAAAGAAGGAGCGACCATGAAGGAAATTCGTGATTGGATGAATCTGGAAGGCGTCAAAAATCCAGTCGGCGGCGCTATGACATACAATAGCGTAGAGCATATGCTTAAAAACCGACGATATATAGGAGAATTGAAATTCCGAGATATTGTTGTGCCGGACGCTATTCCCCCGTTGGTCCCTATGGAATTATTTGAGGAGGTGCAAGTTAAAATTTCCAAAAACAAAAAGGCCCCTGCCCGGCGCAAGGCAGAGGATGACTATTTGCTGACCACCAAGCTCTTTTGCGGCCACTGTGGCGCTCTGATGTTCGGTGAAAGCGGCACCAGCCGCACTGGCGACGTGCACCGCTACTACAAGTGCGCGGCCGCCAAGAAGCGGAAATCCTGCAATAAAAAGGCGGTTCGCAAGCAGTGGCTGGAAGATCTGGTAGTCAGCGAAACCATGAAACTGATCCAGAACGATGCGGTCATTGATTCCCTTGTGGCGGCGGTCATGGAATTGCAAAACAGGGAGAGCACCAGCCTGCCCCTCTACGAGAAGCAACTTCGGGAGACCGAGACCGGCATTCAGAATATGCTCAACGCCATTCAAGCCGGCATCCTGACCAGCTCCACCAAAGAGCGGCTGGAAGCCCTCGAGGGCCAGAAAAAAGACTTGTAAGCAAAGATTGCCGAAGAAAAATTGGCCAAGCCCGTGATGAAGGAGGAATTCGTCCGCTTCTGGCTGTTGCACTTTCGCAAGCTGGACCTGTCCCAAAAGGAGCAGCGGCAGGCGCTGATCGACACCTTCATCAATGCTGTTTACCTCTATGACGATAAAGTGCTGATCACCTTCAACTACAAAGAAGGCACGGAGACCGTTTCTTTCGGCGAGGCCACCGAGGCTGCGGCAAAGGAAAAAAGTTCGGATATGGATTGCCTTGGTGCACCAAACGCCCCGCAGTGTGTCAAAGCACTGCGGGGCGTTTTTTGTCAAAAAACAGGTTCTCCCCTTCTCCGCCTCACCCGGCCTTCCGCCGGGGCCCAGGAGCACGCGCCTTGTTTGAATTGCCCAAAAAATTTCCCCCAAAAACCGGCAAACCGCCAAATTCGCCCCCGGCCGGGCGGAAACAGTTGACATCCGCGCAGCGGTATGTTATCCTGAACACAGTGAATGACAGCCTGCAAAGCGGCAGGCTTTTGGTTGGATTGTTACCGGTCATGCGGGCTAGACCAACTCCGCAGTTGCCTGGATCAGGCATAGCAGGGGGTTGGTCTTTTTTCTTTGAGCCGGAGGGCCGTTTTTCGGGGAGGCAGACGGGTGCGGATCAAGCGGATCATCAACAACAATATCCTCTGCGTCATCGACGAAAAGGGCGGGGAGAGTATTGTCACCGGCCGCGGCCTGGGCTTTGGCCGCAAGGTGGGGCAGTTTGTGGACCCCGCCGCCGTGGAAAAGGTCTACCGGATGGAGGACAAAAGCGTCCAGCGCCGCCTGCGGGAGCTGGTGGAACAGATCTCCCTGGAGCATCTCCGCCTGACCGAAGAGATGATCGCCGAGATCCGAAAGGTCATCACCCAGCCTTTGAACGAGTCCCTCCTCATCACCCTCGCCGACCATGTCAGCTTTGCCATCCAGCGCAAGGCCCAGGGCATCGAGTTCAAAAATCCCCTGGCGGGCAGCATCCTCTGCTATTACCCCGCCGAATACCAGATGGGCCGCAAGTGCCTGGAGATGATCCGGGACCGCTGCGGGGTGGAGCTGAACCCCGACGAGGCCGCCTTCATCGCCCTGCACATTGTCAACGCCGAGCTCAACACCAACATGAGCGAGATGTACGACATCACCCGCCTGATCGACGGCGTGGTGGAAGTCGTGGAATACTTCTACTGCGGGCGCGGCTCCTTTGACCGGGAGTCCCTCCATTTCAGCCGGTTCGTGGTGCATCTGCGCTACTTTGCCCAGCGCCTGTTCCAGGATAAGCTGATGCCCGACACCGACGCGCCGGAGGACCTCTCCTTCCGGGAGATGATCGTCCAGAACTGCCCCACCCATTACAAATGCGCCCTCTGCATTGCAGAGTACGTCAAAAACACCTGGCACAAAGAGCTCTCCCAGGAGGAGCTGCTCTATCTGACCATCCACCTCAAGCGGGTGGCCGGGAGCCTGCACCCCAGGGTCTGACCCTGTCCCGCGCTTCTCGCGCTCCAAATCCAAAGGATAGTGACTGCATCTGCGTTTATGCAGGCTAGACCTGTGCAGCTTCTGCCGGCGGGCTGTGCGCCCGGGCCGGCGGGGGCCGTATGGGTCTTTTTTGATAGACCGCCCCAGGACCATCGACAAACAGGAGGTATCATTGCTTATGAAAGACAAGATTTTCGGCGTGCTGCAGCGCGTGGGCCGCTCCTTCATGCTGCCCATCGCCCTGCTGCCGGTGGCGGGCCTGCTGCTGGGCATCGGCAGTTCCTTCACCAACCAGACCATGCTGGAGGCCTACGGCCTGACCGGCGTCATCCACCCCGGCACCATCCCCTACACCGTGCTGGACATCATGAACCAGTGCGGCAGCGTCGTTTTCAACAACCTTGCCCTGCTCTTTGCCATGGGCGTGGCCATCGGCATGGCCAAAAAGGAGAAGGAGGTCGCCGCCCTCTCCGGCGCCATCGCCTACCTGGTCATGAACACCGCCATCAGCGCCATGATCGGCGCGGCGGGCGGCGTGGAGGCCATGGCCCCCAACACCACCACCTCGATGCTGGGCATCACCACCCTGCAGATGGGCGTTTTCGGCGGCATCATCGTCGGCCTGGGTGTGGCGGCCCTCCACAACCGCTTTTATAAGACCCACCTGCCCCAGGTGCTCTCCTTTTTCGGCGGCACCCGCTTTGTCCCCATCGTCAGCACGGCGGTCTACCTGCTGGTGGGCATCGCCATGTTCTACGTCTGGCCGGTGGTCCAGACCGGCATCAGCATGCTGGGCAATCTGGTCATCAGCTCGGGCTATGCGGGCACCTTCATTTACGGCCTGATCGAGCGCGCCCTGATCCCCTTCGGCCTGCACCACGTCTTTTACATGCCCTTCTGGCAGACGGCGGTGGGCGGCAGCGCCATCATCGACGGCGTGACGGTCCAGGGCGCCCAGAACATCTTCTTTGCCGAGCTGGCCTCCAAGACGGTCACCGAGTTCTCGGTGGACGCCACCCGTTTCATGGCGGGCAAGTTCCCCCTGATGATCTTCGGCCTGCCCGGCGCGGCACTGGCCATGTACCGCACCGCCCGCCCCGAAAAGCGCAAGGCCGTGGCCGGCCTGCTGCTGTCCGCCGCCCTCACCTCCATGATCACCGGCATCACCGAGCCGCTGGAGTTCACCTTCCTCTTTGTGGCGCCCCTGATGTACGCCGTCCACTGCGTGTACGCCGGCCTGGCCTATATGCTGATGCACATCCTGAACGTCTGCGTGGGCATGACTTTCTCGGGCGGCCTGATCGACCTGACCCTGTTCGGCATCCTGCAGGGCAACGACAAGACCCACTGGATCTGGGTGGTCGTGGTCGGCGCAGTTTATTTTGTGGTCTATTACCTCACCTTCAGCGCCATGATCGTCCGCATGGACCTCAAGACCCCCGGCCGCGAAGCCGACGGCGAGGAGGCCAAGCTGTACACCCGCAGCGATTTTAAGGAAAAAACCGGCATCGGCCCCGACGGTGCGGCCTCTTCCGGCGGGGACGCCGTGTCCGCTGCCATCCTGCGCGGCCTGGGCGGCAAGGCCAATGTCTCCGACGTCGATTGCTGCGCCACCCGCCTGCGGGTGACGGTGGTGGACTCGGCCAAGGTGGATGACGCCCTGCTCAAGCAGAGCGGCGCCTCCGGCGTGGTCCATAAGGGCAACGGCATCCAGGTCATCTATGGGCCGCAGGTGGCGGTCATCAAGTCCAATCTGGTGGACTTCATGGAGACCCACGCCGCCGACGCCCTCAGCGCCGCCCCGGCCCCTGCTGCCCCTGCCGCCCCCGCGGCACGGCCCGCCGCCCCGGCCAAAGCCGCCGTCTCCGAGGTGCTGGGCGCGCACATGGCCGGCACGGTGGTGCCCATGGCCGAAGTGCAGGACGAGGCTTTCGCCTCCTGCGCCCTGGGCGACGGGGTCGCCATCGAGCCCGCCGAGGGCAAGCTCTACGCCCCCGCCGACGCCATGGTGGACAACCTCTTTGACACCCACCACGCCGTCAGCCTGGTCACCTCCACCGGCGCCGAACTGCTGCTCCACGTGGGCATCGACACCGTCAAGCTGGGCGGCCGTCACTTCACTGCCCACGTCCAGAACGGCCAGAAGGTGAAGAAGGGCGACCTCCTCATCAGCTTCGACCGGGAGGCCATCCAGGCCGAGGGCTACCTCTGCACCACCCCCCTGATCGTCTGCAACACCGACGATTACAGCGCCGTCAAGCCGCTGGCTTCCGGCAGCGTCCAGCCCGGGCAGGACCTCCTGCAGCTGGACGGCGGCGCCCAAGGCTGATCTGCCCCGCACAGCCAAACGCCCCTCAGCGTGTCGCAAAAGCGACACGCTCCAGGGGGAACCCATTTCTGCCCGCATACG
>DGYMR06203__coassemble_8885_pt1 | contig 3606 bp, 3 predicted proteins | sample DGYMR06203__metabat2_low_PE_024 | metagenome-assembled genome bin DGYMR06203
ATCAGCTCAGGTCCGCGCCGTTGGTGGCGATGACCTTCTGGTACCAGTAGAAGCTGTCCTTGCGCTCGCGGGACAGATCGCCGGTGCCGTCGTCGAACTTGTTGACGTAGATGAAGCCGTAGCGCTTGGCCATCTCGCCGGTGCTGGCGGATACCAGGTCGATGCAGCCCCAGGGGGTGTAGCCCATCAGGTCCACGCCGTCCTTGACGGCCTCGGCCATCTGGGCGATGTGCTGGCGCAGGTAGTCGATGCGGTAGCTGTCGTGGATCTTGCCGTCGGCGTCCTTGACGTCCTTGGCGCCCAGGCCATTTTCCACCACCATGATGGGGATGCGGTAGCGGTCGTAGATCTCCTTCAGGGTGTAGCGCAGGCCCATGGGGTCGATCTGCCAGCCCCAGTCCGAAGCCTTCAGGTAGGGGTTCTTCATGCCGCCCAGCATGTTGCCGCCGATCTCCTCGGCGTCGTCGTGGGTGGTGACGCAGTTGGACATGTAGTAGCTCAGGGTGTAGAAGTCCACCGTGCCCTTGCGCAGGATCTCCTCGTCGCCCGGCTCCATCTGCAGCTGGACGCCGTGCTCGGCAAAGTAGCGGCGCATATAGGCGGGGTACTCGCCGCGGACCTGCACGTCGCTGCAGAACCAGTTGGACAGCTGCATCCGGCTCTGGTTGGCCAGGATGTCGGCGGGGTCGCAGGTGAGGGGATAGCTGGTGATGAAGCAGATCATGTTGCCCAGCTTGAACTGGGGGTAGTGCTCGTGGGCGTAGGCCACCGCCTTGGCGCTGGCCACGAACTGGTGGTGCAGCGCCTGGAAGCGCACCTGGTCGCTGATCTTGATGTCCACGCAGGGGCCATTGTAGCCCTGGCAGGTGCCCAGCTCCAGGATGGCGCCCAGATTCATGGTGCCGCAGTTGATCTCGTTGAAGGTCAGCCAGTATTTCACCTTGTCCTTGTAGCGCTCAAACAGCACCTTGCAGTACTTCACGTACAGGTCCACCAGCTCGCGGCCGGCCCAGCCGTTGTATTTTTTGACCAGGGCATAGGGCAGCTCGTAGTGGCTGATGGTGACCAGCGGCTCGATGCCGTGCTTTTTGCAGCAGTCAAAGACGCGGTCGTAGAAGGCCAGGCCCTTTTCGTTGGGCTCGGCCTCCTCCCCGGTGGGGAAGATGCGGGTCCAGTTGATGGAGGTGCGGAAGGTCTTGAACCCCATCTCGGCAAACAGGGCGATGTCCTCCTCGTAGTGGTGGTAGAAGTCGATGGCCTCGTGGCTGGGGTAGAGGGCCCCGGGCTCAAAGTCCACGGTGATGCGCTTGGGGTTGGTGTTGCTGCCGTTGGTGCAGTGGTCGGCGACGCTGTCGCCCTTGCCGTCCACGTCCCAGGCGCCCTCGAACTGGTTGGCGGCACAGGCGCCGCCCCACAGGAAATCGTCACGGAAAACGCTCATATGGTCACAAGCTCCTTTTCATGATGGGGATAAAGAGGGATCAAGCCTTTTTCTTGGCGGGCTCGTCGCTGTAGGTGAGGAAGGTCAGGATAAAGCCTGCCACAGTAGCCACCAGAGAAACAACGATGGCGATCACCATGCCGGAAGCGTCGTTGCTGACGGGGTCAACAAAGGTGGGCCAGCTGAACACGCCCATGGCGCCGATGGAGAACTGAGCGGTATGGAACGCGCCCATGATGCCGCCGGTGATGCAGGAGACCACACAGGTGATGATGAAGGGCAGCTTCTTGGGCAGGGTGATGCCGTAAATAGCAGGCTCGGTGACGCCGGCGATGGCCGAAACAAAGGCAGGGGCGCACAGGCTCTTCAGCTTCTTGTTCTTGGTTTTGATCCAGATGGCGGCCACAGCGCCGGTTTGGGCAAAGGTGGTGCCCAGCATGCCGATCAGCAGGGTGGTGCTGCCAGCGGTGGCGGCGTCCGTAATGGCCAGGGTGGCAACGGCCCAGTGCAGGCCGAACATGACCAGGACCTGCCAGAACGCGCCCACCACAGCGCCCATCAGGATGCTGCTGGTGTTGCTCAGGAAGGTGAACAGGACGCTCAGACCCTGGGCCAGCAGGGAGGCGATGGGTCCGATGACCCACAGGGTCAGGCAGAAGGTGACGGTGCAGGTGATGAGGGGGATCGCAAACAGTTTAATAGTGTCGGGGATATACTTGGAGTACAGCTTTTCGAACCAGGCCGCAAAGGCGATGGCGCAGATGATGGGGATGACGCTGGAGGTGTAGTCGCCCGAAGTCGGCATAATGACCGGGATCATGAACAGGCTGTCATGCGCATAGGTCGAGCTGCCCAGCAGGTAGGGGTACAGCATGGCCGCGCCGATGACCATGCCTTCCATCTCGGGCAGGCCGAACTTTTTGGAGGCGGTGTAGGCCAGCAGGATGGGCATGAAGTAGAAGAAGCAGTCGCCCAGGGAGTACAGGATGTTGTAGGTGGGGCCTGCGCCGTCCAGAACGCCCACCGCCACGAACAGGGCCAGCAGGCCCTTGATCATGCCGCAGGCGGCCAGGCAGCCCAGCGCCGGGGTAAAGACGCTGGTGATGATGCTGATAAAGGCGTTGAAGGGGTTCATCTTCTCCTGGGGCGCGTCGCCGCCGCCCTCGGCTGCGGTGCCGTCCTCGTTCACCGCGCCGCCCGGGGTGATGTGGCCCACGGCGCACACCGCGTCATAGACCTGGGGCACATGGTTGCCGATGACCACCATGTACTGCCCGCCCGACTGGATGACGGTGACGATGCCGTCGGTGTCCTTGAGGATGTCGGTTTGGGCTTTGCTCTCGTCCTTCAGCTTGAAGCGAAGGCGGGTGACGCAGTGGGTCAGGGAGATGGTGTTTGACGTCGTAGGACAGCGGGTTCTGCAGGGCCACGCCCTGCCGGGTGCGCTGGATGGCAAAGTTCAGATGGTCCGCCAGGATAAAGGGGAGGTTGGGGTTCAGCTCACAGTCCAGCTCGTCCCGGGTCTCCTCCGCAATGTCGTCGGCCGCCAGCATCAGCGCTTCGGGCAGGTCGGGCAGCAGGTCGATGTACCGCTTGCTGACGTTGTAGAACGTGCGCTGGATGCGGTCCAGATCGTCCAGCTCGTAGGGCATGGCGGGGAAGCCCACCCCCTTGCCGAACACAACCAGCTCATTGCCCCTGCCGTCCCGGGCCAGCGCCACATTATTGTTGATCTTCTTGACAATCTGCATTGCGCTCTCCGTTCTCCCATTCCCCGGTTCTTGCGTACCCCGCCCCCGGGGCCTTGACACACACGTGAGGGGCGGGCCTCTATCTTCAGGCGCCCGGCCGCCCGCAGAATCAGCGGCAGGGCGTAAATCACAATAAAAAAACTCCCGCAGAAGCTATCAACCCTGGAACCCCATACCAAAAGCGCCGCTGTTTGACACAGGGGGTTTGAAGTACAGGGTCACAAGTAATGCCTCGCTGGAGTAACAATCTTGCCGTAATTATATTAACAAAACGTTCATGTTTTGTCTATGATGAATTTGTACAAACATTGCATCAAATTTTGGACATTCCAACAAAAACCCCGTCCCGGGTGAGGGGCGGGGCAGACTGTCAAAAAAGTCCCGTCCAGCCGACATGTGCGGATGGACGGGACA
>DGYMR06203__coassemble_12699_pt1 | contig 2766 bp, 1 predicted proteins | sample DGYMR06203__metabat2_low_PE_024 | metagenome-assembled genome bin DGYMR06203
CCCGGGGTCAGGTACACCGAAGGACGGTTTTTGCCCTACTTCTTCCCCGACACCTTCCACGAGGGGGGCGACCCGGTGCGGGAGGCCAAGGAGAACTGGGTCACCGCCCGGCGGGCCATCCTGCGCAAGCCCATCGACCGCATCGGCTACGGCGGCTATTTGAAGCTGGCCCTCCAGTTCCCCGACTTCATCGACTATGTGGAGAGCGTCTGCAACGAGTTCCGGGAGCTGTACGACAACATCAAGGGCACCACCCCCTACTGCGTCAAGCGGGTGGCGGTGCTCAACTGCTGGGGCAAGATCCGCTCCTGGGGCTGCCACATGGTCCACCACGCCCTGTACCAGAAGCAGAACTACAGCTACGCCGGCGTCATCGAGGCGCTGAGCGGCGCCCCCTTCGACGTGCAGTTCCTCAGCTTTGAGGATGTCAAAAACGATCCCCATGTTTTGGATGACATCGACGTGCTCATCAACGTGGGCGACGCCGACACCGCCCACACCGGCGGCGTCTGGTGGGAGGACCCGGAGGTCTCTTCCGCCATCCGGCGCTTTGTCTGGAACGGCGGCGGCCTGATCGGCGTGGGCGAGCCCGGCGGCCACCAGTACCAGGGCCGCTTCCTCCAGCTGGCCGGCGTGCTGGGTGTGGAAAAGGAGACCGGCTTCACCCTCAACTACGACAAGTACAACTGGGAGGAGCACCGGGACCACTTCATCCTGGCCGACTGCCCGGACCACGACATGGATTTCGGGGAGGGCAAAAAGAGCATCTACGCCCTGGAAGGGACCGACATCCTGATCCAGCGGGACAAGGAAGTCCAGCTGGCGGCCCACGCCTACGGCGAAGGCCGGGGCGTCTACATCAGCGGGCTGCCCTACAGCTTTGCCAACAGCCGCGTGCTCTACCGGGCCATTCTGTGGGCCGCCCACAGCGAGGAGGAGCTGCACACCTGGTTCAGCTCCAACTACAACGTGGAAGTGCACGCCTATGTGAAGAACGGCAAGTACTGCGTGGTGAACAACACCTACGAGCCCCAGGACACCACCGTCTACACCACCGGCGGCGCCAGCTTTGCGCTGCATCTGGAGGCCAACGAGATCCGCTGGTACGAGATATGAGCCTGACGCCTGAACGGCTGCGCGAGGCGGCCGCGGTGGCGCCCAGCCCCCGCCAGCTGGCCTGGCAGCAGATGGAGTTCTACGGCTTCATCCATTTTGGGATGAATACCTTCACCGGCCGGGAGTGGGGGGACGGCACGGCCAGCCCCGCCCTGTTCGACCCCGCCTGCCTGGACGCCGGCCAGTGGGTCCAGGCCCTGAAAAGCGCCGGGATGCGAGGGATGATCCTGACCTGCAAGCACCACGACGGCTTCTGCCTCTGGCCCAGCGCCCACACCGACTACAGCGTGAAATATGCCCCCTGGAAAGGTGGCCGCGGCGACGTGGTGAGGGAGGCGGCGGAGGCCTGCCGCCGGGCCGGGCTGAAGTTCGGGGTCTACCTTTCCCCCTGGGACCGGCACGACCCCCGCTACGGCGCCGGCAAGCCCTACGACGACTACTACGTGGCCCAGCTCACCGAGCTGCTGACCGGCTACGGGGAGCTGTTCTGCGTCTGGCTGGACGGCGCCTGCGGCGAAGGCCCGAACGGCAGGCGCCAGGCCTACGACTGGGCCCGCTACTATGAGACCATCCGGGCCCTGCAGCCCGGGGCGGTCATCAGCGTCTGCGGCCCCGACGTCCGCTGGTGCGGCAACGAGGCCGGCCACTGCCGCCCCAGCGAATGGAGCGTGGTCCCGGCCGCCCTGCGGGACGCCGCCTATACGGCGGAGCGCTCCCAGCAGGAGGACAGCGCCGCCTTTGCCCGGCGGGTCAGCCGGGAGGACGAGGACCTGGGCAGCCGGGATGTCCTGGCCCGCGGGGGCGCGCTGGCCTGGTACCCCGCCGAGGTGGACACCTCCATCCGGCCGGGGTGGTTCTACCACCCCCAGGAGGACGCCCAGGTCCGCACCGCCGGCGAGCTGCGGGAGCTCTACCTCTCGGCCGTGGGGGGCAACGCCGCCCTGCTGCTGAACGTGCCGCCGGCCCCGGACGGCCGGATCGCCGCCCCCGACTGTGCGGCCCTGGCCGGGCTGGGCCGGGAGCTGCAGGCACTTTTTGCCGTGCAGCTGGACGGCTGCCTTGCGGCGGACGCCAGCGCCCCGGACCATCCGCCCGCCCTGGCGGCCGACGGACTGCCCGGCACCTATTGGCAGGCCGCCCCCGGCCGCACCGGCGCGGCCCTGACCCTGACCTTCCCTCAGGAAGAGACGGTCTCCTGCGTGGTGCTGGGGGAATACCTGCCCGCCGGCCAGCGCATCGAAGCCGGCCGCATCGAGGCCGATGGCCGGACCATCGCCTCCTTCACGGTGGTGGGGCACAAGCGGATCTGCCGCTTTGCGCCGGTGCGGGCCAAAGCCCTGACCATCCGCATCACCGCGGCCCGGGCCGAGCCGGCCCTCCGCCTGATCGCCGCCTACCGCTGACAGAGCCATCTCCTGATCTTTCTCTATATCGCACGCATCCCTGCCCAAAGCAGGCAAAAGCCTCCCCGAAACCATACGGGGAGGCTTTTGAGCATGTCGCGAAAGCGGCCTAGCCGATCGTCTGGACCAGCAGGGCGAAGGCCGGCAGGATGAGGATGGACAGCAGGGTGGAGGCTACCACCGCGCCGGCGGCCAGTTCTTCGTCGTAGTGGTACTGGACCGCAAACACCGAGGTGATGGCGGCGCA